>Ga0207674_10003920_pt1 | contig 18105 bp, 15 predicted proteins | sample KBSCornC72_FD_184303 | JGI IMG/M metagenome (GOLD analysis project Ga0207674, IMG submission 184303) | Corn rhizosphere microbial communities from Kellogg Biological Station, Michigan, USA - KBS Corn C7-2 (SPAdes) (version 2) | ecosystem: Host-associated > Plants > Roots > Rhizosphere > Soil ... | reverse complement strand
CTGGCGTATGGCCAATTGATCCCGCCGACGAATGCGTCGGACCTGCAAACGGCGCAGCAGCGGCTGGCGGCGAACTGGTGGGACGCCAACGACGGCACACTGGGACAGGTGTGGCTGGCGTTCGGTCATCGCATCGGCGCGGTATTGGTGACGGTCGCGGTGGTGGCGCTGGCGGTGACGATTCTTCGAAGGCATCGGCGGGCGGGGCTGGAGGGGACGGCGATCGCTTTGCTGGCGCTGCTGGTCGCGCAAGTTACGCTGGGGGTGCTGACGGTGCTTTGGAAGAAGCCGGCGGATATCGCGAGCGCGCACGTTGCGGTCGGCGCCCTGACGCTGGTGACGACGTTCGTGCTGGCGGTGCGGTCGCTGCGGATTTATTCGAGGGATCGGTCGGCGGCGGCGTACGGGTTTGAGGTGGCGCGGCCGCGCCGGCGCGACGACGCACCGGCGGCCGACCTAGGTGGGGCGCCGATCGGCTAATCATTTTTACACACGTCATGAAACCGGCATCCGATCTTTCCAACTTCTCTGACGGCCTGGCGACGAGTGGCGGGCCGGGCGCGCTGAACATTGACGGCGCGCCGTCGCGGTTGCGCGATTTTTACGAACTCACCAAGCCGCGGATGAACTTTCTCGTGGTCTGCACGATGGCGGTGGGGTACTCGATGGCGCCGCACCACGGGCACTGGGCGACGCTGCTGCACGCGATCGTGGGGACGGCGATGACGGCGGCGGCGGCGAGCGTGCTGAACCAACTGGTGGAGCGCGAATACGACGCGCTGATGCCGCGGACGCGCAACCGGCCGCTGCCGGGGCGGCGGGTGCTGCCGGGCGAAGCGCTGGCGTGGGGGGCGTCGCTGGGCGTGCTGGGCGTGACATACCTGATGCTCTTGGTGAACCTGCCGACGGCGCTGCTGGGGGCGTTTACGCTGGCGAGCTACGTTTGGGTGTATACGCCGATGAAGCGGGTGTCGTCGTTGAATACGATCGTGGGGGCGGTGCCGGGCGCGATCCCGTCGATGATGGGGTGGACGGCGGTGACTGGGACCATCGGGCCGGAGGCGCTGGCGCTCTTCGGCATCATGTTCCTGTGGCAGATGCCGCACTTCCTGGCGATCGCGATCCTGTACGCGCGGGACTACGCGGTGGGCGGCTTTAAGATGCTGCCGGTGATCGATCCGGGGCTGCGGCTGACGTCGAGGATGATCGTGCTGTACGGGATCGCGCTGTTGCCGATGACGCTGATGCCGGTGGGGATCGGGATGGTGGGAAGCGTTTACCTGGCAGGGGCGACGCTGATGGGACTGGCGTTTTTCAGCTACTGCGTGAGTTGTGCGGTGTCGAAGGATCGGGTGGATGCGCGGAAATTGTTTTTCGCGTCGATCATTTACCTGCCCCTGCTGTTCGGGCTCATGATGATCGATAAAACTTGATTCTCATGCGAAATTGGCAAAAGAACGTCGGGGAGGGCGGGTTTCTGATCGTGCTGGTCGTGGCGGCGCTGGCCGGCTGTGACCGCGAAAACGGCCGGACCCGCGCGGGCGCGGGCGCTCAGACCGCTTCGTCGCGTGCGGCTGGCACTCCGATCGGCACCGGCACCGGCGTGATTCGCGGTACGGTCAAATATGCCGGGGCCAAGCCACAATTGAAACCGACGCAGCGGGATTGCCACCCGGGCGGTCCGCAGGTGGTCATCCCCGATGAATCGATCGTCATCAACGCCGACGGGACGTTGAAGAATGCCGTCGTGTTTCTAAAGACCCCGCCGGCGGGCGGCATACCTCAGAAACCGCCGGTCGTCGATCAGAAGAACTGCGTTTATGTCCCGCACGTGGTGGCAGTTCAGACGGGGCAGGCGGTGAAGTTCACCAGCGGCGACCCGGTGCTGCACAACGTGCACGTGCTGCCGAATCCGAACGGCGAATACAACCAGGGCATCTCGCAGGGCGACAGCCGCTCGTACCCGGTCGACTCGCCGGGATTCATGAAGGTCACGTGCGACGTACACCCGTGGATGGTCTGCCGTGTGGCCGCCTTCGATCACCCGTTCTTCGACGTTACGGGGACCGACGGCACGTTTGAATTCAGAAACCTGCCCCCGGGCGCCTATACGGTCGCGCTCTGGCACGAAAAGCTGGGGCAATCCAGCCAGGACGTCGTCGTGACCAATGACAAACCCGCCGACGTCGCGTTTACCATGTCGCCCAGAAAGTGATATCGCGCTCAAGGAGCTAACGAGTGTCAGAGTCGATCCTGGATCACGGTTACATTCCCGAAGAACACGCGCCCGATCCCGTGATCAGTCACGGCGATCCGACGCCGCCGGGCAAGGTGTGCGTCTGGCTGTTCCTGGCCAGCGAGATCATGTTCTTCATCGGGATTCTGGGGTCGTACATCGTGATCCGCTCGGGGTGGCCGCACTTGTTCGAGCAGATGGGGCGGGTGCTGGACAAGCGCGTGGCGGCGGTGAACACGCTGGTGCTGATCTTCAGCTCGCTGACGATGGCGCTGGCGGTGGACGCTTCGCAAAAGGGCGACCGCAAACGGGTGTTCAAGTTCCTCGGGATCACGTTCCTGTGCGCGCTGACGTTCCTGCTGATCAAGGCGTACGAGTACAACGACAAGTTTCACCACGTCACGATGGTCGTGAAACAGGCGGACGGGGCCTGGGTCTACGACGGGCACCTTCACGAGAAGGACGGCGGGCACAAGGTGCTCCAGGGGGTGGGGTGCAAGCTGCACGACGACGACGTGTTCAACATCAACTTCGCCGGCAAGGAATGGATCGAGGAGTCGGCGCGGGCGCACCACGACGTGGGCACCGGCGAGGAGATGGAAAAGGAATACCCGATCAACGGGACGGTCGCGCAGACGGTGAGCTACGGGCCTTGGAAGAACCTGTTCTTTTCGTGCTATTTCACGGCGACGGGCGTACACGGGATCCACGTGTTTGCGGGGATGATCCCGCTGGGGATCCTGGCGGTGCAGTCGCGGCGGAACAAGATTTTCCCGGAGGCGACGGAGTACGTCGGGCTATACTGGCACTTCGTGGACCTGGTGTGGATTTTCCTGTTCCCGCTGCTGTATTTGATTTGAGGGCGTTGCGCGCGGGTCACGGTTCCGCTCGCTGAAGCGAGCCCTACGGGAAGCGGGATTGCGTGCGCTGAAGCGGACCTTACGGGCCGCATGTTGATGAGAGCTCCTGGTTCAATTGGGCGCGTTCGCCTAGGATAAGAGAAATGAGTGACGCCGGATCCACCGCCCTTCCCGCCGATCGAATTCCCGAGCCCGCGCACGGGCAGACGGTGGCGACGCCGCACCACGCGGTGAATTACGTGGCGGTGTTCATCCTGCTGGTGGTGCTGACGATGGTGACGGTGTCGGTCGCCTTTTTGCAGATCAAGAGCGAGCTGGCGAAGGTGTTCCTGGCGCTGGCGATCGCGTCGGCGAAGGCGGCGGCGGTGGTGCTGTACTTCATGCACGTGAAGTTCGAGGGGAAGCTGATTTACCTGATCCTGGCGGTGCCGGTGACGTTCTGCGTCCTGCTGGTGGTGTCGTTGCTGCCGGACGTGACGTTCGCGACGATCTTCCACGACGTGGTGATGAAGCCGTGGCGGTTTGCGCAGGGATAATGTCTTCCCCCATCGTGCAAGTTCGGCAGTTGTCGCACCGGTACGGTGAGCGCCGCGCGCTCGACGGGGTTTCGCTCGAGGTGAACGCGGGGGAGATCTTCGGATTCCTCGGGCCCAACGGGAGCGGGAAGACGACGCTGTTCCGGATCCTCTCGACGTTGATTACGCCGCAGGAGGGGCGGGTGACGTTCGACCTGATGGGGCGGACGTTGGACCTGCGCGAGGCGCGCGACGAGGTTCGCAAGTCGATCGGCGTGGTGTTCCAATCGCCGAGTCTCGACAGGCAGTTGACGGCCGAGGAGAACCTGCGGCATCACGGGCACCTGTACGGGTTGCGGGGGGCGGAACTGGAGAGGCGGATCGACGAGATGTTATCGCGTGTGGGGTTGGCGGAGCGGCCCAAGGAACTGGTGGGGACGTTCAGCGGGGGGATGCGGCGGCGGGTGGAGCTAGCGAAGGGGTTGTTGACGCGGCCGCGCGTGCTGCTGCTGGACGAGCCGAGCACGGGGCTGGACCCCGGCGCGCGCATCGACCTGTGGCGGTACCTGCGCGAGATCCGGCAGGAGGCGGGGGTGACGATCCTGGTGACGACGCACCTGATGGACGAGGCCGAGCACTGCGACCGGCTGGCGATCATGAGCGGCGGGCGGGTGGCGGCGTGCGACACGCCGGCGGCGCTCAAGAGCCGGATCGGGGCGGACGTGATCACGCTGACGGGGGACGATCCGGCGGCGCTGGCGGCGGCGGTGCAGGAGCGGTTCGCCATCGCGGTGGAGCGGATCGACGACTCGGTGCGGATCGAGCGGGAGCGGGGGCACGAGTTCATCCCGCAACTGGTGGAGGCGATGGTGGGGCGGATCCGGGCGGTTTCGCTGGGCAAGCCGACGCTGGAAGACGTGTTCATTCACGTGACGGGGCACGGATTTCGGGACGAGAATTGAGATTGGCCTCGGCGGTCGGCCGATAAGATGGGCATCCGATGTCCGCCACCGTCCCCCACGATTCGTCGTCGTCGTCGTCGTCGTCGTCGCCACCGCCCGATCCCGCGCTCGACCAGAGCATGCCGGAGGTGCCGCTGCTGGTGGAGGATCGGCCGGGACTTCGGCCGCCGCTGCTGGACGCCAACCCGACGACGCGGCGGATGGAGAACCTGGATACGCTGCGCATCGTGTCGATGCTGGTGATCGTGCTGACGCACGTGACGCAGCCGTACTTGGATCATGGCGCGGACGCGCGGCCTTATTCGTCGCTGTATCAGTCGGTGTTTTCGATCAACGTGGCGGGGCGGTTCGGGGTGCCCTGCTTCATGATGATCTCGTTCTTCATTTACTGGCACCAGCTTTACGACAAGCGGCGGTCGTGGGGGGAGCTGCTGAAGAGGCGGTTCGCGAGACTGGTTCCGGCGTTCCTGTGTTGGTCGCTGTTTTACTTCGTCCTGCACAAGTATCTCACGCCGCGATACCCGCACGTCGAGCCGGGCCCGCTGAACGATCGGCTGAACTGGCGGGACCCGTGGGTGTGGAAGGAGATCCTGCTGCTGGGGCACGCGCACGACCACTTGTATTACCTGCCGGTGGTGCTCTGCTCGCTGCTGCTGATCCCGGTGCTGCGCGTGCTATGGAATCGGCCGGTGGCGGCGTGGATGTGGATCGTGGTTACGTTGATCGCATGGACGATCGTGGCGTACGGTTGCGCGTTCTTCCCGCCCGACGGCGCGGCGGGGCGGCTGGTGGGGGGCGCGATGTGGGTTTGGCGGAATTTCCTGGCGATCCCCCTGCTGATCTTTCCGCTGCTGGGAATGATGTGCGCGGGGCAAAGGCGGTGGCGGCATTTCATCGCGCACACGCCGACGGCGTTCTGGGTGGCGATGCTCGTCGGGGGGCTGGCGCTGCACGTGGTGGAGACGCTTGTCTTGCTCGACCGCGGTACGACGGACGACGCCTGGGGGCAGGCGCTGGCGGGGCTGAAGGTCGGGCGGTTCTGCTCGGCGCTGGCGATCTTCGTGCTGATCCTGCGAAACCCGCTGATGCGGGACCCGTTTCCCAGGGTGTCGCACTACGCGTTCGGGCTGCACTTCATGCACCCGGCGGTGATCATCGGACTGACGATTGCGGAATTGAATTTGCTGGGCGAGGGCGCGACTGGTTGGCCGACGTCGTGGGTGGTGCCGCTGCTGGCGGTTAATTTCGCGATGACGTTTTTCGTCACGTTTTCGCTTTGCCTGTTGATCGGCCGGTTTAAGCGGTTGGAATTCCTGGTGGTCTGAAACTTCCGGCGAATTTGGTAAGCTCCTCACATGCGACCGACTTTCGCTCTTCTCGCGCTGATGGCCGCGCTGTTCACGATCGGGTGCGCCCCCAAGGCGACGTTTGACGTGTCGATCACGAACCAGACGCAGGACCCGATCACGGTGGGCATCGTCAAGGACGGGCAGCCGTACGAGTTCGACCTGGCGGGGCCGGAGCAGTGGGCGGTGGAGTCGCCGCTGGATTCGTTGCCGCCTTGGGGGCACGTCATTCCGCCGGGGCGGACAATGGATTCGGGTAAGATCACCGGGGCGTTTCCGCGCGGGTCGGCGGCATATTTGCGGGTTTACCGCGGGCGGCAGGACAACGCGGGGCTGATCGCCATCAGCAATCCGAGTCCGAATCGCGCGGAGGTGCTGATCTTTCCGACGCACAACGACGTCGTTGTGCGCGACGAGAAGTCGAGGTTGATCGCCGATCGCGTGCGGCCGACGCCGCGCTGACGCCATGGCCTACCAGGAACACATCACGTCCGCCAGGGAGATCGTGGCGCGGTGCGCGGTGGTGACGCTGTCGGACACGCGCACGGCGGAGACGGATAAGTCCGGCCAGCGGATTCGAGAGCTTGTCGCCCAGGCTGGGCATCAGGCGGCGCGGTACGACCTGATCAAGGACGATCCGGCGGAGCTCGAGCCGCTGCTGCTCGCGCTTCGGGCGGACGACTCCGTTGACGTGATCCTGAGCAACGGCGGGACGGGGATCGCGGCCCGAGACCGGACGATCGACGTCGTCGAAAAGATGTTCGACCAGGCGCTCCCGGGCTTTGGCGAATTGTTCCGGATGCTGTCGTGGGAGCAGATCGGCAGCGGGGCGATGCTGTCGCGCGCCGCGGCCGGCGTTTCGCGGCGAAAGCCGATCTTTGCCATGCCGGGCTCGACCAAGGCGGTGGACCTGGCGATGACGCGATTGATCCTGCCGGAATTGCGACACATCCTGTGGGAATTGCGGAAGTAGCCCCGGTGGCCGCCAACTTGACTTGACGCCCCGACACACCCATAATTCTTTCGATCATCCAGGCCGACGTTCGCAAGCCGAATCGCCCCCATCATCTAGTGGCCCAGGATGTCAGGTTCTCAGCCTGATCACAGGGGTTCGAATCCCCTTGGGGGTATCAGAGCAAGCCGTTTCGGACAGCCGATTTGCGTCGGAGGTCCGCAACGGCTTGTTGGCTTTTCACACGTCATGAAGTTTCGCAGCTACCGATTTCCGTTGATCGTCGTCGTGGGCTGTACGGTTTCGTTGATGCACGTCGGCCTCGTGCGCGCCGCGGCGCCGGAGTTTAACCGCGATATTCGGCCTATCCTTTCCGAAAACTGTTTCTTCTGTCACGGGCAGGATCCGAAGCACCGGGAGGCGAAGCTTCGTCTTGACCTGCCGGAGCAGGCGATGCGCGACCTTGGCGGGTACGCGGCGATCGTGCCGGGGCGGCCGGAAAAGAGTGAGGTGATCAAGCGGCTGACGTCGCGCGATCCGGACGAGCGGATGCCGCCGGCGGATTCGAACCGGAAGGTGACGGCGGCGCAGGTCGAAACAATCCGACGGTGGATCGCCGCGGGGGCGGTGTATCAGAAACATTGGGCGTTCGAGCCGCCCAAGCGGGCGGAGTTGCCGGCCGTGACGAATGGGGGGTGGCCGCGAAATGGCATTGACCGTTTCGTTCTGGCTCGGCTGGAAGCGGAGAATCTCACGCCGTCGAAGGAGGCGGCGCCGGAGAAATGGCTCCGTCGCGCCAGTTTCGACCTGACCGGCATACCGCCGACGCCCACCGAGATCGACGCGTTCCTTGCCGACGTTCGTGCGCGGGGCGAAGCCGCCTACGGCGCCGCGGTCGATCGACTGCTCGCCTCCGAACGGTTCGGCGAGCGGCAGGCGATCGAGTGGATGGACGCGGCGCGGTACGCGGACACGCACGGGTTCAACAACGACTCGGCCCGCACGATGTGGCGGTGGCGGGACTGGGTGATCGACGCCTTCAACGCGAACAAGCCGTACGACCAGTTTATTACCGAGCAACTCGCCGGCGACTTGCTGCCGAACGCGACGGTGGAGCGGCGGCTGGCGACGGGGTTCGGCCGGAATCACGTGATCAACTCCGAGGGGGGCATCATCGACGAGGAGTATCGCGTCGAGTACGTCGCCGACCGCGTCCGCACGATGAGCATGGCGTGGCTCGGGCTGACGATGGAGTGCTGCCGGTGTCACGATCACAAGTTCGATCCGCTGACGCAGCGCGATTACTACCGCTTGTTCGCGTTCTTCAACAACGTTCCGGAACTGGGGGAAGACGGGCGGGTTGCGAATGCGGTTCCGCTGATGGCGGCGCCGACGAAGGCGCAGGCGCGGCGGCTGGCGGAGCAGGAAAGGGAACTGGCGGAAATCGACGGGCGATTGAAATCGCTGCCCACTCCGGCGGCCGCGATCGCGCCGCCCGCCCCGCCCGCCGACGCTTCGTTTGCGGTCGACGCCGAAACGGTCGAGCCTAAAGCGAAATTGTGGAGCTTTCCGGGTCACGCGCCGGCACTCGCGCCCGGCGTGCGCGGCATGGCCTGGCGCGGCGACGGCTCACAGGCCCTCGCGAAGTTCGAGCCGGCCGCGTTCGTCTTAAACGGTAAGGCCGGCGCGACGGTTTCGTTCTGGCTGAACGCCGACGACGCTTCGTCCGATCAGCCGATTCTTTCCAATCTGAATCATCTCGGGTCACCGGCCGACGCGGGGTACGGCAAGGGGACTGAGATCCGCCTCGTGGCGGGGGAAATCGAATTCCGCGCCAGCGATCGTTATCCCGCTTACGCGACGCGCGTGCGGAGCGTCGGCGCGCGGATTACGGCGGGCCAGTGGCGTCACGTCGCCGTCACGTTCACGCCGCCGAATGCGGGTCTCGCCCGCGTGCCCGCCTCGGCCGTCCGCATGTTCGTTGATGGCGGCGAAGTACCCACCGAGGTGCTCAGCGACGGCCTCTCCGGCACGCCCGGCCCGCAGCCGTGGCTCGTCGGCGCCGACAACGCGAAGGACGGCGTAAAACTTCGCGGGCTGCTCGACGAGTGGCGATCGTACCCGCGCGCCCTCTCACCCGCCGAAGTCCACGCGATCTTCGCCGCCGACGCCGTACCGTTCGCGCAATCGCGCCTCAAGGAAAACGCGGCGAGCGCCCTGGAGAAGAACTGGCTGCGCGACGCCGCTTTCGCCGCCGATCCGGTGTCGTCAAAACTCATTGAGCAACTGGCCGCCCTCTGGCAGGATCACCTCGCCCTCCGGCGCGAGCTGCCGTTGACCATGGTCATGACCGACATGCCCCAGCCGCGGCCGGCCGCAATCCTGGTGCGCGGCGCGTACGATCACCCCGGCGAGCGGGTCGAGCCGGGCGTGCCCGAATCGCTCCTCGGGCCGTGGCCCAAGGACGCGCCGCACAACCGCCTTGGCCTGGCCAAGTGGCTCACGCAACCCGAGCACCCGCTGACGGCCCGCGTCGTCGTCAACCGCTTCTGGGCCCAGCTCTTCGGCGCCGGCATCGTGAAAACGGTCGAAGATTTCGGCAGCCAGGGTGAGTGGCCGAGCCATCCCGAGCTGCTCGATTACCTCGCGCGCCAGTTCGTCGATCGCGGTTGGGACACCAAGGCGCTGCTGCGATCGATCGTGCTCTCCGCCACCTACCGCCAGGATTCCGACGTCACGCCCGCCCTGCTCGAGCGCGATCCGGAGAACCGCCTGCTCGCCCGGGGCCCGCGCGTCCGCCTGCCGGCCGAGCTCATTCGCGACCAGGCGCTCGCCGTCGCCGGGCTGCTCAAGCAGCGGCTGGGTGGTCCCAGCGTCTACCCGTACCAGCCCGCCGACCTCTACAAGGGCGTCGTCGTCGGCGCGAACTATCCGGGCACGACTTGGCCCACGAGTCAAGGCGACGACCTTTACCGGCGGAGCCTTTACACCTTCTGGAAGCGCACCGCCCCGCACCCGGCGATGCTGACGTTCGACATGCCCGATCGCGAGTATTGCACCGTCCGCCGCTCGCGTACGAACACGCCGCTGCAAGCGCTCACCCTGATGAACGAGCCGGGCATGGTCGAAGCCGCCCGCCAGCTCGCCGCGCGGATGATCCGCGAAGGCGGCGCGGACGACGACGCGCGGGTCGCCTTCGCGTTCCGCCTGGCGACGGGACGTCGTCCCGATCGCGACGAGACGCGCACGCTCACGCGGATGTGGACGAAGTACCGTACCGATTTCGCCGCCGATCCGGCCGCCGCCACCGCCCTGCTGAAAGTCGGCGCTTCGAAGGCCGACGAAACCATTGCACCCGCCGAACTCGCCGCCGCCACCATGGTCGCCACCACGATCCTGAACCTCGACGAGACGATGACCAAGGACTGAGGAATCGCCATGTTTTGCAATCGATTCGAATTCGTGCCGACCCGCCGGGCGTTACTCGCCAACACCGGCCTGGGCATTGGCATGGGCGCTTTGGCGTCGCTGCTGAGTCGCGAAGCGGATGCGGCACCGACGGCTGTCCCCGTCAGTCCCGGCCTGCCGAACATGCCCACCTTCGCCCCCAGGGCCAAGCGCGTGATCTGCCTCTTTCAGTCCGGCGGGCCGTCGCACCTCGAACTCTTCGACGACAAGCCCGTCCTCCGCGAGCGCTTTAACCAGGACCTGCCCGATTCCGTCCGCCAGGGCCAGCGCATCACCGGCATGGTGGCGTCGCAGGCGCGCCTCGCGCTGCAACCGAGCAAGTTCGGCTTCGGCCGCGGCGGCAAGTGCGGCACGTCCTTGGGCGATCTCCTCCCCCACACCCGCGCCATCGCCGACGACCTCTGCGTGATCCGCTCGATGCACACCGAGGCGATCAACCACGACCCGGCCATCACGTTCTTCCAGACCGGCAGCCAACAACCGGGCCGGCCGAGCTTTGGGTCGTGGGTCGATTACGGGCTGGGGCGGATGAATGAGAATCTGCCCGCCTTCGTCGTCCTCATCTCCGTCAACAAAGATCGCGCCGGACAAGGCCTGCTCGCCCGCCTGTGGGGGAGCGGTTTCCTGCCCAGCCGCCACCAAGGCGTGCAGTTCCGCGCGGGTGGCGAGCCCGTGCTCTACCTAACCGACCCGCCCGGCGTCACCCGCGACCGCCGCCGCGCCATGCTCGACGGCCTGGCCGACTTGAATCACCACCACCACGCCACCGCCGGCGATCCCGAGATCGAGACCCGCATCACGCAATACGAGCTCGCCTACCGCATGCAGGCGAGCGTTCCCGATCTGGTCGATCTCCGCAGCGAGCCGCGGCACGTCCTCGACCGCTACGGGCCCGACGTCACCCGCCCCGGCAGCTTCGCTTACAACTGCCTGCTCGCCCGCCGGCTCACCGAGCGCGGGGTGCGCTTCATTCAGCTCTATCACCGCGACTGGGACCACCACGGCGGCATCCACGATCAGCTTCCCAAGATGGCCGCCGACACCGATCAGCCCAGCGCCGCCCTGGTGCAGGATCTGAAGGCCCGCGGCCTGCTCGACGAGACGCTGGTCGTTTGGGGCGGTGAGTTCGGCCGCACCCCCTACGCCCAGGGCAACGCCAATCGCGACGCCTACGGCCGCGACCACCACGGACGAGCGTTTTCGGTCTGGCTGGCGGGTGGCGGCGTCAAGGCCGGCATCACCCACGGGGCCACCGACGACTTCGGCTTCAACGTCGTCGAGGACGGCGTCCACATCCACGACCTCCAAGCGACCATCCTGCACTGCCTGGGAATCGATCACACGAAACTGACGTATCGATTCCAAGGTCGCCAATACCGCCTCACCGACGTCCACGGGGAAGTCGTCAAGGCGATTCTGGCGTAACACCGCAAAGCCACTGTACCTATGGCGTCGGTGGCGCGCGGGCCGCGCGTCGGTGCTTCCACACACCTCATCCGTGCCATCCCACCACAATCCGGATCGATCGGCGGAATTCTTTCGCGCGGCGCAACTAAATCGCTAGGACGAACGTTTCACCTCTGTGCAAGGAGCAACCCGATGACCCGGCTGGCCTTTTCCATGGCGCTGTTATGCGTCTTCATCTCTTTCTCGACCTTCGCCCAGCAGCAACCGGGCGGGGGGGGCAATGGTGGTCCGGGTGGCGGGGGGCCGGGCGGTGGGAATTTCGATCCGGCGCAGTTTCGACAGATGATGATGGACCGCGTCCGCGAGCAACTCACCGCCCCCGACGACGAGTGGAAAGTGCTCCAGCCCAAAATCGAGGCGGTCATGGCCGCCCAACGCGACTCCCGCGGTGGCGGGGGCGGGCCGGGCGGTGGCCCCGGCGCCGGCAATCGCCAAGGGGACGATTCGCCCGTGCAGCGCGCCTCGCGTGAGCTGCGGTCACTTCTCGAAAATGGCGCCGCCGACGGCGATCAATTGAAACAGAAACTGGACGCCTACCGCGACGCCCGCGCCGCGGCGAAGAAGAAGCTGCAGGACGCGCAGAAGGGCCTCGTGGAGTTACTGACGCCGCGCCAGGAAGCGGTTCTGGTCAACATGGGGATGCTGGACTAACGCACGCGTGCGAGAGCAGAGGACCACTCCCATGAAAAACAAATTCTCGACGATCGCAGTTTTAGCCTTGGGTCTGTGCGCGCCCGCGCCAGTGATGTTCGCGGACGATGCGCCGCAACCGACGCCAACGCAAAAGCCCGCCGGCGGTAATGCCGGCGACAACCCCAACCCGGATCGTCCCGCCGGCGCAGGCCGCCCCAACGGCGGTGGACCACGTGGCGGATTCGGTGGCGGCGGGGCGCCGGGCGGCGGTGGTTTCGGCGGCCGCGGCGGAGGCGGTTTCGGTGGCGGCGGTGGGGGCGCCGGTGGATTCGGTGGCCGCGGTGGCGGCTTTGGCGGGCCGGGCGGGTTCGGTGGCGGCGGTGGGTCGGCGGGCGCGATGGCGCCAGGTCGCGACGCGCTCGACGAACTCCTCGCGGTCCTCGCCGATCTTAACCTCACGCCCGACTTCACCCTGACCGCCGACCAAAAGAGCAAGATCCAGTCGATCCGCGACGACTTCAAAGCCAAGGTCGAAACCTGGCGCACCGACCACGAAGCGGAAATGCGGCAGATTCAGCAGGACATGCAGTCCGCCCGCACCGCCGCCGCGGCCAACAACGGGCAGGTCGATGCCGCCAAGGTCCAGGCGCTCGTGCAGTCGCGGCAGGACATCGCCGACGGCGCCCCCAAGAGCGACGACGCCGTCCTGGAGATCAAGGGCCTGCTGGCGACCGACCAACTCAAGACGGTCTCCGCCAAGCTCGACGAGCGAAAGGCGACCGGCGGTCGCGGGATGCAGGGCTTGGGCCGAGGATCGGGCGGGCCGGGCCGGTTCGGTGCCCCGGGCGGCGGCGGCGGTGGTGGTGGGCAGGCCGGCGCGGGACAGGGTCGCGGTGGTGGTTCCCGTGGCAGCGACGACGGTGCCGGCGGCGGTCGTACGCGCGGCGCGGGTGGTGGCCCACCCGCCGGTCAACAATAAATCTTGCGTTTGTTTAATAAAGGGGTAAATGGAATCGTTGCATGAATCGTCAATCCCGGCCCCCGTCCGTCGCTAATCTCCCCGCCCACAAACCGGCGCGCGCTCGCCAAGGCGGGTCGCGCGTCGTCGCCCTGGCGACGGCCGCCGTCCTCCTCCCGACCGCGGTCTGGTCGGGTCGCGCCCACGCGCAGGCCGCCGCTAACCCCCTGCTGCGCCCCGCGACCAGTCCCACCACGCAACTCACCACCCGCCCGACGACCAACGGCGTGCGGAACATCACCACCCAGCCGGGTGGCGGAATGCTCCTGAACTTCAAGGACGCCAGCATCGATTCGGTGCTGGACGAGCTGTCCGCGGCCGCGGGTTTTATCGTCATCAAGCAGGTGAAGCCCGAGGGGCGCGTGACGCTCATCAGCAAGCAGGCGGTCAAGCCCGAGGACGCCGTCCCGCTCCTTAACAGCGTGCTGCGCAATGCGGGCTACGCCGCCGTGCGGCAGGGCCGCGTCCTGAAGATCAACACGGTCGACAAGACCAAGCGCGCCAACATCCCGGTGCACACCGGCTCGGACCCGGAAAAGGTCGAGGACACCGACGAGCTGATCACGCAGGTGATCCCGCTCAAAGGCGCGGACGCGACCCAGCTTAAAACGGACCTGTCGCCCCTGATGAGCGCCGACGCGGACTTCACCGCCAACGCGTCGAGCAACGCGCTGGTCATCACCGACACGTCCACGAACATCAAGCGCATCGTCACGATCGTCGCGTCCCTCGACACCAGCGTGGCCGGCGCCGCCGACGTCCAGGTGATCCAGCTCCAGTATGCCAACGCCACCACGACCGCCAAACTGATCACCGATGTTTTCGGCGACCAGAACCGCGGCGGGGGCGGCCAGGGGAATGGTCCCGGCGGGTTCGGCCAACCGGGTGGCGGGTTCGGCGGGCGGGGCGCCTTCGGCGGCGGGGGTTTCGGCGGCGGCGGCTTCGGGGGCGGGGGCGGATTCGGCGGAGGTGGGTTTGGTGGCGGGGGCCCCGGGGGAGGGGGCGGCGGCGCGGGCGGAGCCGGTGGACGTCGCGGGGGCGGTGGGCAGAACGTCCGACAGGCCCGCGTCACCGCGTCAGCGGACGACCGCACCAATACGATCGTGGTCAGCGGCCCGACCGAGCTCATGCAGGTCATCGTCCGCGTCGTCAAAGAGATCGACGCCAACCCCGCCGCCGAGGAAACCGTCTTCATCTACAAGCTCAAGAACGCCCAGGCGCTCAACGTCGAATCGGTCATGAACAGCCTGTTCAACGGTACGACGCCGACCAACCGCTCGGGCACGTCGAGCAGTTCCAGTAATACCCTCAATAGCCGCCGATCCAGTTCCGGCAGCAGCACCTTCGGCGGCAGCGGCAGTAGCGGTGGCGGCTTCGGCGGCTCGCGCTCCGGCAGTACCTTCGGCGGCGGTGGCGGTGGCAGCACGTTCGGCGGAGGGGGCGGTGGATTCGGTGGCGGCTTCGGCGGTGGCGGCGCGTTTGGTGGCGGAAACCGCGGCGGCCTCTCCTCCAACGCGTCACGCACCGGCGCCGACCTCTCCGGGCAGGTCACGATCATCGCCGACCCCGACACCAACTCGCTCCTCGTCCGCACCAAGCCGGCCAACTACGATCGCGTGAAGGAAGTCCTGCGCGAGCTTGACCGCGCCGTCCCGCAGGTGCTGATCAAGGTACTGATTGCCGAAGTCACCCACGACAACTCCGCCGACATCGGCGCCGAATTCTCCGCCCTCAACCTCCGCGCCAGCGGCAACGGCAGCAAGGGGGGCGTCAGCTTCGGGCTCGCCAACGTCACCACCGGCGGTCTGGTCGCCTCCGTCGTCGAGAACAACTTCACCGCGACGATTCGCGCACTGGAAAACGTCGGCAAGCTCGACGTGCTCTCGCGCCCGTACATCCTCGCCTCCGACAATCAGCTCGCGAGCATTACCGTCGGCCAGGAAGTCCCCTTCATCAACAATTCCCGCATCACGGATACGGGTCAGACGATCAACACGCTGGATTACAAGGACGTCGGCATCCTGCTCGACGTCGTGCCGCACATCAATTCGGACGGCCTGGTCATCCTCGACGTCGCACCGGAGATTTCGGCGCTGACGGGCCAAACCGTCCCCATCTCCGACACCGCCGCCCAGCCGATTATCGCCACGCGATCGGCGCAGACGCGCGTCGGCATCATGAACGGCCAAACCATCGTCATCGGCGGCCTGATGGAAGACCGCAAGACCGAGACGATCGACAAGGTGCCGTTCGTCGGCGACATCCCGTACATCGGCGAAGCCTTCAAGCGCAAGCAAATCTCCAAGACCAAGACCGAGTTGCTGATCTTCCTCACGCCGCACGTCGCGTCGGACCCCGACAATCTGAAGAACATGTCGAAGGACGAGATCGACGGCAGCAAGCTCGTGCCCAACGCGGTCGATCCCAACGCCTTCCAGGACCACAAGGAAGGCCTGCAGCGCGGCGCCAACCCGACGCCGCCGCCGCCGCCGACCACGCAACCCGATCGCCCGGCGAAGACCGATCGCCCCACAAATCCAGACGCCGTGAAGTAACTCGCAGCAATTCGGCGCAAGTCTCGCCGGGCTCGTTCGCTCTAGCGACGACCCCGGATTTCCCAACCACGCACACGGTTCGGCCAACTGGGACATTCCCTGATTCGCAAGCCCGCCCGGCGGTTTTCCCCCGCCAGCGCAACTTATCGAACAGAGACGTTCCAACATTCCATTCGGAGTAGTCCCAATGAACCCCGAGCAGCACCTTCTTAGCCGCCGCAACCTCCTCCGCGGCACGTTCGCCACCGCGGCCCTCGCGCTTTTCGCGCCCGGCGTCTTCGCTGACCACCTCGAAGCCACGCCGCCCCTCACCGAAGGCCCCTTCTACCCCCGCCACCTGCCCCTCGACACCGACAATGACCTGATCGTCGTCGGCAACTCCACCACGCCCGCCGTCGGCGAGATCAGTCACGTCGGCGGCCGCATCCTCGACACGGCCGGCGATCCGATCACGGACGCCCAGGTCGAAATCTGGCAATGCGACGCCAAGGGGAGCTACATCGCCTCCCCGAGCAACGACCCCGACCGAAACTTCCAGGGCTACGGCCGATTCCTCACCGGCTCGACCGGCGAATACCGCTTCCGCACGATCAAGCCCGTCCCCTACCCCGGCCGCCCCGCGCCGCACATCCACGTGAAAGTCAGCAAGGCCGGCCGCGAGCTGCTCACCACGCAAATCTTCATCGCCGGCCACCCCGGCAATCTGCGCGACGGCGTCTTCCGCGGCATCCACGACCCGGTCGAACGCGAACTGTCGTGCGCCGATTTCAAACCGATCAAGGATTCCAAAATCGGCGAACTCGCCGCCCGGTTCGACGTCGTCCTCGGCCGCACGCCGGCCGATCGTCACGAACATTAAACACTTATTCCGGAGATCACCGCCATGAAGAACACGCTCGCCACAATCGTCGCCACCGCCTTGCTGACCGCCGCAGCGTTCACCGCGTCGGGGCAGGACCGTAACTACGCCCGCACGGAAGATGCCGGGTCGTCGATCGTCACCAAGATGATGACCTTCGACAAAAACCACGACGGCAAGCTGACGAAGGACGAAGTCACCGACGAGCGTCTGCTCCGCCTCTTCGACCGTGCCGACGCCAACGGCGACGGCGTCGTCACCGCCGACGAACTCAAAGCGCTGGCCGACAAGGAAGCCGCCCCAGCCCGCGACGTCAACTTCGATGACCGAGGCGGCCCCCCGGGTGGCCCCGGTGGTCCGGGTGGAGACGGTGGCGGCCCCGGCGGTGATCGCGGTGGACCGGGTGGTGGCGGCCCCGGCCGATTCGGTGGCCCGGGCGGCGGCGGGCCCGGCGGGCCGGGCGGTGGCCCCGGTGGGCGCGGCATGATGGGCGGCCCGCCACGCCCCGGGCAAATCCTTTCCCCCGGTCTCGTCGATCGCCTCAATCTCACTGCCGAACAGAAGACACAGCTCGACGCGCTCCAGAAAGACGTGGACGCCAAGCTCGCCAAGATCCTCACTGCCGACCAGCAACAACAACTCAAGCAGGCGCGCGACGCAGGTCCTCGCGGGCCGCGCGGTGGCGGCCCCGGTGGACGGGATGGTGGCGTCGGCGGTGGCGGTGGGGAGCGCGGCCCGGGTGGCCCGGGTCGTGGCGCCGGTGGCGACGCCCCGCCGCGCTAACTCCGTCACGCCCGGGCAAAATGCGCATCTGCCGCGATCCCTTGCGAACGGCTGTCCTGCCGCGGAGCATGGTCGCGACGGATGAAACCGACGACCTATACACTGCTGGATTTCGGGAACGGCAAACGACTCGAGCAATGGGGTCCATATCGCCTGGTCCGCCCCGACCCCGCGGCTCAAGGTTGGAACGCCGATCCGGCGGTTTGGAATTCCGCCGACGCCACATACGTCGGTGCTAAGGGAAAAGGTTTCTGGTCTCGCCGAACGCGCGTGCCGCCCGAATGGTCCGTCCGGTTCGACGACCTCCAACTTGCCGTCCGTCTGGCACCGTATAAGCACACGGGCGTTTTCCCCGAGCAGGAACAGAACTGGCGCTGGATGCGGGACGCGGCCGCCGAAGGCCGAGTATCTGACAAACGCCTCGCCGTACTTAACCTTTTCGCCTACACGG
>Ga0207674_10003918_pt1 | contig 18110 bp, 33 predicted proteins | sample KBSCornC72_FD_184303 | JGI IMG/M metagenome (GOLD analysis project Ga0207674, IMG submission 184303) | Corn rhizosphere microbial communities from Kellogg Biological Station, Michigan, USA - KBS Corn C7-2 (SPAdes) (version 2) | ecosystem: Host-associated > Plants > Roots > Rhizosphere > Soil ... | reverse complement strand
GTACCTACGCACCCTACGCACGCGATGTACAGATCCGAAACTATTGCTTGAATTTGCTTCATACTTTTACGTCGAACGCAACCGGGTGTAGTCCGGCCAGGTCGCCGCCCGCAGGGCGCCTCGAGGTCGAGCGGATCGCCGCCGCCTTCCATAACCTACCCGTTATCGACTTTCTAAAGCGCCGGCCTTTACAAAGTCACCCCGCCGCGTTTGCCATACTAGGAATGGCAGGATTAAACCAGAGCGGCTGTAGAGGTCCATGTCTCCCGCTTAATAGATCGGCACAAACCGGCGTCTAGTTTAACCTTGCTATTCTCATTCAATGAACCAGAAAACCCGCCGCATGAGCAAACGTGTCCAGGTCGCGAACATCCGGCGTTATGAAAAGGTCCGCGAGTCCGGCGGGTGTCTCTTTGACGTGTTGGAACGCGCGAAGGGTCGGACCGTCGAATCCCAGTATGCGACCGTCAAGCGGAACCTTATCCGTATGTGCAACTGGCACGGCGAAATGATCCTTGATACCATGACCTCGTTGTAAATCGCTCGATAGTCGCCTCGCGCGTTGCGCTCAACTCGCGAGACTGCGGGAAAGGTGAACCATGTCCGCAACCATGTATAACGCTCTGCGGCGCCTAGTGAAAAACGGCGCCGTCACATATGACGACTGGACCCGTTGGGACCAACGACCGTTGCGAGGTCTGTACCTTCGCGGGTACATCACGTTTACGGCGTCTCATTATTTGAAGTCAACGACCGAAGGAAAGGCCGCGTTGTCGGACTATGACGGCGTGCCACACTTCCGAACCAATGAGCACCGGCCAACGTTTGACCGGAAGTTTAAGCCGCGTTTGGTCCGGTCCGCCGCCGCTGCATAAAGTGAAAGGCCGGACCCGGCGATTTTGGATTTACCGGTTCCGGCCTTTCGTGCCTCTACTTCGCAGTAAGTACCCACATTATACCCGCAGGTACCAACGGGTTTCCACTTTCACATCACGATTGACCGGGAAGTATACCGCCGCCACAACGACGTGAACGACCGGGTTTTCCGTTGGAAATATCCCGGTGAAGCTAAACGGTCCAACGATGGACGGCGCCGCGCGTTCCAGCCAGATATTGAACTCTCGCGCCGAGTGAAAATATCCGATCATAATTTCTCAATCAACTTTTGCAGTTCGCCGCACTCGGTAGTGGAGACGGCGCCGGTTCCCCACATATACCCGAGAAACCGCCAGAGGATTTTTTGAAGCGGCGTCATGTCGGCAACGTGAATATGCGCCGGTCCGGTCGTACCGCAAGTTTTACACCATAGCAAGTTGGACGGCGCCGGTTTGCAGATAACGCACTTTTCCGGGTCCAAAGCATGAACGCACCGTGCGACCGGCGGCGCCGAGGTCGGCGGCGCCGGTTCCCGCTCCGTGATATGGCCGGACCATTCGGTATTGAAGGTACCCGCCGGGTGCTTATCGAAGTGTTCGCCGCAAGTGCAACAAATCAAAGGATCGCGTTCCTTTGAAGGTACCGGAGGGTTCCAGCCTTCCAAGTCATCGGTTCGACCTCCAACCGGCGTACCCGGCGGCGGCGGCTCCGGTGACCTCTGAAGGGTTATCCGGTAGTGTACGCCATTCCATACCAGACTGGCCGGTTCGTTGGCATACAGACGGTGCAAATCGAGAAAATCGCCGGTTAATTCTACACGGTGCATTAGGAATCCCCCGAGGTCGCGATTAGGAATTTTGGAAGGGATTGTAACGCCGGGTCCGGCGTAAATCCAGACCCGGCGAAACTGGCGGGTGAAAAGGTCGAACCAAGCAATAGTATCATACCGGTACCAGTCAATCAAGGCGCCGCCGTGTACACCTTCGTTGCGTGAGTCGAATCCAGAACGATGTAGTTTAGTTCGCCTGTGACAATATCGCACGTCCGGCATACCGAAACAATAGCGTCAGCGTCGAAAATTTCGCCGGTATCTAACAGAACGATAAAATCTGGCGGGAAATTTCGCAGGGATTCGATAAGGCGTTGTACGGTCATGCGGATTATGGTACATTTTAGTGGCGTTTCGACGCAACAACAATTCACTATCGGAAAAGGATCGAAAAAGTATGGCGACATTACTGAAGAAAATCACGATGAAGGATATCGGTTGCAATCCCAAGGTTGCACGCGATAGCTGTTATGCACCCGGCGCGAAACTGGCGGACGGTAACCCGGACCCGAGGGCGGGTCAAAAGGTTCCGTTGGCCGTTATCGGCGGACGCGCGACCGGTCGGAAAACCGGCGAAAACTCGCGCGATGGTTCCGTTTGGTCCGCGTTGACGGGTTCCTTTATTGCGAACTGCATACAGGAAGGCGAGAATTTCAACAACGCCGAGGTTTATGAGTCCGGCGTTTGCTTCCTTCCCGGCGGCGTTCAGGAACAGATTGAGGGAGTTTTGGCCGGTTTGGGTGACGGCGGATCTGTGGAATTTGCTGTGGAAATTATGGCCGGTTATGACGAAAAGAGCGCAACCGGTTACCGGTACTTTGGCCGGAACCTGAAACCCGCGACCGCAACAGACGACCTCGCAATGGTGCGTTCGATTCTGCAACCGAAGGCGAAGGCGTTACTCGGACCCGGCGCCGAGGCCGGACCGAAACCGGAACCGGTACCCGCACCCGCCGCCGAAACCAAACCGGAACCGGCGCCGAAGTCGGAACCGAAGGCTGAAGGGAAACCCGCCGCTAAGAAAACGGCGTAATAGGGAGGTCGAATGGCGAAGGCCAAAACATCGCTAGCAGATCGCATTAAGGCGTTGCAAGCGAGACAGCAAAAAGTAGATGAAGCCGCGCGGCTGAAAAAGGCCATTGCCGACAACAAGGCCGCGTTGCAGAAATTGAAGGCGAAGAAATAAAACAAGGCGCCGGGTCGCCAAACCCGGCGCCTTTCCTCTTTTCACCACAAATCGAATCCTACCGGTACCAGTTCCGCACGGTCAAAAGGTACACTGCAACCGAAACGACAATAACCAGAGCCAATATCGGTTTGACTATGAAGGCCGCGACAATGAGGCCGCACAAGATCAGTACCAGTAGCATAACGGTGAGCATCGGAACTATCATGCAACTGCGGCGGCGCCGACCGCATCACGCGCGGCGCGTGCGGGTGCGGCGATTAGTTCCGAGGTCGGTTTGTATAGATAGATCGCACCCGCAATGCAGATGAGGCCGATTATCAGGAGTACGAGACGCAACAGGCAAGTACCCGGCGATGCGAGACAGGAGATTAACGAGGTCGCGGTACCGAGTGCGCCGGAAACGTCGCCGGGTGTAACCGGCGCCAACGGGTCCGGTTTTTTCGTTGTCGGCGGCGTCGTTGTTCCGCCGCGCGGCGGCGCGTAAATAGTGATTCCGCCGGGTCCGGTGATTCCGCCGCCGCCGGGTCCGGGTGAACCGATACCGCCGGGAGGTGCAAGGAAACCTGCCATAAATTACGCCGATACGTTCCGGTCGGCGTATGCATAGGAATTGCCGACACCGAAATATTCAACCGCTCCACCGGCTCCGTTTTGTTCCCAGTAGAGCGGAAGGTTATCGTCAGAAACAATCGGTTGTTCCGCCGCCGGACTGTTCAACGAAATCAGACAATCGCCGCGACCGTCCGTAATGCGTGCGTTTGTTGGGCAGTCGGTTTTGCATTTGGTTTCGCACCCGCCGCACCCGCCGCCGCACCCGCACCCGCCGCCGCCGGACCCGGCGCCGTTTGCAATGGACACCGAACCGTCCGGCTTGGCGACAATGCGCGGCGGGTTCGAGGTTCCATACGTGTTGTACGTGAGATACGAAGGCGCGTCTCCCGTTGCACCGGTCGCCGGGTCTTGTGAGTATCGGTCCGCCGCCGCCTTATAAATATAGTCCGGGTCTGTTCCCCATGACGGCGTTGACGCGATAAAAGAATTGGTTTCGCCGAGGTCTGTAAACGAATCGTACCCTGAACCGGTCGCGGCGACTTGAACGGTTCCCGGCGTCCGGCGCGAGAGTAGTAAAACCAAGGTCGCAATGGACGCGACAACAATGAGAGGATAACCGAACTGTTCAATTTTCATAGCCCGTACCGGTTCATAACGGCTGTGTTCTGTTGTGAGCACGCCGCCTGTGCCGCAACCGTGTTTTGATTGCAAACCTGAATTTCGCCGCTAGCCTGTAACTGCGCGTATGTTGGCCTTCCGCCAGTTCCCGGCGGCGGCAACCATCCTTGATAATTCGAGTAGTCTAACGACGGGTCATAACCGGCGGTATTTCCAACGGCGATTTGTTGCGTTGCCTGTTGTACCGTCTGTTGCTGTTGCGTTTGCGTTGCGGTTCCGGTCTGGTTTGCCTGTTGTTGGCCGTATACGATAGTCGTTTCGCGCGGCTGCAACGCGGCGATTTGGACGGCGGCGCCGGTCTGCGCGAGTCCGAGAGTTAAGGCCGCATCGGTGTAATGGTTCGTCACGTCCGCCGAGGCGAGAATATAATTCAAATCTACGTTGCCTTGAATCCGTGCCTTTTCCACGTCCGCCGCCGCGAGTACGGAATAGATGTTCGCCTGTGCCTGATAACCGGCGACCTGCGCGTTTGCCATAATCGCGGATTGTTGGACGGCGGTACCGGCGGCGATTTGTGCATCTGAGACGGACCCGCCAGTGTCGGACACGGTAACGGACCCGCCGGAACTGTTGCGGTTTCGTAACAGGAGAAACACAACGATAATCACAACGGCGAGAGTGCCGGAAAGGTACGGGTGTTCCTCTACCCAAACGAACATGATTAGTCTCCCCACGCAACAACAGACATTGTTACCCGCCTTGCTCTGGCGCCGGTTCCATAAGCGGTTGCAAAATAATTTGACCGGCCAACGGTCCGCCGAGGCCGTCCGTCACGACGGTCGGATTACTGTAGACCTGTGGCGGTTGCGAAACCTTGAACGTGTTGGGAGTTCGCAAAAATGCGTGACCCCATATGGTATCGGTCGGCGTTTCAAAAGTGGCGTCTAAAACCCAGTTCCCGGTACCGGGTGTAAAGAGGTCGCCTTCGTGCATGTAGTAAACGCCGCCTTCGGCCTTCGTGTCGCCGATAACTTGAGACGGACTGGATAACTGCGAATTGGGCGAACCGAACCCGAACGCACCCGCCAGAATACGACCCATGCCAGGAACAACGACGTTTCTTTCCGTAGCACGCCGAGGTCTGAGAAATTCCCACGACATTTTGACTCCTAAAACGTTATGGTTGAATGCACGTCCGGCGTTAGCGACCGATCGCCACATTTCCCGCCAGTGACCGGCGAGAGTGCCGTACAAATCATTTGACTGATCGTTGAACCGAAGGCGCCGAACACACCGGAAGTGTTGGACTGTTTCGATAGCACAAGTGCGAGGATTGCAACGCCGCAAATCGCTATCAAAACATAAACGGTTTTCGTAATCGCGTCATCGGTGAATTGCACGGCCTTAACCGATACTGAAGTTTAACCCGCCCAAATTGTTGAAGCCGCGCGGTCCACCGCCGCCGCCGCCGATTACCGGCGAAAGTGCGGTACCGAGTACGCTACTGAAGGCGCCGCCGCCAGCGGAAAGAACCTGTGAGGTCTGAGACTGCTTACTCACGAGTAGAGCGATAATCGCAACGCCGATAATCGCGGTCAAAACCGTGACGATAGAGGTTACAAGTTGGTCCGTCATAAAATCCTTTCAATACGGGTGCTGAGTGTCAAAGTCAAAACTAATGGGAACCTTTGGCGTTGCGCCGCCGGGTCCGCCGCCGGTCGTTCCTGTTGCACCGGTCGCGGGTGCTTTCGTTGTGGTACCGAGCGCGTCCGTAAACTGTTTGAAGAAACCGCCGGTTTTGGAGTCCGGCCTTCCCTTCGATAAGAACAGAGCCAGAATCACTATCACGAGAAAACCGTCCGATACTGGCTTGAGTTTCGGAACATAACCAACGGCGCCGATTATCAGGAGTGCGACTATCCAGTAAATGAAGTTGTTAGGACCGGTGAAGTCGCCAATGAGTAAAGTTATGAGGTCGCCTTGCGTGTTGCGGACTGCCGCAACAACGAGGGTGATTCCGATAATGAGTAGGGCGAACGCCATTTAGTTATCTAACAGACTCGGAAAATCCCAAGGCCCGAGCGGATCGCGAACGCCGCCGCCGCCGACCGTTGGATTCCCGCCGGGTCCGCCGCCGGGTCCAGGTTGATACGGTCCGAGCCATCCTTCGGGTTTCGTGTTCTGGTACGGATTGACGGTAACGCGACCGCCGCCAATGGTGACGGACCCGCCGCCGTATTCCGGCGAAGTTCCGCCGCCGAAAATGATGGTACCGCCGCGCGGTCCGCCGGTATTGGAACCGGTCGGTTTGCTGGTATCAACGCCGGTCGTTGTGTTTCCGCCGGTCGTATTGGTTGTACCGGCGCCGCCGGTTCCAGTTCCGCCGGTTACCGCCGGTTTCGGTCCGGTGAAAATCGCGAAGTACGCCGGGAGTTCGCCGCGCACCGTGATAAACACGATGTACGCCGCTACCAACGAGGCCGCGATAACTGAGGTCTGATTCATGCGCCGGTTTCCAGTAACCAGGAACGGAACAACAAGACAGTGAAACCCGCGAGTATCAAAACTTCGATAACAGAAACGAATGCTTCGCGGTACCCGGTCGCGAGTCCGTATGCGAAGGCCGCGTCCGCTTCGGTCTGTTCCAGACGGACGGTTACCCGTTCGCCGGTCGGCACTTCCACCGGTCCATCTTTGTTTTCCATGACCGCTCCGTTAGCTTGACGGGTACAGTTTCGCAACCGTCATGTTGCCGAACGACCGGAAGTAATACCCGAGCAAATACCCGAGTATCAGTATCCAAATAAAATGCCACTTCAACATGGTTAGTCTCCTTCCCTTGGCAAAATCTCTAACAGAATCAACTGCCAGAAAAACACGGCGATAATCAAGAGGCCGACAAACAGAATCCACCGTACCGCCGACCCTTGAGTATCAAACGGGTGCTTAACCCATGCCAGAATCGAACCTAGGAAACCTTCGTTTGTCGCGTCCATTTTGATTACCTTTCACAACGGACCCGGCGGGAAAGGTGAAAACCCGCCGGTTCCGCATGTTTGCTTTGACCCTTCCCAGTGTCAACGCAAATTTTGGTTAAGACGCGGCGAGAGAACCGGCCATAGAAAGAGTCTGACGGAGTGCGAGGTCTTCCACACCGATAAGCTGATACGCACCCGCACCGGCAGTAATCGGGTTCAAAATTAACTGCATGTTCCCGTACTGATTAGTGCTGATGGGACGTTCGCGGGTGCTGAAGTAGTAAACACCCGGCGGGAAATCGACGCCGCAATAGTTGCGGGTTTCGAGGGCAATCAACGCCGGTTCTTTTTTCCAGATGTTCGTGAAGTTGGCGGACTGCAACGCCCAATAGTTGATATCGGCGCCAGTTCCGCGTGCCCCGGTCGCGCCAGTGTTCACGTACACGGCGGTAGTGCTCAAAAAGTCGCGGAAGTTTGCGTACTGATACGGAAAATCTTGACCGGCGGTTACTGCGGTCTGAACCGTCTGTTTCAGTTCGTAGATAGTCGCAAGGTCGATAATCGGCAACAGCAAACCGAGCTTAGGATCTGACGGGATTTGATCCATGTAAACCTGATACACGGTAACCAACATGTTAGTAATGGTTACCGCCGCGACCGAACCGGCGGCGTTGCCGACATACAAGGCGAGGGTGGAATCGGCGCCACTGGCGACCGCGACCGAAACGCCGTTGGAACCGGGAAACGAAAGGTTCAGTTGCATTGTCGCATTGACGACGTTCGCATAGACGGCGCCGCGTAAGTCGCTATCGCCGTATGCCAACGGAACCCAGTACCACATTACGACCGTGCCGGTACCCGCCGCCGCGATAGTGGAAGGCGCCGAAATCTGTGTTCCCCAGTTCGAACCGTAGTCTACCGGCGAATCGAACCCGGTCGTTCGCACGAAGGCCGTACCGAAAGGTCGGCGTGCCTTTTCCGAGTTCACAAAGTGGAGGTGCCAACCGGGTGTTTGAATCCGCGTGATATTGTTAAGGTCGTTGAATTGGATCTGAGACAACGAGTTCGCCGGTCCGAAGTCCGTGAGGTTGATTTGGACGGCGGACCCGTTGGAAATCGTTGCGACCGTTTTGACCCAAAAACCTTTCACAAGACCCACGTTTCGCGGGTTCACCGTGATAGTCGGCGTGTTGGCCGGTACCACGTTGTTCGAATAAATCTGTTGACACATTTTCACCGCACGCGCGTTAATAGCTGCGCGTGCAATGGAGTTCAGTTGCGCGGCGTTCATTGCTTGGTCTGCCATTGGTTCCCTTCCCTTTTCGCGGGTGCTCTCAGTTGAGGGTTAGTCCGCTTGTTTCGGTTCGACAAAACTAGACAAAATCAGGTGAACAACGATTCCGGCGATAAACACCATGAGGAAAAGTTGAACCCAGTTCATAGGGTGCGATGCAAGGCGCCAGTTGATTATTTCCATTGGATTTTCACGCCGCCTGTTTTTCCTGCCAGATTTTAGCGACCGCGCTAACGATGAAAAAGGCGAGGAAAACCATGAGAACAACGGTTATCCAGTTGGCGGGATTCCATGAAAGGATTACTGGCTCTGCCATTGGCAACACTCCCAAATCTATGATTTCCGGCGGGTAAACGCCGGTTTGCGAGTTTGCCGGGAAGGGCTATCGGGGATTATAGACAAACCGTACTGTGGTACGCAACCATTAAATTTGGTACTTTTGAAACGGTACGTTCAGGCGGGAGAAATCACACTGCAAGTTTCTGATTCTTTAGGCGTTTAGCAAAAGTGGCATGAATCGAATCAATATCCGGTACCGGCGAAAGTTTCGATAATTTGTTGTCGCCAACGTCGTAATAATAGCTGCAATAGTCCGGCAACCGTTTTGTGAGGTCGGCGGGAACAAACTTCATGATGGACTTGATATCGTCACTGGATTGAAGGCGGAACACCTGAAAAAACTGCGACTCGGAAAAGACAAATTTGTCCATCCATACCGGACGTTGCGAGAGTACCATCATAGGGATTCGCTTGGACCGGCCTTGAGTTAGCAGAGCGCGAAAGGCGCCGTTGTGACGACCGATCATATACCCTTCGTCAACATAGACGCCGGTATTACCCCGTTCCCAAATAGCCCACATTTGATTTTCTACTTCTAACTGTTCATCCGGGTACGGGTGAACGACGTAAACACCCGGCGAGGTCGGCACTATGTCCGTGCCTATAAACCGTGCGCCGGGTATGTCGTCTATGGACTCATCGCGTTTGAAGTTGTAAATGATCCAAGGTTTCGCCGTGTAACTCCGCTCCGATAAGTGCCAGAGTGCGGCTTGAGTTTTACCGGACCCGTTAGAGCCAATGATCGAAATGTGCTGAGAGTCCGAAGGTAACCGCATAGTTAAAGGCTGGAAATTTCGGCGCCGGGTTCGTTCCAGATTTCCGAAGGTACCGGCGGCATTTGGCCGGTCGCCTGTTTCGGCGCCGGGAATCCATTGACCTCTTTCGCCGGTTTGGTCTTTTCCATCGTGATGACTTTCGCCGCCGGGTCCGACCGCTCCGACTTGACCCGCAACCGGTACGCCATAATCCGGGTACTGTAGATTCCACCGGCAACAACGGCGAGGTTGCAGATCGCGACCTTTTTAGGGTCAAAGGTTGTTGGGTAGAATTTCGCAACCGCCGCGATAGCGTCCGAGAGTTCTTTTGCCTCTTTCGGGTCCAGTACCAATTCCGGCACGCCGATAAACAACGAGGCCATTTGATGACACGAGAGTAACAGGGTTTCGAGTGAAACCGGCGGACCGGACGCTATAGCTTTATCACCCGGTGCCGTTTCGGTTCCGGCGGCGGCGCGTCCTGCGCGGGTTCTTCGGTCTGGTTTTCCGTCACGGGTGCGGCGGGTGTTTCCTCTATCGTTTCCGGCGGCGGCGCCTGTGACTGTCTCGAATCCGAAATCAACGATTTCAGGGTCACCAGTTCCGCTCTGATTTCCTGTAACTGGTTTAGCAGACTCGTTAGTATCGGGTTTTCGTTCGTCTGTTGCGTCAAGTATTGTTGTAGGGACGTTTGGCACGATTCCAGCCTTTCAGTTAACTCGCGATGGCGCGTCTCGGATAACACCGCCTGTTGCGCGAACTGTTCCGAGAGTTCGTCTACATCGTTTGCGAGGTCGTTGGTTTCTTCGATGACCGGCTCAAGCTGAGGGTCCGGTTCCGGTTGCACGATGACTGTTGACATGAACGACCTCCAAACCCGGCGCGATTCCCGCCGCCTTTTCCAGCCGATCTAATCTCTTATCAATCGAGTTCAGAGCGGTTACCATTTGTCCGAGCGTTTCCGGTATCAGCACCTTTACCCGCTCAAATTCCTTTTCGATTTCCGCCGGGTCGATAGTGATACCGAAACCCTTGAGTAACATTGCAAGGCCCGTCATACTCAAACGCTCCAAATGTGTCCCGCGACCGGGAAGTTTAGCAGAAAAACTTTGACGGCGGTTAGTCCCGCCGAGGTGAAGTCAATTTTAACCGGGTTCTGTAACAGGACCGAGACATACCCCTGTGAGTTCGCCGGGAAGGTGATAGACTGGCCGGTTCCGTTCATAGCAATGATGACGGCGGAACCGTTGGCGCCGTTGTCCACATACAACGACTGAACCATGCTGAAATTCCGCTGTTGCATCAAATCGCCGTAGTCCAACGAATACGTTGCGTTCGTTGTGAAGTCCAACGGTATCGGTATGGCCTTCGCACCTTCCGGCGGCGCCATTTGATTACTTACAGCACAAGAGGTTAAAGCGGGTGCGTCAATGAAGGCCATATTAGCAAGTCCTTTTCTTCATGGGAAAACAGGATTTGGCGGCGCCGGTCGCGTCCATTTGAACCAAACGCGGCAACGCGACCGGGAAAAACGCGGCGGCGTTCAGGATCGAACCAACGAAGGCGACCGGCGCCGCCGCGACCGCCAGAAAAAACCGTAACACTTCGGTATCCAGAAAATTTGTGGCGGTTATGGCGATTCCCGCCGAGTAAATCGGGTTCGTGATGTTTTGGTCACCGGTCGTATTCAGAAAACCTAAGTCGTCCTCAAGGTTATACGCCGTTTCCGCCGTCCAAGTCGCGAGGTCAGTACTCTGGCATAGCTGAACGCGACCGGTACCGAAGGCCGTTGATTGTGACTGGCAGACGTACACCACGAAAACCGTTGTACCGTCCGAGGTCGCGACCGGCGCCGCGTTTGGGTTCAAAGTGCTATCGGTCGCAAAACCCGGATCTATGGCGGGTACTTGGGTCCAGACTGGCGCAGCCAACGGCGTACCGACATACCCACCGGCAAAATAGGTGCTAAAATCCGCCGGGTTCCCGGCGAACGTAAATGGAATGAAAATCGTATCACTCACGCCAACAACGACCGGCCTTCCGATAATGTTGCGTTTCTCAGGGAAGGCGGCAGTGTCCGCGTTGTTAAACCGCTTGAACGGTCCGAGGCCGTCTATGTTATCAATGGCCTGATAGTACCCGTAAGAGTTGACGCCTTCGGTTCCGCCGAAAACTACATGGAACGTATCGAACGCATCCATGAAGCCGACCGGTTGACTGGAACTCGCAACGCCCAAACCACCGGCGAAGTTTTGATCCAAATTCCCTATCGGGTAATTCCACATACCGGCGCTAACCGAACCGTACAAGTAAATGTGACCGGCGCCGGGATTCGGGTAAACAAAAACAACGTCGTCAACGCCAGTTCGTGACGACCGAAACCCGATAGTCGAAACAGATTGTCCGCCTAGTTGAATCGGTCCGCCGCCGAGTGGAGCACCCCACGTTTCGGTTGCAAGGTCGAAAATTTGCAGAAAACTTTCGATACCCGCAACGATATCGTAATGGATGACGGCGATTTTGTCCGTACCGTCGAACGCGCACTCACCCGCGTTGTTGACTGGCGCGTTCGCCGCGTCAACCGTGTTCCAGGTCGCGCCGCTATCCGTCGATTTCCAGATATTGAAATGGCCGGAATTTTTCGGCGCGAGACACAGGTACAGAGCACCGCCATAAGAAACCGGCGGAAACGTCGCGGAATCGTCAATACTCCCTATGGCCGGGTCGGTCGCGAACCCTACGGAATCAACGGGTAACGGGTTTTCATACGGCATAATTCCGTTTGCTGAAAATCAGCCTTTCCCTTGCGTTTGGTATTGTACCCTAGTATACTGCAATGGAAATACGGCGCCGTCAAGTTTTCCGGGGGCAATAATCGGAAACCCGGCGCCGCCTTTTCTCCATCTTGGCGGGTGGAAATACGGCAAAGAAAACCGAAGCGCAATTTCGGCACGCTATCAGTGTGCTCAAAAAGGCGGGAATCGTTGACGTCAAAAACGTCCGCGATGCAAAGCCTCAATGGGTACGCAAGGCCGGTCCGCGCGGCGGTACCTACACTCTCGCCGAACTCGTTGATAAGTACGACGACCTCATAAGCGGTAAACAAACGCCGATCAAATTACCCGAGTCCGAAACCAAGCTGTTAAAGAAACGCGGGTATGAGGTCACGAAGGGCGGGAAAGTTCTGTACCCGCACGCCGCGACCGAGACGGTTAAAGTCACGCATGGAAAACCGGACGTGCAACATATGGCCGGTATTTCGCGGATTCAACTTGAGGTCGATTATCACAACATTCCGCAGTACCTAAAAGACCTCAAGAAACAGGCGCCGAAAATCAATAAGCAACTGAAACGCGGCGCTCAACTGGCCTTTCACTATCACGGAGGCCATTCGATGACTTTTCGCACGATGCAACAACTACTCGATTACCTGGAACATGACGGGTCCGGGTCACTGGCTCTGTTGCAGCATCCAAACCGCTTGGATTCCCGCACCCAAAACGAGATGTACAAAAACCTGGAAATAGTTCAGGTGACTCCCGCCGCTTGGGAAAGATCCAAAGAGGCCGCACGCGCGAAGGCGAGGGCGGCGAAACAGGAGAAACCGCATCGGCGGCGCCGGAAGTTGGACAAACTTGAGAAAGGATCGAAGGCCCGGTTAGACGCATATCGGCGCGACCGTGCGAGAGAAGCTAAAGAGTACCGCGACAACATGACACCCGCTCAAAAGGCGGCGTACAAAGAGGCCGCGAAAAAACGCGCGGCAAAATCGAGACGAAAGAGGAAATAAAAATGACCCTTCCCAAAACGGATCTAACCGAAGCTATAGGCATATTGGATTTTCTATGCTATGACATTTGGCATCAGGTCCATACGGAAAACTGCAAGTGCAACTATGCCGTTAGAAAACTGAGACACGCTATCAAACATTTACGAGGTCAACTTAGTGAAAAATAACATTGCAGTAATCGACCTCGAAACGGACCCTTTCGAGTACAACCAAGTCCCGGCGCCGTTCTGCGCCGGGTTTTTCAACGGCGCCGAGTTCATTAGTATTTGGTCCGAGGATTGCGTACCGCGAATCATTGACGCGATTGACACGACCGGCGGACCCTATACGATCTATGCTCACAACGGCGGGAAATTCGATTTCTTCTATTTCCTCCCACATTTAGAGCGGGAAATGAGGATAGTTAACGGTCGTATCATTCAAGCGCATATGAGGTCGCACGAACTCCGCGATAGCTATGCGATCCTTCCCTTCCCGCTCAAAGAGTTCGACAAAGATGACATCGACTATGAGAAAATGCGCCGCCGGGTCCGCGAACAGCACCGCGAAGAAATCATCCGGTACCTTCGGAAAGATTGCACTTCACTGTACACCCTAGTAACGGCCTTCGTTGCCGAGTTTGGGGATTCGTTGACGGTCGGCGGCGCCGCCTTGAAACAGCTTAAAAAACGGCACAAGTTCCAATCTGGCGGTGCCAATTTCGATGCAAAATTCCGCACTCAATTTTACTTCGGCGGAAGGGTCCAGGTTTTCAAGTCTGGAATCGTGCGGCAACCGTGCCAGATTGTAGACGTAAATTCGATGTATCCTTACGTAATGGCGACTTCGCTACATCCCATTGGTACGGGAATCCAGGTCGATAACCGCATCAACCGGAACACCTGTTTTGTTGTCGCCGAGGGGAGAAATTATGGCGGGTTCCCAATTCGTACCGAGTCCGGGTCACTTGACTTTACCAAAGAGTATGGCACGTTCCACACAACTATCCACGAGTGGCACGCCGCCGAGGAAACCGGCGCCTTCAAACCGCGCCGAGTGGTCAAGACTTATGGTTTTGACAATCGGTGTACCTTCGATGAGTTTGTCACTCACTTTTACACTAACCGCAAGCGTGCCAAGTTGGACGGCGATAAAATCCACGCTCTTTTCTATAAGTATGTTCTCAACTCGGCTTACGGGAAGTTTGCTCAAAACCCTGAAAATTATGAGGACTGGCAGATAACCGCTATCGAAAGTATAGTGGATAACGCCTGCTTACCGCCGCTAGACTTATGCTCTGAGGTCGGACCGGACCCGTTGCCGTGTCCGAAATGGCATCAGGCATATCTCACCGATAAGTACTGTATATGGAAACGCCACACCGAAAGGCGCCATTACTATAACATCACGACTGGCGCAAGTATTACCGGCGCCGCACGCGCGATTTTGCTCCGAGGTCTTCATGCCGTTTCCGATCCTATCTACTGCGACACTGATTCTATCATCTGCCGATCCGTGCGAAATCTGGCAGTGGATAGTGAACAACTTGGTTCATGGAAACTGGAAGGTGAAGGTACTGTTTGCGCTATTGCTGGTAAAAAACTTTACTGTGTCATCGCCGAAACGGAAACGTGTACGTGCGCCAAAGACCCCAAAGAGTGCCGCCGCCACATCAAACAAGCGTCGAAAGGCGCGATCCTGACGCCGGATCAAATCTGGCACATTGCGAAGGGCGGCGAGGTCAAGACCTTTAACCCGAGTCCGGCCTTCAAATTCTCAGGTAATCACAAGTTCGTCAAACGCACCATAAGGAGTACCGCAGTATGAGAACACCGTCTATTCACCCGGCGCCGCCGCAACTGGCGAACGCCAAACAGCAAACCTTAGACCTTCGCGACGAAACCGGACGCCAGTACCGCTCGAAAGATCCGGCGCTCTGGAAAAACCTGAATCGAGTCCTGCGAATCGCGCGAGTCAAAACCGCGTCCGCTCTGATCCTGCTTATCGCCTGTTGCGGCGCCGCCAGAGCACAGGGTACAACTTGTGCTCAACCGGGTACCCTAACGTCCGCAACGACCGGCACCGTACTGGATAATCGACTCCCGCCGCGCACGTCCGCCTGTGTCCAATTCCGACTCACGTATTTCTCTACCGGGTTTTCGGCACTCTCGATTCAGTTGGAAGGAGCACCGGACAACAACGGCGCCGCCGGTACCTTCGCCGCTATTCCTTCCACCTTCGTTACCCAAGGGTCGAACCCGAGTACGGATCTGAACGGAGAAATTCAGGTGAACAACTATTACCCTTGGATTCGGGTAAAAGTCGTTTCGGTTACCGGGTCCGGCACAATAGCGTATACTTTAAATGGAATCAACGCGACCGTTGCGAGGTCTGGAACCGGTACCAGTTCAGGCCGCATTGGTCCGACCGGCGCGACCGGCGCCACTGGCGCGACCGGAAATACTGGCGCGACCGGCGCCGCCGGAACAGTCGGCGCGACCGGCGCCACTGGCGCGACCGGCGCCACTGGCGCGACCGGAACCGGAACACCCGGCGCCACTGGCGCGACCGGTCCAACCGGGTCCGGCGGCGGGTCCGGTCTTCTCCCTTGGAACCCGGCGGCGAGTACGCCGCCGGTTCTTTCCAACTGGACCCAAGTAAACGGCGGCGGTAACGGAACCTTCACGGACGTTACCGCCGGTATCCTTATCAATTCCACGTCCGGCAACAACTGGAAATACGTGTACGTTTCGCCGGGCGCGTCCGGTACGGCCTTTACCGTGACCGCTCTGTTAGCTGTTTACTTTCAGCCAAATTCACAGCAACCCGGCGCCGGAATTACCATAGGCGACACCGGCAATAAATTTCTGTCATGGATGCTAGGGACAACGACCGGCAATATTCCACAACTGCGGCTTGAACGATGGACCGATAGCACTACATTTTCCGCTAATCCCTTCGCCGTTAATGTTTACGGAACTACGCAAATATGGCTCCGAGTTAATTACGACGGTTCCGGCGCCACAAATACCCTATCGTTTCAAGTGTCGCCGGTCGGCGCCGCTAATACCTTTTCCGCACGTACCACTGAGGCCGTATCAACTTTTCTAGCGTCAAACCCGGCGAAAGTTGGGTTTGGTTGTTCGTCACAAAATTCGGGTAATCCGGTTCTCTGCGAATTAGTGTATTGGTCTGTAACGACGCCATAGCATAGTACTTGCATGGAAAATCGGCGGCGGATTTTGCCGGTTTTAGTGGTACTATTTTACATGACCTTTTCACTTCGCAGTTTGCTTACACGTTTTTGGATCGAACGCCGTTGCGCTCGCGCGTTGCGGGTTTATCTCGCGATGCAATCCGAGTATTGGTTTACTCTCGAAATTCGTTGCCGGGTGCGTCCGGTTTTGGGGGTCGAATAATGGCACGGAAAATGTCGCCACTGGAACCGAAACCCGATACTGACCTTTCATGGTTGCCAAACGGCGGCGCCGGTCTGAACCGCCAAACCTTTACCGTTGCCTTCATCATTTCCCGCGAGTCCAAATCCGGTATGCCGCAAACCGGGTACAGCGGCGCCGTTGTACTGACCTCGACTGAAAACGAGTCACAAGCGGAAGCTATCGGGCGTCTCCTATCCACTTCTCTTTGGTCCGGTTATGTCATTTACGTGACTCCCGCCGGACGCGCGAACCCGGTATATTTCTTTTTCAACGGAGTGCGAACGATCATATAGCTTGACTCTGGCGCCGGACCCGAGTAAACTTCACTCAAGCTACCGATTCCTTAATCTCGTTTCTGAGCCGTATGATGCGCGACCCGCCGGAACCTCCATTCCGGCGGGTTTTCCTTTTGGCGTTGACGCCGCCGGTTCCCTTCCCTCTCGCGCGGCGAAACGCCTTGCGTGAGCCAACAACCGAGCGGTACACTGCAAACTGTGAAGTTGGAACTCCACGTTCACATACACGCCGACAACCGGGATATCATGACGCACCATAAAATTCTGGCGGCGGTTGAAAGGATCGAAATGAAGCAACAGGAACAACTGGATATTTTGAATGCTCTCAACGACGCCACAAATACTATTGGCGTCAACGTTTCCACGGTCGCAACCAACGTTGTCGCTATCGGAACGGCGGCGGTTACCATTTCACAGGAAATGGACGCCTTGCTAACCCAGTCTGCAAACGACGTACCGGCGCCGGTCGCGTCCGCGTTGTCTGGCCTTCGTGACCGAATTGCCGCGCTCGCACCGCAAGCGCAGTCTGTAGCGGAGCAAGCCGCCGCACAGGTTCCAGTGTTGGAAGCTATCGCGTCGAAAGGCGCCAGTAACCCGATTCCGATTTCCCCCGTCGAACTTCCCGCCGCCGTTTAATTCTCGCCGCACCCGCCAGAGGCCGGACCCGGTTTTACTTCCGGGTCCGGCCTTCGTTCCTTACGTTTCCGTTTGAACTCCTGTAAGGTTTCAAGAGGCCGCGCACATAGGGTGCATACGTTCGACTTTGGAACGATGTAAAAGAGGCCGCAAAAAGGACACCTGTAGAGTCTCAGTGGCACGCCGTCATTGTTGCATGGTTCCGCGAATTTGGCGATATTCCCGCACCGTTCCGACCGGAACAGACTGCAACAATTTCGTTATGCATTCCTGTACCTTCACCGCGAGGTCTTCCGGCATGTTGGCGGTAATGATGAAACAGTGTGCAAGTTTTAGATGTTCCAGAGCGGTTTGAATGGCGGCGGTTTGGTAACTCATGACCGAGAGTGTATGGACTCGGCGCCGGTTCCGTCAATCGGCGGTTTAGCTGATTCCGACTTTTGTAAAGGCCGGCGCTTTAGAAAGTCGATAACGGGTAGGTTATGGAAGGCGGCGGCGATCCGCTCGACCTCGAGGCGCCCTGCGGACAGCAACCTAGC
>Ga0207674_10003917_pt1 | contig 18111 bp, 15 predicted proteins | sample KBSCornC72_FD_184303 | JGI IMG/M metagenome (GOLD analysis project Ga0207674, IMG submission 184303) | Corn rhizosphere microbial communities from Kellogg Biological Station, Michigan, USA - KBS Corn C7-2 (SPAdes) (version 2) | ecosystem: Host-associated > Plants > Roots > Rhizosphere > Soil ... | reverse complement strand
GCCATGAGCGCGGACGACGCCTCCAGGGTGCTGACCGTCGCGCTCAGCGCCCTGGTCGAACCCGGCAACCGGGAACTGGGCGAGCTCGTGCGCCGGGTCGGGGCCGCCACCGCGGTCGAGCGGATCCGCGCCGGCAAGGTCTCGATACAGCTTGCCGGCGCGATCGCGGCCCGGCTCGGCGGCCCGCCCGATCCGCCGGCGGTGCGGGCGTTCGGCGAGCGGCTGCTCGCTGAGGCCACCCGGCTGGGCGTGCGGCTGGTCTGCCCCGCCGACGACGAGTGGCCCGTCCAGGTGCAGGACCTGGTCCGGATCAGCCGTCCCAACACCGGCAACCGGCTCGACGTCGACACCGATCCGCCGCTGGCGCTCTGGGTGCGCGGCCCGCACCGGCTGGACGAGGCGCTGGCCCGGTCGGTGGCCGTGGTGGGTGCGCGGGCGGCGAGCGAGTACGGGGCCTACGTCGCCACCGACCTCGCGCACGGCCTGGCCGAGCGGGGCTGGACCGTGGTGTCCGGTGGTGCGCTCGGCATCGACGGCGCGGCGCATCGGGCCGCGCTCGCCGCCGGCGGCTGCACGGTGGCCGTGTTGGCGTGCGGCATGGACCGGCCCTACCCGGTGAGCCACACCAACCTGTTCGAGCAGATCGGCGAGCAGGGCCTGGTGGTCAGCGAGTGGCCGCCCGACTCGCCGCCGTACCGGCTGCGCTTCCTGATCCGCAACCGGGTGATCGCGGCAGCGTCGGCGGGGACGGTGATGGTCGAGGCCGCGATCCGCAGCGGTGCCCGCCAGACGCTGGGCCGGGCCAGGCTGCTCGGCCGGCCGGCGCTCGTTGTGCCGGGCCCGGTGACCTCGGCGATGTCGGTCGGCTGCCACGAGGAACTGCGGAAGGAGGGCTCGCGGGCGGTGGCGTCGGTGGCCCATGTGATCGAGGAGGTGGGCCGCATCGGCGCCGACCTGGCGCCCCTGCTGGAGCACCCCGCCCGGCCGCACGACCACCTCGACCCGCTGGCGCAACAGGTGCTGGACGCGGTGTCCGCGCGCCGGTTCTGCTCGGCCGAGCACATCGCCGCCGCCGCCGGGGTGAGCGGGCGCGACGCCAGGCGGTCACTGCCGCTGCTGGTGGCCACCGGGCACGTGGTGACGGCCGAGGGCGGCTATCGGCTCGCACGGGTTCCAAGATCGCAAATTCGCCACGAGTGATGTCAGTCACTTTCTGGCACAAGATTGGGATTAAAGGAGGCCACCCACGTTCCTACTGTCAGTACAAGTGGATGACACACAGGGCACAGAGCGGCGGCACTCGGAGCACCCCGGGTGCCGCTGTGTCGTGTCGGAGAGAAAGTCCGGTCACGTCGGAGACCTAAACCGGGGCGTAACGTCCGGGAAACGGCGATTGTCCAGTCTGGCCGGCATGCTCGTGCGACGACTTCTGGTCCGCCTGCCCGACCGACCCGGCTCGCTCGGCCGGGTCACGACCCTGCTCGGCCGCCTCGGCATCGACATCCGCGAGGTCCGGATCCTGGCCCGCGACGACGCCACGGCCACCGACGAGTTCTTGGTCGCGGTGCCCGGCCCGGTCCTCGACGCGTGCCTGGTCGACCTGCTCGAGGAGCTCGACGACGTCCGCGTCCTAGCCGTCGAGCCCGCTGCCTCTGAGCCCGCGCAACCGCACGACGGCCTCGTCCAGCACCTCGTCGCGCTTGCAGAACGCGAACCGGATCAGCCGCTGCCCCTGGGCGACATGGTCGTAGAAGACCTGGGTGGGCACCGCCACGACCCCGCACCGTTGGGGCAGTGACCGGCAGAACTCAACGCCGTCGGCCGCTCCAAACGGCGTGATGTCGACGGTGACGAAGTAGGTACCCGCCGGCCGGAGCACCTCGAATCCCGCGTCGGCCAGCCCGGCGCACAGCCGGTTGCGCTTGGCCTCCAGGGCCGCGCGGGCGCCGTCCACATAGGACGAGCCCAGCCCCAGCGCCACCGCGACCGCCGGCTGCAGCGGCCCGGCGTTCACGAACGTCAGGAACTGCTTGACCCGCAGGACCGCCGACACCAGCGCAGCCGGGCCGCACGCCCAGCCGACCTTCCAGCCGGTGCACGAGTACGTCTTGCCGGCCGACGAGATCTGCACGGTGCGCGAGCGCATCCCGGGCAGCGTCGCGATCGGCACGTGCGGCACGCCGTCGAACACCAGGTGCTCGTAGACCTCGTCGGTCACCGCGACGGCGTCGTGCTCCTGGCACAGTTCGGCGATCAGGCCCAGCTCGTCGGGGCTGAAGACCTTTCCGGTGGGGTTGTGCGGCGAGTTGAGCAGCACGAGGCGGGTGCGCGGCCCGAACGCCGCCCGCAACTCGTCGGCATCGAAGGCGTAACCCCCACCGGGCGACGGGCGCAGCGTCACCGGCCGCCGCACCGCGCCGGCCAGCGCGATCGACGCCGCGTACGAGTCGTAGTAGGGCTCGAAGCAGACCACCTCGTCGCCGGTGTCGCAGAGCGCGAGGATCGCGGCCGCGATCGCCTCGGTGGCTCCGGCGGTGACGACGATCTCGCCGTCCGGGTCGTAGTCCAGGCCCCAGTACGCCTTCTGGTGTGCCGAGATCGCCGCCCGCAGCTCGGGCACGCCGGGACCGGGCGGGTACTGGTTGCGACCCCCGCGCAGGGCGGCCGCCGCGGCGTCGAGCATCTCCGGCGGGCCGTCGGTATCCGGGAATCCCTGACCGAGATTGATCGACCCCGTTTGTACCGCCAGAGCGGACATTTCGGCAAAGATCGTCGTGCCGAAGGGGCGCATCCGCGCCACGAGAGGGTCGCCCATGGCAATCAGCCTATGCCGACCCACTGGCGGCGTAACCGACAACGGCCTACGGTGCGAATCCGTGGAGCCACGTCGAAGTTATCCGGGCGACGGCGAACAGCGCTGGTACGACGGCGAGGATTGGGAGCGCGGCCGCCACGGCGCGCCGGCATCGCCGGGCGGCGCCGGCGCCGCGTACAACGGCGAGGCCGCGGCGTACAACGGCGAGGCCGCCGCGTACAACGGCGAGGCCGCCGCCTACAGCGGCGCCGACAGCTACGGAGGCGACGGGTACGAGCGGCGCTTCAACTCGGCCGCCCGGTTCGGCGACCCGCTGACCGACTCGTCGTCCGGCTCGATCCCGGTTGTCCAGGCGGAACTGGCCGGGCCGGCCGGGTCGGCCAGTTCGGCCGGGGCGGGCGGGTCGGCGGAGGCCGGCCGCCGCCCGGTCGAGGCGATCGACGTCGCGGCGCTGCGGCGCCCGCCGGTCAGCGCGCCCCCGGACGACCAGCCGGCGGCCTATCCGAGCGGACCGCCGCCCGAGTTCCCACCGGCCAATTACGCACCCTCCGCGACGGCCTACTCCGGGCCCGTCGATCCGCCGGCCTACGCGGCCGGCGACCGGCCGGCCTACTCCGCGGGCGACCAGCCGGCCTACTCGGCGGGCGACCAGCCGGTGTATCCGGCCGGATCGACCTACGGGGTCGGCAACAACCCGCTCAGCGCGCCGACGGCCGCCGTCAACACGATCCAGCCGGGCCAGCCGGGCACTCCGTCGGTGTACCACAGCCGCAAGCCGGCGATCGCGATCGTGCTGGCCGTGCTGACTGTCCTGTTCGAGATCCCCGCGCTGCGCCTGCTCGTCTCGGCCACGATCGAGGACGTGGTGTCGGTGTCCGGCGTGGTGTCCGGAACCTTCCTCGTGCTCGGCCTTCCGATCTTCGGGTACGGCGTCTACGGCCTGCTCAACGGCACCCCGCCGAGCAACCTTTCCGCCTGGCTGCGCCAGCCGCTCGTCTACCTGCCGCTCGGCGTCCTGCTGTTCGTGCTGGCGGCGCTGGCCGCCGCGTAAGCCCCACCGGGGCACCGCGCCTACCAGTAGGCGTACACTTGCCCCCGGCGACCACCTCGCGTGGTCGACCTCGCGCGCCCTCCTCCCATCTCGGGCTCCCTCCCGGAGCCGCCCGGACGAGAGGCGGCGGCCGCCCTGGTCCCGGTCCCGCGATTCACGCGAACACCGGGTGAGTGCGGCCGACGATCCGGCGCCAGGGCGGGTGCCACCCGGTCACCCGCGACAACCAGGGCGAAAGAGGAGCACGACCGTGGCAGTGTCCATGCGTGAACTGCTGGAGAACGGTGTCCACTTCGGGCACCAGACCCGGCGGTGGAACCCGAAGATGAAGCGATTCATCTTCACCGAGCGTAACGGCATCTACATCATCGACCTGCGCCAGACGCTCGACTACATCGAGAAGGCCTACGACTACATCCGGACCACCGTCGCCGAGGGCGGCCACATCCTGTTCGTCGGCACCAAGAAGCAGGCGCAGGAGGCCATCGCCTCGCAGGCCACCCGGGTGGCCCAGCCGTACGTGAACCACCGCTGGCTCGGCGGCATGCTCACGAACTTCCAGACCGTGTACAAGCGGCTGCAGCGGCTCAAGGAGCTGGAGTCGATCGACCTCACCGGCACGGCCGAGGGCTACACCAAGAAGGAGACGCTGCAGCTGTCCCGCGAGAAGGACAAGCTCAGCCGCACCCTCGGCGGCCTTCGCGACATGCAGAAGCTGCCGGCGGCGATCTGGGTGGTCGACACCAAGAAGGAGCACATCGCCGTCGACGAGGCGCGCAAGCTGGGCATCCCGGTGATCGCCGTCCTCGACACGAACTGCGACCCCGACGAGGTCGACTTCCCGATCCCGGGCAACGACGACGCGATCCGCGCCGCGACCCTGCTCACCAAGGTCGTCGCCGACGCGGTGGCCGACGGCCTGATCGCCCGCTCGGGCAAGGCGAGCCGGGGCGGCGCCGAGGAGAAGCCGGAGCCGGGCCAGGTCGCCGCCGACGAGCCGCTGGCCGAGTGGGAGCGCGAACTGCTTGAGGGCAAGAACGAAGCGCCCGCGACGGCCTGAACGATCGATACCGAGAGAGAGCCATGAGCAACTTCACTGCCGCGGACGTCAAGAAGCTCCGCGACCTCACCGGCGCGGGCATGATGGACTGCAAGAAGGCCCTGACCGAGGCGGAGGGCGACTTCGACAAGGCGGTCGAGATCCTGCGGGTCAAGGGTGCGAAGGACGTCGGCAAGCGCGCCGGCCGCACCGCGGCCAACGGGCTCGTCGCGCACGCCGGTGGCGCGCTGATCGAGCTGAACTGCGAGACCGACTTCGTCGCGAAGAACGCCGACTTCGTCGCGCTGGCACAGAAGCTGGCCGAGCACGTCGACTCGACCCGTCCGGCCGACGTGGCGGCGCTGTCGGCGTCGACGCTCGCCGACGGTCGCACCGTCGCCGAGACCGTCGACTCGGAGTCGGCCCGGATCGGCGAGAAGATCGTCGTGAACCGGATCGGTGTGCTCGACGGTCAGGTGGCCGTCTACATGCACCGCAAGGACCCGCAGCTGCCGCCGCAGGTCGGCGTCGCAGTGCAGTACACCGGCAAGTCCGACGAGGCGGGCAATGCCGACGCACGGGGCGTCGCCATGCAGATCGCCGCGATGCGGCCCAAGTGGCTGACCCGCGACGAGGTCCCGGCGGAGGTCGTCGAGTCCGAGCGGCGCATCGCCGAGCAGACCGCCCGCGAGGAGGGCAAGCCCGAACAGGCCCTCCAGAAGATCATCGAGGGCCGGGTCGGCGCGTTCTTCAAGGACTTCGTGCTGCTCGAGCAGCCGTCGGTGACCGACCAGAAGAAGACGGTCAAGAAGGTCCTCGAGGAGGCCGGTATCACCGTGACGCGGTTCGTCCGCTTCGAGGTCGGCCAGGCCTGACGGCCGCTGAGTTGGGGGTCGCGCGGCACGCGCGACCCCCTTACTGTCCACCGAACACCGCAACCGAGGGGGACCCGACGATGACCGAAAGGGCAGCCGCCGACCGCCGGGTCGTGCTCAAGCTATCCGGCGAGGTGTTCGGCGGGGGAGCGGTGGGCGTCGATCCGGGCGTGGTCCAGGACATCGCCCGCCAGATCGCGACGGTGGTACGGCGCGGCATCCAGGTGGCGGTTGTCGTCGGCGGCGGCAACTTCTTCCGCGGCGCCGAACTGCAGCGCTCCGGCATGGACCGGGCCCGCGCCGACTACATGGGCATGCTCGGCACCGTCATGAACTGCCTGGCGCTGCAGGACTTCCTGGAGAAGGAAGGCATCGACACCCGGGTCCAGACCGCGATCCACATGGCCCAGGTCGCCGAGCCGTACATTCCCCGCCGCGCGATCCGGCACCTGGAGAAGGGTCGCGTCGTGATCTTCGGCGCGGGTGCCGGGATGCCGTACTTCTCCACCGACACGGTGGCGGCCCAGCGCGCCCTGGAGATCCACGCCGACGCGGTGCTGATGAGCAAGAACGGCGTCGACGGGGTCTACACGGCCGACCCGCGCACGGATCCCACCGCGCGCAAGCTCGACACCGTGACGTTCACCGAGGCGCTGCGGCAGGGCCTGCGGGTCGCCGACATGGCGGCATTCAGCCTGTGTCACGACAACAAGCTGCCGATGGTGGTGTTCGCCGCCGAGGGCGACGACACGATTGTCAGGGCGGTCGGCGGCGAGAAGATCGGAACCCTGATCACCGCCGCGTGAGCCCGTGCCGGGCCGGCGCCGGGCCGCGGGGCTCGCGCGCCCGAGGCGTGAGCCCGCGCCCGCGCGAGGTTCGGCGTGAGCCCGCGCGAGGTTCGGCGCGGGCCCGCGCCCGAGCGCGGCTCAGCCAGCGCGGCCAAACAGCGTAGCCTGAGCGCGAGCGGTGGCAGCACCGCGCGTAGCGACCTGCGAAGGAGGCGAACACCCCGGTGATCGACGACACACTCCTCGATGCCGAGGAGCGGATGGAACGAGCGGTTGAACACGCCAAGGAGGAGTTCGCCGAAATCCGCACCGGACGCGCGTCCGCGGCCATGTTCGGCAAGATCGTCATCGACTACTACGGCACGCCCACACCGGTGCCACAGATGGCGTCGATCGGGATCCCGGAGCCCCGGATGGTGATCATCAAGCCGTACGACGCGTCACAGCTTGCGGCGATGGAACGGGCCATCCGCGACTCCGACCTGGGTGTGAACCCCAACAACGAGGGTACCCAGCTGCGCATCATCCTTCCGCAGATGACCGAGGAGCGTCGGCGCGAGATGGTCAAGGTGGCGCGGCACAAGGGCGAGGAGGCGAAGGTCGCCATCCGCAACGTGCGCCGCAAGGCCAAGGAGGAGCTCGACCGGATCGTCCGCGACGGCGAGGCCGGCGAGGATGACGGCCGGCGCGCCGAGAAGGAGCTCGAAGACATCACCCACCGGTACGTCGCGCACGTCGACGAGATCCTCAAGCACAAGGAATCCGAGTTGCTCGAGTTCTAGATGACCGGTCCGGACCCCACCACCCCCGACCTCCGCGCGGCGCACCGGGCGCGGCACCTCGCGGCCGCACCCGAGTTCGTCGCAGACCTCGACCAGGAAGACGACGAGGACGAGGACCGGCCGCCGCGCAGCTCCCAGCCCGCCGCGGAGTCCCAGCTCGCCGGCGAGGACTGGCCGGCGGCCGGCGACCCGGCCGGCAGCTGGCGGCTGGCCCGTGGTGGCGAGCCGGACCGGGTCGAGGCGCCGGAGGCCGAACCGGCGGCCGAGGAGCCGTCCGAAGTCGTGCCGCCGGCGAAACGAACCAGTCGGGCCGGCCGCAACCTGTGGGCGGCGATCGGCGTCGGGCTGCTCCTCGGCGGGGTCGTGCTGGCGTCGCTGCTGCTGTGGAAGCCGGCCTTCTACGGCGTCATCCTCGTCGCCGTGTGGATCGCCACCTGGGAAATGGTGCGCGCGGTCGGCAACGGCGGGCTCAAGCCGCCGCTGATCCCGCTGCTGCTCGGCGGCACCGCGATCGTGTGCGTCGCCTGGTACGGCGGTGCCGAGGCGTTGCCGTACGGCCTGCTGGGCACCGTCATCGCCGTCATGGTGTGGCGGCTCGCCGACGGGCCGTCCGGCTACCAGCGCGACGTGGTGACCGCCCTGCTCATCGCGGCGTACGTGCCGTTCCTCGGCGGCTTCGTCGTGCTCCTGCTCGCACCCGACGACGGGTACCTGCGGGTGCTGGCCATGCTGATCGGCGTCGTGCTGTCGGACACCGGCGGCTACACGTTCGGGGTGTTCCTCGGCCGGCACAAGCTCGCGCCGAGCGTCAGCCCGGGCAAGACCTGGGAGGGCCTGGCCGGGTCGGTGGTCACGGCCGCGGTCGGCGGCGCGCTGATCGTCGTGTTCCTGTTCGACGACGACTGGTGGCGCGGCGTCGTGTTCGGAGTGGCCGTAGCCATCGCCTCTACGCTCGGTGATCTCGCCGAGTCGTTGTTGAAGCGCGACCTCAAGGTCAAGGACATGAGCAACCTGCTGCCTGGGCACGGTGGCCTCATGGATCGGCTCGATTCGATCCTGCTCGCGGCGCCTGTGGCGTACACCGTGCTGACGCTCCTGGTCCCCCCGGGGTGACATACACTTCGCGCGATCAATGCGTCAGCGCCGGGTCGTGGGACACTTGGATCCGTTATGACGACGTTGCCGCTGTCCCCCGTCCAGAATGTCGCGATGCCATCGCCGGCTCCCGGCCGGCGGCCCGCACCACCACGGCATCTCGCCGATCTTGATCCTGCCGGCCGCCGGGCAGCGGCGGCCGAGCTGGGCGAGCGGGAGTTCCGGGCCGCGCAGTTGTCCACGCACTACTTCGGCCGCCTGGTCCGCGACCCGGCCGAGATGACCGACCTGCCCGCCGCCAGCCGTGACCGGCTCGCCGGCGCGCTGCTGCCCCGCCTGCTCACGCCCGTGCGCGAGTTGGCCTGCGACGGCGGCGCCACCCGCAAGACGCTGTGGCGGCTGCACGACGGCGCGCTCGTGGAGAGCGTGCTGATGGGCTACCCGGACCGGGTCACCGTCTGCATCTCCAGCCAGGCCGGTTGCGGCATGGGCTGCCCGTTCTGCGCCACCGGCCAGGCCGGGCTCACCCGCAACCTGTCCACTGCGGAGATCGTCGACCAGGTCGTCTGGTTCGCCGGGCAGGCCGCCCGCGGCGCGCTGCCCGGCTGCCCGGACCGGCTGTCGCGGGTCGTCTTCATGGGCATGGGCGAGCCGCTGGCCAACTACGTGCGCGTGCGCGACGCGATCCGCCGGCTCACCGACCCCGCACCCGACGGGTTGGGCCTCTCGCAGCGCCACATCACCGTCTCCACGGTGGGTCTGGTGCCCGCGATCCACCGCCTCGCCGACGAGGGTCTGGCGGTGACGCTGGCGGTGTCGCTGCACGCGCCCGACGACGATCTACGCGACGAACTGGTGCCGGTGAACCAGCGCTGGAAGGTCGCCGAGGTGCTCGACGCGGCCGACCGGTACGCGACGACGACGGGGCGGCGCGTTTCCGTCGAGTACGCGATGATCAGGGACGTGAACGACCACCCGTGGCGTGCCGACCTGCTGGGTCGGCTCTTGTCGGGGCGGCTGGCCCATGTCAACCTCATCCCACTCAATCCCACGCCGGGAAGCAGGTGGGATGCGAGCCCCAAGGACGTCGAGCGGGAGTTCGCCCGTAGGCTGCGAGCAGCGGGTGTCACCACTACGGTGCGCGACACCCGCGGGCGTGAGATCGACGGGGCGTGCGGGCAGCTTGCGGCCGCGGAGGTTACGGCATGAGGTGCCGGCGGGTCGGGGGGTTTGGCGCAGCGGACGGGGCTAGAGCCGTGCCACACGGAGACTGGGGTGGCACAGTGAGTACCGCCGGGCTTCGTGGCGCGAACCAGGAGGAACAGTGACGAGTCAGGGGCAGCGGTTCCGGCGGCGGGCGCTGCGTCGTGGATACAAGGTTGACGAGGTCGACTCGTTCCTCGACCGCGTCGAGGCGACGCTGGCGGGCGACCCGATCGGCGCCTCCGTCACCGCGCAGGAAGTCCACGATGTCGTGTTCCGGGTGCGTTTCGGCGGATACGACGAGTGGCAGGTCGACCTGCACCTCGACCGCGTCGAGCGACAGCTGGCCGAGCTCGAGGAGCGCGGCGGCTACGGCCGCCCCGACGGCCGTCCGCCGATGGCCGACCGCGGTCCCGCGCCCGAGCGGGTGCCGGCCGGCATGCCCGAGCGGATGGGCCCGCCGCCGATGGGGCCGCCCGACCGGATGGGTCCCGCCGAGCGGATGGGCCCGCCGGACCGTCTTGGCCCGCCACCGGAGCGGATGGGCCTGCCCGACCGTGCCGGCCCGCCGCCCATGGGCCTGCCCGACCGGATGGGTCCCCCCGACCGGATGGGCCCGCCGCCCATGGGGCCGCCCGACCGGATGGGTCCGCCGGAGCGCATGGGTCCGCCCGACCGGCTGCCGCCCGCCGGTCCGATGCCGGCCCGCCCCGCCGCGGCGATGCCCGCGCCCGGCGGCCCGCCGCCGCGCGAGCCCGGCTACGGCCGCTACGACGAGCCGACGTTCGGCGGCGCCACCGGCGACCCGTACGAGCCCGGCCGCCGCGCCCGCGCCGACATGACCGCCGAGATCCGGATGAGCGATCCGTCGTTCGGCGGCGCCGGCCCGGCCGCGCCGCCACGCCCCGGTCCGGGCATGGGTCCGGGCATGGGTCCGGGCATGGGTCCCGGCCCTGGTCCCGGTCCCGGCCCTGGCTACGGCGGCGGCCCGCCCGCCGGCTACGGCGGCCCGCCGGCGGGTGCGCCGGCCGGCCCGGCGCTGGCCGGCGACGCGCAACGGCTCGACCAGCTCCGCCGCACGTTCCAGCTGCGGCGTTTCGGCAGCGGGTACGACCGGGCGCAGGTCGACCAGCTCTTCGATGGCCTGATCGTGGGCCTGTCCGGGCGCGGTCCGCTGCCCAACAGCGAGGCCGAGCTGGCCCCGAACCGTTTCGAGCTGGTGCCCGGCGGCTACTTCGAAGCGGAGGTCGACGCCGCACTGAAGGAGGCGCGCGACATCCTGTCGCGCCGACGCTGAGCCCGGCCGCCCCCGCCGATCCATGACGTCAGCTCGCCTCGGGCTGGCCGCGCTGCCGGTCGTCACGTTCCTGTTGACGCTCTATTCGGTGCGGCCGGTTGCACCCGTCACCGGTTCGTTACGCCTCGCCGTCGCGCGCGCGGCCGTGCTGACCGGCGCGTTCGGGGTCGGCTCGATCGAGGTGCTGTCCGCCGTCGGCCGGCTCACCCCGGTCGCGGTCTCGGGGGCGTGGGTAGTCGCCCTGGTCGCTGCCGGTGCGGCCGCGTGGTGGCGACGCCGGCGAGGCGACGACGAATGGCAGCGCCCGGTTCCTTCTACCGGCGAGCGGATGCTGGCGGTGGCGGTGCTGGTCCTCGTGCTGCTGGAACTCGTGCTGGCGCTGGCCTCGCCGCCGAACACGTACGACTCGCAGACCTACCACCTGCCCCGGATCGAGCACTGGGCCCGGGCGGGCAGCGTCGGGTTCTACCCGACCGGCGTGCACAGGCAGATCACGTATCCGCCGGGTGCCGAGTTCCTGCTGCTGCACCTGCGCCTGCTGACCGGCTCGGACGCCCTGTTCAACCTGCTGCAGTGGTCGTGCGGGCTGCTCTGCCTGGTGCTGGTGACCCGGATCGCGGCGCAGCTCGGGGTGCCCCGGCGCGGGCAGTTGCTCGCCGCGCTGGTCGTGGCGTCGGTGCCGATGGTGGTGCTGCAGTCGTCGAGCACCCAGACCGACCTCGTCGTGGCCCTGTGGGTCGCGTGCGTGGTGACCCTGGTGCTCGACGGTGTCGGGCCTGCGTCGCACCGCCCGGATCTTCCGACTGTGCTGTTGATCGGCGCCGCGACCGGCCTGGTCGCGGTGACCAAGGCGACGGGCGGGCTGCTCGTCGCTCCGCTGCTGGTGTGGTGGGGGCTGGCGCAGCTGCGGCGCGGCGGGTTCCGGTTGCCGTCGGTCGGGCGCCTGGCCGTCGCTGTGGTGTTGATCCTCCTCGCGACGCTGACGCTCGCCGGGCCCCAGTTCGTGCGGATGTCCGAGACATTCGGCAACCCGCTCGGGCCGCCGCAGCTCAGCGAGTCGCTGACCCTGCAGCGGCGCGATCCGGGCAGCCTGCTCGTCAACGGCTTGCGGGTGGCGCACACCGCGCTCGAGGTGCCCGTGCCGCCGGTGAACCGGTGGGCCGCGGACCGCATCATCGGCCTGGCGAAGCTGATGGGGCGCGACCCCAGCGACCCGCGCACCACGTTCTACCAGCAGAAATTTCCCGACGAGTCGTGGTACCCGCACGAGGACAAGGCCGCACTCCCGCTGCACGCGCTACTCATCCTGATCGGCGCGGGTGTGGCCGTCGCGCGGGGGCTGCGGCCCGGGGGCGACCGAAGATGGCTGGCGTACGTCGGTGCGTTGGCGTTCGCCGTGTTGGCCTACGTTGTGATCTTCAAGTGGCAGCCGTGGGGGAACAGGTTGCTGCTGTTCGTGGTCGTGCCTGGCGGGGTGTTGGCGGGAGCGTGGCTGGAGTCGGTGCTCGGTAGCGGCCGGCGTCTTGCCCGCTTCGCCGTTGTCGGGGCGCTGGCTGTGGCGATGCTCGCCGGGACGCTGGCCGCCGGGTACGGCTACCCGCGGCGGCTCGTCGGGTCGGACTCCGCCCTGGGGCAGGACCGGTTGGCCGCCCGGTTCGCGATCCGGCCGGAGTGGCAGGCCAGCTACCAGCGCGTCGCCGACGCGGTCAACGCCAGCGGCGCGGAGCGGGTCGGCCTGGTCACCGCCAACGACGGCTGGGACTACCCCTGGTACTACCTGCTCACCGCGCGCGACCTGCGCTCGCTGCAGTCGCCGGCGCCGGCAAAGCTGCCGCCGGCGCAGGCCGCCGGCATCGACGCGATGGTGTGCGTCGGCACGCCGTGGTTCTGCCTGCAGTACGTCCCGGGCGGCTGGAACTACATCCAGGACGGCGCCATCGGGTACGCCTTGCGTCCTCGATGACGCCAGGACCGTTTACGACCGCAGGCCGCTGCGGCGCAGCCAACCGTCGATGATCAGCAGCAGGATCAGGCCGATGGCGACGCCGACGAGAAAGATGTCCTCGACCTTCCCCTTGTGGTTGCCCTGGGTCATGGCCAGCAGGATCACCGCGGTCACCACCGCGCCGAACCGCAGCAGCTTCATGTGGGCCGGTTTGTGCTGGTCGGGGGAGGTCACCGGTTCGTCGCCCGCCACGTCGGGTTCCTTCCTCGCTGCGTCGCCAACTCCTGTGAGTGTGTCACGGCAGGCCCGCGCGCCCGTCGCGACCCCGGCAACCGGTGCTGTTGTAGCGTCGAGGAATGTCCTCGGTACGGATCACCGGCACCGGTCACGCGAGCATGCGGATCGACACGCCGGCGGGCAGCATCCTCTGCGACCCGTGGGTCAACCCCGCGTACTTCGCGTCCTGGTTTCCGTTCCCGGACAATTCACAGCTCGACTGGGAGACGCTCGGCAATTGCGACTACCTGTACGTGTCGCACCTGCACCGGGACCACTTCGACGCGGCGCACCTCACCCGCTTCGTCAGCAAGAACGCGACGGTGCTGCTGCCGGCCTACCCGACGTCGGAGCTGCGCGACGAGTTGGAGGCGCTCGGCTTCACCCGGTTCCTGGAGACGGTCTCGGACGAGATCGTCGAGCTCGACGGCGGCCTGAAGGTGATGATCCAGGCGCTGACCTCGCCCACCGACGGTCCGATCGGCGACTCGTCGCTGTGGGTCGAGTACGACGGGATCCGCATCCTCAACCAGAACGACGCCCGCCCCACCGACCTGGGCACCTTCGCCGAACTCGGCCACGTGCACGCGCACATGCTGCAGTTCTCCGGCGCCATCTGGTACCCGATGGTGTACGAGTTGCCGGCCAACGCGAAGACCGCCTTCGGCAAGCAGAAGCGTGACCGCCAGTTCGACCGGACGTTCCGCTACATCGACGACCTGAAGGCGTCGCATGTCTTCCCGATCGCCGGGCCGCCGTGCTTCCTCGACGACGAGCTGTGGCAGTTCAACGACATCTTCGACGACCCGGGCAACATCTTCCCCGACCAGAGCGTGTTCGTCCGGGAGTACGAGAAGGTGGGCGGCTCCAACGCGGTCGTGCTGCTGCCGGGCAGCGTCGCTTCGCTGACCGTCGACGGCTGCTCGGCCGAACACCCCGTTCCCCACCTGGACGAGTTCTTCGCGAACAAGGAAGCGCACCTGCGCGACTACCAGGCGCGGATGCGTCCGGTGATCGCCGCGGCCAAGGAGTCCTGGAAGCACCCGGAGATCGACGTCGTCAAGGAGCTCAAGCGGCGCATCGAGCCGCTGCTCGACGAGTCGATCTACCTGGCGACGGGCGTCGGCGGGCCGGTGCGCTTCGACCTGGTCGGTTACGACGGCGAGACCGTGGAGTCGGTCCTCGTCGACTTCCCGAACAAGGAGGTGCGGCGGGCGGCCGACGAGAAGGTCCGCTACCGGTTCCGCACCGAGCGGGCGCTGGTGGAGCACCTGCTGCACATCGAAGAGGTCGACTGGGTCAACTCGCTGTTCCTGTCCTGCCGGTTCTCGGCGGCGCGCATCGGCCAGTACAACGAGTTCGTCTACTCGTTCTTCAAGTGCCTGAGCGAGGAGCGGCTGCAGTACGCCGAGGGCTGGTACGACGAGCACCAGCGCACCACCGACGCTGAGGACATCACGCTCGGCGACTGGCGCGTGCAGCGGCGCTGCCCGCACCTCAAGGCCGACCTGACGCGCTTCGGCATCGTCGACGGAAACGTGCTGACCTGCCAGCTGCACGGTTGGAAGTTCGACCTGGCCAGCGGCCGGTGCCTGACCAGCGTCGGCCACGAGATCCGGTCGCGCCGGGCCGACGAGCCGGAGCCCACGCAGGCCTAGCTCGTTGCGTCCAGGCGCAGGCCGAGGAGCTCGGCGCACGCGATGAGCTCCAGTTCGAACAGCTCCTCCGCGTCGGTGAGCGCGAAGCTCAGGTGACCGAACAGCTCGAGCGCGACCATCCCGTACAGCCGGATCCAGCAGGACAGGAAGATCTGCAGCGCGCCGGCGGGCAGCGGTGTTCCGACAGCGGTGCGGAACGCGGTGAGCTGCTCGCGCAGCCTGCGCGGCAGCGCCTCCTCGGCGGCCACCGGGAACGGCCGCTGCTGCCAGGCCTCGACGAACAGCGCCAGGTAGGTGCCGGAGAACCGCATCGCGGCGGCGTGCACCTTGCTGTCGGTGGCGTGCATGACGGTGAACGGGCCGCTGGCCTCGACGGGGCTCGCGAACATGATGCCGAACTCGGCCGGGTGCACCAGTGACCAGTCGCGGAAGGCGCGGCAGGCTGCGGCCAGCCGCCCGGTGAGGCCCTCGGCGGTGGCCATGCGGCTCTCGATGAACGCGGTGCACTCGTCGAACAGCGCCGCGCACAGGCTCTCCAGGAGCGTGTCCAGGCTGTCGTAGTAGCGGTACAGCGCGGGCGCCGTCATGCCCATGTCGCGGCTGATCGCGCGCAGCGTGACACCCGGCAGGCCGTCGGCGACGAGCAGCTTCCGCGCCGTCTCGACGATCTCGGCCTTGGTCGCGGCGCGCAGCCTGTCGCGCCGGGACGGAACGGGATCGGGCGGCATCGGAATGTGACACCCCTTGACGTTAGCTAACGGCGCTGTCAAAGTAAACAGCGTTTACGGACGCATACGCTAGTAGCAGTCTAGGGGGTAGCGGCGATGTTCGCGTGGTGGGGCCGGGCGATGGTCCGGGCACGGTGGTTCGTGCTGGTGGGTGGGCTGCTGCTGGCCGTCGTCGGGGGAGTGTGGGGCACCGGCGTCTTCGGCGCGGTCAAGGGCGGGGGCTTCGACGATCCGGGCAGCGAGTCCAGTCGCGCCCGCGAGCGGATAGCCGCCGAGGTCGGGCAGCGGCCCGCCGACATCCTGGTGATCTGGTCGTCGTCCACCGCCACCGTCGACGACCCGGCGTTCCGCACCGCCGTCACCGGCGCGCTCGCGGCCGCTCGCCAGCGCGCAGAGGTCGCCGGCGCGGTCTCGTACTACGACACGGGGATGCCGGCGTTCGTCTCGACCGACCGGCACGCCGTCTACGGCGTCGTCACGCTCACCGAGTTCCGCAATCCCGACATGTTCGAGGCGGTCCGGCCCGCGCTCGTCGTGCCCGCCGGGTCCGGGCTCACCACGCAGTTCGGCGGCCCGGCCTCGGTCGTCTCCGAGGTGAGCGGGCAGGTCGGCAAGGACATCGCACGGGCGGAAACCTTCTCGATGCCGATCCTGGTGGTACTGCTGTTCGTGGTGTTCGGCAGCTTCGTCGCGGCCGGTGCGCCGCCGCTCGTCGGCGGCCTCGCGATCCTCGGTGCGTTCACCGCCACCCGGCTGTTCACCCAGGTCACCGACGTCTCAGTGTTCGCCCTGAACGTGATCACCCTGATCGGCATGGGCATGGCCATCGACTACTCGCTGTTCGTGGTCAGCCGGTTCCGGGAGGAACTGGCCGCCGGGCGAGACACCGCGGCGGCCGTCGTGCGCACCGTGGAGACGGCCGGGCGCACTGTGGTGGTCAGCGGGATGACTGTCGCCCTCGCGCTGGCCGGGCTGCTGCTGTTCCCGCAGATGTTCCTGCGGTCCATGGGCTTCGGCGGGATGGCGGCCGTGCTGGTGGCGATGGCGGCGGCGATCACCGTGCTGCCCGCGCTGCTCGCCGTGCTCGGCCCGCGGATCAACGCGATCCGGATCCCGGTTCCGTGGCGGCGGAGCGCCAGGGGCGCCGGCGGCGCCACCGGCATCGGCGGCGTGGGTGGCACCGGCGGCACCGCCTGGGCGCGGCTGGCCCGTGGTGTGATGCGCCGGCCCGGCCTGGTGCTCGCCGGCACCGTCGCCGTACTCGCGATCCTGGCGGTGCCGTTCGGTCGGGCCGAGTTCGGCGTGGCCGACGAGCGGGTGCTCCCGGCGGGAGCCGCGTCGCGCGTCACGTCGGAGCGGCTCACGGCAGACTTCCCGCAGGTAGAGGTCGCCCCGGTGCGCGTGCTGGTGAGCGGCACCGACCAGGCCGGCGCCGCGGACTTCGCCCAGCGGATCGCCGGTGTCGAAGGCGTCACCGGCGCCGCCGTCACGGGAACGCGCGGCGAGTCGTCGGTCATCACCGTCGACTACCGCGGGCGGGTCACCGGCGACACCGCCAAGGCGGTGGTGGCCGGCATCCGGGCGCTTCCGCCGCCGGCCGGCGCGGAGGTGCTCGTCGGCGGTGCCACGGCCGAACTGACCGACCTGCTGAACAGCCTGGGCGACCGGCTGCCCTGGATGGCCCTGCTGGTGGCCGTGAGCACGTTCGTGCTGCTGTTCCTCGCCTTCGGCTCGGTGGTGCTGCCGTTCAAGGCGATTCTCATGAACGTCGTGTCGATCGGGGCGTCGTTCGGCGCGGTGGTCTGGGCGTTCCAGGACGGTCACCTGGCCGGGCCGCTCGGCTTCACGTCCACCGGCGATCTCGAGGCCACCCAGTTGATCCTGATGCTGGCGATCCTGTTCGGGCTGTCCACCGACTACGAGGTGTTCCTGCTGTCCCGGGTACGGGAGGAGTGGGACCGCACCGGTGACAACACCGCGGCGGTCGCCGGTGGCCTGCAGCGCACCGGCGGCATCATCACGGCGGCCGCGCTGCTACTGGTGATCGTGATCGGCGGCTTCGCCAGCGGCCAGATCCTGTTCATCAAGATGATCGGCTTCGGCATGATCGTGGCCCTGATCGTCGACGCCACAATCGTGCGGGCACTGCTGGTCCCGGCGACCATGCGGCTGCTGGGCCGGGCGAACTGGTGGCTGCCTCGGCCGCTGGCCGGCCTGTACCGCAGGTTCGGCATCCGGGAGGAGGTTGCGGATAGTTCCCCCGCGCCGGTCGAGGCGCCAGGGGCGACAGAGCCCGGCGAGCCACAAGAGCCACGCGAGCCGCGCGAGCAGGTCGCGGTCTGACGGCAACGGGCGGGCGGGCCCCGGAGCTGCGAGTGGCGGTCGCGCACCTCCGGGGCCCGCGGCCGACCTGGCCGGGTCGTAGCGTGGGGTGGTGATCTACCGGACGCGGCGCCTCACCATTCGGCACTGGACCACCGACGCGGCCGACCTCGACCGGATCTACGACATCTACTCGCGGTGAGAGGTGGCGCGCTGGATGGGCGCCCAGACCCGCGC
>Ga0207674_10003916_pt1 | contig 18112 bp, 13 predicted proteins | sample KBSCornC72_FD_184303 | JGI IMG/M metagenome (GOLD analysis project Ga0207674, IMG submission 184303) | Corn rhizosphere microbial communities from Kellogg Biological Station, Michigan, USA - KBS Corn C7-2 (SPAdes) (version 2) | ecosystem: Host-associated > Plants > Roots > Rhizosphere > Soil ... | reverse complement strand
CTGCCCGCCCTGCTGGCGTCGGGCGTCACCCAGGAGCAGATCGACACGATGATGGTGGAGAACCCGGTGCGCTACTTCACGCCGGCCAAGGACGGTGCGGCATGAAGGACCATAGTGACCTGGGTGGCATCTTCGACATGACCGGGGTGACCCGGGGTCCGGACGGCATCAAGCGCTACGAGGGGCTGCCCCGCAACCTGGTCCAGATGTTCCGCGTGGCGGTCGACGGGCAGGGGGCCGCCGAGGCGGTGGTGGAGACCGGCGGCGGCCCGCGGCTGAGCTACGCCTCGCTGTGGGACCGCGCGGCGCGGGTGGCGGGCGGCCTGCGCGGCCTCGGCGTCCAGCGCGGCGACAGGGTGGCGATCCGGCTCGGCAACGGCGTCGATTGGGTCCTGGCCTTCCTCGGCGCCGTGCTGGCCGACGCGATCGTGGTGCCGGTTAACACCCGCTTCACCGAGGAGGAAGCCAACTACGTGGTGACCGACTCCGGAGCGGCGTATGTGTTCATGCCGGGCGATCCGCTGCCCGACGGCGACCCGCTGGTCGTGGACGACCAGGAGCCGGGCCGCCCGGCCGCGATCTTCTACACCAGCGGCACCACCGGCTTCCCCAAGGGTGCGGTGACCACCCACGAGAACTTCCTGTCCAACGCCGAGACCTGCCGTCGTTCTCTGTCCGTGGATTCCTCTGGCCTGCGCGGCCTGATCTCGGTCCCGCTGTTCCACGTGACCGGCTGCAACAGCCAGCTGCTGGCGAGCATGTACCTCGGCGGCACGGTGGCGATCATGCCGGCCTTCGAGGTCGGCGCTTTCCTGCGCGCCATCGAGGAGGAACGGATCAACACCCTGGTCACGGTGCCGGCCATCTACTGGCTGGCGATCAGCCAGCCGGCCTTCGCCGACGTGGACATCTCGCACGTGCGCTCGGTCTCCTACGGCGGAGCGCCGATCGCGCCCGACCTGGTGGCCCGGCTGGGCAAGGCGTTCCCGCAGGCGCGGCTGGGTAACGGGTTCGGCCTGACCGAGACCTCGAGCGTGTCCACGTTCCTGCCGCACGAGTTCGTGGCCCACGCCGACTCGGTCGGCTTCCCCGCCCCGGTGGTCGACGTCCGCCTCGACAACGTGGCCCCGGACGGCACCGGCGAGCTGCTGATCCGCGGCCAGAACGTCGTCTCCGGCTACTGGAACAAGCCGGAGGCCACCGCCGACACGTTCGTGGATGGCTGGCTGCACAGCGGCGACGCGGCCCGGATCGACGACGAGGGCCTGGTCTACCTGGTGGACCGGCTCAAGGACATGATCAACCGCGGCGGCGAGAACGTGTACTGCGTCGAGGTGGAGAACGCCCTGGCCGGCGCGCCGGGCGTGTACGAGGCTGCGGTCCTCGGCGTGCCCGACGAGATGATGGGGGAGAAGGTGGGCGCGGTCATCGTCCCGATGCCCGGGGTCTCCTTCGACGTCCCGGCCGTGCTCGGCTACCTAGGCGACCACATCGCCGACTTCAAGGTCCCGCAGTACGTCGCGGTCAGCTCGACCCCGCTGCCGCGCAACCCCGGCGGCAAGCTGCTCAAGCGGCGGCTGCGCGAAGACGTCGATTGGGCCGCCGCCTTCCGCCGCTGACCGGATCTTTCCGCACCCCAGCGCACCATCAGACGCTCACGCACCATGGCGAGCACGGGGAGCGCCGTCCGTGGCCCTCGTTGCCCTACTTTTCGAGAGATCGCATCACGCCGCGCAGGCGCACCATAGTGCGCAGTTGGCGTAAGAGAGCCGTAGGCTGCCTCGCCGCCCGTTCGGCGCTCACCGCTGTGACCCCGCCGTCGCCCCGCTTACTGACCAGGACGTTCGCGCGGGTTATCGTGGCAGTGTGACCGCCACGTCGGAAGCCCAGCCGGGAACCCGGAGCGGTGGGATCGCGCCCGCGCCGACCCTGACGCGCCGGCCGAATGACAGCCGGCCAAAGGGCAAGGGCACCACCAAGGTCAGCCTGACCGACCGCATCGTCTCGACCGCCGCCCGGTGGATCTACGAGGGCAGACGGCTGGACATGCAGGGCCTGGCCGACGAATTGGGCGTATCCCGGGTGACCCTGTTCCGGCGCGTCGGCGGCCGGGAGGAGCTGATCAGCCAGGCCTTGTGGCGGCTCACCGAGCGCATGCTGGAGATCGCCGTCGAGCGCTGGGAGGCCGAACGTCCCGAAGGCGAGCTGCACACCCCCGGCACCATCCGCCATATCAACGCGATGGTGGCTGGATCGACAGGACTGCGCCGCCTGCTGGACGATGAGCCCGCGCTGACCATGCGCGTGCTCACCGACCCGCGCGGCCGGGTGCAGAGCGGGATCGTGGCCCTCAACGAGGAGTTGCTGCGCCGCGACATGGAAGAGTTCGGCCTGGTCACGATCATCGAGCCCAGCGCGCTCGCGTACGCGCTTGTCCGGCTGGGCGAGTCGTTCCTCTACGCGGACGTGCTCGCGGCGCGCAAGCCCGACGTCGCCACCGCCAACCGGCTGCAGCAGGCCATCATCGAGGGCATCCTGCCCTAGGCGGGACCTAGGGCAGGATGCCCCCGCGTTCCTAGACGGTGGCCTGGAGCTTGGCCAGTTCCTCCTGCACCTTGGCCTCGTGCTCGGCCTCGTCCCGCTTGGCGTCGCGGGTCCGCCAGCGCCCGCGCAACAGCGGGATGCTGAGCAGGAAGAAGATGATGCCGCCGAAGCAGATCCAGTACCACGTCCTCCACTGGCCTGCCGTCTTGGCCGCGGCGTTCTGCACGTCAGCGGCGTGCGCCTTCAGGTAGGTGAAGACCCCTGGCGGCACCTTGGACAGCGCGGTCAGCTGCGCCGAGTACGGGGCGATGGTATTCAGCTGCGCCGAGTACGGGGCGATGGTCTTCAGGTCCGCCGCGTACGGGGCGACCTTCTGCAGGTCGGGCGCGACCGCGATCACGCCGTTGATGGCCGCCTTGTTCTGCGAGATCGTCGTCAGCATGGCGACGCCCTTGGCGCCGCCGCCGGCCGCGGCGATCGCCTGGGTCAGCAGCGGGCCCGGGATCTTGGACGGGTCGCTGTAGGTGGCCAGCTTGGTGAACAGCGCCGGGTGGGCCTGGATCACCGCGAGCTGCGGCGCGAACTTCTGCGCGTTCGCGAGCTGGACGGAGTCGTTCTTCGCGATGGTCAGGACACTCGGCGGGATCTTCTGCGCCGAGGCCAGGACGTTCGGCGGGATCTTCTGGGCGGTCGCCACGACGTCCGGGTGCGCGGTGGCGAAGGCCAGCTCGGTCTTGTACTGGGTCGCGTAGGCCTGCACCTGGGCCCCGTAGTTCACCAGCGGCGTGACGGTGTTGACCACCAGCGGGAGGCACAGGTACGCGAGGAAGACCACGATCCGGATGATCCAGCCCCAGATGGCCAGGCCGGTGGCGATGAGCGCGGGGTTGCGGGCCTCCACGGTCTCGGTGAAGCTGGCCATCCACGGCGTGTAGGCGATGCCCAGGCCGAGCGACAGCAGGGCCAGCATGATCGCCAGGCTGTAGTAGCTGGGGTGGTGGCCGGCCTGCTCCAGGTAGATCACGGTCATCACCGCGGCCAGCACGCCGCCGATCACCATGAACGGCTTGCGGACCCGGAACCGGTCGGAGATCACCCCGACCAGGATCACCGCGAGGACGTTGAAGCCCCAGTTCCAGTTGCCCAGCCCGTTGGCGTCCTTGACCGAGAACCCGAACACGGTGGTCAGGTAGATCACGGCGAACGCGACCGCGGTGTAGTAGATCAGAAGCATGATCGACACCGCGATGGAGGAGACGATGACGTCGGTCTTGAGCAGCTGGCGGAACGGGTGGCGAAGCGCCGCCTCGATGTCCTCGTCGGTCAGGCCCTTGGCCCTGGCCTCGATCAGCGCGCGGTCGCGCAGGGTCACCATCAGCTGATCGCGCAGCCGCGGCGAAAGTTCCTTGAGCCCGACCAGCGCGATCACGAATACGACCAGGCCGGCGATGCCGCAGATGCGGTACTCGTGGGTCCAGAACTTATCGTCGTTGACGATGGCGGGAACGGTGGCACTGCCCACCACCGAGACGATCAGGCTGCCGATCACCGGGCCGCTGGTCCAGAAGCCCATGGCCGTGGCCCGGCCCACCTGCGGGGAGAAGTCCCGGATCAGGGCGGGGGTGGCGACCAGGCAGATGCCTTCCACGAAGCCGACGACCCAGCTCTCGATGGTGAACGTCCACTTGTTGGTCGCGGTCGGCATGATGAACGCCACGAACACCGCGGTGAAGAACAGGCCGAACACGACCAGGTTGGCCCGGCCGAGCCGGTCGGTGATCCCGGCGAACAGCGAGCCGAACGCCCCGATCAGCGCGCCGAACGCCAGCGTCAGCACGAAGAACGTGAAGCTCATGTGCAGGTTGGCCAGGATCAGCGTGGACACCGAGCCGCCGACATAGAGCTCGTAGTACAGCGTGATCGTGGCGAGCACGGTGATGGCCAGGTACGTCACCCTGGCCCTGGTTTCGGGATAGCTATCGAGCTGGCGCCTGAAGAGCCAATCGACCCATCCTGGTCGAGTGGAGACAGGCGGCGCGGCGGTCCCTGACATACGGTCACCCCTTGCCGTCGAGCGGTTAGGCCAGGCTGATGGTGACTCGACGGTAACCCCGCAGCAGGTAACAGATCAATAATTTGTTTCATACGTTTCCGCTAGATAGCCGGCGAGCGGTCTGGGCCTAAGCTCGTCACGTGCACACGGTCAGGACGGAGGTCCGGGTCGAGGGGGTGGTGCAGGGCGTCGGCTTCCGCCCGTTCGTCTACGCGCTCGCCACCGGCCTGGGGCTGACCGGGCTGGTCGGCAACGACCTCGACGGCGTGTTCGCCGAGGTCGAGGGACCGGAAGCCGCGGTGGCCGAGTTCCTGGGCCGGCTGGAACTCCAGGCGCCCCCGCTGGCCAGGATCGAGCGGGTCACCACCCGGGCTCTTCGCCCGGTCCGTTCCGCATCCTTCGTCATCGCGGCCAGCGAAAGCCAGACCGGGCTGCGCCGCACCCTGATCTCCGCCGACACCGCGACCTGCGCGGACTGCCTGCGCGAGCTGGCCGACCCGGCCGACCGGCGCCACGAGTACCCGTTCATCAACTGCACCAACTGCGGCCCCCGGTTCACCATCGTCCGCGACGTGCCGTACGACCGGCCGCTGACCACGATGGCGCCCTTCACCATGTGCGAGCGGTGCGCGGCCGAGTACCACGACCCCGCCGACCGCCGCTTCCACGCCCAGCCCACCTGCTGCCCGGCCTGTGGCCCCCGGCTGCGCCTCCAAAACCAGCCGGGCCTCAAAAACCAGCTGGGCCTCGATCACCACGAGAACCCGATCCAGGCGGCCGCCGGACTCCTCCGCCGCGGCCGCGTCCTCGCCGTCAAGGGCCTGGGCGGATACCACCTGGCCGCCGACGCCGCCTGCGAGCAGGCCGTGGCCGCACTCCGCCAGCGCAAGCACCGCGAGGACAAGCCGTTCGCGGTCATGGCCGCCGACCTGGCCGCGGCGGCGGAACTGGCCGAGGTCGACGAAGCGGCCGCCGCCCTGCTCACCAGCCCGGCCCGCCCGATCGTGCTGCTGCCCCGGCGCCCCGGCACCACCGTCGCGCAGGCCACCGCACCGGGCAACCGCCAGCTCGGCGTCATGCTGCCGTACACGCCGCTGCACCACCTGCTGCTCGCCGCCGTAGCCCGTCCGATCGTCCTGACCAGCGGAAACGTCTCCGACGAGCCGATCGTCTACCGCGACGACGAAGCCAGGGCCACGCTGAAGGGCATCGCCGACGCGTTCCTGACCCACGACCGGGCCATCCACGTCAGGACCGACGACTCGGTGGCCCGGAGCTTCCGCGGCCGCCCGATGCTGCTCCGCCGCTCCCGCGGCTACGTGCCCGAGCCCCTCGCCGTCGCCACCGGGTTCCCGCGCCCCGTGCTGGCCTGCGGTGCCGAGCTGAAGAACACGTTCTGCCTGGCCCGGGGGCGCCACGCCTTCGTCTCGCAGCACATCGGGGACCTGGAGAACGCCGAGACGCTGCGTTCGTTCACCGAGGGCATCGAGCACTTCCGCCGGCTGTTCGACATCGACCCCGAGGTGGTGGCGCACGACCTGCACCCGGAGTACCTGTCCACCAAGTACGCGCTCGAGCTGGACCTGCCCGCCGAAGGCGTCCAGCACCACCACGCGCACATCGCCTCCTGCCTGGCCGACAACGGGGAGACAGGCCCGGTCATCGGGGTGGCCTTCGACGGGACCGGCTATGGCACCGACGGCACGATCTGGGGCGGTGAGTTCCTGACCGCCAGCCTGGCTGCCTTCGAGCGCGGCGGGCACCTCGCCCCGGTGCCCATGCCGGGCGGCGCGGCCGCCATCCGGCAGCCGTGGCGGATGGCGGCCGCCTACGTGGCCGACCCCGAGGTCGCACGGCGCCATCAAGACCACTGGCCCGCGGTGATAGCAATGGCCGCCAAGGGCATCAACTCCCCGCTGACCTCCAGCGCGGGCCGCCTGTTCGACGCCGCCGCCGCGATCCTCGGCGTCCGCGACGCGATCAACTACGAGGGCCAGGCAGCGGTCGAGCTGGAACAACTCGCCGAAACCCTGACTCCGGCGGAAACCCGCGCGTACCCGGCCGCCGTCGAGGCCGGGGTCCCGTTCACGATCCGCGGGTCCGATCTCCTGCACGCCGTTATAGAGGACCGAACGGACGGCGTTCCCGCCCCCGTCATCGCGGCTCGCTTCCACCACGGCGTGGCCGCGCTGATCGAGGCGGGTTGCCTGCTCATGCGCGAGCGCTACGACCTGGGCACGGTCGCCCTGTCGGGCGGCGTGTTCCAGAACCTGCTCCTGCTCAGCGCCACCGTGGCCCGGCTGGAGGCCCGCGGCTTCCGCGTCCTGCTGCACTCCCGCGTGCCGTGCAACGACGGCGGCATCAGCCTGGGCCAAGCCCTGGTCGTGGCGAGCAGAGAAGCCGCTAGCAGATCCTAGGGAGGGGATCACCCACCAGCAGGTCCACGATCCTCGTCCCGCCGAACGCGGTCTTGAGCTGCACGATCCCCGGCTGCTCGGCCCGGACGTGGCCGATGACCGCGGCCTGCTCGCCGAGCGGGTGGGCGCGCAGCGCGGCCACGGCCCGGTCGGCGTCCTCGCCGGGCACCACCGCGACCAGCCGGCCCTCGCACGCCACGTACATCGGGTCGATGCCGAGCAGTTCCGACGCGCCGCGCACCTCTTCCCGGACCGGGATGGCGTCCTCGCTGACCAGCACGCCCATGTCGGCGGCCTTGGCGATCTCGTTCAGGATCGTGGCCACCCCGCCGCGGGTCGCGTCGCGCATGGCCCGGACCCCGGGCACCGCGTCCAGCAGGTCCGCCACCAGGCCGTTCAGCGGGGCCGTGTCGGAGCAGATGTCCGCCTCGATGTCCAGCTCGCCGCGGGCCAGCATGATCGTGATGCCGTGGTCGCCGATCGGCCCGGACACGACGATGGCGTCGCCCGGCTGGGCCTGGGCCACGCCCAGGGTGCCGTCCCGTTCGACCACGCCGACCCCGGCGGTGTTGATGTAACAGCCGTCGGCCTTGCCTTTCTGCACCACCTTGGTGTCGCCGGTGACCACGTGCACCCCGGCCCGTTCGGCCGCCGCCCGCATCGACTCGGTCACCCGCTGCAGGTCGGCGACTGGGAAGCCTTCCTCCAGGATGAACCCGGCCGACAGGTACAGCGGCCTGGCCCCGGACACGGCCAGGTCGTTGACGGTGCCGTTGACGGCCAGGTCGCCGATGTCGCCGCCGGGGAAGAACAGCGGGGACACCACGTAGGAGTCGGTGGTGAGCGCGATCCGGGCGCCGCCCACGGCCAGCTGGGCCGCGTCCTCGAGCGGCTCGAGCAGCGGGTTGCGGAACGCGTCGAGGAAGACCGCCTCGATCAGGGTGTGCGTCGCCTTGCCGCCGGCGCCGTGCGACATCGTGACGCGCTCTTCCCTGACCTTGGGGCGGCGCCGCCGCGCGCGGTCGATCCGGTCCAGCACCTGCTGTTCCCGGTCAGCCAGCGGCAGCTGGCGCCGTCCCTCGGCGGCGAGGCCCTCGTGCCCAGGCTCGGATTGGGCCAGGGCCTCGTCTATCCAGCTCTTGCTCATGATCCGGCCACCCCGGCCTCGGCGACCCGGGTGCGGTTCATCCGGCCGAAGTTGTAGTACGCCGCGCAGGCCCCTTCGGGCGACACCATGCAGGTCCCGATCGGGGTCTCCGGCGTGCACGCGGTGCCGAACACCTTGCACTCCCACGGCTTGAGCACGCCCTTGAGCACCTCGCCGCACTGGCAGGCCTTGGGGTCGGCCACCCGCACCCCGGGCACCTGGAAGAGCAGCTCGGCGTCCATCGCGGCGTACTTCTCGTGCACCTTGAGCGCCGAGTGCGAGATGAAGCCGAGGCCGCGCCACTCGAAGTAGGGCCGCAGCTCCATCGTCTCGCCGATGGCCTTCAGCGCCACCAGGTTGCCGTTCCACGGCACCACGCGCGCGTACTGGTTCTCCACCTCGGACCGGCCCTGGGACAGCTGCAGCATGAGCATGTAGATCGACTGCAGGATGTCCAGCGGCTCGAAGCCCGCCACCACGACCGGCTTGCCGTACTGCTTCGCGATGAACTCGTACGGCCGGCAGCCGATGACCGTGGACACGTGCCCCGGGCCGATGAAGCCGTCGAGCCGCAGGTCCGGCGAGTCGAGGATGGCCTTGATGGCGGGCACGATCGTGACGTGGTTGCAGAACACGGAGAAGTTCTCTATGCCTTCGGCCCTGGCCCGGATCATGGTCATCGCGGTGGACGGCGCGGTCGTCTCGAACCCGATCGCCATGAACACGACCTGCTTGTCCGGGTTCTGCCGGGCGATCTTCAGCGAGTCCAGCGGTGAGTACACCATCCGGATGTGAGTGCCCTCGGCGTTCGCGTCGAAGAACGAGCCGCCGCTGCCCGGTACCCGCATCATGTCGCCGAACGAGGTCATGATCACGTCCGGCTGCGAGGCCAGGTGGATCGCGTCGTCCACCCGCCCCATCGGGATCACGCAGACCGGGCAGCCGGGGCCGTGCACCAGGGTGATCGACTCGGGCAGGTAGTCCTCGAGGCCGTGCTTGTAGATCGTGTGGGTGTGCCCGCCGCACACCTCCATCAGCTTGTACTGGCGCCCAGGCTCGCACAGCGCCGCGATCTTCGCGGCCAGCGCGTGGGCCTTGTCCGCGTCACGGAATTCGTCGACGAACCGCATCGTGCCCACGCTCCTTCTACTCGATCACAGATGCCTTCAGCGCCGCGAGCTCGTCCTCGTAAGCCTGCCCGGTGCCCTCGAGGAACTGCATGGTCGCGGCCGCCTCCTGCTCGTCGATCTTGGACAGGGCGAAGCCGACGTGGATCAGCACCCACTCGCCGGGGGCCGGCGGGTCGTCGGAGAGCAGGCCGATGTTGATCATCCGCCGCACCCCGCTGACGTTCACCTTGGCCAGGTCCGGCTGTTCCGGGTGAAGCTCGATGACCTCACCGGGTATGCCCAGGCACATGTGACACCTCCTCTGCGGTCAGTTCCCATAGCACCTGGTAGATCGTGGTCTGCGCCTCCTGGATCCGGTGCACCGAGGACGACGGGACGACGAACAGGAAGTCGATGCTGTCCAGCTCGGCCATCGTGCCGCCGTCGTAGCCGGCCAGCCCGATGGTCAGCATGCCGCGCCGGCTCGCCTCGTCGAAGGCGCGCACCAGGTTGGCCGAGTTGCCGCTGGTGGACAGCCCGACCGCGATGTCGTTCCGGCCGCCGAACGCGGCCAGCTGGCGGGCGAACACCACCTCCACGCCGACGTCGTTGCACAGCGCGGTGACCACCGACGTGTCGTTGGCCAAGCCGAACGCGGGCAGCGGCGGAGCGCCGTTACCCCCGTGGCTGGGGGCCGGGTTCAGGAACAGCGTGGCGAGCTGCTGGGCGTCGGTGGCGCTGCCGCCGTTGCCGAAGGCGAACAGCCTCCCGCCCGCGCCGAACCTGGCCGCGGCCTGCCGCGCGCACTCGGCGATCCGCGCCCCGTCCCGTACGCCCACCGCGCGGCGCAGCTCGACGATCTCGGCCGCCTTGGCCACGGTCGACGCCCGCACCTGGTCGAGCACGGCGGACAGGTCGCTGGTGTCGGAGTACAGGAACGGATACAGCGATTCCATGGCGTCGCTCATGATGGCGCCCGCGTCCCGACCACGGCGATGGCCTCGCGCGCGTGCACCAGGATCGTGTCGCCCACCCCGGCGCTCACCAGGGCCACGCTGACCGTCTCCTCGCCCTGGCCGGTGTCGACCACGGCCATCTGGTCCTCGAGCAGCCGCAGCACCCTGACCTCGACGGCCGTATCGGAGCAGGTAATGCAGACGTCACCGATGCAGGCCGGCCGCCCGCCCACGCCGTCGGGCTCCACGTTCACGTCACCACCCCCGGGCCGAGCACACCGGGCTGCTCGAAGAACACGTGCACCAGCTCCCACAGCACGTGGTACGCGGTGACCTGCAGCTCCTTGACCACGCGCGGGTCGTCGGAGGGCGTGACGATGAGGTGCTCGGCCACCTTGCCCGCCGCGATCTGGCCGCCGTCCCCGCCGGCCAGGGCGATCGTCAGCAGGCCGCGGTCCCTGGCCGCCTCGAGCCCGGCCAGCACGCTGGCGGTGTTGCCGTCGGGGGACAGCCCCAGGGCGATGTCGGCGGGCTCGGCCAGGAAGCGGATCTGGTGGGCGAAGATCGCCGCCACCCCGTCCCGTTCGGCGATCCCGGTGACGGTGGCCACGTCGGTGGTCAGTGAGATGGCGGGCAGCGCGCGCTTGCCCACGATGACCGGGTGGACGAACTCGACCGCGACGTGCTGCGCGTCGGTGCTCGCCCCGCCGGTGCCGAACACCACCAGCTTGCCGCCCCGGTGAAAGCGCACCGCCATGGCGTGGCAGGCCGCCGCGACCGCGTCGGCCTGGCCGGCCAGTTCGCTCGCGGGGCCGCTGCGCAGTTCGAACAGCCGGCGGGCCTCAGATTCGTTCACCGGTCGTGGTCCGTCCGCGTGACTCGCCCCCCTCGAGCTGTCATGACAGCACCGTAGGACAGTTGTGTATGGGCGTCTAGTAGCCAACAGGACACTTCTGGTCAGGATCCCGCTAGCCCCAGCGCCACGGGCAACTTCTCCCGTGACGATACGCCAAGCTTCTGGTAGGCGTGGGTCAGGTGGACCTCGACGGTTCGCATCGTGACGAACAGCGCCTGCGCGATCTCGCGGTTGGTCATGCCCTCGGCGGCCATCCGCGCCACCCGCCGTTCGCTGGCGGTGAGCGCGTCGGCGCCGGTCCTGACGATCCGGCGGGGCCGGGCTCCGGTCGCGAGCAATTCCTCGCGCGCGCGGGCGACGAGGGCGCGCGCCCCGCAGGCATGGGCCAGCTCCATTCCGGGCCGCAGCAGGTCGCGCGCCTCGGCTCGCCGCCCCGCCCGCCTGGTCGCGGCGCCGAGCTCGATCACGGTGCGGGCATGCTCGAGCCGCCAGCCCGAACCGTCGAGTACCGTGCGGCTCTGGCCGAGCAGCTCCAGGCCGCCGCCGCCCCCCGTGACCAGGGCGAGCGCGCGCAGGGCTCGCCCGAGGGGACCCGCCGCACCCCAGCCGCGGGCCAGCGCTACTTCCTCGGCGGCGAGCGCCTGCGCACGGTCGTCCTCCCCGCTGGCCGCCAAGGCCAGCGCCAGGAAGGAGCGATAGGGAAACACGGCCGGGTTGCGGCCGCGCCATTTACCCTCGCGTCGGCCCAGCTCGTCAAGGTCCGCGATCGCCTCGTCGTGCCGTCCCTGCGCGAGCCGCAGCCGCCCGCGGGAGAACAGGACGAAGTTGAGCATGTAGGTGTCGGCGATGCCGGCGGCGAAGCCCGCGGCCGAGAGCGCACCGTCCGCGGCGGCCAGCTCCCCCTGCTCGACGAGCGACTCGGCCAGAGGGCCGTACGCCATCCGCGCGATACGGTACCCCGGCTCCCAGGCGGTCTCGATGGAGTTGCGGGCGTCGCTTTCTGCCTCGCCGAGGGCACCCTGGTGCAAGCGCAGGATCGCGCGCATGCACGAGCAGCGGGCGAAGCCGATCACCGATCCTCGCCGCCGGACGTCCGCCAGCGCGTCCGACCAGACCCGGCCGGCGCGGGAGAAGTCGCCTGCCGCACCGAGCGCGAAGCCGGCGTCCATCACCAGGCCCGAATCGCCCGACTGCTCGCTGATCAGCCCGCCGTCGACCGCGCGGGCGGCCATCTCGGCCACCTCCGCCGCCGTTCCGCCGCGCATCATCCGCTCGTGGGCGACGGTCGCGAGCAGCATCCGCCCTCCCGGCGTGCTGGCCTCGACGCAGGCCGGCAGGCGCTCGCCGAGCGACCGCCCGATGGGCAGGGTCCGGGCATCGAGCTTCGCCGCGCAGAGCAGCTCGGCCTGAATCCTGCGGCTCAGCTCCTGGTCGACGTCGCGGGCGGATTCCGCGGCCTGTTCGAGCATGGCCACGGCCTCGGCGTAGCGGCCGGGAGCGATCAAGCCGATCGCCAGGTCGTGGGTCATGAGCGCGCGTGTCCGCGGATCCTCCGTGGCGGCCAGTGCTTCCCGCAGGTGAACGACGGCGTCATCGGGCCGCGCCGCCCGGACCTCGGCCTTCCCGAGCTCGGCCAGGATGGTCGGCCGCAGGTCACGGGCTGGCGGCTCGTCCAGCGCACGCTGAAGGTATCGGACCGCCGCCTCGGGCGCGCCGCGCTGCACCGAGCGGGCCGCCGCGCGGCGCAGCGTGTCGACCACCCATGGGTCCGCACGCGCGTCGCCCGCCAGCAGGTAAGGAACGAGGCGCTCGGCCTCCAGGCCCTCCGTGCCGAGCATCCGCGCCGCTTCGAGGTGGCGCGTCGCTCGCTCGGGCGGGGACAGCAGCTGGGCGACGGCGGTCCGGACGATCGGATGGACGAACTCGAGCGGACGGTGCGGCGCCAGCAGGTCGGCGCCGATCAGCGCGTGCTCGGCGGCGGCGCCCGCGTCGTCTGCGAGCCCGGCGAGGCGGTAGGCGTGCCGGGGCTCGACGTCGGTGCCGAGCACGGCGACGGCCCGGGCGAGCCGCTCAGCTTCCTGGCCGAGGCGGGCGAGACGCTGGGCCACCGAGCGGCCGATCGCGCCGCCGCCGAGCTCCGGCAGGCGGTCTGGATGGACGGGGATCCCGGGATCTCCGGCCGCGAGCGCACTGAGCAGCGTCCGGACCAGGAACGGATTACCGCCGGTCGCGGCGTGGCATGGGCTTCCCAGCTCGTCCGCTACCAGGCGGCCGCGATCGCGCCGCACCAGTTCGGTTACCGCGGCGGCGCTGAGCGGGGCGGGCACGAGCCGGATAACCGCCGGATCGGCTTCGAGTGCGCCGATGAGCTCGGGCACGTGGGACTCCACTGGGGGCCGGCTCCCCGTGATGAGCAGCACCGGGAGCTCCGCCACCCGCCGGGCCAGGTACGCGAGGTAACGCAGTGATGCCGCGTCCACCCAGTGGAGGTCGTCGACGGTCAGGAGCAGCGGCGTGACGGCCGCGATGTTGACGGTCAGCCAGTACAGCCCGTGCAGGGCCGCCGCGGTCGGATCGTCCCCGAACAGGGGGTCGTTCCCGTGCTGGCCGGCCGGGCGGCCGGGCGCACCCGGTTCGGCCACGCCCAGGATCGGCGCCGAAAGCGCCGCGGCACCCTGCAACCAGGACTGCCGGGTGGCCGGCGCCGCGGCGGCCACGGGCGCCTCGAAGAGCTGACGAACGACGCCGTAGGCGAAATCACGCTCCAGCTCACCGCCGCGGGCCGCCAGCGACCGCAGGTCGCGATCGGCGGCCAACCGCCGCGCCGCGGCGACCAGGCTGGTCTTGCCGATGCCCGCCGGCCCGTCGAGGAGGACAGCCGCGCCGCGCCCGCGCGCCGCCGAGTCCACCAGCTCCCGCAGGCGCCCGAGCTCGGCGTGCCGCTCGAGCAATTCATCCTGCACCCTGGCCTCGCCGACGCCGACCGCTCTTCCCATGGAAACCCTCACCCACGGCGCGCCCGGAATCAACCCAAGGCTGGCGCGGCCGCCAGAGCCGTCGCGCCCAGCCGGGAGGCGAGCTCGGTGACGATCTCGGCCGCGGGGACGATGCCCGTCACCCCCCCGGCCGACTGGCCCGCGTACAGCGCCATCGCCTCGATCGCGCCGCTCGATCCCTCGGTCGGGGCGTGCGAGCCGAAGCGCGGCACGGGCACGCGCGCCCCGCCGAGCACGACCTCTCCGGCCGACTCGCCGGGGAACGCCTCGGCCGCCCGCAGAGCGCTGCGCAGCACGCGCTGGGTGGTCTCCACCGGATCACCAGCCGAGAAGGCGCGCGTGAGCACGGCGTCGCGCGCTCCCGCCTCGACGAGCGCCTGCTTGTAACGCGCATGAGCCCGGCTCTCCGCCGCCGCGACGAAGCGCGTCCCGGCGCGGGCGGCGTCCGCGCCGGCGGCCAGCACCGCGGCTACGGCGCGAGGACCGCCGATCCCGCCCGCGGCCACGACGGGAACGGTCGCGACCGCGAGCACCTCCTCGAGCAAGGGCAGCAATCCCAGGTCACCTGCTGGATGACCGCCGGCCTCGATGCCCTGGACGACAAGCAGGTCGGCCCCGGCGTCCTGGGCACGCAGCGCCTGCTGATCCGAAGCGACCTGATAGGACGCGAGCGCCCCACCCGCGTGAATGGTCTCGACGATCTCCCGGCTCGGCTCGGCGAGGAACAGCTCGACCAGCGGCGCGTGCCCGGCGGCGATCTCCAGGCATTCACGGTCGAGCATCAGGCCGATGAAGTTGACGCCGTACGCCCGTGTGCGCCCGCTGAGGTCGCTGAGCACGCGGGTGAGATAGGGCGCGGACAAGAAGAGCGCGGGAAACATGCCGTGGCCGCCCGCCGCCGCGACGGCCGCGGGCAGTTTGGCGTCGCTCACGACGCCTGCCATCGGAGCGCTCTGGATCGGCAGGCGGCACCCGGCCAGCCGGGTGAACCGCGTCTCGAACGACGCGGGCGTGGCATCGGATGGCGTGATGGTCATGGGGCCCTCCTCGGGATCGGAAACGTCCCTCGATCCTCGCCGCGCCCCCCGTCGTTCGCGTCGTGGTAACCACCGAAGCCTTTTGCCCGAGACCCCGGCCGGCGTGGCCCGGTGCCCACGCGCCGAGGCTGCCGCCCCGGCCCCGCGTCGGGCCCGCGCTAGCGGCTGGTCTCGGGGCAGGGGGCCGGGGGAGCGGCCGGGCGTCCCGGCGCCGGCCGCCAGGTCTGGCGCCGGGGACGCGCCGGCCTGGCCACCAGGCGGCCGAACCGGCCGATCGCCGCCGCCAGCCTGGCGTTGCTCCTGTCGATCTCGTACTGCTCGCGGGCGGACTTGGGCCGCTCGACCTGGTAAAGCATGTACCCCGTGTACATCGCAAGCCCCTTTCGGAAGGTTCTGCCGCAACAGTAGGAAGGCGCTGTTCCCGCGGTGTTCCCGCCGGTTCGCGGTCCGGGAAAAGCGCGTGACAAATGCGCGACAATGGGGACGTGGCCGTACGGGTCAGGCTGCTCGGGCCGTTCTCCGTCGTCTCCGGGGGCCGCGCCGCGGGCCCATGGCCGCGGCCCAGCGCCCGGCGGCTCTGCCAGCTTGTCCTGGTGAGCCCGGGCCGGCGGGTCAGCCGGGACCTCGTCTGCGAGGAGCTCTTCGCCGATCTGGATCCGCGCGCGGCCGCCCGTTCGGTCTCCAAGGCGCTGTCGATGGCCCGGGCGGCGTTCAGTAACCTCGGCGAACCCGCAACAACGTTGCTCGAGGCCGACCTGACCCACATCTGGGCGAACCCGGCCGTCGAGGTCGACGCGGCAAAACACGAGCAGGCCTTGCGCGCCGCGCTGGCCAAAAGCCCGGGCCACGAGCGCGACGACCTGCTCGCGACCGCCCTGGCCGACGACGGCGAGCTGCTCGCCGACGAGCCGTACGCCGACTGGGCGCTGCGCCCGCGGGAGCGGCTGGAGGCGCTGCGCCAGGAGGCGCGGCTGGCCCTGGCCCGGGACCGGGCCAGGGGAGCAGGCGACACACGGCCCGAAGCCCAGCTCGCCGTCTGGGCGGCCTGCGCCGAGCACGATCCCGCCTCCGAGGAGGCGGCCGCGGCCCTGGTCCGGGGCTACTTCGCCGAGGGGCACCGGGAGCTCGCGGTGCGCGCCTACGAGCGCTGCCGGGCTGCCCTCGGCGACCTCGGGCTCGGCCTGTCCCCGTGGCTGGAGGAGGTGTACGCCACGGCCGCCTTCGAGGCCGGCGCGCCCCGGACGCAAGCCCCGGCGCGGGAGGAGCTCAGGACCGTCAGCGTGCTGGCCGCCGAGGTGACCGCGGAGGGTCCCGCCGACCCGGAGGAGCTGCGCGACGTGACCGGCCGCTGCCTCGCCGCGGTGATCGCCGAGGTGGAGGCGCTCGGCGGGACGGTGACGTCGGTGTCCGGGGGAGGGCTGCAGGCCATGTTCGGGGCGCCCGAGGCGCACGAGGACGACCCCGAGCGGGCGGCCCGGGCGGCCTTCCGCGCCCTCGCGGCGGTAGCGGCGATCGACGGGGGCACCCTGCGGATCGGGGTGGAGACCGGCCCGGCCGTGCTCGGTCCCATCGGCGGCGGCGCCCGGGTCGAGTACGGCGCCGTGGGCGAGGTCGTCGGCCAGGCGGCCGCGCTGCAGGCGCTGGCCCGGCCGGGTTCGGCCCTGGTCGGCCCGGTGACCAGGGCCGCCGCCGGGCACCTGTTCGCCTGGGGCGCGGCCGAAGGAGACGGCACCTACCTCGGACCGCCCATGCCGCGCATCGCGGGCCACCGGCTCCGTCCCGGCGGCCCGCTGGTCGGACGGCAGGCCGAACTGGCCGCGCTCGGCACCGCCCTGCGCGAAGCGGCGCGCGGTCACGGCTCGGTCGTGCTGGTGACCGGCGAGCCCGGGCTCGGCAAGACCCGCCTGGTGCAGGAGTGCCGCAGGCGCGCGGCCCGCGGCACGCGGTGGCTAGAGGGGAGCTGCGCCTCCTACGCCTCGTCCACGCCCTACGGCCTCTACCAGCAGCTGCTGGCCAACTGGGCGGGCGTGACGCCGGACCAGCCCGCGGCGGTGACCGGGCCCGCGCTGGAGCGGGTGCTGACCGCGGTCCGGGCCGGCGACCTGTTCCCGCTGCTGGCCCGCATGATGGGCCTGCCGCCGGGAGCGGCGCTGGGCCGGATGGGCCCTGGGGAACTCCAGAAGCAGACGTTCGCCGCCTGGCGCACGCTGACCTCGCGCCTGGTGGCGGCGGGCCCGGCGGTGCTCGTCCTGGAGGACCTGCACTGGGCCGACCCGACCTCGCTTCGCCTCACCCTCGAGCTGGCCCGGCTGGCCGCGGGCCATGTCGAGGGCTGGCGCCTGCTGATCCTGGCCACCAGCCGGCCCGAGGCCGCCCCGGCGCTGGACAGCCTCGACGCCCGCCGGCTGGAGCTCGGCCCGCTGGGCGGGGCGGCCGAGGAGGAACTGGCCCGCTCGCTGATGGGTGACGGCACCAGTCAGGAGGTCCTGGACACCGTGCTGGCCAGCACCGACGGCAACCCGCTGTTCCTGGAGGAGCGGCTGAGCTCGCTGCTGGAGACCAGCGCCCTCGTGCGCGAGCACGGTGCCTGGCGGCTCGGCCGAGCGGCGGGCGCGCGGGTGCCCCAGGCGCTGGAGCGCATGGTCAGGTCCCGGGTGGACCGGCTCAGCCCGGCGGCGCGTGACGCCGTCCGGCCCGCGTCCGTGCTCGGCACCGAGTTTCCCCTGTCCCTGCTGGCCGCGGTGTGCGCCGCCGGCGAGCCGCTGGACGCCGCCCTGGACGAGCTACGTGCCCGGGATTTCCTGCACGAGGTGGCCGGGCGGGCCGAACCCGTCTACCGCTTCCGGCACGCCCTGATCCAGGAGGCGACCTACAACGGGCTGCTGCGCGCCGAGCGCCGCCTGCTGCACGGCCGCGCCGCGTGGGCGCTCGAGGCGGCAGCGGACGGCCGAACGGACGAGGTGGCGGCCGTCCTAGGCCGGCACTTCGCCGCCGCCG
>Ga0207674_10003914_pt1 | contig 18121 bp, 12 predicted proteins | sample KBSCornC72_FD_184303 | JGI IMG/M metagenome (GOLD analysis project Ga0207674, IMG submission 184303) | Corn rhizosphere microbial communities from Kellogg Biological Station, Michigan, USA - KBS Corn C7-2 (SPAdes) (version 2) | ecosystem: Host-associated > Plants > Roots > Rhizosphere > Soil ... | reverse complement strand
GCAACGTTCTGCAGACAGCGGCAAACAAGGGTGTGCTGCTCGCGCTGATTGCGATCGCGCAGACCTTTGTAGTCCTGACCGCGGGCATCGACCTGTCGGTCGGCATGATCTTCGTGCTGTGCAACGTGGTTGCCTCGTTCGTGCTGGTGAACAATCTCGGGGCCGCCTGGGGCATGAACCTGGGGCCGGTCTTCGGCCCGCTGGTTGGGGTCCTTATCGTGGTTCTCGTCGGAGTGGCGTGCGGCGCAGTCAACGGCGCCATCGTGATCTTCGGCCGGCTGCAACCGATCGTTGCCACCATAGCGACATCGGCGGTGTTCTTCGGCATTGCGCTGTGGATGCGGCCGCAGCCCGGAGCGACCCCCGACTTTGCCAAGGCGCTGGGTAAGTTCATGCTCAGCAAGTTCTACGGCGTCATCCCGGCAAGCATGGTGTTTCTGCTCATCCTTGTGGTGCTGGTGTGGATTCCGTTTCGGCGCTCCGTGCTCGGGCGCGCGACCTATGCGGTCGGCTCGTCGGAACCGGCGGCCTACATGTCAGGCATGCCGATCCGCCGGGCCAAGTTCCTCGCCTATGTCTGGTCGGGCTTCTTCTCGGGCCTGGGCGGCCTCTACATCACGTTCGTTACCTCGTCCGGGCAGGCGGACAGTGCGGCGGCGGGCACGTACACGCTCAATTCCATCGCGGCTGTGGTGCTGGGCGGCGTTTCGCTGTTCGGCGGCCGCGGCAGCGCCATCGGCGCCATCTTCGGGGCGCTCGCCTTCCTCACCATCAAGGACCTGATGTTCGTGCTCAATGTCGATCCGCTCTATCAGCCGTTGCTGCAGGGCGTGATCCTGTTGATCGCGGTGAGCATCGGCTCGGCGCGCCTGTTCCAGGTGCGCAACCGCCTCGAACTCTTCGGCTGACCATGACCGACCAAACAAGCACCTCCCCCGTCCGTCTTTCCATTCGCCAGCGCCTCGACCTCCCGGTGGTGATCGCCTTCGGCTGCATCGTGCTCCTGCTGGTGGTGGGATCGATCTATTCGTCGAACTTCCTGTCGCCGGAATATCTGCTGCAACAGCTCAAGGTCGGCGCCTTCCTCGGCATCATCGCGACAGGGATGATGCTGGTGATCCTGCTCGGCCAGATCGACCTCAGCGTACCGTGGACGATCACCATGGGCGCGATGATGGCGTCGGCGGCCACCGCCTATGGTCCGATGGGGGAGATCGCGGCCATTCCGTTCGGTATCCTCTGCGGCCTGCTCATCGGCCTGCTCAATGGCGTGGCGGTGGCCTACCTGCGCATCCCCTCGATGATCATCACGCTGGCCGTCAATGCGGTCGCGCAAGGGTTGATGGTCGCCTACAGCGGCGGCTTTTCCCCGCGCGACTCGGCCTCGAGCGCGATGAAGTTTATCGGTGCGCAGTCGACGCTGGGCATCCCCCACGCGGTAATCGTCTGGATCGTCGTCGGGGCATTGGCGGTGTTCCTGCTGACCCGCACCACCTTCGGTCGCGCCGTCTACGGCATCGGCAACAAGGAGTCGGCGGCGTACCTTTCCGGCGTACCGACACAGCGCGTCGTGGTCGCTGCCTTCGCACTGTGTGGCGCTCTCGCCGCGTTCGGCGGCGTGCTGCTGGCGGGCTACGCCGGCAAGGCCGCGCAGTCGATGGGCGACGCCTACCTGCTGCCGGCGATCGCCGCCGTGGTGCTCGGCGGCACCTCGATCCTGGGTGGCCGCGGCTCCTACCTCGGCACCATCGCGGGCGTCATCCTGATTACGCTGCTGCAGTCCATCCTGAGCGTCATGCAGATCGCCGAGTTTGGCCGCCAGATCATCTATGGCGTGATCATCGTCTCCATGCTGCTGCTCTACGGCCGCGACAAGGCGCTGAGGTAGATAGCGCCTCGGGCTCAGCAGAGGTCATCCCCGCGAAAGCGGGGACCCCCGTTTGCCAGATTGGCGCGGCAACGGAGGGAGTGAGCCCGGGCAACGCCCGCCTTCTTTGATGATCAGCTCTTGTTCCGCCAACGGAGTTGCCGCTTGCGCGGCAATGACCCCGGTGGCCGATTTGGCTGACTCACCCCTTCGTCAGCTTCCAGCTGCGTACTTCGAACGGCATCAGTGCGGCCGGAGCGTCTCGCTTCTGCGGTTCTTCCATGATCGTCACCGGAGCGGCGTTCCAGCCTGGTGCCACGACGGTGAAATCACCGCGCCGGCCGGCTGGTTCGTAGACGCGGAACACGAGGCCGCTTCCCTCCTCGGCAACCTTGAGTCCGGAGAAGGCGGCCGGAATGCCGCTCACCGCGAGCGGTGTCACGGTGCCCAGCTTCAGGCCAGAGACCTCGCGCACCAGCAGCGGCTGATTCAGGTCCTCGGCCTCTTCGCGTACGCCACCTTCGTGCCAATCGCCAGCATGCGGCATGATCGAGTAGGTGAAGCTCTGGATGCCTTCGTCGGCCAGCGGATCGGGATAGATGGGCGAGCGCAAGAGGCTCAGACCCAGGACATTGCCCTTTACGTTGTGTCCGTACTTGGCGTTGTTGAGCAGGGCCACGCCGAAACCGGGCTCACTCAGATCGATGAAGCGATGTGCAGCAGCTTCGTACATCGCCTGGTCCCAGCTGGTGTTTGCATGGGTCGGTCGCTTCAGCACGCCATTGGCGCACTCGAAGGTCGCCGACATGCTGCGTGCCGCGACTGGTGTGCGCGTACGCAGGAACACGCGGCGGTCGTGCCAGTCGAGCGTGGTTTCGACGTCGAGGCGCGGGCTGTTGGCGACCAGCACATAGGTCTGCGTGATAGTCGAGTTGCGATACTTACGCACGACGCGAATGGCGGCGCGATGCGGTCCCTGTTCTACGAGGTCGAGACTCTCCAGCGCCGTCAGCTGTTCGCCACGCTCGGCATAGTCGTCCTCGACATCCCATGCGTCCCAGTTGCGCGGCTTGTCGACGGGATAGGCCCAGAGCTGGTTGCCAGCGCCCGCCAGGGCCTCACGGCCGGTTGGCTTGTGGATGAGCGAGCTCAGCGTGCCGTCGGCCGCGATGGTCGCCTTCAGAACACCATTCTCGAGCGTGGTGTTGCTGGCACTGAGACCGGCAACGGGTGTGACATCGCGGCTGATGACCGCGACACCCAGAGGCGGAATGGCGGCCGAACCTGACAGAACCTGACCATTGTTCATGGTCAGCGACAACCGTCGCGTCGCGAGCGAGGGGTTGACGACGAGGTACGCCTCGCCCGTCCCGTTCTCAAGCTGGCCCGCGATCCTGTCGAGGGCCTCGGCCTGAGCAGCCTTGCCGGCTGCCGTTGCCTGGCCCAGTTCGCTCTCAGCGTCCTGGTACACCTCGCGGATCGAGGAGCCGGGCAGGATGTCGTGGAATTCGTTCTTCAGTACCACGCGCCAATGTGGCTCGAGGCTTTTGGGCGCCTCGCCGCCCAGCAGGTGGGCGAGCGAGGCCACGGTCTCGGCCGTGATCAGCGCACGCTCGGCCTGGCGGTGGGTACGCTTGACGCCGGACTGGGTGGTGAGCGTCGCACGGTGCAGTTCGAGGTAGATCTCACCCGTCCAGACCGGCAGTTCGACGTGTTTTGCCCGGTCCTGGGCGCGGGCGAAGAAGTCGGCGACGTGGCCCCACCGCGCCTTGGGGAGCGCCGGAAAGTCGCGCAGCTGCTCCTCGCGCTCGACCATCTCGGGCGTGGTGCCGCCGCCGCCATCGCCATAGCCGACCGCGAGCAGCGTCGTGTCATGGTGCAGCTTGCCGCGGAAGTTCTTCCAGGTCGGCAGATAGGCCTCGGGACGCACCTCGCCATTGTAGCCGTTAATCGGGTTGTCGAAGGTGTGGGTGAGGACGCGCGAGCCGTCGAGACCCTCCCACCAAAACAGGTCGGATGGGATCCGGTTCGTCTCGGACCAGTTGACCTTGATGGTGAAGAAGTTGTCGATGCCGCCTTGCTTTAGGATCTGCGGCAGCGCCCCCGAGAATCCGAAGCAATCGGGCAGCCAGCACACAGTGTGCCGCACACCGAAATGCTTCTCGAAATAGCGCTGACCGTAAAGCACCTGACGCGCAAGCGACTCGCCCGTGGGCATGTTGGTGTCGGGCTCGACCCACATGCCGCCGATGGTTTCCCATTGGCCCGAAGCGACACGCGCCTTGATGGCCTTGAGAAGCGCGGGATCGTCCTCTTCCATCTGCGCATAGTACTGGGCGGTCGACTGGTTGAAGCGATAGTCATCTGAAGCTTCCATCAGCCCAAGCGCCGTATGGAAGGTGCGGCGCATCTTGCGACGGGTTTCGGCATAGGGCCAAAGCCAAGCGAGGTCGATATGCGCATGGCCGGTGAGCAGGATCTCGCCCTGCGGCGGGAATTGCTGCTGCAGCGCCTTGAGATCGTCGACCAATGCGTCATAAGCGGCAATCACGGTGGCGCGCTGCGACTGGTCGAGCGCAACGGTGGGCTCGGTGACGGGCGGCAGTTCCCAGATCTGCTGTTGCTGCGGCGAGGGTGCCATGCGGGAGATGTAATCCTGGGTGGCCGACGGCCAGTCGAGGCTGCGCTGGGAGGCCTCGGCGGCGTCGACCAGATGCGGCACCACCTCGTGCGATCCCAGCGTCAGGCAGGCCTCGTAGACCTGGCGCAGCAGCAGATGCAGACGATGGACCGGCGTATCGATCCATTGCAGGACGGCGCGGTTGAGACGCGGGCTGCGGACCGGCACGCCGAACGGCTCGCGCGCGGTGCTCTCGGCACTGATCGCGACCTGCCGGTGCTTGAGCGGGAATTCGCGGTGATAGGGATCGATCCCGAAGGAGACGGCGTCGCGGTTAGGATAGCTCAAGGTCACCAGACTCTCGCCGCCCAGATCGAGCACCAGGCGAGCCTCCTCGAGCGGCCAATGCGCCGGGACCTCGGCGGTCGCGGCGAATTTGTGGACGCCCTCGCGGCTCGGCCAGGCGCCGCCCAGTTCGATCGGCTTGCCGTCGATGCTCCAGCCACCCACCGCGACACCCTCGCGGGCGCGCCAATAGCGAAGCTCCTCACTGCGCACCCGAACCCGTTCGAGCCGCTGGGACACCGTCAACGCCATGATTCTTTCCTCAACCTGTTGCCGCGCCTAGAGCCTTGCGCGACTTGATATTTGAGCCGCCCGAAGCGGCGGGGACGGTTTTATTGCAACGTTGCAACGGATGCAATGGTGGGCGAAATGGCTGGCGCGCCGTTGATGCTCAGGCCCACTCGCCCTTGCGCATCACCGGGGTCACCGAGCCGTCCTGGCCGATGCCGTCGACGTCGATCTCGCCCGAGCCGATCATCCAGTCGATGTGGATGAAACTCTTGTTGCCGCCGCGCCGCTCGACCTCGTCGGGACTAATGGTCTTTCCATCGAGAAAGCACTCGGAATAACACTGTCCAAGGGCGATATGGGACGCAGCATTCTCGTCGAAGAGCGTGTTGTAAAAGAGAATTCCGCTCTGGCTGATAGGTGACGAATGCGGCACCAGCGCCACTTCGCCAAGCCGGCGGCCACCTTCGTCCGTATCCATCGCCTTGATCAGTACATCCTGTCCCTTGGTGGCATGGGCCTCGACGATGCGGCCGCCCTCGAACTTGACCGCGATGTCGGTGATCAGCGTGCCATTGTGGCTGAGTGGTTTGGTGGAACGCACGATGCCGTCAACGCGCAGACGATGGGGAGTGGTGAATACTTCCTCGGTCGGAATGTTAGGATTGCAGGTGATGCCGTTGCGCGAGGTCGAGGCGCCGCCCTTCCAGGCATGGCCCTCGGCGAGACCGAGCGTCAGGTCTGTGCCTGGTCCCATGTATTTGAGGGCCGAGAAGTTCTTGCCGGTTAGCCAGGTCTGCCGCTCCATCAGACGAGCATTGTGCTCCGCCCAGGCAGCGATGGGATCAACGGTTGAAATGCGCGTCGCCGCGAAGATGGCCTCGGCGAGCTTGCCGACGGCAGCATCTTCGTCGTCATCCTGGAACACCTGCCTGGCCCACGCCGCGCCGGGATAAGGCACTACCGTCCAGTTGATGTCGAAATTCACGATCTTGGACTGGGCGGGCTTGTAGGCCTTTGAGAGCGCTCGATTGGCGCGGCTGACCTTTTCGGGATCCTGCCCGGCAAGCAGCATCGGATTGTCGCCGGCAATGGCGAGCCGTGCGGTATTCTCCTCAAACGCCTTCGCCACGCCGTCATAGAGCCAGCCAGGGCCGCGGTCGAAACTCGCATCCTGACCATAACGGTAACGCGCCAGGGTCATCTCCTCGTCGGAGAAGATGGTGGTTACCAGACCCGCCCCCGCCTTGTAGGCCTGTTCCGCAATCAGGCGAGCAAGAGGCAGCGCACTCGTCGGCGAGGTCATGTACAAGTCTTGTCCAGGCTTGAGGCCGAGGCCGACTTGGATGGCGACCTCCGCCAGTTTTTCGAGTTTATCTACATTGATCGGCGAAGTGGGCATGTGCTCAGGCCTGATATGTGGTGCGGAGCGGCATGCCTAGCGGCTCCGGTTCGGGCTGAAAAGCCCTCCGGCTCAAGCCCCCGCGTAGCTCGCGGTAAGGTAGATGGCACTGGTATTCGAGAAGTGGGTGCTGGTAAGGCCGGTCGAAGCACCATTGGCCGACTGGTACACTCCTATCTTCGAGGTGTTGGGAGTTACTGTCCCGATCACTGCACCGGTGACACTCGAGAACCCAGTGGCCATGCCAACCGTCACCGAGCCGTAGATGGAGTCGTTGGCGGCGGTGAACGGCAGCCCGCCGATCTGGGCGGGACCGCTGGCGCTCCCCTTGTTGGTCAGCACCAGCATGCCGGTCGCTGTCACCAGATTGCCGATCTTGGTGTATCGCCCGAGGGTGGATCCACTGTAGGTAATTCCGGTCGAGGCGCCGGCGAAGCTCAGCGTCGGCGCCCAGGTCCCCTCCTCGTAGTCATCGAGCGTATTGACGTTGGCGGAGGGATTCTGGGCGGCGGGAAATGCGATTTGCCCGACTGGCAGCGTCACGAGGCCCGACGATTGTCCGACAATCAGCGCCTCCGTCCACGCGCTTCCGTCCGGCGAGACCTTGAGATGGAACGCATCATCCCCTGCCAAGCCGAGTTCAGCGCGACCCGAACCGCCGTCCTGATAGATTACGCTCGCGGTGTCAGCCGCATTCGCTTTGTTGAGTTTGAGCCGGTGGCTGGTCCCAGCGTGACTGAAGAGGCTCGCGTCGGCGGACACCGCTAGGCGATTGGTCGTGTCAGCGACGGCGTTGATGCCGAACCGGGCGAGGCCCGTGCCGCCGACCGGCAGCACGCTCGACCAGACGCCGGACGCAAACACGGCGATCTCCCCGGCATCGAGTACCCAGACCAGCCAACCGTTGTGCGGCGTCACGAAGCTCCAGCCGGCATCGGTGAAGGTCGCGAGCTTGCCATCCTTGCCCGACCAGGCGCCTGTTGCCGAGGCAGCGACGACATAGGCATCGCCGGCGGCAGGACTGCCGGGTGGCGTCGCTACCGAGCGGCTCTTGACCGAGGCCTGCACCAACTGGTCGAGCAGTGCCATTGCGGCATTGTAGGTCACTTGCTTTTGCGCCTGCTGCGGGGCGATGTAAGGGAGCGAGAGGCGGGCAGTCATCGACATCGGATCCTCCGAACGGTTTGCGCTGCAGCCCATTTTACAAGCCCCCCGGACACCGGGGATAAGCGTGCCGGTTGGAGCCGTTCGAATGACCAAAATCGATGACCTCGACACACCCTGCGTGGTGATCGACCTCGCGCGCGTCGAGGCCAACCTCAGGCGCGTGCAAGAGCACGCCAGCGCCAACGGCTACCGGCTACGGCCGCACATCAAGACGCATAAACTGCCGCGTTTCGCCAAGCGCGCCCTTGAACTGGGGGCGATCGGAATCACCGTGCAGAAGCTGGGCGAAGCCGAGGTGATGGCGGATGCCGGGCTGGGGGATGTGTTTTTGCCTTATAACATCATTGGGGAGAAAAAGCTCAGTCGGCTCAGGGCGTTGAATGAGAAGATCACGCTTAGTCTCACCGCTGACAGCCCCGATACGGTTGCCGGTTACGCGGCGACGTTTGCCGATCCGGGCGCCAGGCCGCTCACGGTGCTGATCGAGTGCGACACCGGCGGCGCACGCTGCGGGGTGCAGTCGCCGGCGCAGGCGCTGGCGCTGGCGCGGCAGATCGTGATGTCGCCCGGACTGCGCTTCGGGGGGCTGATGAGCTATCCGCCACGCGGCCGGTTCGCCGAGGCGGACCGCTGGCTGGCGGACGCCAAGGCCATGCTCGAAGCGGCGGGCATAGAGGTGCCGGTGATCACCTCCGGCAACAGTCCGGACATCTGGCATACGGGCGATACGGTCGTCACCGAGCGCCGCCCCGGCACCTATATCTATTTCGACCGCAGCCAGGTGGATTTCGGCGTCGCGACCTATGCCGACTGCGCCCTCACGGTGCTCACCACGGTGGTCTCGCGGCCCACGGCGACCCGCATCGTCATCGATGCCGGCTCAAAGTCGCTGAGCAGCGACCTGCTCAATCAGACGACATACGGCGCCGTCCTCGGGCACGAAGACATCACCGTTACCTCCCTGTCGGAAGAACATGGCGTCATCGAGCTCAAGGAGCCGGCCGACGAACCGCGTGTGGGGGACCGCATACGTATTATTCCCAATCACGCCTGCGTGGTTTCGAACCTGTTTGACACCGTGCAGCTGCTCAATGTCGACGGCACGGTCGAAAGCGAACCGGTCGCGGCGCGGGGGCGTGTCGACTAGCCCAAAACTGCCCCTCTCCACCGCCGGCAACGCCGATCGGTGCGAACCGACCGGGTAAAATAACCCAATCTTTACGGCGCCGGCCTACGGTCAAATCTTAAAAGCCCCGGAAATCCGGCAGTCTTTGGGAAGTTTCCGATGCACGCGTCACAGCTCTACTGGAAGGAGCTCGACGGCTGGTTGAACGATCCTGAACAGCCCGCCTCGGCTGGTCTGGTCCTCTATTTTGGATCACGCCAAATGCTCGCGCAGGAAGCGCTCTATACTGTGCTTCGGACACGGTTTCCCACCGCCAAACTTGTCGGCTGCTCGACCGGCGGACAGATGGAAAGCGGCGACGTGAGCGATCATGTGCTCACCGCCCTCGCCCTCGATTTCGACCACACCCCGGTGAAACTCGCGAGCACTTCGGTGACAGACCCCGAGCATTCGTTTGCCGCCGGCGCCACAATCGGCCGCGAGCTTGCAGCTGAGGATCTTGCCGGGGTCTTCGTGCTGTCCGACGGACTGCACATCAACGGCAGCGCGCTCGTCGAGGGCATTGTCAGCGCCGTTGGCGTGCGAGTGCCGGTGAGTGGCGGGCTGGCCGGCGACGGTGCCGACTTCGCCGAAACGCTGGTGGGCTGCAACGACCAACCCAAAAGCCACAGCGTCGCAGCGATCGGATTTTATGGAACGTCGATCCAGCTGGGTCACGGCAGCGCCGGCGGCTGGGACGTGTTCGGCCCCAAGCGCAAGATCACCGCATCGCGCGGCAATGTGCTGCTTGAGGTCGACGACAAGCCGGCGCTCGACCTTTACAAGCTCTACCTGGGAGACGAGGAGAGCCAAAAGCTGCCCGGATCGGCACTGCTGTTTCCCATGCGCATCTCCGACCCGCGGCATCCCGACCGCGCAGTGGTCCGCACGGTCCTTGCGGTGGACACTGCAGCCGGCTCGATGACCTTTGCCGGCGACATGCCGAAGGGGTGGACCGCGCAGTTGATGCGCGGCAGCGTTGGCCGACTCTGTGCGGGCGCGGCCGAGGCTACCCACCGGGCAGCACTGGCCATCGGCGACGCTCCGGTTGGCGACGAAAGCGCCGCAATTTTTGTCTCGTGCATCGGTCGTCGACTGTTGATGGGCCAGCGCATCGACGAAGAAATCGAGGCCGCGACCGCCGAACTGCCGGCCAACTGCCGGACGGTTGGCTTCTACTCTTACGGCGAGATCGCCCCGCATGATGGCTCCGGCGCATGCCAGCTTCACAATCAAACAATGACCGTGACGCTGCTGCGCGAGCGAGCCGCCTGAGGTGCACAAGCTACTTGCCAAGCAACTGCAAAAGGCCGGCCTTCTCAATGGAGAGGTGGACCTGGCACGCCTGACCGAGCTGGTCGCGCTTGCCTATGAGGAGGCCGAAAAGGACCGCGAGCGCACCGACCGCTCGATCACCTTGATGGTCGAAGAGCTGGATGCCTTCGAGCATGGCCTCGAGGCGACGATCGCACGCCGCACTGCGGAGCTTCGCGACAGCCGCAGGGCCCTCAAACTGCAAAACCGGCGCATGGCAGCAGCGCTGGATTCAACCGGCTATGCCATCGCGATCTTCGACGGCAGCCGCCGGCTGGTCTACTGCAATGGCTACTTTCTGACCCTCTATCATCTGCCGCGGCGGCTCGGCCGACCAGGGACGTCGTTCGAGGATATCGTACGCGGCCGGATCGAGGCGAACTCCTTTGTCGGCGACGATCCGGAGGGCTACTACAAGGACCGCACCCAGGGTGTCGATCGCCGCCAGATGTGGGTCGACGTACACCGGCTCAACACCGGCGAGATGGTCTCGGTCAACCATCAGCCGTTGCCGGATGGCGGCTGGGTGTCCACACACAAGGACATCACGGAGTTCACGCGGCTGCAGGAAGAGCTCGGTCACCGCGCATACCACGACGCGCTCACCGGTCTGCCGAACCGCCACATGTTGCAGCAGCGGCTCTCCGAGTGCGTGCACCACGCAGAGGGCGTGGGCAGTTTCGCGCTGCTGCTGGTCGATCTCGACGGCTTCAAGTCAATCAACGACACCATGGGCCACGCCGCCGGCGACGAGGTCCTGCGGCAGGTGGCGCGGCGCCTGGAAACGGCGGCCGGCACCACCGGTATGGCGGCGCGGATGGGTGGCGACGAATTCGCCGTGGTGATGGATGTGGGCTCCGTCGCCCGCGACGCGCATATGCTTGCCGTCTCACTCACCGAGATCGGCCGGGTGCCGTTCGTGATCGACGGGCAGGAGATCGGCATCGCGTTCAGCGTCGGCGTCGCGCTCGCGCCCGGCGACGGCAAGACGCCTGACGAGCTGCTCAAGAATGCCGACCTTGCGCTCTATGCCGCCAAGGCCGAGCGGCGCGGCAGCTATCGCTTCTTCGAGCCGGCGATGGACAAGGCGCTGCGCGATCGCCGCAAGCTGGAGCGCGACCTGGGCATGGCGCTGGAGCGGGGCGAGTTCGAGCTGCACTATCAGCCGATCCTGAACCTCAAGCGCCAGGCCTTTTCGGGCTTCGAGGCGCTGCTGCGGTGGCGCCATCCTGAAGACGGACTGATCCCCCCGCTGAACTTCATCCCCCTGGCCGAGGAGACCGGCCTGATCGTGCCGATCGGGGAATGGGTGCTGCGCGAGGCGATCGCGGAGGCGGCGAAATGGCCGGCGGGGCTGCGGGTTGCGATCAACGTTTCGTCGGTACAGTTTCAGCGCGGCAACGTGGTGGCAACAATCATGAATGCGCTCGGCAACTCGAGCCTGGCGCCAGAGCGGGTCGAAATCGAGATCACTGAATCAGTGTTCTTCGAAAACAGTGCCGCCAATCTCGACGCCCTCCGACAGCTCCATGCGCTGGGCCTCAAGATCGCGCTCGACGATTTCGGCACGGGCTTTTCGGCGCTGAGCTATCTGCTCAAATATCCGTTCGACAAGATCAAGATCGACGGTGGCTTCGTTCGCGCCATCGACAACGCCGCCGGCGCGCAGACGATCGTGCGCGCCATCGCCGAGATCGGCCATGGCATGGGCATCGTGACGACGGCCGAAGGCGTCGAGACGGCGGCGCAACTGCGCAACGTCAACGCCGCCGGCTATACGGAGGCCCAGGGCTTTCTGATTGCAAGGCCGCTTCCCGCCGACCAGGTGATGAAGCTCTTCGACGGCGACGACGACGCCATGCCATATCCGCCGATGGTGCAACGCAAGGCGGGATGAACGAAAAAGGGCGGGTCGTGGGGACCCGCCCTCCATCCGCTCGATCCGGGCACCTTCTCAGCGATGCACGAAGAGCAGAATGACGATGATCAGCCAGATCGGAACGCCCAGAAGCCAGAGTCCGAGTGCGCGAAACATGCTCTTTCCCTCCTGATCAATAGCGGCCGAAGACATCGGCAAAGACCGTGCCTTCGTCGCGATGGCGACCGCCCTTCATGGCGGCCCAATAGGCACCCACGGCGCTCACGAGAAGCGACGCGGCGGTGAGGAATGCTGCCAGAACCGCGGTCTTGCGCGCGGTCTCTGCGGCCTCGGCGGCCTTTGCCTTGGCGTCGTCCACGGCCTTCAGCGTGTCATCGACGCGCGCCTTGGCCTGATCGGCCGGCAAGCCGGTCGACTGTGAGACGAGCTGGGCAAGATAGGTCTTGTCGGGATCAGAAACGCTTCCCGACACGGCACTCGCAGCCAGGATGCGACCGGCTTCGCCGCGGACATCGGCGAGGTTGACGCCCTGCGGAGCGGCAGCACCGGCAGGCAAGCGGAACAGCTCGTCGGTGAAGTACGCATTGGGGTCGAGCACATTGGCGGCGTTGGGATTGGCCGCGGCACCCTGGGCGACGTTGGACGCCGCCGTGGTGGCGGTGCCGACTGCATTGCCGATGGCGCTCACGGCCGAGCCGATGCCGCCGACAGCGATGATGGCACCGACGACAAGGGCACCGGCCCAGACGAGGAGGCCATGGGCGCCGTCGCGTACGTCGCTCTCATGCTCGGTGGCGTCGTTGAAGCGCCGGCGCATGCGGCCGGCCAGATAGCCACCGGCCATGAAGCTCGAGATCTGCACCCAGAGCAGCCAACTGGCGGCGGCAATCGCGACCCAGATGGGAGCGACCCCGGTGAAGGTGCGGAAATTGGTGAAGCTCAGTCCTACCGCCGATCCGAAGGTCAACAGCACCAGCGAGATCGCCGAAGCGAGGACGATGCCGCCGATGATCGCAGCCCAGTCGATATAGGAATGATGTTCTTGCGTGCCGACCGACGGGGCGGTGGCAATGACGACGTCACGTTCGATGGTCATGGGGTCCTCGCTCAGCGCAGGCCGAAGAAGGACAGGATGGCCAGGACAACTACGACCAGACCGACGAGGTAGATGATACCGTTCATGGAGTGACTCCGTTGACGAAGATTTGTGAGTCACAAAGCGGCGAAGCCGTATTTTGGTTGCTTGTCCGCCCAATTGTTGTGCATCAGCGCGGAACCGGCAGCGCACTAACAAGTTGTTGGGTCAGCCCGGCTCATGCGCTAAAAGGCTTCCGTCCCCGCGAGGTACCAGCAGCGTCACATGGACGAGACGATCGCCGAAACCAAGGCCGCCGCCCGACGATGGACGTGGCGGATACCAGCCTACATCCTGCTCCCGTTTTATCTGATGCTGATCGGCGTGCTGCTGCGCTACGCGGTTTATGTGCGCAACACCGGGCACTGGGGGTTCAACGACTACCTCCGCGCGCTGTGCGTCTACGACTGCAACGCCTATGAGCGGCTGGCGCTCAACGGCTATGAGGGACGTCCATCGGGATTTGACAAGGGCGACGCCAACAACTGGGCGTTCTTCCCGTTCTATTCGATCATGGTGTGGGCGATTAACCGGCTCACCGGGCTGTCGATGCTGGTGGGCGGATCGATCCTCACCTGCCTGCTGACCGTATGGGGCGCCATCCTCAGCTGGCCGCTGTTCGAAAAGAAGTTTCGCGCCTATTTCCTATTCTGCTTCTTCCTGTTTCTGGGCCCCTTCTCCTACTATTTCTCGACCCTCTACACCGAGGCCCTCTTCATCATGCTGACGGTCGCCGGCTTCGTGCTGCTCCGGCAGCGCGACTACGTGACCGCGGGCGTCACCGGCGCCCTGATGTCGGCGACCCGTTCGACCGGGCTGCTGTTCGCGGGCGCGATCGTGATCGCGGCGTTCCAGAACCACCTCAAGGATGGTGGCACCGTGGGAGGCTTCTTCAAGACACTGTGGAAGCGCACGGACCTGCTCCTGGCAGTGGCGCTGGTGCCGGTCGGCATTTCCTGCTTTGCGATCTATCTGTGGTTCCATTCGGGCGACGCGCTGGCCTTCGTCCACATCCAGCGCGCCTGGGGCCGGGCCTTCGCCGACCCGTTCAACAATCTTTGGCTGACGCTGAAGATGCAGTTCGACAGTCACAACTACTCGACCATCAGCACCGACCTCGCCTTCGGCCTCGCGGCGCTGTTCGGCATGGCGCTGAGCGCGGTGATGGCGTGGAAGGGCAAGTGGGACTGGGCGCTATTCTCGCTGTTCGGCGTGCTGCTGCCACTCTCCACCAACGCCTATTCGATGCTGCGCTTCGTGGTCGGGCTCGCGCCCGTGCTGATCACGGCGTCGCTGCTGTTCTCGCGCTGGAAGTGGCTGTTCTACCTGCTGCTGCCGGCGCTGCTGATCCTCGATGTACTCCTGCTGCCCACCTGGACCGGGCGTTCCTACTATCTGATGTGACCGTGCGCATGGCCCCGACCTACCAGCCCAAAGCGTGGCATCTTGTCGTCGTGGCATTGATCGTGCTCTTCGACCTGGTCGTGCTCTACATGGTGCTCAAGCCCAACGTCACCAATGACTACCGGGCCTACTACATCGATCGCTCTTCCTCCTGCTTCCCGCGCGCCGACAATGTCGCGACCGGCTACTACCCGCTGGGCCAGCCGATCAGCTTCGTGCCAGACCGCAGCGGCTTCCTGCTCGACACCGTGCGCTGGTGCGGGTTCATGCCGCCGAGCAACACCGGCATCCGGTCGTTCGGCGACTACGGAATCCTGCGCATCAGGATGCCGCTTCCCGACGACGATTTCCTGCTGACCTTCAGCAGCTGGGCCAACACCGACAGCTCCAAGCCGGAACGCGACGTGCAGGTGCTGGTCAATGACGAGCGCGTCGGCACGCTGCAGTTCACCTCGGCCAAGCGTATCGACGGCCGTTTCCTGGTGCCGCAGATCGTGGCGCGAGCCGGCGGCAAGGACGAAAACGGCAACGACATCGTGACGATCAAATTCCTGGTGCCGCGCACCGGCCCGCCCGGCACCAACAGCGAGCCGGTGACGCTGCAGCTGCGGCTCGAGGCGCTGCGCCTGGCTCCCCTCAAGAGCATCACGACTGAACTGGCCATCCGGTCGCAGCCGATCGAATGGCCGGCCTCGAGCGAAGCGCCGACGGTCGACAGTTCAGCCGGCTCAAGCGCCCCGCCCTCGAGCGCGGCCTGGATCACGCCCAAAACGAAAGAGGCGGGATAGCTCCCGCCTCCTCAGACAGCTTGCCGATGTGGCGCGTTACTTCATCGCGGCATCGGTGATGTCGTGGGTGTAAGCCCCCGACGGCTTGGTCTTGATGATCTTCTGGTCGAGCAGGGCCTGCTCGGTGCGATCATAGGCCGCCTGGTTCAGGGCCCAGTCGTTGACGTCGATCAGCTTGCCGACCTCGGTCATCATGTACTTCTGGTGCGCCAGGGTCTGGGCGCCCGACTCGTCATTGTCGAGCACGATCTGAGCGGCCTCGTCGGGATGCTCGATGGCGTACTGCCAGCCTTTCATCGAGGCCTTCACGAAGCGGACGAGCTCATCCTTCATCTTGGGATCAGCCAGCTTGGCCTCGGTGGTGTAGAGGCCGTCCTCGAGCAGGTCGTTGCCCAGCGCCGAGTAGTTGAACTCGATGATCTTGTCCTTGGTGAAGCCGGCGTCGGCCGCCTGGCCGAGCTCGTTGTAGGTCATGACCGAGATGCAGTCGGCCTGCTTCTGGACCAGCGCCGAGACGTCGAAGTTCTGCTTGAGCACGTTGACGCCCTTGGCGCCGCCGTCGGTCGGGATGCCGAGCTTATGCATCCAGGCAAAGAACGGGTACTCGTTGCCGAAGAACCAGACGCCCAGGGTGTGGCCCGGGAAATCGGCTTCGGTCTTGATCGGCCCGTCCTTGGGGCAGATCAGCTCGAGGCCGGCACGCTTGTAGGGCTGGGCGATGTTGACCAGCGGCACGCCCTGCTCGCGCGCGGCGAGGGCACCGCCCATCCAGTCGACGATGACGTCGGCGCCACCGCCGGCGATCACCTGCTCGGGCGCCACGTCCGGGCCGCCCGGCTTGATGGTGATGTCGATACCGGCGTCCTTGTAGAAGCCCTTGTCCTTGGCGACGTAGTAGCCGGCGAACTGCGCCTGGGTCACCCACTTCACCTGCAGCGTCAGCGCATCCGCCGCCATCGCCTGCGACGCGGCGAGGGCGAGAGCGCCGACGGCGATCCCTGTCAGAAGTTTCTTCATTGGTTCGTTCCCTTGTTGTCCCTGTTACCCCAACTACGTCCGTCCACCACGGACGGACGGATGCCAGAAGGTGACGGCGCGCTCGATGAGCGCCACCACCCAGTAGAAGACGGAGCCCGCGAGTGCAGCGATCGCGATTTCCGCCCAAACCATCGGAACATTGAGCTTGCCGATCTCGGACGAGATTCTGAAGCCCATGCCGACGATGGGAGTGCCGAAGAATTCGGCTACGATTGCGCCGATCAGCGCCAGAGTCGAGTTGATCTTGAGGGCATTGAAGATGAAGGGTGCGGCGGCCGGCAGGCGCAGCTTGAACAGCGTCTGCCAGTAGCCCGAGGCGTAGGTGCGCATCATGTCGCGCTCCATGTTGCCCGAGGCGTTGAGGCCGGCGACGGTATTCACCAGCATGGGGAAGAAGGTCATGATGACGACGACCGCCGCCTTGGATGGCCAGTCGAAGCCGAACCACATGACCATGATGGGGGCGACGCCGATGAGCGGCAGCGCCGAGACGAAGTTGCCCAGCGGCAGCAGCCCGCGCTTGAGGAACGGCGAGCGATCGACGGCGATCGCCACGGCGAACGCAGCGGCGTTGCCGAGCGCATAGCCGATCAGCACGGCCTTGAAGGTCTGGACGAAATCGACGGCGAGCGTCGGCACGGACTGGCTGAGGACGCGGCCGATCGAGGAGGGTGGCGGCAGCAGGACCGGCGGCACCTGGGCGCCGCGCGTCACCGCCTCCCAGACCACGAGGACTGCCGCGCCGAACATCGCGGGGATGAGGACGCTTCCCAGCTGGCTTCGTGCCTGGCCATGCACCTGCCGGTTGGCGAGGCGTTCGGCAAACAGCCACGCCACGAACCAGGCCGTCGCCAGCAGGAACCAGTAGCCCCACGAGGCGCGGTCGAACTGGGTGAGTTCGAACAGCACGACGAAGCCGCCCACCAGGGCCAGCACACCCGACGCCACGGGCGGCAGCTTCAGGGTGAAGAGCGCCAACAACAGCAGGACAAGGACCGGATAGCCGATCGAGACCACCAGGACCCAGCTCATGAGCGTGGTTTCGCCGCGGGTGCCGACGGGCAGCACGATGGCGAGCATCGCGCAGACGATCGTCATGACCGCGAGGATACGCTCGAGCCGGCTCATGCGGGTCGGGCCCCCATGCGGGCGACGACGAGGCGCTCGACAATGCCGACGATGACCACCAGCGCGCCGGCGAGAATGGCCGCGACGAACAGCGATGACCAGATCTGGATGGTCTGGCCGTAGTAGGACCCGGCCAGCAGGCGCGCGCCCAGCCCGTTGCCGCCGCCGGCCGGCAGTTCGCCGACGATCGCCCCAACCAAACTCGCCGCGATACCGACCTTCATGGAGGCGAAGAGATAGGGCATGGCGATCGGCCAGCGCAGCTTGAAGAAGGTCTTGAGCTTGCTGGCATTGTAGGTGTGCATCAGATCGAGCTGGATCATCTCGGGCGAGCGGAAGCCCTTCACCATGCCGACGACGACCGGAAAGAAACTGAGATAGGTCGAGATCAGCGCCTTGGGGATGAGCCCGGCAATCCCAACCGCGTTGAGGACGACGATGATCATCGGCGCGATGGCCAGGATGGGCACGGTCTGGCTGGCGATGATCCACGGCATCATCGACCGATCGGAGGCGCGATTGTGGATGATGAGGATGGCGAGGCCGATGCCCAGTGCCGTGCCGAAGGCAAAGCCAAGCAGCGTCGCCGAAAGCGTGATCCAGGCGTGGTAGATGAGGCTGCGCTTGGATGTGACCGATTG
>Ga0207674_10003909_pt1 | contig 18128 bp, 14 predicted proteins | sample KBSCornC72_FD_184303 | JGI IMG/M metagenome (GOLD analysis project Ga0207674, IMG submission 184303) | Corn rhizosphere microbial communities from Kellogg Biological Station, Michigan, USA - KBS Corn C7-2 (SPAdes) (version 2) | ecosystem: Host-associated > Plants > Roots > Rhizosphere > Soil ... | reverse complement strand
CGATCTCGACTACCTCTTCATCGAGAACGTCGGGAATCTCGTCTGCCCGTCCAGCTACGATCTCGGTGAAAGAATTCGCGTCGCCCTTCTCAGCGTCACCGAAGGCGAAGACAAGCCCCTCAAATACCCGACGCTCTACAACTCCGCCGATGTCGCCGTAGTCACCAAGATCGACATCGCCGAAGCCGTCGGCTTTGACCGCGCAACAGCCCTCAGGAACATCACAGAGATCCGCCCCGGCATTCGCATTTTCGAAACATCGGCAAAAACCGGAGCGGGCATGGCAGAATGGCTTGCATATCTGGCAGAGTCTCGATCGGCCCGATAAACACTTCCCGGAGAAAGCAATGCGAAAGACCGCAACCTCCGCCACTGCAAAACCAAAGCTCGCCGATTCAGCGGACGGCGTAGATGCCTACCTCGCCAATGTCCCAGAGCCTGCGCGAACAACTCTGGAGAAAGTCCGTGCGATAATCCGCTCCGCGGTTCCCAAAGGAGCCACCGAAGGCCTCAGCTACGGCATGCCCGCCTTCCGCTATAAAGGGGCACTCGTCGGCTACGCTGCCTTTAGGGACCACTGCAGCTTTTTCCCCATGCAGGCTTCCCTGATCGACCAGATGAAGGACGAGCTGAAGAACTACCGCACCTCCAAGGGCACACTCCAGTTCCCGCAGGACAAACCCCTTCCAGCAGCCCTGCTGAAAAAGATGGTCAAGCTCCGCGTAGCCGAGAACGAGATCCGGGCGGCGGTCAAAGCTCGGAAGCGAGATTGAGGTGATTTAAATCACATCTGAGCCCATCCTCGCGGGCGTATAAGAGGGTTGCTATGTGCCTGGCAATCCCCGGAAAAGTGGAACAAATCACTGCCGATGGCCACGTCCGCATGGGCCGCGTGAACTTCGGCGGAGTGGTCAAAAACGTCTGCCTGGACTATGTCCCTGAGATCGTAGTCGGCGACTATACGATTGTTCACGTTGGCTTTGCACTCACAAAAATTGACGAACAGAGCGCTCTCGAAACTCTCGACCTCTTTCGGAAGATGGGTGCGCTCGACGAAGAACTGGCGACCGAAGAGGAGGCCTTCGCCCGTGCCGCTAACGCCCCGCAATCCGCTTGCCCCGACGGAAGCTGCGACCTTACGGGAAAGAACCTTCGGGCAAGTACCCCCGATAAAAGTGGGTCAGCCCAATGAAGTACCTGAATGAGTTCCGCAATGGTGAAATCGCGCAGCGCATGGCGCGCGAGATCTGGCAGGTAGCGACTCGTCCGTGGAAGATCATGGAAGTCTGTGGCGGCCAGACACACTCCATCATCCGCAATGGCATCGACCAGATGCTGCCGCCAGGCATCGAAATGATCCACGGCCCCGGCTGCCCCGTTTGCGTCACGCCTCTCGCGCTGATCGACAAGGCCCTCGCCATCGCAGCGCAGCCCGGCGTCATCTTCTGCTCCTTTGGCGATATGCTCCGCGTCCCTGGCACCGACGCAGATCTCTTCCAGATCAAGGGCCGCGGGGGTGACGTCCGCGTCGTCTACTCGCCTCTGGATGCGGTAGAGCTTGCCGTCAAGCATCCCGACAAGCAGGTCGTTTTCTTTGGGGTCGGTTTCGAAACTACCGCGCCTGCAAACGCCATGAGCGTTCACCTCGCCAAGCGGCGCGGCCTCGAAAATTTCTCTCTCCTCGTTTCGCACGTTCTCGTTCCACCGGCGATCGAAGCGATCATGAGTTCCCCTGAGAATCAGGTCCAGGCGTTCCTTGCCGCGGGGCATGTGTGCAGCGTGATGGGCTTCTGGGAATATCCGCCGCTTGCAGATCAGTTTCAGATTCCAATCGTCGTCACCGGCTTCGAGCCCCTCGATCTCCTCGACGGCATCCGGCGCGCCGTGATCCAGCTCGAAAAAGGCGAGCACCACGTCGAGAATGCCTACGAGCGCATTGTTACCTATGCGGGAAACCTTGAAGCGCAGCGCCTTCTCGCGGAAGTCTTCGAAATCACTGATCGGTCCTGGCGCGGCATCGGCGTTATTCCCAGGAGCGGCTGGCGTCTGAATGACAACTACCGCGACTTCGATGCCGAGGAGCGCTTCCAGATTCGCGGCATTCATACAGAGGAGTCGCCGTTGTGTAAGTCCGGAGATGTGCTGCGCGGCGCGATAAAGCCGGCCGAGTGCCCGGCATTCGCCAAGCAGTGCACACCGCGCCATCCACTGGGCGCGACGATGGTTTCGAGCGAAGGCGCTTGCGCAGCGTACTTCAACTACGGGCGGTTCCTCTCGGCGGACGAACTGGCCAGTGCTGGAGTAGCGCATGCCCGATAATGGCACGCCTGATTTCTCCAACTGGATATGTCCCCTCCCGCTCAGGGATTATCCGACCATTGTGATGGGCCACGGCGGAGGCGGGAAGCTGGGCAACGAACTCGTCGAGCATCTCTTCCTGCCCGCATTTCGTAACCCTGCGTTAGAAAACTTGGGAGATGCAGCGGTGTTCGAGATCGGCTCTGGACGGCTGGCCATGAGTACGGATTCGTTTGTGGTGCAGCCTCTGTTCTTTCCGGGCGGCTCGATCGGAGAGCTAGCGGTCAACGGCACCGTGAACGATGTTGCCGTCTCCGGCGCAGACCCGAAGTACCTCAGCGCCAGCTTCATTCTTGAGGAAGGCTTTCCGCTGGCACAGCTTGCAGCCGTAGTGAATGCGATGGCGGAGGCCGCAGCGAAGGCGGGTGTCCGCATCGTTACCGGAGACACAAAAGTCGTCGAGCGCGGGCACGGAGACGGCTGTTATATCAACACGGCCGGCGTGGGCCTTATCCGGCAGGGAATCAGCGTGGGCCCGAACCGCGCACAGGTGGGCGACGTTGTGCTCGTCTCCGGAACCATCGGCGACCACGGCATGGCCATCATGAGCGTGCGCGAAGGGTTGGAATTCGAAAGCCAGATCCGATCCGACTGCGCAGCCTTGAACGGGATGATCGCAGATGTGCTCGATGCTGTAGGAACGTCAGTGCACACGATGCGTGATCCCACACGCGGTGGACTTGCTTCGACACTGAACGAGATTGCGACGGCTTCGAATATTGGCATCGAGATTGACGAGTCAAAGGTGCGAGTGCGAAGCGAAGTGCAATCAGCGTGCGAGCTGCTCGGGCTCGACCCGGTCTACGTGGCTAACGAGGGCAAAGCAGTATTCTTCATCGCGGCGGACGCAGCTGATCGCGCCCTGAAGGTGTTGCGGAGTCATCCGCTCGGCAGAGACGCAGCAAGAATCGGCGTCGTAACCGCGCAGCATCCTCGCATGCTGGTAGCCCGCACACAGATGGGTTCGAATCGTGTGATCGCCACCCAAATCGGGGAGCAGTTACCTAGAATCTGCTAGCGGCACCATCTCGCGGGCAAGATGGCCCGCAACTCTTTGCCCAATCAGAACGCGCGCACTAGCAAAAGCAGTGTTCAGTGTACCGTGATCGTCACCTTTGCTGTGGAGCGGCCATACTGGTTCGTCGAGCTTAGCGTGTAGGTGGTCGTGGCTGTTGGTACGACCGTAACGCTGCCGCCGTGGACGCCACCAATCTTATCGATGAAATCATAGCTGTCGTTAGTAGTCGCCCAGGTGAGTGTTACCTGCGTGCCGGCGCTGATCGAGGTGCTGCTCGCGGCGAAGCTGTTGATGCTGGGTGGCTGGCCCGTCGGCGCGGTCCCGCTATCGTATCCAGGCCACGAGGGCGTCATCTGGACGACTTCGAAATTTGACGACTGGATGGCGTCCAGTTTGTGCAGATCATCATCGTTCCATCGCGGGTCGGGAACCCCCTGGAAGTAGAAGTAGCTCCCGTTGTCGGCAAGGATCATCCCGTACTTCTTCATTGCCGTGAGAATGATCTGGTTCTCTTTCGAGAAGCCGGACAAGTCGAATGACGCCTTCAATCGAATACGCATACCCATGATGTTGTTCGCGCCATAGGTAGTGCCGGCAGCGTGACTGGCGGGCTCTACGAAGTAGCCGCCATTGGCATCGTTCTTGGTCTGCTGCATGGTGAAGCGAATGGCGTGGTTGATCGCTCCCGAGGCGACTTCGTCATAGCGGATCAAGCCCGGGAAGATGGGCAGTCCGGCAGCATCGGCAGAGGTCCAACCCCATGGGCGCTGCTCGTAGCTCTGCATATCCCAGATTGTCTCTGACGATGAAGTCCATGAGCCATTGCAGCGATGCGTGTTAAAAGTCTCGTATAGAAAGCACGTCGCGCGATCGAGTACCAGCACATGTGAGTCGCCCATGTAAGTGTCAGGCCAGCCCGAGCAGTCGGCGGGTGATCCCTCGATTGGCGCGGAAATCGGGAAAGGTGCATAGGCGACGTCGCTTTCACTTGCGTAATCCTGCACGGAGATTGACACCGGAGGAGTCGTGCTGGAGTCAACTACGACATAGGGAATTCCGTAGTTTCCGCCCGCGGTGGACGAGAAGTCATGATGAAGATGAAGCCCGGCAAATCCCGACGCGGACGTAATCACAGAATTGTTCGGATCGAGTGGCGCGTTCGAGATGTCGGTGTTCCAGGGGCTCGTTGATGGGAAGGGCACATAGCCGTTGAGGCTTGCATTGTCGCCCGTGCTCAACTGATTGCACACAGAAGGCGATACTGCCGGATTGATGGTGATGTTGAGTTTTGCAGTTGCAGTTTGCGTCGGTTGCGATGAATCGCTTACAGAAAAGGAAACGACAGAGGTGCCCACGGCGTTCTGTGCCGGTGTGCCGGAGATCGAACCGTTAGCTGAGCCGATCGAGAGACCCGACGGTAGTCCGGTGGCGCTGAATGCGTACGGAGCGGTTCCACCGGTCGCGGCAATTGAAGCCGTGTATGCACCTCCGGCAGTGCCGCTGGAGAGACTGGTCGTGCTGATGCTGAGAGCGGTCGGCTGAGGTGAAGACGGCGGATTGCCGGTCGATGTGGGCGGGGTTCGAGTGACGCTTCCGCAACCAGCAAGAAGAGAAGCGGCGAAGATAAGAAATATCGTTCTCGATTGTTGCAGCACGACTGCCCCCTGGTAGTTCACGCGAGCCGAAGGGCGGGGACAGTTACAGCTGAGCGGCCGATCGGATGTCGTGAGGTTCTCGCAAATCCAGGGGCAACAAGCGGCGCAGAGTTGCAGCGAAACGTCAATGCCGGAATACGACGGACAGAGCCGGTTGGCTCCTCAGACCTTGTCGCTTCCGGCAACTTGTTCCAAACAGGATCAGCGGAGCAGGTCGGGGTGTTCAAGCGATCTGTTCCGAATTGCATGGATTGGCGATTACCTAGGTGATGGGCAGCGAGGCGCGAAAGTCAGATTCCGGATCGCCCACCGATACAGACCTGGCACGCAGATCGACAAAAACATGCCCGACTCCCGCTAGTGATCAGGAAATCTTCTCAAACGCGCTCTTGATGCGGTCAGGAACGGCCGCGGGAGCGTCATCGAGGTTGTAGCCGATTTCCAGAACGGCAGCCGGCGGAGTCGGCAGCGCTTTGAGGGCTTCGAGGGTAGCGGACCAGTCGATAGTCCCGTCGCCTGGCCAAAGGTGTTCATCCCGGAGCCCATGATTGTCGTGCACGTGCAGCTGCGCAATGCGCTTGCCGAAGATGCCGATGGCCTCGGCAATTCCGGGCGCCATGTGAGCATGGCCAAGGTCGAGGCAAACGTCAATCTGGTCGAGGTGAGCCATGTCGAGGATCGCCATCAGATGCTCAGGCGAGGCGGCGTCGCTGGTAAGATTTTCCACCAGTACCCGCACGCCTAGAGGTTTCGCGAAAGCGCCAAGGTGCTCCAGAGCCGTGGTGGCATATTCCAGCAGTCGCATTGAAAAGCTGTCAAAGTTCTCGCCGAGATGAACGACGAGCTTCTGTATCGAAATATGCTCGGCTACTTCGAGAGCACGCTTTATTTCATCCATTGCTTCGATACGCCGGGACTTCTCCGTGTGCACGAGGTTGACGGCAGGAGCCCCCGCGCGACCCATCTCGCGGTCTGGCCAAAGCGGGGCGTGCATTGACCATGGCTGAAGAGGATTGGAAGCGAACCACCCGGCGAGTTCCGAGACGTGCTCGCGGCTCGTGTAATCGAAGTGCTGCCGGGCAGCAAAAATCTCCACCCCTTGTGCGCCGCAGCGAGCAGCCGTTTCCAGGATCCCTGGGTGGAGCCGCTGTTTCAGGAAGAGATGGGTTGACAGAACGGGCAGCATGCTTTGACGGTTCTCCTCGAAAGCTTCCCCAATTGTCTCATTTCGAAACACACACCGAGCTTCGTCGCGTCCGCCCGTTAGGGTACGAAGGCGTTGGTTAACACCGCGTTGTCAATTAGCCGTATAGCTACAAGCCCACTTTGACGATCAGCGCCTCGGCAGGTTCCAGCCCAATCGCACCGCTGACACTCTCGCCCTCTCGACGCAGGCTGGTAGAAGCCACAATCTTTCCCGATCCGATTACAACCTGACGCCGCTCTTCTGCCAGGTTCATCACGAACACGAAGCGCTCGTCTGTGCCGGACCTGAGGAATTGGAGCACGTCATCCGTCGAGGAAACATCCGTAAGCCGGCCCCACACGAGTGCCGTTTCCTCGCGACGAAGGCGAAGCAGGCGCCGATACAGGGAGAGCATTGAATCGGGTTCCTCCTTTGACGACTGAACGTTCACAGCGAGGTTGACGTCACCAATCGGCAGCCAGGGTATGCCGCTGGTGAAACCGCCTGGGGGTGAGCTGTCCCACGGCATCGGCGTTCGCTCAGGATCGCGTCCCATTCCGATTCCCGGTTGCCGCTTCTCCGCGGGATCCTGCACTTCCTCAGGCCGAATCGGCACATCCTGCATACCCAGCTCTTCACCGTTGTAGATGGTCAATGTTCCCGGCAACGAGAGGAGGAGTATTGCCGCCGCGCGCGCCTTGGCCAAGCCGATTCGCGATGCAATTCGCGACTTATCATGATTGCCCAACACCCAGTTGGGCCATGCACCGTCGGGTAATGCTTCCATGTAACCCTTGATTGTGCGGGCCAGTTCATCGGCCGTCCAGGCACACTGCAGGAGCTGGAAGTTGAAGGGAAGATTCGCACCCCCTAGCTGCTGTCCGTAATAGTCCATCAGGCGCGGAATAGGGAGGTAGATTTCTCCGATGAGGACGCGATCGCCAAACTCCTCCAGCACGCCTCGCATCTCCGCTACGAGCGCATGAATTTCCGGACGGTCCGCGTCGTAGACGGGCAGGAACTGGGCGCGCGATCCTTGACCCACCACGTAGCCCGGATTCGGCGGGTTATCGCGGAATTGATCGTCCTTGATCATCAGCCACATTACGTCCACACGGAATCCGTCCACACCTTTGCGCAGCCAGAAGCGAAGAGCCTCAAACATAGCCGACTTGACCGCCGGATTTCGCCAGTTCAGGTCAGGCTGCTCTTTCAGAAACTCGTGCAGGTAGTACTGGCCGGTTTCTTTCTCTAACTCCCATGCCGACCCGCCGAAATGGCTTTGCCAGTTGTTGGGCTGGTCGCGCCAGATATACCAGTCGCGCTTAGGATTCTCGCGCGACGTCCGGCTCTCAACAAACCATGGATGCTGATCAGAAGTATGGTTCGGAACAAAATCCAGAATCAGTCGCAGCCGGCGTCGGTGTACCTCTTCAAGCAGTCGATCGAAATCTTCCATTGTGCCGAAGATTGGATCAATGCCACAGTAATCGGCGACGTCGTATCCGAAGTCCGCCATGGGAGACGGGTAGATCGGCGATATCCAAATCGCATCGATGCCAAGCTCGACGAGGTAATCAATGCGATTGCATATGCCGTTCAGATCCCCGATCCCATCGTCATTACTATCTTGAAACGATCTCGGATAGATCTGATACACAACGGCATGCTTCCACCAACTCAAATCCTGCATCCCACCAAGTACTCCCCCGCAGTTGTTCGCGGACGTCAAGAAGCATGATTAACGATCTCTGGTACAAGAACGCAATCTTCTACTGTCTCTCTGTCGCCACATATATGGATGCGAATGGCGATGGAGTCGGCGACTTCCAGGGCCTTCTCAGAAGGCTCGATTATTTGCATGGCATGGGCGTCACAGCTCTCTGGTTGATGCCATTCCAGTGCTCGCCAGGCCGAGACAACGGCTACGACGTCAGCGATTACTACGCAGTCGATCCGCGCTACGGCACGCTGGGTGACTTCGTCGAGTTCGCGCGCGGCTGCAAACAGCGCGGAATGCGCGTGATTATTGATCTGGTTGTAAACCACACTTCGGATGAGCATGCGTGGTTCAAAGACGCCTGTTCCGATCCGCAGTCCAAATACCGCGATTGGTTCGTCTGGTCGACAAAGAGGCCCAAAGACGCAAATACGGGAATGGTATTCCCAGGAGTTCAGAAGACGACGTGGTCTTATCACAAGACAGCGCGGCTTTGGTATTTTCACCGCTTCTACGATTTCCAGCCTGACCTGAACACCACACATCCCGATGTGCAGGCCGAGATTCTGAAGATCATGGGATTCTGGCTCCAATTGGGCGTGGATGGCTTTCGCATGGACGCTGTTCCTTTCGTCATTTCGCAAAAAGGTCCTGAGTTAAAGCGCCCTGTCGAACACTACGACATGCTGCGGTCGTTTACGGAATTCCTGTCCTGGCGCAAAAGCGGCGCGATGATCCTGGGAGAAGCGAATGTCACTCCGAAACATGACATGCAGTACTTCGGAGACGCGGGCGAACGGCTGCAAATGGTCTTCAACTTCGATGTGAACCAACACTTGTTTTACGCTCTCGCATCCGGCGACTGTGGACCATTGATGAAGGCCATGGACGACACGCGCTCGCGCCCCGCGACCGCGCAATGGGGACATTTCCTTCGCAATCACGATGAGCTTGACCTCGGCAGGCTGACTGCCTCGCAGCGCCAGACCGTCTTTGACGCGTTCGGGCCTGATAAGAACATGCAACTGTACGACCGCGGCATCCGGCGAAGGCTGGCCCCGATGCTGCAGGGTGATCGGCGCAGGCTCGAGCTTGCCTACAGCCTCATGCTCACGCTGCCCGGCACTCCCGTGATCCGTTATGGCGATGAGATTGCGATGGGCGACGACCTTCGCCTTTCCGAACGCGAGTGCGCTCGAACGCCGATGCAGTGGTCAACTGAGCCGCAAGGTGGCTTTACCAAGAGCGCGAAGCCCGCAGTGCCGGTGATCCACGAAGGACCATACGGCTATGAGCATGTCAACGTGGCGGCGCAGCGGCGCGATCCAAACTCAATGCTCAACTGGATGGAGCGCATGATCCGCATGCGCAAAGAAGTGCCGGAGATCGGCTGGGGAGATTTCAAGTTCCTGAACGTGAAAACCACGCAGGTACTGGCCATGCGCTACGAGTGGCGCAATAACTCCGTCATTGTGCTGCACAACTTGTGTGCCGAACCTTTCGAACTGCAATTGCGGCTGGATCGAAAGACGACCGGGGTTCAGGGCCTCATCAATCTGCTATCAGAGGACCACAGCCTGCCCACAAAGACCGGAACCCACCGGATTTTGCTCGAACCGTATGGATACCGCTGGTACCGCGTGGGTGGGCTGGACTATCTGCTGAAGCGTTCGGAGTCGTGAGCACTTCAAACCTCGAAGAACTGAAAGCTAAAGGCTAGCCCCGCAGCGGATGCTCCGGAATCTCGCCGGTCTTCCGTTTGCGCCGCCACCACAGGGCAAACCCGATCGCCGCGATGCCGCCCACCACCAGAAAGACAAGCAATGCGTGGCGCTCGACGATCTGCACGGCCTCCGGCCCGAGCTTGATGACCAGCAGCGAAAGAATCAGCCACCGAACCAGCCGCCCTGTGAACACCGCCAGCATGAAAGGTGCCACCCGCATCTCAAATACGCCTGCGGCGAATACGAATGCCTTCCACGGCGTGGGCGGAGGCAAGGCCGATGGGATCGCCATCGCGAGGAACTCCTGCTTCTCAAACCGCAGCTTCATGCGCTCGTAGCGCTCACGATTCACCCGCTTCAGGATGAACAGCTCGCCGCCTGCACGTCCTATCGCGTAGGGCAACAGACCACCGATCGCCGAGCCCAGCGCTGCCATAAAACAATAGGCCCAGAAGTGGCGCTGGTCCTTCCACACCCAGACCGCGATCAGCGCATCCATCGGCACCGGAATCGTGGATGAATCCATCGCCGCAACCGCCCCGGCGCCCGGAATACCCCACTTGATCAGTACCGGGAGGATGACAAGCTTCCACTTCGACCAGATTGCCTGAAAAAAGTGCTTCAAAAACGTCCCTTTCGCCTCCGCAAAACGTCCAAACCCTAGCGCGACTTACGGATGGGGCGGAGCTTCGCGCTGCTTCAGTCACTGCAGCTGCAAAAGATCAATTGTACGGGTCAGGATCGTGCGCCCAGGGTTCCGATTGGCCGCAATCCTCGGGAATGAGAGAATAGAAACTAAGGATCCGATTTGAGTGCTGGCCCGGAACGCACGGCCCGAGGCAGCCATCGCCGAAGCATGCCGACCAGCGAAGCCAAACCCACCGCGAATGAGCGGGATAAACCCGCGGTGACCCACCCGAAGAAGGCCAGTACCGGTCCCCTCAATCTCAGTTACCCCGAAGACGAACGAATCTGGGAAGAGGACGTTCCGGTCGATCGCGAACCCGCGTCGGGTGACTCGAATGGGTCACGACGCGTCTCGCGCGGGGCGGCCACTTCTCGTTGGGTAGACTACGACACGCACGAGCTGCTGATGATGATCAGCGAGCTCGAGGACGAACGTCGCTGGGCCCGCCTCCGCGAAGGCATCTGGATCGCGCTTCTCTTCCATATTGCGCTGCTTCTCGCCGCCATTCTGCTCCCGAAGTACGTCTTCATGCCTCGCGTCATCGATCCCTTCGACGCCATCAAACAGCGCAAGGACCTGACTTACCTGGATCTTCCTCCTGACGTTATCAAGAGGCTTCAGGCCAAGCCGAAGGTCACTCCGACTCCGACCCAGAAACAGCCGCGCGTCGACAAGAAAACGCTCGAAGCGTTGAGCAAGCCCGCTCCGCCTCCGCCGAAACCCGAAATCACCCCCGAGCCGACGACTCCTCCAGCAAACCCGGCGCTCACATCTCCAGTGCCCAAGGTTGAGCCCGCCCCTACGGAGGCTCCCCGGCCGCAGGCCGTTCCAGCTCGCCCCAACTTCGCCATGGGCTCCGCCAATCCGGCTGACCAGCTCCGCGATGCCATGCGCGGTGCGCGCTCAGGCCCCGGCGCAAACGCGATCCCAGGTGGTCCAGCTCAGATGCCCATGCACCCCGGCGCAGGCTCCGGCGGCGTTCAGGTCCTCAGTGACACCCAAGGCGTCGACTTCAGTTCCTGGCTCCTTCGCTGGCATCGCGAGACTGAGCACACCTGGGATCCGCTGATCCCGGATGAAGTAAACCCGCCCATCTATAAGAAAGGCGCGGTCGTCATCCGCTTCAAGGTGCTTCCCAATGGACGCATCATGGAGGGCAGCATGGTTTTGGAGGGCCGCTCCGGCGATACTGGTCTCGATCGCGCTGCATGGGGCGCGCTCACAGGCTCGAATTACCCGCCTCTTCCGCGCGACTTCCACGGTCCGTACCTAGAACTCCGCGCCGTCTTCCTCTACAACATGGACCCCGGCAAGCAGTAGGTATCCGATTCGCTGACCTCTGATCCCTGACCCAATCCCTGCCTTCAGGCCGTCGCATCCATCGTCGGCTCTTCGGCGTCGATATGGGCTGCCGAAGGTGGATCGAGTGGCCGCGATCCGTGCGGCAATTCAATCCCATCTTGCAGCAGCAGGGCCTCGTACACCGGTATGGGCCGCCAATACCGCGCCAGAACAAACGCGCTCATGTTTGCAATCATCATCGGCAGCACCAGCCCATAGCCTCCGGTCATCTCAAAAACAATGAGGATTGAAGTCATCGGCGCCCGCACGATCCCCGCAAACACTGCGCCCATTCCCACCACAGCGAACGCGCCAACAGAATCCGCCGAGTGATGAAACACCGCCACATCGAGATAGCCGACAGCGCCCCCAAGCATCGAGCCCATAAACAGCGATGGCGCAAAGATGCCGCCCGAACCGCCGCTCGAGTACGAACTCACCGTGGCGGCCAGCTTCAATACACACAGCGCCACCATGAAGAGCAGCGGCATCGTGCCGGTCAGGGCCAGTTCAAGCGTCTTGTAAGGGTCTCCCGCAATCCCGTTGAGGTGGAACCAGTAGAGTCCCACCACTGCCATGCCGCCGGTTGCCAGTCCGCCAATCGCAGGATGCACCCACTTCGGCACCGCCGTCCACCGCTTGAAGATCGCCCGAACGTTCAGCAGGCCATCGGTAAACGTCACGGAAACCACCGCCGCCAGAATCCCCAGCAGCGCATACCAGATCAACGAGGATGCCGCACCCAGCTCATACGTGCGCGCAATGTGAAACACGGGATTGTTTCCAAGAATTGAGTGCTCCACGACCGCGGCCAGAGCCGCCGCCACGATCACACCTGAAAGCATGGTCTGATCCAGGTCGCCGATCAGCTCTTCGAGTGTGAACGTGATCGCCGCAATGGGCGCGTTGAATGCCGCTGCGATTCCCGCCGCCATGCCGACCGAGGCCATCCGCCGGCAATTGGTCGGGCTTAACCGTGCCGCGCGCGCCATCAAGCTGCTTACGCCGGCACAGATCTGCACCGTCGGGCCTTCAAGTCCCAGCGATCCGCCCGACCCGATCTGAAACGCGCATAGAACAAACTTGCCAACCGTCTCGCGCAGTGAAACCAGTCCTGAGCGAAGCGCAAATGCGACCTTGACCTGCGGAATGCCAGATCCCGCAGCCGCAGGCGCCCAGTATGTAAGTCCCAGACCGACGATCAGCCCGCCGGCTGCCGGTGAAACTATCGTCCAGAAAATCCAGCTATGCCCCGGCGCGAAGTTCGCCCGGTTGATCATCAGGTTTTCGAGCCAGGCGATCGCCAGATGGAACGCCACAGCCGACAGTCCGCACAAGCCGCCGGCGAGAATTGTCACGGCAAGCAGGCGCTGCCGCTCGTTGGCCATTCTTTCGGTGAACCATGCCAAAAAGCGCGAGAAAACACTGCGCAGCCAATTTGCGTTACTCAATTTCTCGCGGGGACCTCGGAAGAGTTCGACTCAAAGCTTCAGTTTCGGCTCAGGGTCCAGTATAGAAGTTCGCCCTCCGCAGCTGCCTGTTCACCTGAAAGCGAAGGAATCGAAAAAGCCGCGTCACTTGTTTGTCATTTGCTTGTCATGCCTCCTCCGCTACGGGTCCGAAGAGGCGATGATGAGCTCAGCGACTATCCGGGCCGATGCCGCCATTCGACTCCAGTGGCGACGATCCTCCAAGCATTGGGTCCGGTTCGGGTGGCCCTGCACACGGGCGCGCAGGGCCACTCATTTTTCTGATTGAAACGAATGTCACTGCCGATGCGCCTTCACTGCTTCGGCTCAGTCGCCTTCATGAACTCCGCCAGGTAATCCTTCCAAACCGCCGCAGCCGTATGTGTCCCATGCCCCCGCGTCTGATCGCTGATAGGAAGCAGAACGAACCTGCCCTTCGCGATCCGCTTCACCTGTTTCTCCGCGATTCCAAGCTCCGGCGGATTGATGTAGTCATCGGCCGAGTTAATCCACAGCACCGGCGCCTTGATACTTTCGAGCTTCTCTTCGGGATTGTAGTTCCGGCTCGCGTTGAGGTAATAGATCATGTCGTTCGCATCCGTCGAAGCCATGGTCCGCTCCAGATAGTGATCGACATATTCCTCAGCTTCCTTTCTCGTAGCTGCCTGCTTCTGCATCACGAGAGGAGCCGATCCCATTACCAGCAGCATCTCGTTCGCGCCGCGCAGGCCGTCTTGTGGTTCGGTCTTGTACTCGCCGTTCTGCCATGCAGGGTCAAGCTTAAGATCCTGGATCGCCATGTAGCGCATCATCCGATTGCGTCCCGCAATCTCCACTGGAAGACAGGCGAACGGCGCCAGCGCATCCATGAAGTCTGGATACGTTTCTCCCCACACAAAGCCCTGCATGCATCCCATCGAAGTGCCAAAGATTAACCGCAAATGGTCTACGTGCATCTGGTCCACCATCATGCGGTCGGCGCGAACCATGTCGTCGTAGTCGTAAGCGGGGAAGTGCATCCGCATTCCATCGGAAGGCTTCGAACTCTGTCCATGTCCGATTTCATCGGGCAGGATCAGGAAGTACTTCTGAATGTCCAGCACCCCGCCCGGCACGAACAGCACGTCCGAAAAAATGGGGTTTAACAGTGAATGCGCATTACCGCCTGTTCCATGCAGCAGCAGGATGGCATTGTCTACGTGTCCTGCGCCGTTGCGATGAGGCGAACCCAGCGTGAGATAGTGCAGTTTCAGCTCCGGCAGCGTCTCGCCAGTGCCGAATCGAAAATCACGCAGCGTAATCACACCGTCTTGCGTGTGCCAATGAGTCGCTGGTGCTCTGGTCTGTGCAACCACTGCACCAATCGCAAAGCTCAGGCTGGCTGCCACCGAAATCATCTCTTTCATCCTCAATGCCATCAACCCTCCGGGAACGCAATGAGCCTACCTGCCGAAACTCTCTGTTCGCAAGCAGAACAGCCTGTATCCAGGTGTACTGCCGGCGCGATAAAATCTTCTCGTCAGGTATGTATAAGGACCCGCATCTTTCTTTCAGACCCCTACTGAAGCGCTTTCACCGCGGGCGCCACGACCGCGGGCGCTGAACGCGCTCTCTGAGCTAATCTATTGCCGTTGAATTTTCGCCTCTGCGCCCTCATTCCTTTGGTTCGGAAGCAAATTCTCGCGGCGACTTCCCGCAGTCCAGACAGTTCAGCTCATCCGCCCGTGCGCGGATAGAAAGGTCTCCTGATGAACAGCTTCGATAGCCGTGCCACTCTTAAATCGGGCAGCAAATCCTACACCATCTTCCGCCTGCCGGCGCTCAGCGCGCGCGGACTCGATCTTGGTCGCCTGCCATTCAGCCTCAAAATCCTGCTTGAGAACCTGCTTCGCCGCGAAGACGGCGTGAACGTCACTGCAGCCGACATCGAGTTTCTGGCGAAGTGGGACTCCAAGGCCGAGCCCAGCCGCGAGATCGCCTACATGCCCGCACGTGTCCTCATGCAGGACTTTACCGGTGTTCCCGCTATTGTCGACCTCGGCGCGATGCGCGATGCCATCAAGACCCTCGGCGGCGACCCGCAGAAAGTCAACCCGCTCATCCCTGCCGAACTCGTCATCGATCACTCCGTCCAGGTCGACGAATTTGGCACGCCCAAAGCTTATGAGGCCAACTCCCTTCTCGAGTTCCAGCGCAACCGCGAGCGCTATGCGTTCCTCAAGTGGGGCCAGACCGCCTTCCGCAACTTCAGCGCCGTCCCGCCCGGCATGGGCATTTGCCACCAGGTCAATCTGGAGTACCTCGCTCGCGTCGTCTTCACCACCGAAGTCAACGGCCAACTGCAAGCGTATCCCGACACCCTTGTCGGCACCGACTCGCACACCACCATGATCAACGGCCTCGGCGTTCTTGGCTGGGGCGTCGGTGGCATCGAAGCCGAGGCCGCAATGCTCGGCCAGCCCGTCAGCATGCTCGTCCCGCAGGTAGTGGGATACAAGCTCACCGGCAAACTGCGCGAAGGCGCCACCGCGACCGATCTCGTTCTCACCGTTACGCAGGCTCTCCGCAAACTCGGAGTCGTCGGCAAATTCGTCGAGTTCTACGGACCCGGAGTCGCCGCTCTGCCACTGGCCGATCGCGCCACCATCAGCAACATGGCTCCGGAATACGGCGCAACCTGCGGCATCTTCCCCGTTGACGCGGAGACGCTGCGCTACCTGCGCCTCACCGGCCGCAGCGAAGAACAGATCGCGCTTGTCGAGGCTTACTACAAGGAGCAGGGCCTCTTTCACACCGGCGATTCGCCGGAAGCGGAATACTCGCAGACACTCGAGCTCGATCTTGCCGCTGTCGAGCCCAGCGTGGCCGGACCCAAACGTCCCCAGGATCGCGTTCTCCTCAAAGACACCGCCGAGAGCTTCGCAAAACAATTGCCCTCGCTCCTCGCCCCCACCGCCAAACCGCTTGGCACGCGCACTGCCGCAACATGGGAGCCGGCAGCGGTTACCGATACATCGCTGGCTGTCGCGCGAGAAGAAGGCGAAGGTCCCGCGACATCATCGGCGCTTGCGAACGCGCATCCAGCCGGACAAACCTTCAAAACAGGCCCCATCACTACGACGGTAAAAGACCGCTTCAACGTCGATCCCGATCGATACCTCGATCACGGATCGGTAGTCATCGCCGCCATCACCAGCTGCACAAACACGTCGAACCCATCAGTCATGCTCGCAGCTGGCATCCTCGCGAAAAAGGCAGTCGAGAAGGGCCTCTGCGTTCCGCCTTGGGTGAAGACTTCGCTCGCCCCCGGCTCACGCGTCGTCACCGACTACTACCAGAAGGCCGGGCTTCTCCCCTATCTCGAAAAACTCCGGTTCAACGTCGTCGGATACGGATGCACCACCTGCATCGGCAACTCCGGCCCGCTTCCTACCGATGTTTCCAAATCGATCGACGAGCACGGCCTCGTTGCCGTCAGCGTGCTCAGTGGGAATCGCAATTTCGAAGGCCGCGTCAATGTCGATGTCCGCGCCAACTACCTCATGTCGCCTCCGCTCGTGGTCGCATACGCACTAGCCGGGCGCATCGGTCACAACTTCGACACCGACCCGCTCGGGAAAGACGACAAGGGCAATCCCGTCTACCTCCGGGACATCTGGCCCACGCAGCAGGAAGTTGCCGACGCCATCGACAAGGGCATCAGCAGTGAAGGGTTCCGCAAGGAGTACGCCACTGTCTCCGACGGCGACGCAAACTGGCAGGGCCTCAGTTTCCCAACCGGCGACGTTTACAAGTGGGAGCCCGACTCAACCTACATCCGCCAGGCGCCCTACTTTGACAGCATGAAGAAGCAGCCCGATCCGGTCACCGATATCCTCGGCGCCCGTGTTCTCGCCGTCCTCGGCGACTCCGTCACCACCGACCACATATCCCCCGCCGGCAACATCAAGGCCAACGGCCCGGCAGGGAAGTATCTTGCCGAACACGGCGTGAAGCCAGCGGACTTCAACTCCTACGGCTCCCGTCGCGGCAACCACGAAGTCATGGTTCGCGGAACCTTCGCCAACGTCCGCCTCCGCAACAAGCTTGCCCCGGGCACCGAAGGCGGCGTCACGCGCCTCCTCCCCGAGGGCGAGCAGATGTCCATCTTCGACGCAAGCGTGAAGTACGCGGAACGCAAGGTGCCTCTGGTGATTCTCGCCGGCAAGGAGTACGGCTCCGGCTCCTCGCGCGACTGGGCCGCCAAAGGTCCGAACCTCCTCGGCGTCCGCGCCGTCATCGCCGAGAGTTTTGAGCGCATTCACCGCTCCAACCTCGTCGGCATGGGCATACTCCCTCTTCAATTTGAAGAAGGACAGGACGCTGAATCCCTCGGCCTCACCGGCGAAGAGGTCTACGACTTCGGCGGCCTCACCGGCTTGCTCAAGGCAAAGTTCAAGAATGGCCGCACGCTCAAGGTGAATGCGAAGGCAGCAGACAGCAGTGTCAAGCAGTTCAACGCCACGGTCCGCATCGATACCCCGCAGGAAATCGAGTACTACGAGCACGGCGGCATCCTGCTCTACGTCCTCCGCCAACTCGCAACCAAATAGCTGCACAAAACCGGGTGCCCCCATCCTAAACGCGCCTTTGCGTTTAGGGTGGGACTGACACGCGCTTTGGTTGGGGCTGTCCCGTCCCCCGGATTCGAAATCTCAAGCAACGCACGGGTGGCCCGTCCAAGCTCTGCTGGGGCGGGATCAACAATCCTATGGGTTCGAAATCTTCGGAGGATTCGGCGACGGATACTGCCGAATCGGAGTCACCTTGCGGCGTTTCGGCTTCTGCTCTGCGGCCTCGTCGCGTACCAGCTCTTCATCATGCGGAGCAAAGAATCGCACACCTTCTAGATTGTGCTCGCCCAATACGTGCAGCCGCAGGAAATTCGTGGAACCTGACTTGGTCCGGGTTCCCGCAACGATCGCAATCA
>Ga0207674_10003906_pt1 | contig 18131 bp, 21 predicted proteins | sample KBSCornC72_FD_184303 | JGI IMG/M metagenome (GOLD analysis project Ga0207674, IMG submission 184303) | Corn rhizosphere microbial communities from Kellogg Biological Station, Michigan, USA - KBS Corn C7-2 (SPAdes) (version 2) | ecosystem: Host-associated > Plants > Roots > Rhizosphere > Soil ... | reverse complement strand
GCGATCGCGGCACGACACGACGTGCGGGTGGGGCTTCACAACCACGACCTCGAGATGCACGACGTCGAGGGCGCGGGACCGGCCTACGCGCTGATCCGCGACGCGACCGATCCGTCGGTCGACTTCCAGGTCGACATCTTCTGGGTCGTCGTCGGCGGCGCCTCGCCGGCGGCGGTCATCCGCGACCTCGGCTCGCGAGTCTGCTCGCTGCACGTCAAGGACGGGCTCGTGCCCCCGCCCAGCGCGAGCGGCGGCCACCGGTTCGTCAACAGCGCGGTCGGCAGTGGTGTCGTGGACGCGGCGCCCGTAGAACTCTTTGGGGCGGCCAAGATTATCGAGTGCCGGAATCTGACCGAGCACGAGGATGTGCGTGACCACGGCCATCATTACGTCGGCAATCGGCGGGCATCCGGGGACGTTGATTACCGGCTTGTTGACCAGCCTGTGGATCGGCGTGGCCTGTGTCGGATTTGGCTTGGCCGCCTGCACGCAGCCATTCGAAGCGCAACTGCCCCACGCCACAATGGCCGCTGCGTCTTTCGAGACTTCCTGCAGGATTGATTCGGCCGTTTTGCCGCCGATCATGCAATAGACGCCGCCATCCTTGGTGGGCACAGCGCCCTCTACCAGCACAATGTACTTGCCCTTGTTGTTCTTGATGGTGTCCTGGAGACTCTTTTCGGCCTGGAAGCCGGACGCGGCCATTAGCGTCTCGGTGTAATTGAGCGAGAGCACGTCGAGCAGCGCATCGGCCACAATCGGGTGCGAGGCCCGGATGAACGACTCGCTGCAGCAGGTGCACTCCTGAAAGTGCATCCACAGAATTGCCGGCTTTTCCTTTTTCTCAAACGCCGACACTACCTGGGCTACGCCGCTCTTCGCAAAACCGGCAGCCGCTGCGGCTGCCGTGCAGAACTGCAGAAATTGTCTGCGGTTATAACCCTTCTTCTCCATCGATTGCCAGATCGACTGCCCCATGCCCACCTCACGTGCGGCGCATCACGCGCCATGCAGGCACCGGAGATCGCCAGAGGCTGCTTCGAGTCAGCCCATATCACATTGCGAACTCCAGTGAATGATGGGACGGTACTTAGCTTTAAACACGATCGGCTGTGAGCGTGATCACAAGTGTTCTAAATCACGTAGATTGCGCGTCTGCACCGATGCAGTGTGAACCACATCACATTGCATCAAGAGATCTTTATCCAACATGTGATGAACGGCCGCTGCGCTAGACCAGCGATACGCCAGTCAATGTGGCGAGTGAGTCCAGTAGCTGATCCTGGAACCTTGAATCCGTGGTCTTTGCAGCAGGAGACTGCTGTTTGCGGTGGTACCAGTACTTGCCGCTGACACCTGCAGCAGGATCGTCGCTCACTGCGAGCCATGTTTGGGTGAGATGTCCCATCTCGAGATCGTCGGATGCTCCGGCGCCGCCCATCTTCGTTGGCACCCAGCCCGGGTCGACAGCATTGCTCTGAAGGTTGGGCCACAACCGGGCAATGGCCAATGCCATTGCGGTGACGAATAACTTGCTATCGCAATATGCCTGCGTCTGATCCCAGCGCCGGTCCAGCCAATCGATGTCGGCGAGTGATGGACTGCCCTGGCGGTGCATTCCGCTGCTGAGGTAGACCAACCGTTTCGGCCGCTCAATCAAGGCAGTGAGAATATAGGGAGCCAGAGTGTTGACCGCAAGAGTTTTTGCGTGACCTTCGGGTGTTGCGCTTCGGCTCGGTACGCGATAAACACCGGCGTTATGAATCACCGCGTCCATGCGGCCGATCGCGTTCACCTGTTCCGCAACCTTGCGCGTCTCGGCAGAACTGCTCAAGTCTCCGACGACAACGCCTGCCGATTGAGTGGCCAGGTCGCCGATTGCAGCGGCGCGATCTCGCGAACGAGCGTGTAAGACCACCTCATGCCCTTCGGCGATCAGCGTCTTGGCCGCTGCATGGCCTAGCCCGTCTGTACTGCCCGTAATGAATACACGGCTCATGTCACTCGATTCTACTTCGAAAGCCGCTCTCTTTAGGCTCCATTGGTTTTCGATGCAGGGACGATCAGGAATTGTGAATTGTCACTGAAATGTCATGGATGAATCGACCGCGAAGGAGTCCCTGATGTTTTTGAAACTCCTTGTAACTTTTGGCGAACGGAGTCATTCCAACTGAGGCGAACGAGCGGACACCGCCGAAAACGAATCTGTTTCGAGGCTCGCTCTGTGCTGCGTTCGCAAATCGCATCAAGGAGAGGTCTGTGGTGAAATTCATTCGTCGTTTTGCGAGTGCGGCTATCGGTATCGGCATGATTGTTCCGATGCTGTCAGCGGGTGCGCAGGTTCGGACTGCCGAAACTGTCTTTGTGATGTCGAACAATGCCGACAAGAATGAGGTTAGCGCATTCGTGCGCGAGTCGAATGGGAACTTCAGAAGGAGCGATTACCAGACATTCGGGCGAGGGACTGGTGGCGTTAACGATCCACTGGAATCGCAGGGATCACTCGTCCTCAGCACGGATCGCAAGCTGCTGTTTGCGGCGAACGCTGGCAGCGGCGACATCACTGTGTTCCGGGTCGAGCACAATGCGCTGGCGTTCAGTCAGAAGGTGCCCTCCGGCGGCAGCCAGCCTGTTTCCATCGCACAGTGGGGGAATTCTCTCTATGTGCTGAATTCAGGTGGAGCGGGCAGCGTGGTGGGTTTCAGCCTGGATCAGGCGGGGCACCTGCACAGAATCGCGAACTCGACGGCGTTTCTTTCCGCAAACGCGACAGGGGGAGCGTCAATCTCGATCAGTCCTGACGGGAACTTTGTGGCGGTTGTGGAACGCATCGCAAACAAGATTGACACATTTCGAATCAAGGCTGATGGCACACTCGCGAAGGCGGTTGTAACTCCCAGTGCGGGGCCGGGGGCGTTTTCGGCGCAATTTGCTCCGGACGGAAAACTGATCGTTTCAGAAACAGGCCCCTCGAACATCCCTGATGGATCGGCGATTTCGTCATACACCGTGCTGCAGAATGGGACTCTCCTCGCGGTAAGCCAGAGCGTTGCTACGGACGGTGCTGCAAACTGCTGGAACGTTATCAGTCCCGACGGAGGGCGGGTTTATGCCTCGAACGCTGGAACTTCGAACATTGCTGGATTCTCGATCGGGCAGGGCGGTGAATTGAAACCGCTGAATGGAACGATTGTCGGCTCAAACCCGGAGGGCAGCACGAACCTGGATATCGCAATCAGTTCCGACGGAAAGTTTCTCTACTCCCTCAATGGGATCGTGGGAACGGTGGGAGTCTTTGCGATCCAACCGAATGGCACGCTTACTGAAGTGACTCAGATTGAGGGCCTTCCACAGGCAGCAGGATTCAATGGGATTGCGGCCCTGTGACTCCCTGTGCGGGCTGCGGGCTGACTCCGCAGTCCGCAACTCATCCCGTCTGCTGAATTATGGTGAATTCCAACAGTCCAGGCGGCTTACACGACCGGTTTCCTGACCCGCACCGGTGCTGCTTCGGCTCAAGAGACCGGTGATTGGTTTACCAAAGTACCAAAGTCTCAGGTTCCGAAGGTCTCATATGTGCCGTCCGTTACCTAGGTGGTAGGGTTTTCGATTGAATGCAAAAATGCGGCATGATATCTCCTTCTTAGTACATCCATAAGACCCGCAGTGCAGGTGTGTTCCCCAGGGCACGTTGAGCCAAAGAGGAGTGGGTATGAACCGAAGAAACTACCCCGTTTCTGTCGTGCCTTATCCGATTGACCGGGCGCCTAGAGTGAAGAAGATGACCGTTGATGACAGCGCAGAGTGGGACGCAAAGTGGTTGCGTCCAAATGTGACCCGAATTCCCGAGAAGCCGGTTGAGGTGATTCAGAAACGAGTCGCCGCCCCCGCGATTGCGCAGGTGGAAGAACCAGAAGAAGCGGTCGAGGTTCCATTGTTCCTTCGCTTTCTGCGCTGGATGTTCCCCGAGGTTAACCAGCGCCGCGCGAAGCGGTATTCGACGTCGAACCTGGTGGCCTATTACTGGACGGGAGGCGCTCCGTTCTCATACCAGGTGGGCGATATCAGCGCGACCGGTGTGTTCCTGCTGACCAAAGAACGGTGGGCGCCGGGCACGCTGATCCAGATGACGCTGCAGCCGCAAAACGGGAGAGTGTCGAACGACAATTCAATCTCTGTGCTGTCTGAAGTTGTGCGCTGGGGCGAGAACGGTTCCGGGTTCAATTTCATTCTGAAAGACTATGAGAACGTGATGAACTACGGGATTCAACCGAATGAGGCAATCGACCGGAAGACGGTAGAACGGTTTCTGCAGAAGGTGGGAGTTCCGCATCGGTGAGGTCCGAAGCAAGTGCTGAAACTGAAAGAGCGCCGGTTGCCGGCGCTCTTTCAGTTTTAGATTCTTCAGATGGCGCGCCCTGAGAGATTCGAACTCCCGACCTTCTGATTCGTAGTCAGACGCTCTATCCAGCTGAGCTAAGGGCGCACACATGCGCGGTTTCAGCAAGAAACCTTATTCAGATTAACAGGGATTGAAGAGCGTTGCAATCAGGACGGTTACGCCGCTGGTGCCGGCTCGGATGGCGCCGGCGGGAGTGCCAGCGGAATCTCTTCGACAATCTGCAGGCCTGCTCTGCGAACGAGCTGTGCGACTACGGAGGCGTTGAGGCGGGTGGCGTCGTACTCGACTGTAATGGTGTTCGCGTTGCGATCGAACGTCAGACGGCGGATTCCATACACCTCACGGGTATTGGCAAGAGCGAGGCTGACGGCCTCGGTGGGTGGCGTGGCATAACGAAAAACAACGTCGACGTTCGTCATAGGCACAGGATAGCAGTTCGAATCTTACGAGCTGGGTTATCGCGGTCACACGTCAGTAGTCGGTCCGTTTCATAGGCAGGCCAAGCCCTCCTTCGTCATCATTGCCGAGTGCACTCTGATCGGGACCTGTGATCGTGAGGTGAAAGTGCATCAGCGGATCGTGAAGGGTGCGCGGCGGGTGAGCGAGACGGTGACTCAGCTCGAAGCGCAAGGTCGGGCCTTCTGCCCTAAGGTTGAGCAGTGGTCCGGGCAGCCCGGGCGTGGCTGTGAAAGGGGAGTTGGTGTCGGCTCGTTTGTGCAGGTAAAAGACAACCGCACCGTGCAGGGAGCCGCCTTCGTTGTCGATGACGAGATCGGCGCCCGGAAGATTGTCGAACTGGCCGCGCCATACGCCGACGAACTTCGATGGATCCTGAGTACCAGATGGGTTTGCGGTCTGAGCGAGCAGAGGGAGTTGCGCAAAGGCCATGAGCAAGGCGAGCGCGAGTAGACGCAATCGCATAGTGTCCTCCGGAGTTAATCCTGTTTGCTGATTTCAACGTTTGGCGCGTCATCGCCGCAGTTGAGACATTGGATCTTCGCACGGTCGCGGGCCAAGAGTTCGGCGCTGAAGTCCATCGGCGTAGTTGAGCCGTCGATTCGCTTCAGGTGAAATGAGAGCCGCGCGCCATCGAGGTACGGTTGGATGAGAGTGTGAGGCTCGCGCGCGATGACGTGCGGCTGACCGCCATCGCGGCTAATGATGTTGAGAACCAGCGTGCCATCGAGTGTGCCGTTGTCCTGCGCGAGGGTGAGGACGACGCTGGGCTGGCCGTCGAGTTCGCCTTGCCAGACGCCGATCCAGTCGGATGGGTTGCTGGATTGAATGGCCATGGTGGTTGCGGCCATAAGAAGGGCGCAAAGTGTCTCCTGCATGCGAATCCTCCTCGGTTCCCGCCAAACAGAGCTTGGACGGGGCACCCACGTTGCTCGGTCATTTGGATTATTGGTCTCCCACCATTCGGCAAAACCGGCCGAAAGGATGGGGCATCCAGATTCTTGGGAATGTTGGGTCTTACGTTTGCTTGGCGACGGCGATGGTGGCCAGCGAGCCGCCCAGGCCCATGGTTTCTACTGCGGACGATGGGACGATCACCATGGAGCCGCGTTCCTTTATGGCTTCGTATAGCATGTTCATGGCGCGCAGGTGGAGGGCAGTCGGATTGCTCGCATAGGCTTCGGCGGCTTTGACGAACTTGTCCGAGATTTCGGTTTCGGCCTGGCCGAGGATGATGCGGGCCTGGCGTTCGCGCTCGGCCTGTGCCTGGCGGGACATCGCGTCCTGAAGAGCCTGTGGGATGCGGACGTCGCGCACTTCGACGGATTGAACTGTAATACCCCAGGGACTGGTCTTCTCGTCGAGGATGCGCTGGAGTTCGCGGCCAAGGGCTTCGCGATCGGTGATCATCTGAGCAAGTTCGTGGCGGCCGATGGATTCGCGCAGAGCTGTCTGCGCACTGAGAGTGATGGCCTCGAGATAGTTTTCAACTTCGAGAATGGCTTTCTCGGCGTTCCATACCAGCCAGAAGACGATAGCATCGACATCCACAGGAACAGTATCGCGGGAGAGAGTGGACTCCGCTGTGACGCTGGTGACGCGAACACGCTGGTCGACGTATGGGCTAAGTGTCTCGACGATCGGGATGATGAAGAAGATGCCGGGTCCACGGAGGCCGGCGTAGTGGCCAAGTCGAAGGAGAGCGACCTTCTCCCATTGACGGACGACTTTGATCGCGTTGAGCAGGTAGAGACCGACGAGTGCGAAGAGGAAGAGCGGGATGCCGCTCTTTATGAGGGCACTGAAGGCGAGTCCGACCAGGAGAGAGATGAAGAATGCTGTGACGGCAACTCCGTTGAACTGGATGTTTCCTCTTCGGTTCATAATTTTCTCCCTTCGGATGCAGAGCGCAGTTGGTCGATAAGTTCGCGAATGGTGAAGCCCGCGGCGCCGGCTCGTGCGATGGTGTCAGAGGCGATCTGCTCGAGCTGACGCTGGCGCTCGTCGGCGGGACGGTGGTGTTTCTGGTCGCTGATGAAGGTGCCCGTACCCTGGTGAGTTTCGAGCAAGCCATCGTACTCGAGCTCACGGTAGGCGCGCACGACAGTGTTGGGATTGATTTCGAGATCGACGGCGAGTTGGCGGACGGTGGGCAGCTGGTCGCCGGCAGTGAGGTTGCCGGCTGCGACGGCTCCGCGGACCTGGTCAACAATCTGGCGGTAGACGGGCACTCCGCTGTGCATGTCGAGATGGAAGCGGAACTCGGATTTGGCCCGGGCACTCATGTGTACCAGACCACTAGTACACCAGATCAATTCCGGCGTCAAGTGGATTGTGCGGCGAGGGAGCGCCGATGTTGTGGAAAGAGCCTTTAGCTGTTTGCCATTAGCCTCTATTTTGGGCAGATCTCCGGGGATGCCGAGTCTCTGAAAGAATTTTTTGCGATGGATGTCGATTTTGGATTGGGTCGTTCGATGTATTCATGAAGGCGGGCAGAGTCGGGCTGATCTGCGAAGCTGGAATCTGAAAAACACGGAGGTTTGATCATGAGATTTTTGAGCATCTATATGTGTCCTGAGCGCAGCACGCCCCCAACTGGGGAAGAGATGGCAACGATGGGCAAGCTGGTTGAAGACTGGATGAAGAGCGGGAAGCTGCTGGCGACGGAAGGCTGCCTGCCGACTTCGCTTGGCGCGCGCGTGCGGATCGATGCCGGCAAGTACAGCGTTTCGGACGGACCATTCACGGAGTCGAAGGAAGTGGTTGGAGGTTTCGCGATTCTCGATGCTCCTTCAAAAGAAGTGGCGGTGGAGTACGTGAAGGAGTTTCTGAAGGTGGTGGGTACCGGCCTGTGTGAAGTGCGGCAGCTTTACGATGCGAACTGCGTGCCGGAAGGCGTGCAGGAGCCGTGTGTAGTGCGGGCGGCCTCGTAATCAACCTTCCCCATGGGGCGTGTCTTTTCGAACCAAAAGTGGTGATGCGGAGTTCGAAAAAGCAGATCCTTCGCTCACCACCCCCAACCTCCACCCCAACGACGAAGACCTGTCATTGGGGACCCCGGCAGAAAGCGCTTGGGGCCCCTTTCTCGATCGGCGACAATGCGACAGCAGTCCTGATCGACTAACAGAGATGATGCGGAGAATTCTATGAAATTCATGGTGATTGTGAAGGCGACCAAGGAGTCGGAAGCTGGTGTGCTTCCGAGCAATGAGCTAATGGAAGCCATGGGAAAGTTTAACGAAGAGCTGATCAAAGCGGGCGTTCTGCTTGCGGCGGAGAGCTTGCAGTCGAGCTCGAAAGGTGCGCGGGTGAAGCTCTCTGGCAATTCGCGGACGGTGACGGATGGACCGTTCGCGGAAACGAAAGAACTGATCGCGGGCTTCCGGCTATGGCAGGTGAGCTCGAAAGAAGAAGCGATTGAGTGGGTGAAGCGCTGCCCACCGCCGCACGAAGGCGAGTGCGAGATCGAGATCCGGCAGGTTTTCGAGATGGAAGACCTGAGTCCGGCCATGTCGGAAAGAGTGCGCAGGAAGGAAGAGGCGCTTCGGGGCCAAATTGGACGGAAGTAGATCGGGCGGAAGTTGAACATTGCCGCAGCAGGCGATGGCGTGTTGTGATCGGTAGATATGTCTGGAACCGAAATTCATCGCGCGATCGAAGCGGTGTGGAGGATCGAGGCTGCGAAGGTGATCGCGGGACTGACTCGGATGGTTCGCGACCTCGATCTTGCTGAAGACCTGGCGCAGGAAGCACTGGTGGTGGCGCTGGAGAAGTGGCCACGCGAGGGGATTCCGCCAAAACCTGGCGCGTGGCTGATGATGATCGCGAAACATCGCGCACTGGATCATTTCCGGAAAACTGATCTGAACAGCAGAAAACATGAAGAGCTTGCCCGCGAGTTGGGTGGGCTGGAGCGAACTCCGCCGGACATGGTGACGCCGATGGACGACCCCATCGGGGATGATGTGCTACGGCTCATCTTCATTTCGTGCCATCCCGTGTTGTCGATGGAGTCGCGTGCGGCATTGACGTTGCGGGTGGTGGGCGGACTGACGACGGATGAGATTGCGCGCGCATTTCTGACACCGGAACCGACGATGGCACAGCGTATTGTTCGCGCCAAGAAAACGCTGGGACAGAAGAGTATTCCATTTGAAGTGCCGCGGGGACTGGATCTGGCGGCACGGTTGTCATCGGTGCTGGAGGTCATCTACCTGATCTTCAATGAGGGGTATTCGGCAACGGCGGGTGAGGAGTTGATTCGCGCCTCATTGTGCGATGAGGCGATGCGGCTGGGGCGCATTTTGTCGGAGCTCGATCCTCGTGAGCCGGAGGTGCATGGGCTGGTTGCGCTGATGGAGATCCAGGCGTCGCGGTCGCGAGCCCGGGTGAATGCCGATGGAGAAGTAGTTCTGCTGATGGAGCAGAATCGGGCGCTGTGGGATCAGTTGCTGGTCCGGCGCGGGCTTGCGGCGCTGGAGCGGGCGAATGCGCTGACTTCGAGACGCGGACCATATCAATTGCAGGCGGAGCTTGCGGCGTGTCATGCACGGGCGACGACGGCTGAGGCGACAGAATGGGGCCGGATTGTTGCGCTCTATGATGAGCTTGCGAAGGTGACGCCTTCGCCGATTGTGGAGTTGAATCGCGCAGTGGCAGTGAGCCGATATCGAGGGCCGGAAGATGCGCTCAGGATGCTGGATCCGTTGATGAACGAGCCAGTGCTGCAGAACTATCACCTGCTGCCGAGTGTGCGGGGAGACCTACTGGAGAAGTTGGGACGACGTGCTGAGGCAGCGGTAGAGTTTGAGCGGGCGGCTTCGATGACGCGCAATGAGCGGGAGAGAAAGTTCCTGCTGGAGCGGGCGCGGAAGTGCGACGAGAATGCTCGCGCCGCGGCTTCGCAGTGATTCTGGTATGTTTTCGCTTGCATCGAAATCAAAAACTGTGGCATGTTAAGGCATCTCTTGTGAAAGGACGCCCTGAATTGGTCGTTCGCAATGACAATTCGTTTAACGGGCGGTTACGGCGAGTAATGTCGTCTGACTGCAAATGGGCGATCCTCCGCTCTCGCTAATCGAGAGCCGGCGCCCTCCGCACAATCACACTTTGTGACTTCCTGAGTCTCGGGACGATTGCGTTTACGTAGCCGTTTCTCGATGCATGCTCGAGTTGCAATGGCTCGTATTCGACGCTTTCACGTTTTTGATGTGCAGTGTTTGGGGTTGCATAGGAGACGAACACTGGGCGTGTGTCTGTGGTCAACCAGAAAGCGGCGATGCTGCCGTATGCAAGAGGAGAGAAGAGATGCTGAGCGCACCAGGGATAGTTCTGATCAATCCAAAGTTTCCGCACAACGTCGGCGCCACGATCCGTGCGTGCTCGTGCTTTGACGTGGAATCGCTTGTGTGGACCGGGTCGCGCATCGATCTCTCGATGTACGGAAGGCTGCCGCGTGAAGAGCGGATGAAGGGATACAAGAGTGTGCGATTCGTCAACGATGAACGACCGTTCGAGTTTTTCGGAAGGTGCACTCCGGTGTGTGTTGAAGTATTCGAGAACAGCGAGCCGCTCACGGTGTTCGAACATCCGGAGAATGCGGTGTATGTTTTCGGGCCGGAAGACGGGAGTGTCCCGCAGGTTGTGCGGCGTTGGTGTCACCGTTTCGTTCATATTCCGGCGCACTTCTGCCTGAATCTGAGCGCAGCAGTGAATGTGGTTCTCGCACACCGATTGATGTCGAGGCAAGTGACGGGCAGAGAGCCGCTGTTGCCACTCAAAGAAATGCTCCACGAAGTACGTGGCGCCGTGCCCACTCCGGCGATGGATGCAGTGGGTTGGGATGGAAAGTGAAATGCGAGAGCTGTTAAAGCTGATCTTCAGCGGACAAAACCAGTTCGCGTCGGGCGGTCTGCTGCTGATGGCGGTGGGCAGCATCGGCGTATTTCTGCGATCGCTGCCGACAAGGCTGTGGGCCTGGATTGTTGGGCAATGCACGATGACGGTCACGGTGAAGGACGAGGATGCAGCATTCCGCTGGGTGAAGGAGTGGTTCATCGAGCAGCCTTTTCTTGCGCGTTCGCCGTGTCGATCTGGATACGACACTGCGGGGTGCGCAGCTGGCGATGATTCCGGCGCCGGGCCGTCACTGGTTCTGGTACCGGGGGCGTCCGATCTGGGTGTACTTCTACCGCAGCGTGGAGAGCAACGGGTACACAAGGCAGCGAAGCGAATCGCTCACGTTCGAAACTGTTGGGCGTGATCGGAAGTTCGTGAAGAGCCTGGTGGACGATATTGTTGCGTGTCATCGCAAAAAGCTCGTTTCTTCGTCGTCTTATCTGTGTGTTTACGACGAAGGGTGGAACTACCTGGAGCATACTCGCCTCGTCTGCTTGACTCGGTGATCTTGAAGCCGGGTGAGAAGGAGCATCTGCTTCAGGATCTCGAGAAGTTTCGTTCGTCGCGCGATCGCTATCGCCGACTTGGCGTGCCGTATCACCGGGGGTACCTGCTGTATGGTCCGCCGGGGACAGGCAAGACATCGCTGGTGTCGGCGCTGGGTGCGAAGTGCGGGATGTCGATCTATGTAGTGAACCTGACGGACTTCGCGGATCGCACGTTGAAGAAGGCGATCAACGATGTACCCGAGAACTCGATTGTGCTTTTCGAAGATATCGATTGCATGCGAGCGGGACATCGGCGAGAGCAGACGGAGACGCGCGAGTTGCAGGCGGTACCGGCGGACGGACGCGAGAAGAAGGCCGAGCCGCAGATCGGTGTCACGCTGTCGGGTCTGCTGAACGTGCTCGACGGCTTCTTTGCGCCGGAGAATGTGGTGTTCGTCATGACGACCAACCATATGGAGCAGTTGGATCCTGCGTTGCTGCGTCCGGGGCGAATCGATTATCGGCTCTACATGGGCGAGGCAACTGATCGCCAGCGGGTGGAGCTGTATCGCCGATTCTTTCCGGAGTCGACGGAGGCGAAGGCAGTCGAGTTTGCGCAGGCGCACTGCACAGAGACGATGGCCGAGTTCCAGGGAATGCTGCTTGCTCTGGAGCAAGAGTGGAACTCGATTGAAAATGAAACCGAGTGCAGCCAGGTCCTCTGAAGATTGAGGTCGTGGCTGCACGAACCCAGGTGTAGACTGAAGCTGGCGCGCAGGGCGCCGCCTGTCCGCGGAGAGGACTGAGTCCACCTGTGAATGCAAATCGAAAACCAAGGTTCTTCGCGAACCTCCTTTTCGCCCGTCGTTGCGGACCCCGGGTATAGCTCAGCCGGAGATGAGGCTGACCACGAAGGAGGTTTGTTATGGCGAGACGCCACTTTCCTGTTCGACCCAATCTTGAACAACTGAAACACCAGGCCAAGGATCTGCTGCGGGCATGCAGACGCGGGGATGCGGACGCGGTGGAGGATTTTCGCGAGTATCTGGGAACGACGATCGATGGAGGTTTTTCTTTCCCCGGTCCCCAAGGGCGAGGGACCGGGGGCACCCGCACCCGATCTGAACGTGAAACTTTGCGGCTGGCGGACGCGCAGTTTGTGCTGGCGCGCAGTTATGGATTGCCGAGTTGGGCGCGGCTGGTGACGGCGTGCCGGATGACGGATGCGATCTGGCGCGGTGACGTTGAAGCTGTACGAGCGATGGTGGTGAAGGATGTGCGATTGCTGGAGGAAGATGCGCGCGGCGTGAAAGGGAACTGGGGGGCGCCGATGTCGTATGCGGCGAATTTGGGACAGGACGCGATTATCGAGATGCTGCGGGGATTGGGTGCGGCGGATTTGGAGTCTGCGTTCGACAGGGCGTGTCTGCAGGGGCAGGTGGAGACGGCGAAGAAGTTGCACGCGATGATGGGTTCGCCGCGGCCCCCTGATGGTTCGTTGATGAACCCGGGTTACACGATGAATGTTGAAGGGACGGAACTGTTGCTGCAACTGGGTGCGCGCGTCTATGACGATGAGGGGAAGCGACTGGCTCCGGTGCATGAGGTGCTGGAGACGGACAGCAGGAATCCGGCGGCGAAACATCGCATTCTTGCGCTGTATGAGGAGTATGGGTTCAGGTATCCGGATACTCCGGTGATGGCGTTGCATCGCGGCAGGGTGGATTTGCTGGAGGAGCATCTTAAGCGCGATCCGGAGTTGCCGCGGCGGAGGTTTGCGTGGGAGGAGATCTTCCCGCCGGAGATGGGATGTCATGACGAGGTGCTGGCGACGCATGGGACTCCGCTGGGCGGGACGACGCTGCTGCACATTTGCGCGGACTACGACGAGATAGAGATTGCGCGATGGTTGCTGGAGCGTGGGGCGGATGTGAATTTGCCGGCCACGGTGGATGCGGACGGATGGGGAGGACATACGGCGCTGTTCTCGACGGTGGTGTCGCAGCCAAACTTCTGGATGAATCACTACGGGCGGGAGTCGGAGGCGCCTTTTACGCAGTTGCTGCTGGACCATGGGGCGGAGGTGAATGTGCGGGCTTCGCTGCGGAAGGAGCTGCATCCGGGGTACGAGATTTCGGGATTGTATGAGTATCGCGATGTTACCCCGGTGAGTTGGGGGGAGCGGTTTCACTTCAAAAAGTTGGTGAATGAGGCGGCGGTGGAGCTGATTCGGGAGGCGGGAGGCGTGGAGTAGTCGTGAACCTTCCCGCCTAGCAAAGCTAGGACGGGGCACCCACGATGGACGGGCACCCGCGATGGCGGAGCAGCCGCCATCGACGTCAGCTACGATCAGAGGCTGTTGAGGTAGGTTCGGATTTCGGGATTGGACCAGTCGGGGTCGCCTACGATTTTGCGGCGAATGACACCCTTACGATCGATGATGTAGGTTTCGGGCCAGCCGTCAGTGCCGTAGAGCTTGGCGACTTTCTGCTCGGGGTCGCGGACGGTGTTCAGATCGACATGGAAGCGGTTCAGGAACCGTCTGTAGGAGGCGTGATCTTCGTCGATGCTGACGGCGAGAATGGCGAGATCAGGGCGATCGTGGTGGAGCTGCATGAGGGCGGGCGTCTCCTGGATACAGGGCGGACACTGGCTCCACCAGAGGTTCAGCAGGACGACTTTGCCGCGATAGTTGGCGAGGCGGATGGTGTTTTCGCCGTCGCTGACGGTGAAGTCGGGGGCTATGCGATCGGCATTTGCCGGCGCTGCTCCGCGGTCGCAGGCCGTTGCGAAGGCGAGCACCAGCAGAGAGCCAGTAGCGATGATACGAGGAAACCGCACGTCTCTATAATACGGAGCGGTAGGTATCCAAAGGAAGGCTGGGCTAAGTGACGCCGGACACTCCAGATACAGGCGCGACAAAATATCGACCGGTGCTGGGGCTTTCGGATGAGCCGAGTGAGCCGCTGGCGCTCCCGGCGCGGGCGGGTACGGTTTTCGATCAGCCTGAGCCGGAGCAACTGATCGAGTTGACGGTGATCGTTCCGGCGCGGAACGAGGAGCAGAGCATCGGCGAGTGCCTCAAGTCGCTCGTGGCTCAGTCGGAGAGTGTATTTGAGCTGGGGCGGGATTGGGAGTTGATTGTCGTTGACGACCAGTCGACGGACCGGACCGCCGAGATCGCGCGAAGCTTTGCGGGTGTGACGGTGATGGAGGCCGCCAAGCTGGAGAAGGGGTGGACGGGGAAGAACGGCGCGATCTGGACGGCGGCGCGGAAGGCGCGCGGCAAGTGGATTCTGTTTACGGATGCGGACACGATTCATGAGGAAGGCGACCTGCACCGGGCGATGCACGAGGCGGCGCGGCACAAGGTGGGCATGCTGAGCTACTCGCCGAGGCAGCTGGTATCGGGGGTGTGGCAGCGGGCGCTGATGCCGCTGGTGTTTTCGGAGCTGTCGCTCGCGTACCCGCCGGCGAAGGTCTCGGATCCGAATCAGAGAGTGGCGGCGGCAAACGGTCAATTTTTGCTGGTGGAGCGCGAGGCGTATCGAAAGCTGGGTGGACATCCTTCCGTAAAGGATCGCGTGCTGGAAGATGTGGAACTGGCGTTTATTGCGAAGCGGCGCCGAGTGGGGCTTAGGTTCAGATATGCGCCGGATGCGCTGAGCACGCGGATGTACCGTACAACAGTCGCAATGATTGAGGGATGGACGAAGAACCTCGCGCTTTTGTTTAACAACGCAATGGCGACAGCACTTTGGAAAGCGTTGGATTTGGTGTTGCTGGTAGGACTGCCCTGGCTGGCTCTCCATCTCTGGAGGGCACAATTCACCTTCAAGGGATGGGAATGGCTGAGCCCGGGATTAGTGCTGATGCTGCTGTGGGCGCGAACGCTGTTCCGGTTCTATGCACGTGTGGCGAAGTCGAACTTTCCATTTCTGGATTGCGCGATCTCGCCGCTGGGTCTGCCGTTGTTTATTGCGCTCCTATATAGGAGTTGGTTCAAGCACAAGGTGCTTCGGCAGGTAAGCTGGAAGGGGCGTTCATATCCAAGCTAGGACATAAACAGGGACTCTGGAACCTAGGAACAAACGTACTCGGAGCGGATCTAAGAATCGAATTATGAATAGAATAGGAGCGGAAGATGAAGTTGTATATTGTAACCGTCTATGCCGTGCGGCATCTAATTGAATGAGGGTGGGATGATCGAACTCACGAGGCGAGCCACTTTTTCGGCGTCGCACTACTACTGGAATGAGGCGTGGTCGCAGGAGAAGAATGAGCAGATTTTCGGCCGCTGCGCTCGACGGAACGGACACGGGCACAACTACACGCTGGAGGTGACGGTTTCGGGTGAGCCGGATCCAGTGACTGGATTTGTGGTGGATTTGAAGTGGCTGAAAGACGTGATTGAGAACGAGGTGCTCGGAGATTTTGATCATCGGCACTTGAACCTGGAGGTTCCGGAGTTTGCGGAGAAGAAGCTGATTCCGACGACGGAGAACATTGCCATTGCCGCCTGGGACCGGATGAAACCCGCAGTGAACAAGGCCGGCGGAGCGCGGTTGAGTCGGGTGCGGGTGTACGAAACACCGGATATTTTTGCCGAGTACCGGGGAGAAAAGTGATGGCGATTGCCTACTTCGGACGGCGGTACGTGCTGAGCGCGAGTCACCGGCTGCATGCGGATTCGCTGTCCGAAGAGGAGAATCGCGCGGCGTATGGCAAGTGCAACAACCCGCATGGGCACGGGCACAATTACGTTGTTGAAGTGCTTGTGGGCGGCGAGGTCGATGGGAACACAGGCATGGTGGTGAACATGGCGACGCTGGATGAAGCTGTACAAACAGCGGTGTTGGAGCGCTTTGATCATACGAACCTGAACTTCGATCCGTTGTTTGTGAATCAGGTGCCGACGACCGAGAATCTTACTAAAGCAGTTTTCGATGTTCTGAAAGAAGCGCTGCCGGCAGGAGAGCTGGAGTATGTGCGCGTGGAAGAGACGGAGAACAACTTCTTCCAATATCAAGGGCAATGAGGGTGGGCAAGGTATTGCGCGCCCGATTCCCCGGGGCGAAAGGACGAAGACGATGGCGCAGCCAGTCGCAATGAACAAACCGGTGCGTGGAGTACTCGAGATCAATGAAGGCCTGAGCAAGTTCACGACCGAGGAGATGTATTACGAAATCCTGACGCGGTTGGGCGAGGACCCGAAGCGCGACGGACTGGTGCGCACTCCTGAGCGGGTTGAGAAGTCGATGGCATTTCTGACGAAGGGATATCAGGAGGATCCGGCGAAGATTTTGCGCGGGGCGCTGTTCGATGTCGATTACGACGAGATGGTGATCGTGAAGGACGTGGAGATGTTCTCGCTGTGCGAGCACCATATGCTGCCGTTTTTCGGCAAGGTTCACGTTGCCTATATCCCGAACGGCAAGGTGATCGGGCTGAGCAAGATTCCGCGGCTGGTGGAGGTTTTTGCGCGGCGACTGCAGGTGCAGGAGCGGATGACGCGGCAGATTGCGGACATGATCCAGGAAGCGATTCAGCCTCAGGGTGTGGGCGTGGTGATCGAGGCGCGGCACCTTTGCATGATGATGCGCGGGATCGAGAAGCAGCACTCGTCGACCGTGACTTCGGCGATGGTGGGATGCTTCCAGAACAAGGAGACGCGTTCGGAATTCCTATCGCTGGTACGTACAAACGCTAACGCTTCGCTGTGAACTGACGTGTGAGGGTGGGCGGTTCGTCTAAAGTAGTTTGAGTGAACGGACTGCTGGTAATCGACAAGCCGGGCGGCATGACCAGTCACGACGTGGTGAGCCGCCTGCGCAAAATCACAGGCGAAAAATCAATCGGACATCTAGGGACTCTGGACCCCATGGCGACGGGCATACTGCCTTTGTTGATGGGGAAGTTCACGCGTCTGGCGCAGTATTTTTCCGCCGCGGAGAAGATCTATACGGGGACAATCCGGTTCGGCATTGCGACGGACACGTATGATGCGGATGGCGATACGGCGGGGGAGGAAACGCATCCTTCGCTGAGTCTGGAGCAGGTGCGCACGGCGGCCTCGCGTTTCCATGGCGAGATGGAGCAGATGCCGCCCTCGTTTTCTGCGAAGAAAATTGCGGGAACGCCGGCGTACAAGCTGGCCCGAGCAGGGAAGCCGGTTGAGCTGAAGACGACGAAGATCACGATCAGGTCGTTTGAGATTACAGAGTTGTCGGGCGTCGAGGCGACGTTTGCAATGAGCATCAGCGCCGGTGGATACGTGCGGTCCGTTGCGCATGAATTGGGGCAGGATCTTGGATGTGGTGCGCACTTGAGCAGCTTGCGGAGAACGAGGGCCGGCGTCTTCACGCTTGATGACGCGCGTACCCTGGATGCCTTGCAGAAGATTGCCGGGAATTTCGGAGCGTTGGAGTCGTGCTGCATCCATCCGCGGAGTTTGCTCACGGAGATGCCGTCGGTGTCGGGTGATGATTTCACGTTGGGAAGGCTGCGGAACGGGGCGCAGGCAAATCTGCCTGAGTTTTCGCAGGCGCCCCTGGTAAAGGTGTTTGCGGGACAGCGCGAGTTGGTGGGAATCGCGAAGCGCGTGGCGGGAACGCTGTTTCAACCGGTGGTGGTGATGGGGTGAAGAGAGGGAACAGGGATTAGGGATTAAGGATTAGAGTTATTGAGATAAGAATTCTGCATTGTCAATCGTGATTTGATGTTGTGTATGCGGTCGCTCAGACGTCCGGGCTCGATGTATTGCAATTCAAAGCCGTGGCTGCGATAGGTTTGTTCGTGGATTTTTTCGAAGAGGAGAGTTTCTTCAAAGGTGATGCGGCGGGCTTCAGTGTTGGTGATGTAACCCAGATTCCGGATAAAGAAAACCT
>Ga0207674_10003905_pt1 | contig 18132 bp, 13 predicted proteins | sample KBSCornC72_FD_184303 | JGI IMG/M metagenome (GOLD analysis project Ga0207674, IMG submission 184303) | Corn rhizosphere microbial communities from Kellogg Biological Station, Michigan, USA - KBS Corn C7-2 (SPAdes) (version 2) | ecosystem: Host-associated > Plants > Roots > Rhizosphere > Soil ... | reverse complement strand
GCATGCTGCCCGGCACCACGACCGAGTAGGGCGGCACTTCGCCGACCACCGTTTCGCCGCTGGCGCGGTCGACGATGCGGGTCGAGGCGCCGAGATAGACGCCCATCGACAGCACCGCGCCCTCGCGCACGATCACGCCTTCCGCCACTTCCGAGCGCGCGCCGATGAAGCAATTGTCCTCGACGATCACGGGGCCGGCCTGCAGCGGCTCGAGCACGCCGCCGATGCCGGCGCCGCCGGAGATGTGGCAGTTCTTGCCGATCTGCGCGCAGGAGCCGACCGTCGCCCAGGTGTCAACCATGGTGCCGGAATCGACATAGGCGCCGAGATTGACGAAAGACGGCATCAGCACCACGCCGGGCGCGATGAAGGCCGAGCGGCGCACCACGCAGCCGGGCACGGCGCGGAAGCCGGCTTTCTTGAACTTCGCCGCGGTCCAGCCCTTGGAGCACAGGCCGCCCTTGTTGGTCGGGAAGTCGGCCTATGCGCAGACCTGCGGGCCCATCTGCCAGGACATCTACGGCGTGTACCCCAACACTGCGCCCGCGGATTACCCGATGGCCGCGCACCAGGTGGCGACCTGGCTCCTGCAGCAGATGGCGGTCCGGGGGAACGGCGTGTTCCAGGAGTTCCGGAACAACGACATCCAGAACCTGGGCCTGGGCGCGCTCGACTACACCTCGCTGGCCAGCAAGAACGTGCTCAAGTCCCTCATCGTCCGCTCGCTCCGGAGCGTGCCCAACGGCAACGGCCGCGCGGTGGACAGCGACGGAGATGGCCTCAAGGACGACCTGGACCAGCCATTCGCGGAAAAGAGCAACCAGTTCATCGGCGACACCGATGGGGACTGCTTCGACGACAACTTCGAGGTGATCCACAACGACCTGGGCTTCACTCCGGACCGGAAGGACGTGCGCGGCTGCGACCCGGCCTCGCCGCTGACCCGCAACTGCATCTGCCGGGATACCGATGGGGACGGGCTCAGCCAGTTCGCCGAGGCCTACCTCAAGACGCGGAGCGGACTCACCGACAGCGACGGCGACGGGCTCCCCGACGGGATTGAGGCGCAGTACGGGCTGGATCCGCTCGACCGGAACTACAACATCGACACCGACAACGACGGAGTCGCCGACGACGAGGAGATTCGCGCCGGCACCGACCCCACCCGACCTGACCACAACCTCTACGACCTCGCCGCAGTTCAGTACACCAGCTCGGCCGAGGTTCAGGCCGACGGCAGCGTCTGCTACGACTATGTGGTGAGCAACCTCGAGCTGGTGACTCCGCCGAACGGAGTCGGCGCGGCTCAGGCGGGATACAATCTCTTCAAGGTGTGGTTCGCCGAAGCCCCGGAGAGCGCGGTGTCGTCCGACTACGGAGTGTGGAAGACCGCCTGCGCCTGGGCGCAGTACGACCCCTCGGGGATCCGCGTGCCCGCCGGTCCTGACATCCAGGTGGACAACTCGGCGTTCCTCCCGCCCAACCTCCTGGTGAGCGATCCCGACTACCTCACTCGCTGCGTCGGTCTGCCCCCGGGGTCCGTCCCGTGACGAACCAGCGGGCGCGGCTCGCGGCCGCGGCCCTCGCGGGGATGCTCGGCCTCGGGGTCGCCTGCACGCAAAGTTACCTCTACGACGAACGGCGGCGGGACCAGCTCCCCACCGACCGGACCCTCACTCTCGAGGGGCGCTTCTGCACCCTGGGGACCAACGACGTGGTCCGGCCGATCAAGATCCTCTTCGCCTTCGACGCCTCGCAGTCGATGCGGGTCAGCGACCCGAACGGCACCCGGGCCTTCGCGGTGGTGCAGCTGCTCAACTCGCTGCCTCGCGATCCGAACATCGAGTTCAGCGTCATGCTCTTCGCCGGGAGCACCACCGCCTCGCTGACCAAGAGCGGCCTGGCGGAGTTCGAGCCCCTGCTCTCCTACAGCCCGGGGGACTTCACCCGGCTCGAGGATCAGATCCTCAACTACACCAACCCCAACGCCAACCGGGACTCCACGGACTTCATCAAGGCGCTCTCGGAGATCTACGCCATCCTCAGCACCGACATCACAGCCAACCGGAACGCGGCGGTGGGCGCGCAGGTCGACGCGAGGCCGCGGTACATCGTCATCTTCCTCTCCGACGGTCACCCCACCTTCAACCAGGACGACGAGCTCTTCCAGGGAGACGCGGTGAAGCGGATCCGCCAGCTGCGGATCCTGGTGGACGACGTCATCTTCAACACCGTGCACGTGTTCGCTCCGGTCCAGCCGGTGTCGAGCATCTGTGACGTGACCGGGGATGCGGGCTGCCCGCTGCTGATCGTCAACCAGGACGCCGAACGGCTGGAGAAGATGGCCACCCTGGGAGGCGGAAACTTCCGCGACTTCAGGAACAACGAGGCGGTCAACTTCCTCAACTTCAACATCGGCCAGACGCGCAGGGCCTACGTCCTCAAGGAGTTCGTGGCCTCCAACATGTCCGCCATGGCCGACTCGCCGCCGGACGCCGGAGACAGCGATCGCGACGGGCTCACCGACGACCAGGAGATCGCGCTGGGCACCGATCCCAACGTCGCCGACACCGACGGGGACGGCTTCAGCGACGGGGTCGAGGTGCACTTCTCCCAGCTCGGCGCCAGCTTCAATCCCCTGGGCTTCATGCTTCCCGACGGCGGGGGACTGGACCCCGGCTGCCCCCCGGCGCTGCGGGGCGTGGACAGCGACTGCGACGGGCTGAACGACTGCGACGAGCAGATCATCGGCACCAACTCCACGCTCATCGACTCGGACAACGACGGAGTGCCGGACAGCATCGAGTGGCAGCTGGCCACCCAGCCCTCTTCGCAGGACCTGGACGAGGATCCGGACAACGACGGGCTGGTGAACCGCAACGAGCTCCGCTTCCACACCAACCCCCTGCAATCGGACACCGCCACCCTGGGGGTGAACGGCTACCGGTACGTTCTGGAGGAGGACGGACCGGTCGACGAGCAGGGTCGCCAGTGCTACCGGTTCCGGGTGGAGAACGTCTCGCTGGTCTCCACCCTTCCCAACCGCCCGGACGGCGGAATCTCCCTCCCCGACGGTGGTCAGCTCTTCCTCCCCGACGGCGGGCTCCTCTTCCCTGACGGGGGCACCGGCGCCGGTGCCGGCTGGAACCAGATCCAGATCTCGGTCGCCATGCTCCCGGCCGACGACCCCGCGGGCCGCACCATCCTTCGCACCTTCCACACCACCGCCGCGCGCTACCCGGTGGGTGGGATCAAGCAGACCGTGGACGGGGTCATCCGGGTCGAGCCGGGCGACTTCATTCCCAGCTGCTACGTCCCGCCGACCATCGATGGCGGAGTCGACGGTGGCTACGACGCCGGGCCCTGAGCGCCAGGGGTGATCCCTTGCTGCGAGGAGGATCGATGAGCCGTGCCGTTCCCGGTGCCCGGTCGCGACGGGCCCCGAGCCTGACAGCGGAAACCGCTGTGATGGGTGGGCTGCTCCTGCTGGCCGCCACCGCTGGCTGCATCAAGGGAGAGGTGGGCGGAGTTCCCGAGCCGCCGATCACCCATCCGGACCTGGCCTGCAACACCGCTCCCGAGGCGAGGGACAACCCCGAGTGCCGGCTGCAGCTCAACGTCGAGAAGCAGGAGTACATCCAGCAGCAGAACGACAAGGACTGGTGGGTGGTCAACGTGGGGACGCTGCCCACGCGGGCCATCGTGCACGTGGTGGCCGGCTACAAGCCGGGAGCCGGGCAGGACGCCGGCAACTTCAACACCGCGGTCAACTTCAAGATCAACGTCCTCGATTCGAACAACGGCGTGGTGGCCACCAGCATGGCCTTCGCGCAGGACCAGCACGGCTCGAACCCGCCGAGGATGCTGGACCTCACCTTCCGGTACACCAAGGGAGCCAACGACCTCTACGTCCTCGTGGAGGACGACAACGGGCGGAAGTACGACAACCTCGCGCCCTACAGCGTCTTCGTCGAGGTGGTGCCCGATCCCGACGCCAACGAGCCGAACGACACCCCGGCCACCGCGACCCCGGTCACGCTCGGCCCGACGCCCGATGGAGTGGAGGGGAACACGGGCGGAGTCCTCGCCACCCCGGGTGACTCCGATTACTTCTCCATCAACGCGCCGCTCGCGAACTCGGTGATGTGGATTCACGTGGTGCAGGACTGCACCATCACCGCCTGCCCGGCGCCGCACGCCTACCGGCTGGAGTACTTCCTTCGCTCTCCGGCGCCCGGAAACCCGGTGATCGCCACCGACTCCGCGGGTGCCGGGTCCCTGGTCTCCGACCAGCTGATGGAGGTCGGCACCGCGCGACTGCTGCCGGTCACCGGGCTCTACACGCTGCAAGTCAGGGCCTACGTCGATCCCAACAACCAGACGGTCATCCCGCCGGGCGATCTCCAGTTCAAGTACAAGGTGGAGGTGATCATCGTTCCGCTCCAGGACCCGAAGGAGCCGAACAACAGCATCGAGGACGCCAAGGCCAAGCCCTCGCCCGACCTGACCATCGGTGCCGGCGGGTCGGGCAGCTTCACCGGGAGGATCAGCTTCGTGCCCGACCCCGACTGGTACCGGGTGCGCCTCTCCGGAGCCTCGGCCGTCCCGCACCTGCTGCACTATCAGGTCATCCCCTCGGACGCGCCGGCGCGCTTCCCGCCGGTGCCCGGCCGGAAGGATCGGCACCTCAACGTGACCACCGAGATCCCCAATGGCGCCCAGTCCGAGTGTGCCGCGGGCGACGCCGGGGTGTGCATCATCAGCGCGCCGACCAGCAACTTCAATTACCCGATCGCGACCAACTTCTGTCAGCAGGCGACGCCCCAGTGCCTGCAGTCCGCGCGCTACGAGAACTACGACGTGCCGCCGAAGTTCCCCGACCTGGCCAACTTCGAGGGCGTGCTCCAGGTGCCGCCGCATCCCGGGGACGTGGACTACTTCTTCCAGTTCGAGGACGAGGGGGTGAACTGGGCGGACGACACCGACTACACCATCTCCGTCCAGTGGCTAGCGGAGCCGGAGCCCGCCCTGGAGGCCCTCCCCGAGGCGCAGCGCCCCGCGACCATGGGGTCAGGCGTGGCTGCCACCGCGCTCACCGGATACCTGAGCTACGGCATCGGGGCGACCGACACCAGCCTGGGCATCGCGCCGATCACCGACGTCAAGGACTACGACGGGCGCGGCGACGACGTGGACACCTACGCGGTGGACATCCCGGTGGGCGCGGTGCCCGACGGTGCCCGGCTCTTCTGGCAGTGGCGGATCCCCTCCGCGGGAGCCACTCCGCCGTATGACCTGGGCATCCGGCTGGGCTTCTGCGTGCCGGACGCGGGCCCTCCGGCCTCCGACTGCGCGACCATCCAGACCCGGACCCAGGCCGGGAACAGCCAGCTCGGGCTCATCTACACCGACCAGGACGTGACCTCGTGGTGGAACAGTCCTCAGGTCACGCCGCTCGAGCACGCCTACGACCGCACCTACTCGGGGTCGATGCCCACCGGGAACGTGCTCACCCAGCTGCGCGACTACGCCTGCGGCTGCCTCGAGCCCCGGCTGATCCCCGCCTCCGGGACGGCGAAGATGTTCGTCTCGGTGTTCCCCATCAACCGCCAGACCTGGGTCACCAACATTCCCTACACGGTGGAGACCGGGTTCGGAGCCTATCCGTACTCCTTCACCCCGAACGGCGGAGGCACGCTGAGCTGCCCCACGCCGTGCAACTTCACCCGACGGTAGAAAAGAAAAACCGGGCGAGCACGCTGCCCGCCCGGCCCGAAAAGAAAGACTTTCAGAAGACCATCAAGGAGCAACGGCCGGGCCGCAGCTGACCTGGACGGTCTTGGTCGGGGCGTTCTTCGCGTTGGAGGTGATGGTCAGGGTCCCCCCGATGGTCTCACCTTCGCTGGTCGGCTGGCAGGCCAGGTTGATGAAGGCCGTCTTGTTGGACTTCACGATGGCGCTCGGCGCGCCCTCGGGCTGAAAGAGGTTCGGCGAGGTGTTGGACAGGGTCCAACCGGTGTCGGCCTGGAGCGTGAATCCACTCACCACCAGATCCTGCTGACCCTTGTTGGTGATCTGCAGGGTCTGATTCTTCTGCTGCCCTGCGAAGATCGCCTGGTCCACGATAGAGTCGCGATCGGTCACGATCTGCGGCTCCGGCGGAAGGTCACCACCCGAGTCACCGCCGCAAGAAATTCCCGCGGCACCGAGCAGCACCGCGCAGGAGACGAGAAGGCGCTTGATCATGAAGAGAAGTCTACCGGTCCCCAGCAGCCCCTTCCAGCGACGAACGGCGATCGCCGCGGCGCTGCTGGTGTGGCTTTGTGGGTGTAGCAGCGGTCGCGACGACTTCATCGGCGCCCGGGTGAAGGACAGCTGCAACGGGAGCTGGCCGGTGTGCAGTCAGACCGCGAGTTGCTTCATCGGCGACGAGAGCTACACCGAGGGCCGCTTCCCCGGGCAGGGGAAGATCATCGTCCGGCTCGAGGAGCCGAGCGAGGTGAAGGTCAGCTTCTTCTTCGACGACATCTCGGCGGTGGGCACGCTCACCTCCATCGTCTGGTACGAGACCGGGTGCAAGGCCAGCACCCGCGCCGACGTGGAAGGTCAGACGGTGGCGACCGAATCGAACTCCACCGGTGTCTTCGAGCGGAGCGCAAATCTCCTGGAGAAGGACGAGCACCTCATCTCCTTCAAGAGCGACCTCGAGGCCACCTACTTGATGAAGGTGGAGATCACCCCGGCAGTTTTCTAGAGGTGCCAGGTCAGAGTTTTCCTGACTTCACCCTCTGCACCAGCCGGTCGGCGACCCGGTAAGAGTTGGCCATGATGGTGAGGGTGTTGGGATTGCCACCGCTGGTGGGCATGAAGCTTCCGTCGACCACGTAGAGGTTGGGCACCGTGTGCGCGCGGCAGTCGCGGTCCAGCACGCTGGTGGCCGGGTCGTTCCCGAAGCGGCAGGTGCCGTGCTGGAGGATGGTGGTCTCGCCCGCCTCGGTGACCCGCCACAGTGCATCCGGCTCCATCGCCCGGAGGAGATCCTCGCCCCGCTCGATGAGGTAGCGCGTCACCGGGAGGTCCGCCGGGTGCCGGTCGATGGTGATCGCCGCCACCGGCAGACCGTAGCGATCCAGGACCGAGTCCTCCACCGAGACCGAGGTGCCCGCGGTGGGTAGCCACTCGGCGTAGGTCTCGAACTGGAGCACCTTGCTGTCGCGGAAGACGTGGAAGCGCTCCTTCAGCTCCTTGCCGAACGCCCCTCTGCCGCCCTGGGCCAGGACGATGCCCTGACTGATCGGCGCAGGGTGCTCCCAGAGGAACCCGATCGCCCCGCCCTTGCGGCTCCCCAGCTTGGTCGAGGCAGGGAGCACGTAGTGGTCGGAGAGGCTGCGCTGGACGAACGGCGCCGGATCGTCGAGCCAGGGCCAGCTCTGCTTGCGCTTGCTGATCCGGAAGGAGGCCCGCGAGCGGCCGAAGCCACTGAAAGAAAGGTTCTTGCCCACCAGCCCGCTGTCGTTGGCCAGCCCCTTCGGCCAGCGCGGCGATCGGGAGTTGAGGAGAAGCCGGGCGCTCTCCACCGCGGTGCAGGAGACCACCACGATGCGCGCCGGCTGTTCCTGGAGCTCGCCCTTCTCGTCGATGTACACCACGCTCTTCGCCCGGCCGTCGGCGCTCACCTCCACGCTGCGGGCCATGCACCGGGGCCTGAGCTCCACCTTGCCGGTCTGCAGGGCGAGCGGGATGAGCGTGGAGTGGGTGCTGGACTTCGCCCCGCTCTCGCAGCCGTAGCTCCCGCAGAACACGCAGTAGATGCACCCGGCGCGGCCGCGGTAGGGACGGCTGTTGATCGCGCGGGCGGTGGGGTACGGGTGAACGCCGATCTTCTTCCCCGCCCGGTCGATCTCCCTGGCGATGGGATGCTCGTCGAGCGGTGGCAGCGGGTACGGCTTCCGGCGGGGCTCGGCCCAGGGATGGTTGGTCACCACGCCCGAGACGCCGATCTCCTCCTCCACCTGCTCGTAGTAGGGAAGCAGGTCCTCGTAGCGGATGGGCCAGTCCACCACCGTCGAGCCCGCCGGCGCGCCGAGCATCGACTTCATCCGGAAGTCCACCGGCTTGAGCCGGTAGAAGAACCCGCTCATGTGCACCGTGCCCCCGCCGACGCAGTTGGCGGTCCAGGCATCGTTGGTGCGCGCGTACTTGCCGGTCTGGCCCACCCGCCAGAGGTGCGGCTCGTCCCAGGGCAGGGGCATGAAGAAGTTGCGCCGTGAGATGGCGATCTCGTCGTGGGTGAACTCCGCCTCGCTGTAGCGAGGGCCCTTCTCCAGCAAGACCACCTTGAGTCCTGCGCGGGCGAGCTGCAGCGCCATGGGTGCGCCGCCCGCACCGCTGCCCACCACCACCACGTCGACCTCGGAGAAGGACATGTCCGGGTCAGCCTTTCCTGGTTTCGCAGCCGTCGTGGTGGTGATGGTGCCCGGAGGGATCGACGCACCCGCGCCGGCCCTGGCCGAAGCCGATCAGCTCCCAGCCACGGCCGGCGCGGTTGCCGCCGTGCACCGGATCGCCGAAGAGCCCCTCCATGGTGAGCCCGATGAGCACCGTCCAGTAGTGCTGCTCGCCCGAGCCGGCGGGGGAGCTCTTGAACTCGGTGAGGAGCGCATCCTGGATCTCGGGAGCGAGCGCGGGGAACGGCCGGTCGTGCTGCGCCCGGGCCCTTCGCATCAGCGCCTCCGTGCCGCGGACGAAATCGTCGCGGACGTGGCTGAGCGTGGGCGTGGCCAGCGCGCGATCGATGTACTCGGGGACGCCCAGATCGATGGCGCCCGGCTCCTCGTCGCGGGGGCAGATCCGCTCCACCGCCGCGGCCAGCGTGTCGTATTCGTCGTTGGTGAGAGAGCGATGGGAGGTCTCCAGCGCCGGCCCGACCGTGGCCTCGGATTTCTTCGGCTCTGACGGTTTGCATGCCGCGTAGAGCAGCGCCGTTCCGGACATGAAGCCGACGTGCTCGATGAAGTTCCGGCGAGTCATTTCCTCCGGAGCCACGTCTGGAGGAGTGGGTGGAAGTGTCTCCGACATGCGGAGGAGTGTCCTCCGGGAAATCGACGAGCCGCAAGACGAGCGTGCACGGGAACCGTCGAGCGCGCTGGTAGAATGCGAGCCCGGATCCGGGGGTGAAAGTGAAGGAAGGGATGCGTCCCACATCGATGGCGCTGGCCGTCGGCGCCATGGTCGCGCTCGCGCTCGCCAGCTGCAGCGACAAGCTCGGCGAGCTCATCTACAACGACAGCTTGCTGTGCGGTGATCAGGACCAGGCCTGCGAGCCGGATGGCGGGCGGTTCGACATCTACATCGTCGACCGCACCACCTTCGAGGTCGCCAATCCCGCGATCCCCTCCTTCGACATGGTGGCCAAGCCCAACAGCAACGTGGTGGGCTTCACCTACCTGGTGAAGAGCCCACGGCAGGACTCGGGGGTGATCGCCATGTTCCCCGACGCGGGACTCGTCGATTACGACATCATGTTCCGCGAATTCGACGTCGACGCCGGCGTCGCCTCGCCCGCGCAGCTGGTGCAGACCGTCCAGCGGTTCTTCGGCGCCAGCGTGGCCTACCAGGTCAACGGCGCGCCGGCCGTGGCGTACCTCGGCGGCGCGGCCGACTTCACCGCGGCCTTCTGGTACCAGAACGACGCGGCCATCGCCTACAACCAGAACGGGCGCTGGGTGGAGTCGGTGGCCGCTACCGACTCGGCTCCGCCCACCTCCGGCTCGGCGCCGAGCGACAACGGCATCGTCGTGGGCTTCTATCCGGCCCTGATCTTCCAGGGGAACAACGCGGTGCTCGCCTACCGCGACGGCCACTTCGGCCAGTCGGCGGGTACCGGCGACTGGAACGCGGCCGATCTGGAGATGGCCATCGGCGGGCCCACCACCTGGACCCCGGTGGCGCTGCTCCAGGCCGGGAATGCCAAGGGCGCGGGACAGGGAGGCTACGGCGGCCGCAACCGGATCATCTACGGGGCCAACACGCTGAGCAGCGGGCTCAGGGCCGCGGCGGTGGTCTCCGATCGCGCGGGGACGGCACCCGATACCTTCGGCGCGGACATCGAGTTTTCCGAGCAGCAGAGCGATGGGACCTGGAGGACCTGCGGCGCGCTCCAGCCGCTCACCGGGTCGTCGGAATACCCCAGCATCCTCGGCAACACCGGCGCGACGATGCTGCCCAACACCCACGCTGGCCCCTCCATCGACTACCGCGCCAACTACGGCTACGCGATCGCCGTCACCAATCGAAGCCAGAACGGCGCCTTCTTCACCGCCTGCGCGCCCGGAAGCGACTGCCTCCAGCCCTCGGGCTGGGACACCCTGGACCCGGTGTTCCAGCGGGGCACCGGCGGCTGGTACGCCTCGGTGGCCATCTCTCCCGACGGTGATCCCTCGGTCGCCTACTACGTCTGCTCCCGCCAGGCCAACCAGAACGAGAACAGCTGCACCGCGGACCACTACCTCGCGGTGGCCAATCGCGGGTTGAGCGCGGTGTGGAGCGACCACGAGGTGGTGGTGGACACGGGCTCCGCCTTCCAGACTCGCATGGTCTTCATGGGCACCCGGCGGGTCATCGGCTACCGGAACGGCGCGAGCGGCGTCCTGCAGATCGCGGTCGAAAAGCCATGACTCGTCCGACGCTGATCCTGCTCGCTGCCGCGGCGATCGCAGTCTCCCTGGCGTGCGGCAAGGGAGAGAACTCGCTCGACGGCAGCCTCTCCGAGGTGTTCGACCTCGACGTGTCCACCGTGCACGTGCTCCGCAACTACGATGCCCTGGTGGTGAGCTACGAGCACAACTCCGGGCGGGACATCGACCTGGTCCTCCGCTTCACCCTCGCGCTGGACCAGCTCGGCCTACAAGGCGGCCGGAGGACGGACATCGCCGGCTATACCGACGGAGGAACACTCCGTGCCACATTCCTCCACAACGCCGCCGGCGAGCCGGCCCGGGTCCTGGCCAACGTCTCCATCGGCGAGTTCACCCTCGACAAGGGCGGAAACCCCGGAGACGACACGGCCGGCAGCTTCAGCGCGTCCTTCGTCGCCGACGGCGCGTACGGGAGCGGCCGCGCCGTGTCGGGGAGATTCCACGCCATCGCTCTGGACGGCGGATACGGGGACGACTGAACCCATGTGTGCGCACCGCTCAGCACAGGTGGGATTGACGGAATTCGTCAGCGGAATCGCGTCGGTGCATGCGTTGACAGCTCTCCACAGCGTTCGATTTACTCGGCGTCGACCCATGCGAGCTCGAACTGCGCTCCGCGTCGTGGCCCTCGTGTCCACGCTCGCGGGATCGGTGGTGCTTTCGTCCGACGCGGCGGCCGCCACCTCGAAGAAGACTGCGGCCAAGTCCTCCTCGAAGAAGTCGTCCTCGTCGGCGAAGTCCAAGTCCAGCGCGTCGAAGAGCAGCAGCAAGAGCAAGAGCAAGAGCTCGTCCACGGCCAAGGCCAGTCCGGCCAAGGCCTCTTCCTCGTCCACGAGCTCCGCGGCGAAGGCCGCGTACGATCCGGTTTCGCCGTCCACCTCCATTCCCGCCGCCCCGGCCACCGCAGCGGCCGGCGGTCCACCTCCGCAGCGCGGACCCACCCGCATCGACTTCGACGACCGGCTCATCCAGGGCCAGACCAACAAGTCGGGCGCGGTGTACCTCTATGACCGGAAGGAGCTGAAGCAGCGCTCGATGATCAAGAAGCGCGAAACCTTCCGGGAAGAGATCGTCGGCGCGGTCTACGACTCCGAGCTCTGACGTGAGCGGCCAACCGGCAGTGCTCCAGGTGGTCATCCTTCGTGACGGTCTCCTGGTGGGGACCGAGGTCTTCGTGCCCGGCTCGTACGTGCTGGGCTGCGCGGACGATGCCGATCTGCGCCTCGACGACTCGGCGGTGGATCCGCATCACGCCGTCCTCTACTTCCAGAACGGGAAGGCGGCCGTGCAGGACTCCGGCTCGGTGGGCGGGCTGTACGTCAACGGCCACCAGGTCACCGCCTGCGAGATTCGCTCCGTGGACGAGGTGGTGCTCGGGCCCTTCGTGCTCAAGACGCGGGTCCTGGGTCCGCGCACCACCCCGAAGACCACGCCGCCACCGGAGGTCTCGGCGCTGCTGGGGAGCGTGGCCCCGGCGGCCATCCCCCAGGTCGCGCCGATCTCCTCGCCGAAGCGCTCCTCCTCGCCGCCGCCTCCACCCGCCGAGCCCGAGGCCACTGCCCCGGCGCCGTACTCCACCCGGGGAGCGGTCGCCAACGGCAAGGTGGAGGGTCTGGGGACGATGCCCTCCGCGCGCCGCCGCAAGAGCAAGGCGATTCCCAGGCACGAGGACGAGCCGCTGGGTCCGTTCCCCTCGGCCGTCGCCTTCGAGCCCGCAGCCCCGGTGGAGACCGCTCCCCGTCCGGCACGCCCCGCGGCGGAGCGCCCCTGGGACCCGACCCCGGCCTGGAATCAGCCGGCATCGCCGCGCAAGCCCGAGCCGATCCGGCCGCCGCCCCCACCGCCCGCGGCGGTCGCTCCCGCGGCGCCCGCCGCCCGTGCCGTTCCGGCTCCGCGCCGCCACTTCGCCGGAGCCACCGCGCGCGGTCCCCGGCTCTTCGCCGTGCCCACCAAGGGCGGACGGGGCAGGCCACGCATCTACTTCGAGCTCTACTGGCAGAACGCCCGCCAGATGGCGAAGAGCTTCGGGACCACCTCGAAGAAGAAGCCCATCACCAGCGGCCTCGCCGACGTGGCGATGGTGCCCTTCTACGGCTTCACCATGCCCGAGGGCTTCCCCCTGGCCGAGTCCGCCGGGCGGGGCACCTACCGGCTCTACGTTCCGCCCAAGGCGGAGCTGGAGACCCGCCGGAGCGACGGACGCTTCGTCCACTCCGGCGCCGGAGAGATCGAGGCGTACGACGGCAGGAAGTGCGTGCTGCTCCAGAGCGGCAACGCGGTCGCCCTCCGCGAGGGCGAGATGACCTGTTTCGTCTACGTGGCCCCGCCGCCCGAGCGACACTTCGTCAATCCGTTCCGGGGCAAGCCCTGGTTCTTCATCTTCCTCCTCCTGTCCTTCTTCGGGCCTACCGCGTGGTGGATCCTCTTCGGGCCCCAGGGGCCGGAGCTGGCGGACTTCAACGCCCGGAACCTCAACCCGGTCGCCGTGCGGCTGATGGTTCCGAAGAAGGAAGAGCCCAAGAAGAAAGAGGAGCCAAAGAAAGAAGAGAAGAAGGAAGAGAAGGCAGAAAAGAAGGAAGAGAAGAAGCCGGAAAAGAAGAAGGAGCCGGAGAAGGTGGTGAAGAAGGCACCTCCGGTGAAGCCACCACCGCAGCCGGTGCAGCCCACGCCTCAGCCGCCGGCCAACGTGCAGAAGGCCCTGGCGAAGGTGACCGCGGCCGGGCCGGCGATGAAGTCGATGCTCGCGGCGATCAACAAGCTCGGGCCCGGTGGCAACGCCGCCGCCTTCAAGCTCAACGGCCTCGTCGGCAAGGGACCGGTGGCGAGCAACGTGGGGATGCCCGGGCTGGGCGTCGGTACCGGCACCGGGGGCGGCCGCGAGCTCCTGATGGGCAAGGGTGGCGGCGGCATCGGTGCGATGGGAGCCGGCGGAGTGGGGAAAGGTCCGGTCCGCGCCGGAGTGCAGCGTGCAGCGTCGGACCGGGTGAGCTCGCAGGGGCAGATCGACAAGGAAGCAGTAGCGAAGGCAATCAACTCCCACCTCGCAGAAGTCCAGCGCTGCTACGAGGCGGCGCTGCTGAAGAATCCTGGGTTGGCCGGCAAGGTCGTGCTGGAATGGAGCATCTCCACCCAGGGCAGGGTGGTGAGCTCGAAGAGCAAGAGCTCGACCTTGAAGGACAGCTCGGTCGAGACGTGCATCCTCCGCTCGCTCAACACCTGGCAGTTCCCGCCCGCCAGAGGCTCGTCGGTGATCATCAGCTACCCATTCATCTTCAACGCGGTGGGCTTCTGAACGAGGCGGCGACGCTCGAGACGAGTGTCGCCGCGTCCCCCACTGTTCAGGACACGACTTGAAACGAACGCTCTTGCTCCTGGTGTGTCTCGCTCCCGTCCTCGCGTACGCGCAAGGCGAGGAGCTGGAGAATCCGGGCACCGTGCTCGCGGTGCAGGACCGGACCTACCGGATGTCGAGCGAGCTGTGGATCGGCATCGGCGTCGCGCCGCTCGACGCGTTCTACAAGGGCCTCACCGGACAGGTGGGCTACGTGTTCCACTTCAGCGACTCGTTCGCCTGGCAGGTGGGACGCGGGCTGCTCTCCTACAACATCAAGACCGGGCTGCGGAACCAGCTGGAGACGCAGTTCGGCGTGAACCCCACCGCCTTCCCTCAGCTCAACTGGATCGTCGGCTCGGACGTGATGTGGACGCCGATCTACGGAAAGACCTCCTGGCTCAACTCGAGCGTGGGCCACTTCGAGGTCTTCGGGACGCTGGGTGGCTCGGTGGTGAACCAGCGCATCGCGGCCGACGTGGCCAGCGGCAGCGGGCAGACGGTGTTCCGTCCCGCGGTTCACCTCGGGCTCGGAGCGCGCGTCTTCACCAGCAAGAGCGTTTCCTTCCGGCTCGACTTCAGCAACGAGTTCGTCATCTACAAGGGGCTGGAGTCCAACATCCTCCTCGTCCAGCTCGCGCTGGCGCTGAACTTCGGCGGCACCGAATGAGCGTCGTCCGGACGCAGTCGGCGACCGCGGCGGCGGTGGCACTCCTGCTCGTGCTCCCTGCGCTGTCCCAGACGCCGGGGCCGCAGCCCGCTCCACCCGCTCAGCCGGGCAAGCCGCCCGCGGCCAGCGCCCCGGCACAGCCGCCCGCCACCGCCGCACCGGCGCAACCGGGAACGGCCGCCGCAGCCCCGCCACCGGCGGCCCAGCCGGCACAGGGGGCGAAGCCGGCACAGGGCGCGAAGCCGGCCGCGGCCCCCACCGGCGCCCCGGCCCCTGCCCCGGCCGGGGCGCCGCAGCAGGCTGCGAGCGAGCCTCCACCGAAGGTGGACCCGAAGATCTTCGACGAGGCGCTGAAGGACTACTTCGACAACAAGCAGGAGCAGGCGGCCCGCAAGCTCTACGCCTTCGTCGAGTCCACCCCGCCCACGGACGAGAACTACTCCTGGGCGCAGTACTTCCTCGCCCGCTGCCTCATCGACCTGAGCCTCCGCCACGGCGGAGCGGTGTACCTGGCCAAGGTGGCCCACGAGCGAAGCAACCCCCAGGTGCTCCCCAAGACGCTGGAGGCGCTCAAGGTCCTCACCCAGGTCCCGCACGACGAGGTGCTGATCGACGAGCAGATCTTCGGCTCGCTCGACCTCGGCTTCCTCCCCGACAGCGTCAGCGACTACGCCAACTACCAGCAGGGCATCGTGGACCTGCGGGTGGGCAACGAGCGGTGGGCGAAGACGCACTTCGTGAAGCTGGAGGAGGATGGCGTGGAGGCCAGCCGGGCCAAGTTCGCGCTCCTGGTCACCCGCCTGAGGAACGCCAAGCAGGTCGACGATCAGGTGATCGACGACTTCCTCGAGCTGTCCAAGGACCAGAAGCTCACCCTCGAGGCGCGCAACGAGGCCCGCCTGGCGGTGGCGCGGCTTCGCTACGAGAAGAAGGACTACGAGGGAGCGCTCAAGGCCTACGACATGGTGCAGCTGCCCTCGCTCGACCCGGGGCGGGCCACCCTGTACCTGGAGGAGGCCTGGACCCGCTACAACCTGGGCCAGCTGCGCGCGACCATCGGTCTGCTCACCACCCTGGACGCGCCGAGCTTCCGCGACGAGTTCCTGCCCGACAAGTACATCCTCCGGGCGCTGGTCTATCGCGACCTCTGCCAGTATCTCCCGGCCAAGCGGGCGGCGAAGGAGCTCACCCGCCGCTTCAGCGACTCGCTGGAGGCCATCCGCGAGCGCGAGGACCTCACCCAGGACTTCCGCCTCCGGCGCGCGGCGAACAGCCACGGCTCCACCAAGCGGGCGGCGAGGTTCCTCGACTCGCTCAACCTCGAGACCGAGCAGCTGAATCGTCACGCCGGCGGCTTCGGCGACCGGCTCTACAAGCACCTCCAGAAGGTCTACGACCTGGCCCACGCCGAGTCCGAGCGCATCTACCAGCAGCGGCTCCGGGACGCGGTGCGCGAGGAGGCGGACAAGCTGCTCCGCGCCGACGAGCAGGTGCGGCTCATGGAGTACGAGGTCGGCCTCAAGCTCTACGAGCGCGTGAAGCGCGGCGCCAAGCTGGCCCAGCCGGAGAAGGAGATCCAGCTGACCTCGGCGCAGCTCGCCTTCAAGTTCACCGGCGAGTACTGGAACGACGAGCTCCGCAGCTACCGGGTGAGCATCCCCAGCCGCTGCATCGAGGAGGGAGCCCAGTGACGGGTCCCCTGCTCCTCCTGCTCCTCGCCCAGGCGAAGAGCCCGCTCCTCCCCACGCTGGACAAGAGCGTGAACCCGGTCGTCACCAAGCAGCGGGAGAAGACCGAGTACCTGGAGAAGCTGAAGCGGGACATCTTCAAGGTGGACCGCTCGCTGCTGGAGACCGAGCGGCTGATCGCCAAGAGCCGCAACGCCCCCTACCTGCCCGATCTCCAGTTCCGTCTGGCCGAGCTCTACGTGGAGAAGAGCCGGTACGTGTACTTCCTGCAGGTGGAGCAGCGCGGCGGGGACAACAAGGGCGCCATCGTCAGCCCGGAGACCAAGCTCCTGAAGCAGAAGGCCGTGCAGCTCTACAACCGGCTGCTGCGCGAGTTCCCGGACTTCCACGACGCGGACAAGGTCACCTTCTACCTGGCGCACGAGATGCGCGAGCTCGGTCAGTTCGACGAGCTGCTCAAGACGCTGAACGAGCTCATCGCCAAGTACCCCAAGAGCCCGCTCCGTCTCGAGTCCGAGCAGATCATCGGCGACTACTACTTCGACAAGACCGACCTGGCCGAGGCCGAGAAGCACTACCAGGAGATCCTCAAGTTTCCCCAGAGCCCGGTGCACGACCTGGCCCGCTACAAGCTCGGCTGGATCCGGGTGAACCAGACCAAGTTCAACGACGCGGTCACCTTCTTCGAGGGCGCCGCGGGCAGCGAGCCCATCGCCGGCGTGGACAGCCAGAAGGCGCTCAACGTCAAGCGCGAGGCGCTCCTGGACCTGGTCTACAGCTACACCGAGGCCCGCCCGGCCAAGGGCGCGCTCCCCTACTTCGAGAAGCTCTCCGACAGCCGGACCACCTACGCCCTCGCCCTGGACAAGCTGGGGAACCGCTACTTCATCAAGCAGCAGTACGAGTGGGCCATCCCCGCGCTGCGCAAGCTGATGGAGATCCAGCCCGACCCGGATCTGGACATCGAGCGGGCGGAGAAGCTCTACGACTCGCTCAAGGCGGCCAAGGGGCGCGTCCCCACCCAGCAGGAGGACATCAAGTTCCTGGTCCGCGCCGCGGTGAACGTGAAGGTCGATCCCTTCAAGGACGACACCACCCGGCGGAAGCAGCTGGTGGAGCTGGAGGAGCTCACCCGCGACCTGGCCACCCAGCTGCAGGCCCTGGCCCAGAAGACCAACGACACCAAGACCTATCTGCAGGCCGCCGACGCCTACAAGGCCTACCTCTCGCTGTTCCGCCCCGAGAAGTACGTGCGGGACATCATGCACAACCGGGCCGATGCGCTGTTCGCCGCCCATGCCTTCCCCGAGGCGGCCCGGCAGTTCGAGGAGCTGGAGATCTACGAGATCCGGGCGAAGAACGCCGCCGGTGCGGAGGCCGCCGCCTACGGCGCGCTGCTCGCCCACTTCAGCGCGCTCAAGGCCGGCGAGGTGGACAAGATCACCGCCTTCGAGGTCGCCGACGCCCGGCAGGCGCTGAAGCTGGACGGGGCGAAGTTCATCACCCAGTACCCGCGCAACCCCAACGCTCTCACCGTCAAGTTCAACATCGCCCGCGCCTTCTACGACGACGGCGAGTTCGAGCGGTCGAGCCAGCTCTTCACCGCCTTCGCCATGGAGTACCCGACGCACAAGGACTCGCCGGTGGGAGGAAAGCTCGCGCTGGACAGCCTCCGCCAGCTGAACGACTTCAAGGGCATCGAGGAGACGACGCGGAAGTTCCTCTCCAACGGTCAGCTGCCCCCCG
>Ga0207674_10003901_pt1 | contig 18142 bp, 19 predicted proteins | sample KBSCornC72_FD_184303 | JGI IMG/M metagenome (GOLD analysis project Ga0207674, IMG submission 184303) | Corn rhizosphere microbial communities from Kellogg Biological Station, Michigan, USA - KBS Corn C7-2 (SPAdes) (version 2) | ecosystem: Host-associated > Plants > Roots > Rhizosphere > Soil ... | reverse complement strand
GGTGTCTCCGTAGGATGTGGCATTCAGGCTGCGGTCCGCGTAATAAGGCGTCAATCGCACGGTGGCTTTGCGCAACGGTTCGCCAGCCTGGGTGAGAACCTGACCCTCCACGTGAGCTGTGCGGGCGGCGGCAGTCGGGGCGGAGTCAGGCGCAGGCTGTGCGCCGAGGGAGGCGGAGAGCAGGATACAGAATAGACACAAGCGCAAGACGAGGTCCTTCCAGCGCTGATTTTACACGGTTGAGAAGAGAGCGACTAGCGGGGGCACACCGAAATTCTAGTGCGCTTCCGGTTTGAATTCGGGCGGCAGTTCGGAGCCCTTGCCGAAGAAGTATTCTTCCATTTGCTTGAGCAGGAATTCCTGGGCTTCGGGCTGGCCGAGGTTGAGGCGGTACTCATTCATGATCATCTTCATGTGCTCCACCCAACCCTTCCAGGCTTCTTTGGAAACGTTCTCGTAGATGCGCTTTCCCAGGGGGTGGCCGTCAAAGGGAATTTCGTCGAGGCCGGGAGCTTCCTTTTGCAGCTTGACGCAAAAAACGGTGCGGCCGGCGGCGGCTGGAGTGGTCGGATCTGCCATGCAACCAGTTTAGCGCGCGGGAGCGGCTCTACTTCTTGCGCACGGCTAGCAGCAGGTTGGACTCGTTCTGGCGCCACTTGTAGCCAAAGCTGAAATCGAGCGGCTCGACACCGCTGCGGGCATCATAGGCGGCTTTCAGGTCTTCCTGCACACCGGTCTCGAACAGTTTGATGGGCTGGTGGTAGGCGCCGAACAGGCGGACGTCCCATACCGGCGGTTCGAAGAAGTAGTGATAGGGGATGCCGGAATCGTCTTCGATCACCACCGTGCTGCGGTCCAGAATGATGCTGCGAATGGTCGAGAAGTATTTCTTGTGCATCAGGTAGGACGCCGATTTCACCAGCGTTCCACCGGGCGGCAGGGTTTGCAGATATTTGGTGGTGCCCGGCTTCCTGGCGAGACGCCGGTTCTGCAGGTTGAGCGCGAAGTAGCGCAGCGTGCGCAGGCGTTGGCGCTGGTCCTGGAAGTGAATGGTCAAGCCGCGAGTCTCCGTCGCCGCCTTGTCGTTCGACGCGATCAGCGCGCCGGCGGGAGTGATCCCGAGGGGCGCTACATCCAGCACCGAGTTCCCGGCCCGTGCGATCAGGAACAGGAGCACGGGCAAGACACCCTTGGCAGGGCCTTCGGCCAGGTCGCGCTCCATGTTCTCGGTCTTGAAGAAGCCCATGGAAGCCGCTGTTTGCCAGCCTTCGCGGAGTGCCGGCCAGTATTCGGGAGTAAAGTCCTCCGCCTTGGAGGGGATGCAGCCGGGCGGCTCGAGGCCGACCAGAACGTATTCGCTGGCATCGGGGAAGAACGCCAGGGCATTGGTGGCGTCGGGCCCGCTGAAGGGATAAAAGACGGAATTCGTGGCCGGGGCTTTTTGCAAATACTTGCCGCGCCAGGCCGAGATGCGATCGACATAGCGGCGCTTGAGGCGGTTCCAGTCCGCTGCAGCGGTTTTGGAGTAATCCGTCCAGGCAGCTTTCTGTTCATCGGTCATGGACCCGGCGTACGTGGTGTTACTGATGCCGGCGATCAACTGCGCCGCCGCGTTCCAGTCGCCAATAGCGCCTTGGGTGGTGCACGCGGGCGCAGGGGCTGGTTGTACGGGCGGAGCGGTCTGGGCTGTGATACGGGTGTGAAGCAGCGGCAGCAGACACAATCCCGCCAAAGGCAACCTGAATTTCATTAAATTCCCCACTACCATGATGCACGAACGCTTGAATGGACGCTCGCTTAGGCGGTAACGTTACGCCACGCTCACGAGCGCGCCGCGAGAAATTGTTCGACTTCCGCGTTGAACCGCTGCGGGTCTTCCAGCATCAGGAAGTGACCGGCTCCCTCCCAAATATTTAGCTGCAGGCGCGGAAAAATGGAGCGCATCAGCTCAAAACGCGCTTGGGTCCCTGGCTCGGCAGCCTGGATGGCGATGGCCGGCAAGTCGAAGGTCTCGTCGTCGGGAGGTGGCCCGAGCGAGGAAATGCTGCTTAGCGCCGCGATGCGAACGTACTTGGGAGTCGCGGCCATTTTCGCGCGGATTTCGGCGCGCAGAGCGGGGGGCGTTTGCGGGGTGAAGCAGGATTCGACGCGCTCGGCGAAGTTCCTCTCGCCGGCGGCGCCCTGCAGGCTGCGGGCGATCTTGGCGAAATGGGCAGCGGTGGCGGCGCGGTCCGCGGGTCCGGCCATATGGCGCGATACGAAGGCGTCCACCAGCGCCAGTGCCGAGGCCTTTTCCGGAAACTCCCGCAGGAAAGCATAGGCGATGGGGCCGCCCAGGCTGTGACCGATCAGAACGGCGCGCTCGACCTGCGCGTCGCGCATTACGGCTTCGACGGCACGCGCGAAGAACTCGATGGGATAAGAGCGATGCGGTTTGTCGCTAGAGCCGTGGCCTGGCAGGTCGATCAACAGCGCACGGCGCTCAGGATGGTCATAAAGCGCCTGCTGGCCGCGCCAGAACGTGAGATCGCAAGCCCAGCCATGGATGAATACCAGCGCCTCCCCGCCCGCGCCGTAGCTCTCATAATGGACCCGCACACCGTTGAATCGGGCGAAGCGCGAGGCGTCATTGGCCGCCGCCCGGGCTTGATTCCCGGCTGCGGCTATCCCCACAATTCCGGCCGCGCCCGCGGCTCCCAGTGTCAGGAATCGCCGCCGGGGCATGCATTCCCGCATTGCCGGAATTAGGATGCCGCGCTTTCGGTGGCGCCGGCGCGCTTGGCTTTGACGGCCGCTAGATATTCGGAAAGTTTCAGCGGCTGCCGCGCGCCTTTTTCCATGTGGCGCTGCACCGCCTTCTGATAGCGCCGCAGCGTATCGCGCTTGTGGGCTTCGCGCAGGCTGCAGCTTTCGATATCCAGGAGCAACTCGATCTCCCACGGCCGGAAGGTGTTGCGGTGCATATTGCCGCGAAGCAATTCCTGGATGAGGCGGTTGAACTGCGCCAAGACTGTCTCGCTGTCGGGTTCGGATTCGTACATTATTTTTTTAGGGACTCGCGTGGTCCTGGCTTTAGTTTACCCTTGCCAGCCAAGCGTGGATGGCCTGCATCTGTTTGAGGATCTCCGGCCGGTCGGCGGCGTCCGGCTCCATGGACAGATATTGCTCCAGATCGCGGCGGGCAGCCTGGAAACGCTTCAGCTCCAGTTCCAGCAGGCCGCGCTGTTTGTACCAGCCGGATAACCCGGGCACGCCGACCAGCAGCAGATCCAGCGTGTCGACGGCGCGCGCCCAGTCATTGCGCCGCAGGTAAACGCCGCGCAAATTTTGGAGCATGCGGATGGCGATTTCCTTCTTCGAGGCGCGGCGCAGCAGGGCTGGATCGGCGACCTTGGCGCCGGCCAGCGCAAAACATTCCCGGGCGGTAATGGCGCGGCCGCCGTTGAAGGGGTCAATGTAGGTGGAGTAATTGCCGTCGTCGAACTGGATGACGAAATGCCTTGGGAGGCTGATGCCGAAGACCGGCATGGCCAGGCGGCGCGCGATCTCCATGTACATTACCGAGAGCGTGATGGGAATGCCGACGCGACGCTCGAGCACCTGATCCAGGCAACTGTTGCGGGGATCGAAGAAGTCGTCTTCGTTGCCATGAAAGCCAAGCTCGCCGAAGAGATAGCGCTGCGCGGTCTCGACGAAGTCGCGGCCATCGTTGAAATTGCGCAGGCGGTCGCCCAATTGCGAAGCCAGCTCGTTCAGGCGGTCGAGCCAAGGCTCGGGTTCAAGACCCGGGGTATTGATCGCAGCCAGTTCCAGGGCGGCGCGGTCCAGACGTCCCTTGGGGGGATCTTCTTCGAGCAGATAACGGAGATGATTTGCCGCAGGCACTGTGATTCTATTGTGGCAGACGAGGCTGGGGCGGAGGCTGTGGCGCGGCGTTGTCGACACTTCGCGGCGCGGCCGGCCGAATCGATACGAGAGGGCGTCTGCCTACAACATTGGAATGCCGCGACGTGGTGCGCCAAGCGGAAACATCTTGCTCAATCGTTGGATCTGGGTGCCAGTCAGTTCAAGGTCACCGGCGCCCGCGTTCTCGACAACGTGGTCGATATCCGACGACTTGGGAATTGTGAAGGAGAAGGGCTGGCGCAGCAAAAACTGGAGCGCAACCTGGCGCGGGGTTGCATTGTTCTCCATCGCAATTTCCTGTAACAGGCGGCCTGCCGGCGTGTGCGGATCGGGGAAGTCGCCGTGCCCGAATGGGCTGTAGGCCACGAACGCGGCGTCATGCTTTTCGCAGCAGGGAATGACGCCATGCTCCGCCGCCCGTTCTTGCAAGTGATACAGAACCTGATCGCAGACCGGACCTGCGGGGCCACTTAGCCGAAGGGCTTCCTCCAGATCCCGCGCATCAAAGTTGCTGACGCCCCACGAAAGGATCTTGCCTTCGCTCTGCAGTTGCTGAAAGGCCGCGATCGTATCCTCCAACGGATAGCCACCTCGCCAGTGCAGAAGATAGCAATCGAGCCTGTCGGTCTTCAATCGTTTAAGCGAACCTTCGCATGCAGTTACTGTGCCTTTCCGCGACGCATTCTGCGGGAGCACTTTGGAAACCAGGAAGACTTCCTGGCGGCGGTGAAGGATCGCCTCGGCGACCCATTCTTCGGCCCGCCCCGACAAATACATCTCAGCGGTGTCGATGTGTGTCAGGCCAAGATCCAGGCCGCGGCGCAAGGCTTCAATAGCGGATTCGCGCTTGTCCTCCTGGCCATACCAGGTCCCCTGCCCGACGACGGCAACTTCACGCTTTGTAGCGCCGAATTGGCGGTGCCGCATTTCGTTCATTCTCCCATGCAAATCGAAGTTTATCTTTAACTGGCTTGCTCGCCCGACCGGCTCGCGGAAAGCGAAGCGCCGTTCCCGCGCACGGTATGCGCGCGGGCTGCCATCGGTTGTAATATAAACGGTGGAGTTTCCATGAAGATCACAACGTTGTGCCTCGTCCTTGCATCCGCAAGCCAGATTTATAGCCAGCCCAATCCATATCACGCCCTGGACCAATGGGCGCAGATTCCGCCGGGGAGAAAATGGGGGTCGGCGAGCGCGCTGGACATCGACCAAAAGACCGGAAACATTTGGGTCGTCGATCGCTGCGGCGTCGCTACCTGCGGCGGCAGCTCGCTGGATCCAATTTTCGAATTCGCTCCCTCCGGAAAGCTGCTGAAGAATTTCGGCGGCGGAATGTTCGTCACGCCGCATGGCATGTACATCGACAAGGATGGAAATCTCTGGATCGTCGACCAGGCGATTAAGGACGGGAAGGGCTTCCAGGTTTTCAAATTGAACCAGGAGGGCAAAGTCTTGCTGACGCTCGGCAAGGCCGGGGTCGCGGGCACTACCAACGATACCTTCAACAGCCCGTCCGACGTTCTGGTGGCGCCCAACGGCGACATCTTCGTCGCGGACGGGCACGGCGGAAACACCAACGCGCGCATCGTGAAGTTCGACAAGGACGGAAAGTTCATCAAGACCTGGGGGAAGAAGGGCTCGGGTCCGGGCGAATTCAACACTCCTCACGCACTGGCCATGGATTCCAAAGGACGCCTATTCGTGGCCGACCGCGATAACAACCGGATTCAAATCTTCGATCAGGACGGAAACTATATCGAAGAATGGAAGCAATACGGTGCGCCCAGCGGGCTTTACATCGACGCCAAAGACAACATCTATGTGGCCGATTCGCAGTCCAACGCGAAAAACAATCCGGGCTTTAAGCGCGGCATTCGCGTGGGCCGGGTAAAGGACGGCAAGAACGGCAAGGTGCTGGCGTTCATTCCGGATACGATGCCGACCCCGGAGAGCGACGACAAATACCCCAACAACCCGGCATTCATGATGTCGACGACCAGCGGCGCTGAAGGCGTGGGGGCGGATTCAAAAGGCAACATCTACGGCTCGCAAGTCGGCCAGCAGAAGCTCATAAAATACGTGAAGTGACCGGCTGTTCCGGATCGCGCCGCCGTTTCGGCGGGGACTTAAAGCTGATCTTGGTATTCCTCGAGCGCGACCTTGACTAGTTGGGTGCGGGTCTTTACGTTCAGCTTCTCAAATAATACGCTGAGGGATGACTTCACGGCGCCCTCTGAAATCTGCAGATGCGTCCCGATCTCCCGATTGGTCAGACCTTTCAGGATGTAACGGAGCAAAGCCCGGTCGCGCTCGGTCAGTTTCGGATTCGACGCCGTCCGCGTGCGGTCCACCGATCGAATCAGCGATGTCAGATATTTTTCCTCCAGGCACGATTCCCCGGCCGCCAGCTTGCGAATGGACTCGCACAAGATCCGGCCCGAATGCTTCTTGTGTATGATTCCAGCGACGCCTGCCTGGAGCAAACGCACCGCTTCCTGACCGCTGATGCCCGCAGTGACCACCAGGATCTGACCTTCAAACGCCGCATCTCTGGCGCCTTCCACAAAGCCCAAGGCTCGCTCATTTCCCAGATCGACGTCGAGCAAGACCATGTTCACGTTGTGATTGAGCAAGGCCAGCGCTTCCGCCGAGGATTCGCACTGACCCACCACTTTAAGATCGGGCTCCTTCTCAAGTGTTCGCGCCAGTCCTTCGCGGAACATGGCGTGATCGTCCACGAGCAAGAGATTTATCGATTTTGCCGGTTTGGTCAAGTGCGTTCTCTACACTGCATCCAGTTCGACGGCGAAACACGACCCCGATGGCGGCGGCTCGAACCGCAGCTCACCGCCATAGCTTCGCACAATGAATCGCGAAATATATAAGCCCAGTCCACTCCCTGTAGCGCCGTCCTGAAAGGGCTGGAACAATTTCTCGGGAGTCTGGATTCCCGGGCCGGAATCATGGAATTTAACGATGACCTTTCGTCCTTCGACCAGCACCATAATGTGCAACTCCCGAAGCGAAACCTCCTGCACGGCGCGGTTGCTGTTCTTCGCGAGGTTCAAGAATGCCTGCAATAGCCCGTGAGGCTCCGCCAAGACGGCGGGCAGATGCTCCGGCAGCTGCCAATACACGTTTCCTTCGATCTCGCGCCATTCAGGTTCAATCAGAATCCGAAGGTTGTCCAACACTCCTCGCAACGGAACATCTTCGATCGTCTCCTGCGTTGTCGAGTGCAGCTCAAGGGCGGCAATCGTTTCCAGGCCATCGACCAGATTATCCAAACCGCTTAGGCCTTCATCGCCGGCGAGTCCGCGGCGTTCCCGCAGATCGTCGCACAGCATAGACATGGCCTCGCAAAAGTTGCGCACTTCGTGAGCGATCGCCGCCGTTGCTATTCGATTTCCCGTGAGAAGGTGGCGCAAGCCTTGCTCTTCGCGCTCCCGCATTTCGTCTGATGAGTCGACTACAATGGCAGCCAGACGCTTTCCCTCGGGCGCCACGTATGAGGAAAACCAGATGTGCGCCAGGAACATCTCGCCATTGTCGCGATGGCCTTGACACTTTACGCTGGTGCGCAGGCCGAGCAAGTGCGCGTCCAAGCGGAGCGCGTCGGCGAGGAGAGGGAAGTAGCCGGCGACAAGCCGCCCTTTCAGCGTCTCTCCTTCAGGGATCATCAGGAGTCTGCTGGCTGCGCTATTGGCAGCCAAGACAGTGCCCCTTTCATCCATGGTCAAAATTCCGGCGGGACTGCTCTCGGCCAGCAGACTAAGTTGTTCTTCCACTTCGCGCCGGAGCTTCTGCTCACGCTGAATTTGTGCGAGATGAAGAGTGGCCTGCTGATGATTCTTCACCAGCCCGGTGACAAACAGACCCGACACGAAGTACGCCAGTGCCGCGAAAACGAAGCGTAGGATGAGGTCGGCGGTTGTACCGGGGACATCGAACCACGAGCGGATGTAGGAACAGATGATGGCAAACGCTGCGGTCTCGACCGGACGCAAGACCACGGCTCCCAACATCATCGGAACAATATACAGCGCCGCGAGAGAGACATTATTTCCCGTGATCCAATCGAGTAATGTCGCTGAGATCGCTAAGACGGCGGTCGCGGTCAGAATTTTTAGTTTGCCTGCCCTTAGGAGTTTCGGGATCACTAGCTAGAAGATAAGGCCATACGATTTTCGGAGCAAGAACTTTATTGCCGTTGTCCAGTGCCGCTAACTAAAGTTGCATCAGCGCCTAACTTTCCTCCTTATTCAAAGTATTGATTGGACGCGATTCGCAGATCCCGCTACACTCGATTTTCCCTCACATCCGCGCTCGCCAAGTTCGCAAGCGCCAAAGAGCCAAGCTTCATTTCTGCCGCCGGCGGAGCAGCCAAGGCGCCGTGAAGTATTTGTGTTTAGCGGCCTGCGTACACGCGAGCCTACTTCAAACCGGAAGGATCATACGACGAATGAAAAATGCGCGTGACAGAAAGCTGTTCGGGATGGGCGCCGCAAGTTGGATCGTCCTAAACCTCCTATGCGCGGGTGCAGCGTTTGGCGAGACCGCGGCGCCCGATGTTATCAAGAGACTCGACGTCCTCGACAAGGCGGTCAAGAGCGCTCAGATGTCGGGCGACAACGCCTGGATGTTGACGAGCGCCGCACTGGTCTTGATGATGACTGGGCCGGGCCTGGCTCTGTTCTACGGAGGCTTGGTCCGCCGTAAAAACGTGCTGGGCACTATGATGCACAGCTTCATCATGATGGCGACGGTATCGATATTGTGGGCGGTAGTGGGCTACAGTCTGGCGTTTGGAGAAGGGTCGGCCTTCATGGGAGACCTGCGTTATGCCTTTCTAAACGGCGTCGGCGCTGAGCCTAACGGCGATTATGCCGGGACCATTCCGCAGCAGACCTATATGATCTACCAGCTGATGTTCGCGATCATCACGCCTGCGCTGATCTCCGGCGCGTTCGCCGAAAGAATGAAGTTTTCGGCGATGCTGTTGTTCATGACGTTGTGGTCGCTGGTAGTGTACTTTCCCATGGCGCACATGGTGTGGGGCAAAGGCGGATTCCTGAATGGAACGCTCGGAGGAGTTTTTCCCGCGTGGGATTTCGCGGGCGGCACTGTGGTCCATATCACCTCGGGCGTTTCAGCCTTGGTGTGCGCCTTGTATCTGGGCAAGCGAAACGGATATCCCAACGAATCCATGCGGCCCCATAGCGTGGTGCTTAGCGTAATTGGGGCGTGCTTGCTATGGGTCGGCTGGTTCGGCTTCAACGCAGGAAGCGCTGTAAACGCGGGGCCCCTTGCCACGAGTGCTTTCGTCGTCACTCATTTCGCGACTGCCGCTGCCGTGCTGGGATGGATGGCTGCCGAGTGGATGGCGGTTGGCAAGCCGAGCGTACTGGGAGCGATCTCGGGCGCGGTCGCTGGCCTGGTTGCAATTACTCCCGCTTCGGGCTTCGTGAAACCCATGCCAGCCATGTTGATCGGGCTGCTGGCAGGAGCGGTCTGCTACTTGATGGTGAGCAAAGTGAAGAAGATTTTTGGCTACGACGACGCGCTGGATGCGTTCGGCGTGCATGGCATCGGTGGAACTCTAGGCGCTATTCTTACCGGCGTCTTTGCTACCAGGGAGGTCAACGATCTGCGAATGGGCAAGGCCATGGGGCTAGTGGATGGCGATGCCGGCCAAGTGATGAACCAGTTCATTGCGGTTGCGATCGCCTGGGTTCTGGGGATTGTGGGGACACTCGTCATCCTGAAGATTTGCGATGTGGTTCTCGGGGTACGCGTTGACCAGCAGCAGGAAATGGACGGTCTCGATCTGAGCATGCATGGAGAAGAAGGTTACAATCTCGAGGCCTAGGGACCCGCATCCACCTAAAGGAAAACATGATGAATAAAATTGAAGCGATCATCCAGCCTCACAAACTCGAGGAAGTAAAGGAAGCGCTGAAGGCCGCGGGCATCGACGGCATGACGGTCATTGACGCGCGGGGTCACGGACGGCAGAAGGGCCATAAGGAGGTCTACCGCGGGCAGGAATATCAGGTAGATCTGCTGCCGAAAATAAAAATCGAGCTGTTTGCTCCAGCGGCCCGCGTGGAGGAAATCATTACGGTGCTCACCAATGCCGCCCGTTCCGGAAAAATCGGCGATGGGAAGATCTTCGTCTCTTCCATCAGTGAAGCGGTTCGCATCCGCAATGGTGAGCGCGGAGAGAGCGTGCTCTAGTAGCATTTAATCCATGCTCGACTTACAAAAGCTAGAGACATTCCGCATGGTTGCAGCCACCAGCAACTTCAGCGAGGCCGCGACCCAACTAGGCTATACCCAACCGACTGTGACGTTTCACATCCAATCGCTGGAGCGCGAGTTGGGTGTTCGGCTGCTCGAGCGTCAGCGCTTTTCAAAAACGATCGCCATAACCGATATCGGGGGGCGGATGTTGGAATATGCCGAGCGGCTTCTGGCACTCGCCGCGGAAGCGAATGCCAAGGCCGTAGCTTTTAGGCGGAGCCGATCCCGAGGTTGCGCGCACTAATTATCCCGCCAGGCTCAAGTAACGGAACCCGGCCTTCGATAATCGGGCGCGGTCGAGGAGATTGCGCCCGTCGAGCAAGACGTGTCCGCGCATGCTGCTCTTAATGGATTCCCAGTCGAGTTCTCGATACTGCTGCCACTCGGTGACCAGGACTGCGGCGTCGCAATCCTGCAGCGCTTCCTCCGCCGTGGCGCAGAGGGTGACATCGAGATCCGGGTACTCCTGCAGGAAGCGGCTCATGGCCACCGGGTCGTGGGCCTTCACCCGCGCGCCGCGTTCGATCAGCTTGCGAGCGACGTCGAGCGCGGGTGCCTCGCGCAAGTCGTCGGTGTCGGGCTTAAAAGCCAGGCCCAGCAGACCGATGGTGCGGCCTTTGAGGATCTTCAATTCGTCGAGCAGCTTTTCCACCACGCGCTCGCGCTGCCGCCGGTTCATATCGCGCGCCGCTTTGACGATCTGCGCGTCCAGGCCATACTCGCTGGCGGTGGCGACCAGCGCCGCGGTGTCCTTGCCGAAGCACGACCCTCCCCAGCCAATGCCGGCTTGCAGAAAACGCGTGCCGATGCGGGCGTCAAGTCCGATTCCCTTGGCCACTTGCGTAATGTCCGCGCCCACTTTCTCAGCGAGCTGGCCGATTTCATTGATGTAACTTATCTTGAGCGCCAGGAAGGCATTGGCGGCGTACTTGATGAGCTCCGCCGAGGCCAGATCTGCGGAAATCAACGGTACCGCGCCCATGCGGTCGGGACGCGGCAGGTAGGATGGCGGATTGAAGGTCTGTTCCAGCAGCGGCCGGTAGAGCGAATACAGCACCTCCGCGGTGCGCTGATTGTCGGAACCAACCACGACGCGGTCCGGATACAGGCTGTCGAAAATGGCCGATCCTTCGCGCAGGAACTCGGGGTTAGAGGCCACCGCAAACATGCCCTTGGCCTTCTGGTTGGTGCGCTTCTCGTAGGCGTCGCGCACGATGGATTCCACCCAGTTGCCGCTGCCGATGGGCACCGTGGATTTATTCACCACCACCACGAAATCGCCCGCAAGATTTTCGCCGATGCCGCGCGCCGCAGCTTCCAGGTACTTCAGGTCCGGTGCGCCATTGGCTCCGGGGGGCGTCCCCACGGCGATAAAAATTACCTGTGATTGCGGGATGGCTTCCGCGTACTCGATGGTGAAGGAAAGATTGTGCCGGGCGCCGGCCACCAGCTCCGGCAAATGCGGCTCATAAAAGGGAATCTTGCCGGCTTGGAGCGCCTTCACTTTGCGTTCGTCGGCATCGATGCAAGTTACCTTGTGCCCCAGAAAAGCCAGGCACGCGCCGGTGGTCAGACCCACATATCCAGTTCCAATGATCGAGACATTCATAATAGTTAGCGTCGATTCCCCATGTTAGCGATTCCGCCGTCGTGCGCGCGCCATCCTGCATCCACTAACCTGAAAAACATGCGGCGCTTCGCGACCGGATTGGGGCTCACTTTTCGTTATTGGATGCAGACCGAGGTGCACGTCTACGCTTTTTCGGTGGCCGCCAACGTTCTTCTCTCGTTCTTTCCTTTCTTGATCGTAATGTTGTCGTTGTCGCGGCGGGTTTTTGGCCAGCAGGCCGCCGTCGGGGCCATCGACTTGGCGCTACGGGACTATTTCCCCGATGCTCTAGGTCAATTTCTGCAACGTAACTTGCCGCAAACCGGATCGGTGGAGCTGGTTTCTATCCTGCTGCTTCTGTTCACCGCGAACGGCATCTTCGAACCCCTGGAGGTCGGCCTGAACCGGGTTTGGGGCATCCGCAAGAATCGCAGCTTCTTTCGTAATCAGATCGTCAGTTTGGGCCTAATCTTTATTTGCGGCGGCCTGGCGCTGGGCTCCATGTTGCTGACGGCGCTGAATCAACAATCGTTCCGCGTGAACGCGTACGGCAATAGCTGGATCCAAAATCTGGCGGGTGGGAGCGTAGCGTGGGTATCGCTGCTGTTTTTCAAGCTGGCGGCGGTGCCGCTGGCGGTGCTGGTGCTGTTCCTGATTTATCGCTATCTGCCTAACGGGCCGACGCCGCTCAAGCGCGTGCTGCCCGCAGCCATATTTGTTGGACTGCTGATGGAAGTGCTTAAGTACGTAAACACGCTGGTCTGGCCCGGCTTTCAACGCAAGCTGGCGCGCGAGTACGGCGTGTTCCAGTATTCTGTGACGCTGATTTTTTTGGGATTCCTGGCGTCCATGCTGGTGCTTGGTGGTGCGGAGTGGGCTGCGAGAGGGCACCGGCTGGATGAGGCCGCGGAGACGGGCGATATTAAGGCTGAGTTGTGAGGCGCGCAAGACCAAACGGTACTCTTTGACGCGATGAAGCGCGAGCGATCCGCTCAGTGCGGAGGAAAAATCTGTAACTGGGTTTTATACCTCCCCGCTCAAAGCTGCGCGCTCCCTATCGCACTCGTGTTTGTTCTTAATACCGAAATCTCGCCAGATCATCTCCCTGGAGATGTCCACGATGCGAACCGTGGCCGGCTCTCATTGCCATGCAACACCCAGCTCGGCTCGGAGCAGTCGAAGATCTGCTTCAGCCGCTTCACCTGCCGCGCGCTGCGCCCCAGCGCCTGAGCCGCTTCTACCACACTCACTCGCCCGGCCACCGCATTCTCGATCACTACGATTCTTAACAACTGCTTTGACTCAAGTCCACTCCAAGTTTCGGGGGTGACACTTTCCCTGAACTGTTAGGGGGTGACATTTTCGCTGAACAATTACAGCTGACGCGCCCACCCTTGACATCGCCCCACAATGAGCGTAATAAAGTAGCCAGCACGCAGACAGCCTGAGGAGGTTCGTCCATGTCTTTGTCGTCTCCGATTGAGATTGTGGCCGCGATTTGGGGCGTGGTCACGATTGCGTATTTTGCATTGTTCCTATATCGCTCCGTGATCGGCATGAAAGAGGAAGACACGCTCTATTTGAGCGTTGGCGAAGAGAGGCTGGCGGCCGAGCAGCGGGAAGTCATGAAGCGCATCTACAAACTCGACTCCTATAGCAAGAAAATTGGCTATGCTGCGCTTGCGATGACAGTCGTGCTGGCGGGAATGTGGATTCTCAGCGTGGCGCGGCAACTGTTCTGAGGGCTGAGAGCTAGGAAACGACGGGTTCCATCCCGAAGCGACGCAGCAGCAGAAACTCCGACAGATTGTCGGTGGTGAGCAAGCCGAGCAGTTGCTCGTTCTCCATGACCAGTGCGCAGCGGCCCGCCTGAGCCATCAACGGCAGAACCTCGGCCAGGTCGGCGTTGGGCTCCAGCGCCAGAAACTCGCGGTCCATCGCACCCGCCACGTACGCCTCCGGCCCGTCGGCCGCGATTGAGCGAATCAGCAGGTTGCGTCCCAGCAAACCCACAATCTGGCTGCCATGCATCACCGGGAAGTCCTGCTGCGATGTGGAGAGCAGCAGATTCGCGGCGTCGCGAATCGTGCTGTGATGTTCCAGAGTGTGGAATTCGGTGATCATGGCGGCACGGATCGGAATACCGTGCGTCAGTGAGCGGCCCAGCGCCGCCACGCTTTCCTGCGCTGCGCCGAGATAGATAAACAGCGCGAAGAACACCAGCATAAACTGCGGCGCCAGAAGCCCGTATAAGCCCATGCTGATCGCCAGCATCCTGCCCATCCAAGCCGCCGTGCGAGTCGCCTCCTGCTCCGGCCGGATGTAGCTTAGCAGGGCGCGCAGAATGCGTCCGCCATCCATCGGAAACGCCGGCAGCAGGTTGAATCCAGCCAGCAGGATATTGCCGTATAACAGCAGCGCCAGCGGACTTTTGCTATTCGGATGCATCAAATCAGCGACTTTGATAACCGCGGTTTCGTGGATCGAGATCATGTAGTAGAAGATCCCCGTCGCCAGCAGAAGATTCACCAAGGGACCGGCCAGCGCCACACAGATTTCCGCCGTCGGCCGCAGCGGACGTTCCATGCGCGACAGCCCCCCGATGGGAAACATGACGATCTCGGTGGTACGAACGCCGAAGCGGGAAGCTACCAGCGCGTGTCCAAGCTCATGAAGCAGCACGCTTACCAGACTGCCGAGCAGGAAGATTGCATAGGTGCTGTTGGACTGAGCGCTGCCCAGGACGGAGACGAAAACGAACACGACAAGGAGAATGAATGTGAAGTGCAGACGCACCGGTACGCCGCAGACTCGAAAGGCTTTAATGGTGCCTGAGGTGGCCGCCTGATGGCCCGTATGGCGTAGAGTTTGCACTGGCAACAAGAGATCTACCTAACCCTAAATTCGGCCTGCCGACAGACGAACTTTAGGGACGCCGGTACTTTAACCTGTAAAGTTCCAAATAAGCCAAATCCCAAATACCCCTAAAAACGAGGAATCGGGCCGGGATAGGAGCGCTGGCTCTTATGGCTGGGCAGGGGTCCGCTGGAGTCGCTGGCGGCGGAGCGGCGCGCCAGTGAATTGCTGAAATCCAGCTCTCCTTCGTTGAACTGCACCTCGCGGTCCAGAATCATCTCGATAGTCGTTCCCTTCGCCAGTACTGCCTCCGGTCCGCGCGTGAAGATCACCCCAGCCAGGGCCGCGGCGGCTCCGGCGCCCGCGCCGATGGCCGCACCCATCCCGGTAGCGCCAGAGGCGCTGCCCGCGAGCGCCCCGATGCTGGCTCCAGCGGCGGCGGTTTCGCCCACCGTGCGTACGTCGCCAGCCTTATTGCCTTCGCTGCGGATGGTGCCCTCCTTGTGATCCAGTTCCTCACTGGCGCGGCCGTCAAGCCCAGTGACGTGGGCCCGGAAATCGCGTGTGGTGCCGTTCGGAAGGGTCAGTGAGTCAAAGCGCAGGTGGAATTCGCCCCGCCCTTTCACTTTTCCGGGCCGGCGGATTTCGGTGATGGTGCCCATCACATAGCTCCCCGGCGGGATAATAATGCGGCCGTCGACCAGTATCGGAAACACGCTCTCCAGATACACCCGGTCGCCAGGGACGGCATTCTTGGTGCTGACGCTGTTAATCAAGCTGAGCGGCACGTGGGTGCCGGTCTCCACCGTGTAATTCTTCGATTGCGCGGCGAGCCCGGCCGCCGCCGCGAGCACAACTAGCACCTGCAACATTGGCCGAATCATGATGGAGGCACCTCTCTTCTTTAGAGTGTAGCGTTTTTCTCAAGAATCTCCGCCAGCATCTCTGGAATTTCGAAAACCGCGCGATTCTCGATGCGCGCTACGCACTCGCGATATGAATCGAGCGAAGCCAGCAATTCCTTTACTGACTGCTCGATTCCGCTAAAACTCTGGACCACCATCCCCGTATGCCGCTCGCGCACCCACTCGGCGTTGTAGCGTTCCTGGGGCAGCGTCCAGGCATTGCGTTCGACGATCACCGGCAGCTTCATAGCCACCGCCTCGCTGATGCTTCCCGGCCCCGGCTTTCCAATGAAAAAATCGGCAAGCGCCATGTAGTAAGGCACCTCTTGCGTGAATCCTTCGATGAAACGCGGCGCCTTCGCCGGCAGGGCCTTGAGCCGCTCGACCAATTTTGTATTGCGGCCGCAGATGAAGATGAGCTGCGTGGCGGCGAGCCGTCGGGAAATCTCCAGCATGACTTTTGAGCCCTGCCCGCCGAACAGCACTAATCCGGTTGGCAGTGACGGATCGAGACCCAGACGTTCGCGTTCTCGTTCGCGATCCACGTTTACCGGATCGTAAAAGCGCGGGCGCAGGATCATGCCCGACGCCGAATAAATCCGATCGTCCGTATGCCCCAGAGAACGGGCCTGTTCCACCGCTTTCTGGGTGCCACAGACGAAGTACTGGTCTTGTCCGGCCTCCATCCAGAAGTGCGGAGGGTAGTCCGCGAAATCGGTCAGGATGGTGACATAGGGAACTCCCGGTAGCGCGCTGCGTAGGCTTTGGTAGAGGGCTCGGTTGAAATTGGGCACCAGCGAAACAACCAGGTCCGGTTGCGTATCTTTCCAATGTGCAGTCAGGAGCCGAACGGTAGGGTCATGGTAAAGCCGGATCACACCATGCATGAACCGAAGGCCTTGTGCCGAACCAAGGGTCCAGCCCTTCGCCAGCATTTTGTTATAGACGTCTTCCAAACGCAGGCCGGTGATCTTCCGAAAGATGTCCAGCGAGTCGAGGACCTCCTGCAGATTGACCAGGCGCACCTCCCACGGCTCGCCCCCGGTTGCCCGGTGTTGCGAATCGATCACCGATTTCAACGCCATGGCCGCGGCGCGATGGCCTCCGCCGGCGTCGAAATAGATAAAATCAATTTTCTTCACTATTGTTTTATACCAGCGTCACGCGGCTGTTATACCAGAGGTCTAAAACGATAGCATGGCAGCCTCGGTTTTACACTGGCTCTCCTCTCGCGACCATCGCCTGATGCGCCGCGTGAACCGGTGGACGCCCCCCGGCTGGATGCGTCTGTGGATGGTCGCGGCCACGCGAGGAGGCGACGGCTGGCTGTGGTGCGGCGTGGGATTAGCAGTGGCGCTGGATGGCGGCACCGAGCGCTTCCGGGCGCTGCTGGCGGCGGTGCTCGCGGTAAGCGTGGGCATCGCGCTATTCCTGAGCTTGAAGCGAGCCTGCGGGCGCAAGCGCCCCTGCGCGATGGAACCGCATTCCTGGGCCACGCTGCTCCCGCCGGACCAATTTTCTTTCCCCTCCGGCCACACCATCACTGCGTTCGCGATGGCGCTTTCGCTGGGTGTGTTTTACCCGGTGATGCTGCTGGGGCTGTTGTTCTGCGCATTCAGTGTCGCGCTTTCCCGCATTCTGCTGGGCATGCACTTCCTCAGCGATGTGCTGGCCGGCGCCGCCATCGGCAGCGGGCTGGGTTATGCCGCCGCGTTGCTCCTCAGTGGCGCTTGACCGGTCCACTTGGCGTTCCCGCCCGCGCTGGCTGACCTCTTCGTGGGAAAGTCCCCGGTTGATTTCTATTGACGGGCCCGCAAATTCGCGATAATATGCATGTGAGATGCATGTTTTACATTTCACGCTTCTGCACGGCCATAAGGCGAGCCGCTCAGTCGACCGGAGGAAACCGCAATGATGAAACTCCTCATAGTGCTTGGCGCCATGTCGGTTGCGCTGGTTTTTGCGTTTGAGGTCAAAGACGACGGGTACAACTTCCCGTACATTCCGATGGATCATTCGGCAATCGACTATCTTTCCCGCCCGCAGGACGATCCGGTGGCTCGTCTGCAAAAGCGAATCGATCAGGGTCAGGTGAAAATTGATTACGAACCTAATCACGAAGGGTATCTTCCGGGACTGTTGAAAGCTCTCCAAGTGAATGTGGATTCGCAGATGCTGGTGTTTTCCAGGACCAGCTTTCAAGCTCACAGAATTTCCACGAAAGCTCCCCGGGCCTTATACTTCAACGACAGCGTAGCGGTGGGATTTGTACAGGGTGGCGACCTCATGGAGTTCGCGGCGCTCGATCCCAAGCAAGGCGTAAATTTTTACACGATGGATATTAGGAAGTCGGCAGCGCCCACCTTTGTGCGCCGCAATGACGAATGTATCGCTTGCCACCTGATCCCGGGAACCCTGAACGTTCCGGGTCTGGTGGTCAGTTCCGTCATTACAACGCCTCAAGGTTTGCTCCGCTTTCCGGGCGCCGGACTGATCATTGATAGCCGCAGCCCGATAGAAGATCGCTGGGGCGGGTGGTACGTCACCGGGACAACCGGTACGG
>Ga0207674_10003900_pt1 | contig 18146 bp, 20 predicted proteins | sample KBSCornC72_FD_184303 | JGI IMG/M metagenome (GOLD analysis project Ga0207674, IMG submission 184303) | Corn rhizosphere microbial communities from Kellogg Biological Station, Michigan, USA - KBS Corn C7-2 (SPAdes) (version 2) | ecosystem: Host-associated > Plants > Roots > Rhizosphere > Soil ... | reverse complement strand
CCGAGACTACTTCGGCCGGCGACGAGGTCCTCAGGTACGCCGGTGGGCGCGGCCTCCGTAGTGTAGGTAGGTCGGTCGACCGCCGTCCTCGTCGGGGTTGAAGAAGACGGCCAGGAGGTCGGCGTCGGCGATGGGCAGCCGCAGCAGGAACGAGTCCTCGCGGTCCACCGGCTGGAGCGGCAGGTCCACCATGGGCGGCCAGCCCTGCTCCTCGGCGATGCCGTGGCTGGAGACCGGGGTTAGATCAGTCCTGCGCGGACGCCGTCGCGTGCGATGTCCTATTGCGGCAGGCTGTCTCGGCGAACTCCGCCAGCCGATTCGTCACGCTTGACTTCGGGGAACAACCACATTGCGAAAATCATGAAAAAACCGAGGAATGCAACGACGTGCTGGATGCGATCGTGCCCAAGCACATGTTGATAATAGAACGCAATGGCAGCCACCAGGACAACCACCAGCGAAAGTCCGAATTTAATCTTTACAGGCATCGCCAGATTCTCCTGCCAGTTCACACCAGGTTTGCCCAGGACGGTCCCGCCACTTTAGCTAACGTTGCGATAGCCATTACTTGAATACCTACCAGTACGACAAGTCCAGTTCGTCCATCGCGAAACGATGGCGGCCAAACTTCAAAAAGTCCGGGCGCAAACAACACGACAAGACCGGCCACGACAATGAGACTGCTCCATCTCAGCTCGGCGTAACCGTAAACTCCCGTGCAAGCCAAAAGTAATGCCAGCAAAAAGGCGTTGCCGACGATCAGCAGCGTCGCTGCGCGCGATCTCACGGACTCCGGACGGGAGCGGAGCGGAAACATGCCGGCAACGACCAGGAAAGCGACAGTACAGATGGTCGCGAACGCTGCGAACCAGAGCAGGGAAATCCAATGCGGTTCGATAGCAGCCATGGCTTGTTTGCCTGTGACTTGACCGAAGCTTACTCGGCCGGCGTAGCGAATCCCGTCGGCTCGCCCGCGACGTTCAGCTTCGGTGTACGTGAAGTCTTGCGCATGTTGGTCTTGACGAAGCGGGTGTCATAGCCGTTCAGCAGATGGCCAAGCAGGCAGCGATCGAGGTCGGAGGTGCCGAACAGCCAATCCATGACAGGGAAGGTCAGGTTCATGTTCCGCTCCATCATGATCGACTGGTTATGGTGGGCGGTATGGTGACGCCGGATGGTGTTGACGAAAGGCGCGTTTCGGACGAACCAGTTTTCATCGACATGGCAACAGAAGTGCATGAACTCGTAGATCAGATACATCGATGTCGTCGTCGAGATCAGCAGCCAGCCGACATTCGGCGAGATCAGCCAGCCGAAAACAAGGGCCGGCGGGATCGACATCATGGTGAAGGTCACAAGGGCGTAGGGCGGAAAGAAAGTCACGCGCCAGTCGTTATGGTCCGCGAAGCGCATCTCCTGCTCGGTGAAGAACTGGTGATGCATCAGGGTGTGCCGGTTGTAGATCGCGCGGAACGCCTTTATCTGCGATGGCCTGTGCATGACGAAGCGATGAATCCACCATTCGAAGAAGTTTGCGAACAGGAAAGTCACGGGAACAATCACAAGCTCCCACCAGCGCAAGTCGCTGATGTTGGCGAAATAAACCGACAGGGCCGTGAATCCGATCACATAGATGACGAAGGCATGCAGCCAGCCATTGTACCATCCTGCGATGCGGTGGCGGTAAGTTGCCCTGTAATTCCGCTGCCGCTCCGTCATTGGACTCGACGCTAATTCCATCACTCCGTCTCCGTCGCTCGCCAGGTTGTTTGGTGTGTGATATATCACCAATCTATTAGCCCGGCAACCGGCTTTTCGGATGGCCATTGCCCGAAAAAAGCGCTTGCTGCGATGTCGCTGATATATTTATGGTATGGCAACAAGCGCCCGACAGATGCGCATGTACACGGGAGGCCACTATGAAGCTCACGCGGCGCAATTTTTCCAAGCTCGCAGGTTCCGGCGTCCTGGCAGTTGCTGCACCGGGGATATTTGCACCCGCCCTGGCGCAGGATAAGCCGCTGAGGATCGGAATTATTGCGCCGCGATCGGGCGCGGCCGGTACCGCCGGCGAGTGCGGCATTCGTGCGGTGCAATGGGCTGCCGAGCGGATGAACAAGGATGGCGGCATCGCCGGCCGCAAGATCGAGTTGGTGTTCGAGGAAGAGACCAGCCCAAAAGACACCATCGAGCGCTTCCGACGTTTGATCCTGCAAGAGAAGGTCGAGGCCGTCCACGGCTTGATCTCGACGGGAGTCAGTCTCGGGGTTGCGCCCGTAGCCGAGGAAGAACAGGCGCTTCTGGTGATGTGGGACGGCACCACACAGGACGGCGTCAAGGAGACGATGGCGAAGCCGCGCTACGTTTTCCGCTCAACTGATAATGAATGCGAAGCAGTGATGGGGTCGCTTCTCGCGATCAAGTATTTCAAGGGAAAATTCAAGCGGGTGGCCGGCATCAATCCCGACTATTCTTATGGCCGGAACAATTGGGAGGCATTTCGCCAGATCCTGGCACGATACGGCGTCGAGACGGAGTTCGTCGCCGAACAATGGCCGAAAGTCGGGACAATGGACCTGACCTCGCATATCGCCGCGCTCAACGCTGCCAAACCGGATCTCATCTTCTCGTCAATGCTGTTTGCCGATTTGCCCGTGTTTATGAAGCAGGGAAATGCGGCGGGTCTGTTCGACGGCGTCAAAATGGTGTTGCCGGCAGCCGGATGGCAGATCAATCAACTCAAGAAAGAATTCATGCCGGAAGGCGTGATCTTCGGCCACAACACGCTGTATTTCGACCATCCGCAGGCGTCGCCGCTGCAAAAGGCATTCGTCCAGGATTATAAGGACCGCTACAAGGAGGTACCGCACTGGGAAGCGGACAGGGCGTATTTCGCGCTCGCTACCTACAAGGCTGGCGTCGAAGCTGCGCAAAAAGCGGCGAGCAAATGGCCGACGCCGGAACAAGTGGCGGAAGCGATGCCCGGTCTCGAGGTCGAAAGTCTCGGCGGCAAAGGACGCTTCCGCAAAGACAAGATTGCCGAACAGGTTTTCTATCAGGGCCCGTCTACCAACACCAACAAATACGATTTTCCGACGCTGGCTTCGATCGACACGTTCCGGGCCGAACAGTTGCAAAAGCCGCCCGGTGCAGATTTCTGGGAGTGGATCAAGAGCGCGAAGATGCCGGTCTGAGGCATGACCGAACTTGTGGATGTCATCCTCGGTGGGACATTCCACGCTGCGGTGCTCTTTCTCGTAGCCGCCGGGCTGCAGCTTGTGTTCGGCGTACAGAAGATCGTCAATCTGGCCTGCGGATCCTTTTACGCCCTGGGAGCATATTTCGGAATTACCGCGGTCGGCATCGCCCTCAAACTCGGCATGCCGCCGGTGCTGTTCTTTCCGGTCCTGATTCTAGCCGGGTTGACGATCGGTCTCGTCGGACTGCCGATCGAACGCGTTTTGCGCACGATATACCGCCGCGACGAGAGCTATCAGTTGCTCATCACCTTCGGCTTCCTTCTGATGTTTCAGGATGCGTTTCGCTATTTGTGGGGCGCGACGCCGCGAACGATGGACAATGTCTATCTCGCCTACGGCACCGCGCATATTCTGGGAGTTCGGGTACCGACCTACAATCTGCTGGTGATCGCTGCAAGTCTTGCCATCGCGGTCGCGCTCGGCCTGTTTCTCGAACGGACCAAAACCGGACGTATAGTGCGCGCCACCGCGGAAAACCGCGATATGGCAGAGGGCCTCGGCGTCAACGCCTCGAAAATCTTCGCGCTTGTCTTCACCGTGGGATGCATGCTGGGCACGGTCGGGGGCGCGCTGGTGGTACCATCGGGCGCAGCATCGCTCGATATGGCGGTGGACCTGGTGGTGGAATCGTTCGCGGTGGTTGTCATTGGCGGCCTCGGCAGCATGCGTGGCGCGTTGGTTGGCGCGCTTATCGTGGGACTGATGCGCGCGGCGGCTATTTCGCTGATGCCCGAATTGGAGATGTTGTCGGTGTATCTGGTTGTCGTCGTCGTGCTTATTGTCAGACCAGCCGGCTTGTTCGGGAAGGCAACAGCGTGAGCAATCAGTCGATCGACATCGCGCCCCCGGCGGCTGTGCGACGAACGCTACCGCAGCCCAATGGATTGTGGATTCTGCTTGGGCTGATAGCAGTCATGGCGCTGCTGCCGCTGGTCGCCTCGCCCTATGCGCTGCTCCTTATGCTGCCGTTTATTGGTTACGGCATCGCGCTTTTGGGATTCAACCTTCTGTTTGGAACTACCGGGCTATTGTCCTTCGGGCACGCGCTTTTTCTTGGCGTTGGCGCCTACACCGCGGCGGCGCTGACTTCGAAATTCGGCATTCTCAGTTTCGAGGTTTTGCTGATCGCGGCGGCGCTGGCATCCGGGCTGGTAGCGCTGGTGATCGGGGCATTGTGCGTTCGCTACACCAGGATTTTTTTCGGCATGCTGACGCTGGCGTTCGGCATGCTGTTTCACTCCTTTTTGTTCAAGTTCTACAACATTACCGGTGGTGACCAGGGCATGCGGGTGCTGCGGCCGTTGTTGCTCGGCATGGAATGGCGTGGCGGCAAGACCGTGTTTCTGACCGGTCCGTTCTACTATTATGCGCTGCTGTTGTTTGCGCTGCTTGGTGTCGCGATGTGGCGCATCACGCAGTCACCGTTCGGTCTGCATCTGCGCGCGATACGCGAGAATGCCGGCAAGGCCGCCTACGTCGGCGTGCAGATTTTTCGCATGCGGTTGGCCGCCTTCGTCATCTCGGCGATCTATGGCGGCATCGGCGGAACGATCCTTGCCGTCACTACGGGATTGGCGGATCCCGAACTGGCTTATTGGACCCATTCCGGCAACCTGGTCTTCATGGCGGTGCTTGGCGGCAGCGGAACATTTTCGGGTCCGGCGATCGGCGCGCTGGTTTTCGTGGTGTTGCAGGATTTCGTGATGTCGATCACGCAATACTGGCGCTTTGTGATGGGCGGCGTGCTCGTGCTTCTCGTCGTCTTCGTGCCGCAGGGGCTATCGGGCACGATCGAGGCTCTCGTTAGCCGGCGCGCTGGAGGGCGATGAAAATGCAGCCCGCCCGCGCAGCCGATACAGCACCGCTGTTCGAGACCATCAACGTCTCGAAAGCCTTTGGCGTATTCAAGGCCCTTAACAATGTCTCTTTTCATGTCCGCGACGGCGAGTTTGTTTCGATCGTCGGACCGAATGGAGCCGGCAAGACCACGCTGGTCAATGTCGTGACCGGACTGCTGCGACCGACGGCCGGACAGGTCCGTTTTTTGGGTCGCGATATCGCCGGCATCGGGCCGGTCGAACTCGCCAGACTGGGGATGTCGCGCGCATTTCAGCTGGTCAATATCTTTCCGGCACTCACCGTGCGCGAAACCCTGGCGGTGGCGGTCGCCTCCCGCCTGCGCCGCGTCGGCAATCCGTTCCGCTCGCTGAAGCGCGATGACGCGCTGCACACCGACGCCGAGCGTATCGCGGAAGTGCTGGGCTTGCGCGCCAGGCTTGAAACGGTGGCTTCGACCTTGTCGCAGGGCGAAAAGAAATTGCTGGATATCGCGAGCGCCTTTGCGCTCAATCCCAGCGTTATCCTGCTGGACGAGCCGACCAGCGGCGTTTCGACCGGCGACAAGCATGCGATTATGGAAGTTCTGGTCTCGGCGGCGAAAGCGGCGGGTGTGCGTGCCGTCGTCCAGGTCGAGCACGACATGGATCTTGTCGAGCGGTATTCGCATCGCATTGTCGCGTTACAGGAAGGGTCCGTACTGGCCGACATGCCGCCCGACGCTTTCTTCGCGAATCCGGCCCTGATCGCCGCGGTGATAGGAACGCGCCCGCAAACCCAGCGAAAGATGTCTTGATGCTTAACCTGTCGAACCTGAACGTCGACATCGAGGGCAGTCGCATCCTCAACGGCGTCAGCCTGTCAGTCGCGGCCGGCGAACTTGTCTGTCTCGTCGGGCGCAACGGCGCCGGCAAGACCACGACCTTTCGCAGCATTATGGGTTATCGCCGCGCGCGCTCCGGCGATATCAGCTTCGACGGCCGCGACCTGACGAAGCTGCCGACCTGGCAAATCGCGCAACGCGGTATCGGCTTTTCGCCCGAAGAGTCCGAAGTCTATACCGACCTGACCGTGGCCGAGAATATCGAGCTTTCGACCTGGACGCGGCCTTCTGGTCGTCCGGCCGCGGCCCGCATCGAAGAGGCCTACACCGTGTTCCCGAAGCTGCGCCAATATCTCGCCCGCGGCGGTGCGCAGCTTTCCGGCGGTGAGCGCAAGATGGTGTCGATCGCCAGGGCACTGACGCTTGATCCAAAACTGCTGCTGCTCGATGAACCGTTCGAAGGTCTGTCGCCGGCGATCATTCCATCGATCGCGGAAGGCGTCGCTTCGATCCGCGCGATGGGCAAGGGTGTTCTGATGGCGGAATCCAACGTGCACCACATTCCCGATTACGTCGACCGGATCTATGTTCTGGAGCGAGGCGAGGTGATGTTTTCGGGCACATTGGCCGAGGCGCATCGGGACCGCGACGTCATGCGCGTGATCGCAGGCCAGATCGAGGTCGCCTCGTGAGAGGGCAAGCATTTCGGATCGGAAGCGGGAGGGTAATATGAAGCGCTATGCGGGAGATCGGACTATCGATGGCGTGAAAGTGACGGTCGATGGCGCGCCACTCGACCCCAGCGTCGATGTCATCGAGTTCAGCAAGAACGGCTTCGAGTGGAGCTATGAAGGGCCGGAGCCGCGCCAGCTTGCGCTGGCGCTGCTGGTCGATCATCTCGGCGACAGGGACAAAGCAAAGGGTTCGGTAGAGGTATTTATGCGCGCCGTCGTGGCGAATTTCGGCAATGAGTGGGAAATGACGTCGGCCGATATTGACCAGGCGTTGGCCGCGCTTTCCGGCAAGGCGGTTGCCTGATGACCCTCAAGTATCGGGCCGCGGTGTTGCATGCCGCGCAAACGCGGATGTCGATCGAAACCGTCACGGCGACGGACTTGCAGCCGACCGACGTGCTGGTTCGAATCCGCGCGGCCGGCCTTTGCCACACCGATCTCGAGGTGATCGAAGGATCGCTGCGCTATCCAATGCCGATCGTGCTCGGGCACGAGGCCGCCGGCATCGTCGAGCAGGTCGGCCCTGCCGCGCGCGGGGTGAAAGTCGGCGACCATGTCGTGCTCTCGTGGAATCCGCACTGCGGCCATTGCTTTTACTGCGACCGCGACGCCCCGATCCTGTGCGAGCAATATCTCGGGGAGGGACCGAAGGCGCTGCCGTTCAATGGCGAAAGCCGCGCAGCGTTGGCCGATGGCCGCCCGCTTCGGCAGCTGATGTTCCTGGGATCGTTCGGCGAATATTGCGTCGTGGCTGACCAACAAGCCATTCCCGTTCCAAAAGATATTCCTTTCGACCGCGCCTGCCTGCTCGGCTGCGGCGTCATGACCGGCGTCGGCGCGGCCCTCAATCTGGGCGCGATCGCGCATGGCGATACCGTGATGGTGATAGGCTGCGGGGCGGTCGGCCTCGCCGCGGTGCAGGGCGCGCGGCTGGCGGGTGCAGGTGCGATCATCGCAGTCGATCTCGACCCGGCGAAACTTGTGCTCGCCGTGCGGATGGGCGCAACGCATGGCGTCAACGCATCCACAGACGAGGCGGTCGCCGCCGGCAAACAACAGACGGGCGACCGCGGTGTCGACGTCGTCATCGAGTCGGCCGGGAGCGGCTCGGCTTTTCGGGTGACCACCGAGGCCGTTCGGCCCGGCGGCCAGGTCATCTGGCTCGGCAAGATCGACGTCAACAAGGACGTCGCGTTCCGCTGGGGCTCGCTGATGCAGGAAAAACGCATCCGCCGCGTCAGCTATGGTAATGCGCGCCCGCGGCGGGATTTTCCGCTGCTCGCGCGTGCCTATCTCGACGGCTCGCTGATGCTCGACGAGTTGATCTCGCGCCGCATCACGCTTGAGGGGATCAACGGCGGTTTCGACGCCTTGAAGCGCGGCGAAACCATTCGCAGCGTCATCATGTTCGATTGAAGCCGCCTCAGGTATCGAGTGTCTTGCGGGCGAAATCCTCGATGTAGTCGATCAGCCGGTCCGAGGCGGTCGCCGCCGCCTTCGCTTTCTTCTGCGAAACCGCTTCCGCGACTGCGGCGTGCAGCTTGGCGGCAAGCGGCAGATCCGCGACCTGCTGGTAGTGCTGATACCAGAACCGGCGCGACAAGGCGTTCATCAGTCCCATGGACCGGCGGGCGAATTCGTTGCGGGAAGCGCTCGCGATCAGGATGTTGAAACGCTGGTCGAGGCGCATGAAGGCGATGTCGTCGGCCTTGGCGGCGGCGGCGAGCATGGCTTGCGCGACGTCGGCGAATTCGCGCCGTTCCTCGGGGGTGGCGCGCTCGGCCGCCAGGCTTGCCATCAGGCGCTCCAGTTCGCGCCGCACTTCGAGCAGCCGCAGTTGCAGCCGCAAATTGATCTCGGAGACCATGATGCCGCGCCTCGGCATGATCACAACGAGGCCGTCCCTCGCGAGCCGCTGCAGGGCCTCCCGGATCGGGGTTCGGCCGATCCTCAGACGTACGGCAAGCGCCTGTTCCGACAATACCGTTCCCGGCGATAATTGCAGCGTGACGATCATCTCTTCAAGTTCGCGATAGGCGCGATCTGTAAGAGTGCCGTCCTCAGCCTCGGCTGCTCGAGACAGGCGTTTCGTTGGCGCTTTCGATTTCAAATCGTTCCTCACTCCAGCCGGCGGGCTCGCGGGCAGTCCTAATGCATACCAATCCCAAGCGTATATTGGCCATATATCACAAAGCAACACCGCAAAGGGACGCGTGATGAAGATTGCATCGAGCTGTGTTGGAGCCACATTGATCTGTGACAGCCGCATGTTTGTGCCGCGCCCAGCGTCGAACTGCAGTTTCAGAGCACCGCAATCATTGCTTTCTTCGCCGTAGCGGATCAGCGTCCCCGCGCCAGCCTGACCATTGAACACAGCCGGACCACTCTGGGTGCCTGTCAATGTTACGATGAGACACGGTGCTGCTTGTGCCATCGACATGGGGGCCGTGAGCCACGCGGCGCAGATGAGCGCGGCCGAGATAGAAAGTCGCTTCATGCTAATTCCGTAAGACCAAAAATGGCGGTACTTGGAAAATTGCCAGTGTCGGGAAGTGGCGGCAAGAGGGATGACCGCTCATGGCACCAAATGGACACCTGGCCTTACTATCCCGGAGTCATTCCTGTCGCGCGCCGACGAGGTGATCGAGTAGCAGTCTTTTTTGATGATTGTATGCTATTTGGGTTTGCCGGACCTCGGGTGGTTTAACGGTATCTGTTACCGTATTGGCGCCGGGCATGGCACGGGGAGCGGGATCATGGCCAAAGAGCAGAGATTCTTCGGCACGAGCTGCGGGCTTGGGCCGCATGCCTCACGGCGCGGCTTGCTGCAGGCCGGCTTGGCGATCGGCACGCTGGCTCTGGGCCAGCGCGCTGCGCTGGGGCAGTCCGGCGGCGCGCACGCCCACATGCCCGAACTCGGCGCGGCGAAGTTGCCGGTTGTGGCGGCGATGGACCAGCCGCTGGTCGAGCCCGAGGTCCGCCGCTCCGTCAATGGCGTGCTCAGCACCAGCCTGAGCTGCGCCTACGCCTATCGCGACATCGGCGGCATGCGCCTCTACCTGCGCCGCTACGAAGGCGGGCTGGGCCCGACGCTGCGCATGAAGCCTGGCGAGACCCTGAAGATCCGGCTCATCAACGACTTGCCGCCCAACCGGGATATCCTGCCCAGCAACCCCTCGCATCCGCACCAGCTCAACAACACGAACTTCCATTTCCACGGCGCGCACTGCAGCCCGAGCGGCATCGCCGACAACGTCATGCGCTCGATGGCGCCCGGCAAGTCGTACGACATCGAGATCGCGCTGCCCGCGGACCATACGCGCGGCACCTACTGGTACCATCCGCATCACCACGGCTCGGCCGACGTGCAGGTGGCGAGCGGCATGGCGGGCGCCATCATCGTCGAAGGCGACTTCGCCGATGTGCCCGAGGTCGCCCGGGCGCGCGAGCGGGTCATGCTGCTGACGCAGGTCGTGTTCGACGCCTTCTACATGATCGAGGACTTCGGCACGCTCTTTCCGGAAACCGCGACGCGCTTCCTGGCGATCAACGGCCAGCGGCGGCCGACCATCGACATGAGGCCGGGGGAGGTGCAGCGCTGGCGCCTGGTCGGCTCGCAGTACCAGGACAACATGCTGCTGGAGCTCGACAAGCACCGGCTGAACGTCATCGCCTGCGACGGCATCCAGCTGGGCGCCCTGCAGGAGATGAAGCAGCTGCTGATCGCGCCGGGGCAGCGCGCCGATGTGCTGGTTCAAGCGGGCGATCTGGGCACCTACGAGCTGAACGCCATGCCGTTCGATCAGGGCCATCCGTCGCCCGCCGGACCGCTCGCGCGCGTGGTCGTCGCCGGCGAGCCGCTGCCGATGAAGCTCCCGGCCGCACTGCCCAAGCCGCCGCTCGAGACGATCCGCGACAGCGAGATCACAGGCCGGCGCACGCTGGTCCTGGGGGCCACCTCGCCGGAGAACGATGTCGCGGGCCACTGGCAGGAATACACCTTCACGGTGGACGGCAAGATCTTCGATCCCTCGCGCATCGACCAGCGGGTGCGGCTGGGCGCGGTGGAGGAATGGACGATCCGCAATACCCACGAGCACGACGACCATATGTTCCACATCCACACCAACCCGTTCCAGGTCATCGAAATCGGCGGTCAACCGCAGGCCGATCGGCCGTGGCGCGATACAGTGGTCGTGCCGCGGCCGGCCAAAGGCGGTAGCACCGTCATCCGCTCGCGCTTTCTCGACTACACCGGCGTCTTCATGATGCACTGCCACATGATGAACCACGAGGAGATGGGCATGATGCAGGCGGTCGAGGTCTACAAGGACTGACGCCCCGCCCCGCTCATGGACTTGTGCTCGAGCGCCGAAGTCAAGGATTGCTGCCATCTCCCGCTCGCCTCGTTCAATGCCCGGCTCGCGGAGAAGTGTCGGCTGTGAAACCGGCGCGATTGGGATTGGGATTGGGTTGCTTGAGCGCCGCTCGCAACGTTTTCGGTCTTCTCAACGGATCGCAATCTCGCCAACTACATGGTGTTATACCGGTCGAATCCAGCAGCATCAGGAGACCGCCGTATGTTTATCGCCATGAACCGGTTTCGTGTCATCAAAGGCTCCGAGGGAGCTTTCGAGCATGTGTGGTTGTCGCGCGACAGCCATCTCGAAAAGGTGCCAGGCTTTGTGGAATTTCACCTTCTCAAAGGCCCGGAAGCCGAGGACCACACACTTTATGCTTCTCATACGGTGTGGAAGAGCCGGGCCGTCTTTGAAGCCTGGACCAAATCAGAGGCTTTCCGTGCCGCGCATAGCCGGGCAGGCGACAATAAGCCACTCTATCTTGGGCACCCGCAGTTCGAGGGGTTCGAGGTTTGCCAGACGGTCAGGCACGGCAAGGCCGAGGTCGCGTGATGCCCACGCCGCGTAGCCGAAATTTTCGGAACGGCTTTCGCGGCATCGGCGGAAGGTTCAACAATTATGAGCGCTCGCGCGGGCGCTTGCTGCGATACAGATCGCGCATTCCATGGTGGCCAAGCCGGAAAAAGCCCGCCGCACAGGGGGACATGCGGCAGGCCAGGTGGTTTGTTCATCAGGGAGGACGCTGTAAAAACGTCGCGGGATAAAGTTCGTTCCTGTGTCCGGTCACCGACTTTATCAATGATAGCAGTCGTTTATCGAGCCTTAACCGGATGAAACCGCGTTGCTGGGGGCGTGGTCGTTTATTAGGTCGGGGGATCGACTGGCATGTTCGCGATTTTTGATCGAGCCTTTGTGCTTTGCAAAGGCGTGCGTGATTTCCGCACCCATCAGGATTATCTGCGATGAATAATAAACCCAGATCAAGATGATGATGATCGATGCGGCGGCTCCGTAAGTGGACTCCAATCCTTGTTTGCCGATGTAAAATCCGATGGCGGATTTCCCAAGTTCAAAAAGGATAGCCGTAACGATCGCTCCCAGCCAAACGTCGTACCAATCAACGGCTGCATCCGGCAGCCACTTGAACATCATCGCGAAAAGCAACGAGACCACGCCGACGGAAGCAAAAATTGTGACCAGCTGTAAAAGCCACTCCCGCACATGCGGCGCGGCATATTTCCCGAAAGCTGCGAGGCCGGCTGTGACGATCAGCGATACCATCAGCAGAAAGCCAAGCGCGAAGACGGCGGCGAGGGAAGCGGCATAATTGCGGATGAAGTGCCACAGGCCGCGGCCTGGCGCTTCTTGCACTTCCCAGACCGTGTTCAGGGCGTCCTTGAGTTGAATCACGACCCCAAGGGCTGCGAACATCAGCGCACCCAGGCCGATCAGTGTTGCAAGAAGGCCCTCTCGCGGGCGGCCGGCATCCGCCAGCATGGCTTGAACGGCCTGTGCACCGGTGTCCCCAACCATGTCCTTGATCGAGGACGCCACCTGCCCACTGACGGCGGCTTGACCGAAAACGAATCCGGCAATGGCGATGGCGATAACAATGACGGGTCCGAGCGAGAACACCGAATAATAGGCGAGCGCCGCGCCCTGGCGAGAATCTTTGTGGCGGGACCAGTTTTCAGCGGCCTCTTTTGCAACTGTCCACAACATGGCATTGGCGGTTTGTCGCCGAACCCCTTTGGTAGTCGTCGATGCGACAAACTAGATCCCGGTGCACGGGCCACGGGCTCGTCGCAATGCTTGTCCAGCCTGATAAGGCGGAAGACTGAAATTGGTTCCTGCAGGTATCCGCCGTTGAAAGCCCGATCATCAGCGAACCGCGAGAAGCGTTTGCTCAGTTGAATCAGCCGTTGCCGAAAGTCCTCGAACATCCAGCGCCGGTGAGAGCAAAGCGCAAGGTCGCTAAAGCCGAACCACAACCGAGTTCCTGCTCCGGAACAGTCAAGATCATTTCTCTGCCCCAATCGAAACGTGAAAAGGTCTTATCCGTTGGGCATTGCCGCGTCTCTCAAGTAGCAGCGGGGATACCTGGAAATGCGGTTTTTTATCGCGGCGGTTGTCGCGTTCGCTGTGATGGGTTTGAATTTTGAGATTGATTTTAAATCGAGCGTAGGGAAAGAAATTACGGGACCAGTTGGTGGAGACGAACATCCGGCTCCCTCCGCCGATGATGCTGATACGACAGAGCTCAGCCCTTCCTCTCTGATCGATCCTCCAGAACCGACGGCTTTGTTGGATGCTTCCGCGGCGGAGCAGGAAATCGCGGAGCCGGAGCCAGCGCCGGAACTGCCATCAAGGAATTTCTGCGAAGCTCTCAAGGAAGCTGCTGAATCAAGCGATATCCCCGTGGCATTTTTTGCCCGCCTGCTGTGGCAGGAGAGTCGGTTTCGCTTCCTTGAGGTGAGCCATGTGGGCGCACAAGGCGTGGCGCAATTTATGCCAGGCACGGCCGCTGAGGTCGGTCTTGATGACCCCTTCGATCCATTTAAGGCGCTTCCGGCGTCAGCAAGGTTCCTCCAAAAATTACGTCATGAATTCGGAAACCTCGGGCTGGCGGCGGCCGCGTATAACGCCGGCAGTGGCCGGATCCAGAAATGGTTATCCCGACAAGCCGAGCTTCCGCGCGAGACGCGGGATTATGTCCGGATTATCACGGGCAATGCCGCCGAGAACTGGATTGAAGAATCCAGCACGATATCTCTGCGACAAGAGTTGCCGCGCGAGGCTCCCTGCGAAGGTGTGGGCGGCCTATCCAAAGCCAAGGAAGCGGTCCCGGTACCGGTCGCTCTGGCGCCTTCGATCAGCGACATGATCAGGAAGGCTGAAGCGGAACGAATGGCAGCGGCAAAGCTGGACGCCGCCAAAGACAGGGCAAATAAGGCCAGGGTGCATTTCGTGCAGTTGCTGCAGAAGCGAAGAGCGTCTCTCAAACAATTGGCTGAGACCAGGGAGGTAAGAAAAGTCGCAGCGTTACGCCGCCCGGAAAGCGGCCATTCACAATCACTGCATGCCAGCGTTGCGCTTTCCAAAAACGCGGCTCGTTCTCGAACGAAAGCGGCCGAACGCGCGCGCCAGGTGAGGGTAGCCTCGGCAACACGGGCACGAGGTTAGGCTGGCTTGTTGATGCCGAACAAATCGCGGCTCCGCCGATTAAGGGAACGAAATGGCGGCAAAGCCGTTCCGGTCGGATCGAGGGAACCGGCATGCATACGGAGATCAACCTTTTCGAGAAGCCGATCGGTCGCATCAAGGAAGCTTGCGACCTGATGGGGATCGCCGCTGACTTCGAGCGGAAGCTTCCCGAACTCGAAACCTACCTTGAGGGCCTGGTTGCCGATGGCGAGACCGACGAGGATCGATTGACCGTCAGCGGCCTTTGCTTTCTGAAGGGGAATTTCGGCCCTGCGTCCAGCAAAGACACCGCACCGGCGGCTGATTGAATCCGGGAACCCTGCAGCCCGAAGGGATAGGTCTCCGGCGCGTCAGCGCTGCGGTCCCATGAAGTGGTGGGAATGTTCGGCGCACAGGATGTGGTGATGCAGGTTGGCGATCCATTGGCGGCCGGAGACCGTCATGTTGAGATATTTGATGCCATCCTCAATGTGGGTTGAGACGCTGTTCCAGAAAAAGGCGGGGTACTTGTCAATAATATCGGCCGGCGACGAATATCCGAGTTGCCGGTTCATGCCGATCTCTTCGAATTCGCAATAGAGCGCGTTGGCCTTTCGAGAGTACATGGGATCGCCGAGTTGGCCTATCAGATCGGCAGCCTGGACCAGTTTTGGCTCGATGTCCTCATCGTCGCTCGCTGGTCGCGCTGGAAAACGTGTCCTCTCAATTGCGGCCGCGATACGCGATGCGTCGATGACGGGAGACGTTCCCAGCCGCTCAAAGGCAAACAGCTTCGATCGATCGACGTGATAAGGCGACAGTGCTGCATCCGATGCGCCGCGAGGCAGCGTAATCGTCTTTCCGCTTGCGTCCACCACGAACTCGGTTTCGGTGTCGCCGCTCAGGACGCCGCGCATATAGCCGATATCGTGCAGCAGACAGGCGACGATCAAATGGGCGTAATCACCGGGTTCTATTCGTTGGGAAAGGTTCATTCCATGCAGAATGTCACGTCCGACCATCGTGACCTGCAGGGTGTGCTCGAAATTGTGATAAAGCGCGTCGCTTCTACCCAGACCTTCAATCGTGCTGCGCGCCAACGATCCTAAACGCTCCGCCGTTTCGTCGTGTGCCGGACCAAAAACGCGACGGAAATCCGTGGCAAGAAACTTGCCCAACTTGTTGGCTGCGATTGCCGTGATTGTCTTCACCGGCCACCCCCAAGACGGCGGATGTTACCATGTTGCGAGGAAACTGGAAGGCGAAAGACGCCGGCCGGTAGGCACCCGATCGGCTTGGCGGTCGTATCGTCAGCGATACCGGCTCCATCAAGGATGGCAGAATGCTTCGAGCCTGAATTTCAGGGGGATTGCGACTACGATATCCGAAAATTCGTGATAGTCTTCGGCAGTTCATCCGGCACTCAAGGGGGCGAACTTGTACAAGAAAGTTCTTCTCGCCTATGACGGTTCAGTTGAAGGACGACGGGCGTTGCGGGAGGGCGCGAAACTTGCGCAATTTTGCGGCGCCGAGGTCTTCCTGCTGGCGGTCGTGGAGATTTCTTCCGGCACCGTGACCCTGGAGGGAGGCTTCGCGATCCCGGTAGAAGACCAGATTGCAACCTATGAGGCGATCCTGGCGGAAGGGGTGGAGCGGCTCAAGGCGATGGGCTTCTCCCCGACGGCGCGGCTGGGCATGGGGTCCGCAGGACAGGAGATCGCAGGCGTCGCCGAAGAGATCGGGGCAAATCTCGTCGTCGTGGGTCATCGTCCCACCGGGCCGCTGGCGCGATGGTGGTTCGGCTCGGTCGGCGCCTACCTGATCAAGCATCTGCGCTGCAGCGTCCTGGTTGCGCAAACCGAGCTTAGCGACGATCAGTTCGCCCAACTGCTGACGATGCCCGCTGAGCAGGCGTAACAGTATTCGCCCATAGCGGTTAGCCGGGTAGGGCGATGGACTGCCGACGCCTGACAATCGGCGAAACACTGGGGATGCCCGGCAATTCGTCAATCCCATGGCTATGCCAGGGTATGCACGATCACCGGGCCGGCCACCGCTGTGGCTGGTCCAACCAGCAGCGGCCCGAGATTCTGCTCGATCCAGGCGAGCGCACGCCTGTTGGCCTCCTCCGCTCCCGCGAAATTGTTGAAGACGCTGATCGCCGTCACGGTGTCGTCTGGCGCATAGACCACATAATAGGCCATGAAGCCTTCGACATCGCTGATGATCGGAATGGCGCCCTCCTTGATCCTGCGGGCGAGCTCTTCGGCCATGCCAGTCCTTGCCTTGCCCTGACGGATGGCGGCGTACATGGGGGTCCTCCTTCACCGGCGAGGCTGCCCGAGATCGCGACTAGCGGCGAGTCACACACATCATGAACAGACGGGGCGGGCAGCCGGATTCCCCGCGCGCAACATTACGCCATCCGGCGCCACTGCACCATCGGGGGCGACGCGGCTGCACCTTCACCGGGTCGAACTCACCATTGGAATAATCTTGCGCCGCGGAATCCGTCGGATGCGCTCGGCTATGGTCTACGTCATTCAAGAGCGCGCCCGATGCCAGCCGATTAGGTTTTTTCGGCGCGGCGAACACGTCCCTGCAGGCTTCCATCTCGCTGCGGTCGCGTTAAAGTAAACTTGCGGCCGGTTTGGTCTTACGCAAGGAACCGCCCAACCTGGAGGGCCGGCGCCCCGCAAGCGTCAACAAAGCGAAATGCGAAAATGAAACGCCCGGGGATTGCGCGGCGGGGACAATATGTTCAGGCGTTGTATTAAAGTGGTCGCGCTTTGCGCGGGCATTACGATGCTTGCGGCCGCGGGCACGGCCGCAGTCATGGCGCAAACCTATCCCGTGCAACCGATCAAGGTTATTGTTGGATTCGGTTCCCGGCTCGGCCGCCGATATCCTTGCCCGCCTTGTCGGCAAGCAGATGGAAGTCAGTCTGCGCGAGCCGATCGTCGTCGAAAATCGACCGGGCAACAGCAGCATGATCGCGGCGGAAACCGTGGCGCGCGCCTCCGCCGACGGTTACACGCTTTTCATGGCGACCATCGCCAACACGCTCAATCCTGCGGAGACGAAATCGAATTTCAACCTCGGGCGGGATCTTGCGCCGATCGCCCTTCTCGGCATCGTCCCCAACGTGCTGGTGGCGCATCCGTCGGTTCCGGCCAATAATCTGCAGGAGCTGATCGCATTGGCCAAGAGCAAGCCCGAAAGTTTGACCTTCGGTTCTTCCGGCTATGCAACGGCGAGTTATATGGCGGCCGAGCTGTTCAACGATAATGCGGGCACCAAGATCTTGAGCGTGCCTTATCAGGGTGGAAGCAATCAGGCTGTGTCCGACCTGCTCTCCGGCCGCATCACGCTGATGTTCAATGTGGCCCCGACTCTGGCGCCGCATGTCGAGGCCGGCAAGTTGAAGGCTTTCGCCGTGGCGCAGTCAAAGCGCGCGTCGATCATGCCGGATGTTCCGACGCTCGCTGAAGCCGGAATGACAGGCTTTGACGCCGGAATCTGGATCGGGCTGCTCGCTCCGGCCGGAACGCCGCCGGCGATCATCGACAAGCTGTCGGGTGCCGCGAACGAAGCGTTGAATACGGATGAGGTTCGCACGGCGCTAAAGCGGCAAGGCACGGATCCACTTGGCGGCACGCCGAAGCAATTCGCCGATTTCATCCGTACCGATATCGCCAAATGGGTCGCGGTTCTTGCCTCGCCCAGCTCTGCGAAGTGAGAACCGGCACGGCGTGGCGCGGTTGTGACGTTCACCAGTCGCGATCTCACATCCGCCACCGGCACCTCACAGCCCCCATACTTTTCCCGGAAATCTCCGGCAGGCGCGCTCGTTTTACGGTGGGTCATTTAGACCCATTTCGGCCCTGACAGAGCTGTTGCTCATGCGCTGAGCATATGCTCTGATTGGGCATGGAGAATTGGGTGCGGC
>Ga0207674_10003897_pt1 | contig 18153 bp, 23 predicted proteins | sample KBSCornC72_FD_184303 | JGI IMG/M metagenome (GOLD analysis project Ga0207674, IMG submission 184303) | Corn rhizosphere microbial communities from Kellogg Biological Station, Michigan, USA - KBS Corn C7-2 (SPAdes) (version 2) | ecosystem: Host-associated > Plants > Roots > Rhizosphere > Soil ... | reverse complement strand
TGGCGGAGCGGGAGGGATTCGAACCCTCGATACGGTTTTGCCGTATACTCACTTTCCAGGCGAGCGCCTTCGACCACTCGGCCACCGCTCCGCATGCTCTGGAAGGTCGCTCATCTAAGGGGCGACTTCGCTGTGGGCAAGGTTGCCGCGCGTGACGGCCGTCCCTAGTTCGACAGGCATGACTCCCGCCGAACGCCTGTCCGGCAGAATGCCGACCGAAGCCGACATCGATGCGATCGCGCGCGCGACGCTGGAGCGATTGCCTCCTCCTTTCGCCGATAGCCTCAGAGACATCGTCCTGCTCGTCGAACCCGTCGCAGATTTGGAAACCGCACGCCGCGTCGGCTTGACGCATCAGATGCAGCTCAGCGGTCTCTACGAAGGCATCTCCCTTGACCGTCAAAGCGTCAGCCACTCGGGCACGCTACCCGAGCGGATCACGCTCTACAGCAGGCCAATCCTCGCAGAATGGTCCGCGACCCGGGTCAGCCTTGAGCAGCTGGTCAGCCACATCGTGATCCACGAAGTAGGGCACCATTTCGGCTTCTCCGACGATGATATGCACGCGCTCGAGGACAGCGCCGAGTGAAGACGCTGTTACGGTTTGAAGATGTCGCGCTGCGCCGCGGCGGACGGCTCCTGTTCGAAGGGATGAGCTTCCATCTCGGTTCAGGCGAACGGCTTCAGGTGACCGGTCCCAACGGGAGCGGCAAATCGAGCCTGATCCGGCTCGCCGCGGGCCTGCTCCGCCCGGAGCGCGGCAGCGTGGACCGATCGCCGCTGGCGCTGGCGGATGACGGGCTAGCGCTCGACCGTGAGCAACCCCTGGGGCGGGCCCTCCAGTTCTGGAACGCCTCGCCGGAACTAGCAATGGATGCACTCGGGCTTGCGCACCTCGCGCTGGTGCCCGTGCGGGTCCTATCGTCCGGTCAGCTCAAGCGCGCAGCGCTGGCGCGGGTTGCTGCGTCCCGGGCGCCTTTGTGGCTGCTCGACGAGCCGCTGAATGCGCTCGACGTCGGAGGCGCCAAAAGGTTGGGCCTTCTCGTCGAACGCCACCTTGAATCTGGCGGTGCAGTGCTCTCCGCTTCGCATCAACGTCTTGGCGGTGAATGGCGCGAGCTGGAGCTCAAACCGTGATCGGCATGCTGATCCTACGCGATGTGCGCCGCGGTCTCACCGGCGCAGCGTGGCTCCCGATCGCCTTTTTTCTGCTCGTCGCGACACTGGTGCCATTCGCGATTGGACCTGACGCCGCGCTTCTCAGCCGAATCGGTCCCGGCATGCTGTGGGTCGCGGCGCTCACCGCCGCGCTGCTGCCGATCGAGCGCCTCATGGAACCCGATCGCGCCGATGGAGTGCTTGACCAGCTCATGCTCCACGGCGTCGCCGACGAGACGATCGCGCTCGCCAAGATTGTCGCGCACTGGCTCACCTTCGGTCCACTACTGTTCGTCGCCGCCTTCCCTGCTGCGGCGCTGCTAGACATCGATGGCCATGCGCTCGCGCGTCTGTTGCTGTCGATTTGGGTGGGAACGCCCGGGCTCGCCGCGCTCGCGGTTGCAGTAGCGGCCCTGACCATCGGCCTGCCGCGAGCTGGCTCGATTGCAGGCCTGCTCTTGCTACCGATCGCTGTTCCGCTGCTGATCTTTGCCGCAGCCTTTTGCGCCGACGGGAGCAACCAAGCGGCCGCGCTGGAGGCGGCCATCTCGATCCTGCTTCTCGCTGGCGCGCCGTTCGTCGCTGGCGCCGCGATAAGAGCCGCTAGGACTTAGACCAGCGCGCGAAGATTGCCGTCGGGAGCAACAGCCCGCGCGCTTCTTCGCGTACTGCCATTTCGCCAATCTCGACGCTGCCGCCAAGATCGCCGAGCGTCTGCTTCACCAGCTCGCCGATTGCGAGGGCGGACATGCGCACTGCGTAGACGGTGAGAACGAGGAAGCGGCTGTTTTCGTCGAGCAGCTTGCGGCATTCGGCAAGCAAAGGCCCGAGATTCTCCTCGAGCCGCCATACTTCACCGGTTGGGCCGCGGCCGAATTTTGGCGGGTCCAGCAGGATGCCATCGTAACGCCGGGCGCGTCGCACCTCGCGAGCGGTGAATTTGCTCGCATCGTCTATCATCCAGCGGATCGGACGGTCAGCCATGCCCGACTGTGCGGCATTCGCCTTGCCCTGCTCGACCGACTTCTTCGACGCATCGACGTGCACCAGGCGTGCTCCTGCCTCACTCAGCAACAGGGTGCCCACGCCCGTGTAGCCGAAGAGATTGAGCACCTCCGCATCGGGGAAGCGCGCCTCTTGAAGCTTGGCGCGCATCCAATCCCATTGCGGCGCCATGTCGGGAAAAAAGCCGAGATGCCGGAACGGCGTTAGCGAAGCATCGAACCGCACCGCTCCGCGCGACAGCTCCCACTGACGCGGCACCGGCCGGTGCTGGACCCAGCGTCCGCCGCCTTCCTCGTCCGATCCGGGGACGAAGGTCGCATCCGGGTCCCACTCATTACCTGCCGGTCCCCACATTGCCTGCGGTTCGGGCCTGACGACCCGGAATGGTCCATATCGCTCCAGTTTCTGCCCGTTGCCGCAATCGATGAGCCCCCAGTCAGCCCAGGGCTCGGCGATGATCGTGGTAAGTGCGCTCACGCCGCCAATGCGAGCTTCGCGCCGACGGAAGCGACGGCGATCGGACCGTCGAGCAGCGCCTGCCCTGCAGCGCGCGCGTCTTCGATCGTCACGGCACGGATCTGTTCGAGCAACTCGGCGAGCGACATTATGCGGCCGAACACCTCGATCGACCGAGCGAGGTGGTCGGCGCGGCCTTGAGCGCCCTCGAGGGACATCAGCAGACCGGCTTCCATTTGCGCCCGGGCGCGGCTGAGCTCGGCGCTGGTCAGGCTTTCCGTGGTCCCGGCAAGCACCTCGCGTGCGAGCTGCACTGCTTCCGCAGCGCGCGCCCGCTCGGCTGCGCAGCCGATGCCAACAAGGCCAGTGTCGGCGAACGCCTGGTGCCAGGCGTAGATCGAATAAGCGAGGCCGCGCTCCTCGCGCAGCTCCTGGAACAGGCGCGACGAAGTTCCGCCGCCGAGCGCCTGAACGAAGAGAGCGAGCGCTGGATTGCGCGGATCGGCTGCTGAGCACCCTTCGAATGCGAGGCACCAATGCGCCTGCTCGAAGCTGCGGCGGTCGTTGCGGACACCGCCGGTGAAGCGCGCTTGCTCGATGGGCGGCGCTTTACCAGCCTCCATGTCGCCGAACAGCTGCTCGGCGAGTTTGAGAACTTCGACAGGATCGACCCGCCCGCTCGCTGCGAGCACCAGCCGCGAGGGGGCGAACTGCTGGAGCCAATTCAGGCAGTCTTGCCGTGCGATGGCCCGCACCGTCTTCTCGCTTCCGAGCACCGGCCGGCCGATCGCCTGCCCCTCGAACGCCGCCTCGAACAGATGGTCATGGACGAGATCGTCGGGCGAATCGACACTCTCGCCAAGCTCGGACAGGATCACCTGCTTCTCGCGCGCCAGATGCTCCTCGTCGAAATGTGGCGCGCGAACGAGATCCGCGATCAGTTCGGCAACGAGCGGCAGGTCGCGGGCCAGTGCCCGGCCGTGGAACACCGTCTGGTCGCGCGCGGTCCAGGCGTTCAGCGACCCGCCGACATCCTCGATGACTTCGGCGAGCGCTCGCGTGTCGCGGCCGCCAGCGCCCTTGAACACCATATGCTCGACGAGATGGGCGAGGCCGCTAAGGGGCGCGCGTTCGGAGCGTGACCCGACGCTGGCGTAGAGGCCGAGCACGACCGACTCCGCGCCGGGCAGCGGGTCGACTGCGACGGTCAGCCCGTTGGCTAGGACATGCTGCTCACCGCTCACTTCGGCTCGGCTTTCATCTTTTTGCGCACAGCCAGAGCATAGATGATCAGTGCGATGACGGCCAAGGCGAACCAGGTCGCCGCATAACCGCGATGGCCGGCGGGCGTGACTGGGCTTGCAGTGATGACGTCCGGCGTCTTGCTCGGCTCGAGCCCCGGCGGAGCGCCCGCCGCGACCAGGCGCATGCGCGAACGCCGATCGGGGACGATGATCCCGCTCACTGGACCTCCTGCCCAGTTCACCTTCGCATTCGGGTTCTTCGACCAGCCGACTTCGACGGCCATTCCCGGACCCTCGGCGCCGGTCGCGCAGTCGAGGATCTGGACATAGCCGGGCTCGCCGGCTTGGTTCTCACCGCCGATCGCGCGGCGGCCGACGATGCGCAGGCACACGCCCGTCGCATGGCGGAAGAGCGGCAGTTGGTCATCATGCAGCGGAGCAGTCGAGAACGCGATCGGCGGCAGCTTCTCCGCCTGGGCGTAGCGAGCAAGCAGCCGCTCCTTCCATTTCGCGCGCTGGAGCTGCCAGGCGCCGAGCCAGATCAGCACCGCCACGGCACCAAGAACAACGATGGTCGGAACGATCGGAATGCGCTTGGTCATTCGGCGATGCGCCCTTCGCGTGCCCTGTGCCTATATTCTTGTGCGAGCAGCCAGCCCTTCGACACCCTCAGGCCGCCGATAGTGAGGAAGGCAGCGACCGGGACCCAAACGAGGTGCACCCACCAGGGCGGCGACAAGGCCCCGTCGACGACCAGCGCCCCCACGACGGTGATCGTCCCGATAATGAAGATCAGGAAGGCCGCGGGTCCGTCGCCGACGTTGAAGGTCGAAAAGTCCAGTCCGCAGGCACGGCACCTGCCGGCGAAGCTTACCCAGCTGCCAAACAGCGTATGCGCCCCGCAACGCGGGCAGTTGCCGGCAAGCGCCGCGTGAAGCGACGACGATTCCCGCGCCTTAGCTTCGGGGCTCACCCCGCGTGCGGCGCGCCCCAGCCGCCCCAGACGTAGATCGACGTGAACAGGAACAGCCAAACGACGTCGACGAAATGCCAGTACCAGGCGGCCGCCTCGAAGCCGAAATGCTGCTTCGGAGTGAAGTCGCCCTTGGTGGCGCGGATCAGGCAGACAGTCAGGAATATCGTTCCGACGATGACGTGGAAGCCGTGAAAGCCGGTCGCCATGAAAAAGGTCGAACCGTAGATGCTGCCCTTAAATGCAAAGGGGGCGTGGGCGTATTCGTACGCCTGCACGCTGGTGAAGAGTACGCCGAGGAGAATGGTCAGGAGTAGCCCGAGCTTCAGGCCGCTGCGGTTGCCGTGGATCAGCGAATGGTGAGCCCAGGTAACCGTCGTGCCCGAGCAGAGCAGGATCATGGTGTTGAGCAGCGGAAAGCCCCACGGATCGAGCACTGCAGTGCCCTTGGGCGGCCAGACACCGCCGACCGCATCGACGGCCGACGGGAAGAGCGCGCTATCGAAGAAGGCCCAGAACCAGGCGAGGAAGAACATCACCTCGGAGGCGATGAACAGGATCATCCCGTAGCGCAGGTGCAGCTGGACGACCGGCGTATGATAGCCGGTGTGGGCCTCGCGGATCGTGTTCGACCACCAATTGTACATGGTGACCAGCACGCCGATTACTCCAAGCGCGAAGACGAACTTGCCGTAAGGGTTCGCGTGCCACCACATGACGAGGCCGCTGAACAGCACGCCGCCGCAAATGGCGCCGATCAATGGCCAGGGATCCGGGTCGACCAGATGGTAATCATGGTTCTTCGTGGCGGCCATCTTGTGAAGCTTCCCTCTTTGTCTTGGGTTGGGCTCTAGCGGCCCGCGGTGCCGGTTTCCACCGGGTAAAATGTATAGCTCAAGGTGATTTCGTCGATGTCTCTGGTGTCCGGGTCCTTCTTGATCGCCGGGTCGACGAAGAACACCACGGGCATGTCGACGCTCTCGCCGGCTTTCAGCGTCTGCTCAGTGAAGCAGAAGCATTGGATCTTCTTGAAATATTTGCCGACCTGATCGGGCGAGACGTTGAATACGGCCTGGCCGGTCCATGGCCGCGCAGAAAGGTTCTGGGCCCTGTAGAAGATCTTCGTCTGGGCGCCCGGTTTCACCTGGACCGTCGTCTGCTCCGGCTCGAACCGCCAGGGAAGTCCCGGATGAATGTTCGCATCGAAGCGCACGCCAACCTGTCCGGCAACGGCGCCCGGGGCGCTTGCGGCGCGAGCGGGGGTCCCTGCGAACCCGGTCGCCTCGCAAAATGCTCGATATAGCGGGGGCGAAGCGAAGGCGAGGCCGACCATTGCGGCGACGATGGCGGCGCAGATCAGCGCCGTCCGACCATTCCTGCGCTCCACCATAGCCGCGTTCACCAGTTCATTCCGGTCTTTGCGATGGTGATGAAGAACAGCAGAATCACGAAGCCGCCAAGCAACAGCGCCATAATCCGCGCCCGCTCGCGCTGGCGGCGGACAACTTCGTCCTCTTGTCTCACCATATGAGGAACCTGTCGGCGACGAGCACGGCAAACAAAGCGAATAGGTAGAATACCGAATAAGCGAACAAATGCTTCTCCGCATCCATTCCCGCCGGATCGGTCGCACGGTTGCCGGCCACCCGCCCGGCAAGCACGAGGAAGACGATGCTCAGCACTGCGGCCGAGGCGCCGTAGATCGGTCCAGTGAGGCCGAGCGGCCAGGGCGCGATCGCAGCTGCCGCCATCGGCACGGTGTAGAGGAAGATCTGGCGGCGCGTGTTTTCGATGCCTGCGACCACCGGAAGCATGGGTATTCCCGCAGCCGCATAATCCGAGCGGACGAACAGCGACAGGGCCCAGAAATGCGGCGGGGTCCATAGGAAAATGATCGCGAACAGCAGCAGCGGGAGTGGCGCAAAGCTGCCCGTCGCAGCGATCCATCCGATCAGCGGCGGGAACGCGCCGGCGGCACCGCCGATGACGATATTCTGCGCCGTCCGGGGCTTCAGCCAGACAGTGTAAACCAGCACGTAGAAGAGAATCGAAACCGCGAGCAGCGTTGCGGCGAGCCAGTTGGTCGCGAGGCCCATCAGCAGGACTGAAAAGCCACCGAGACCAACGCCGAAGTGCAGTGCCGACTGGCGGTCCATCCGCCCCGCCGGAAGCGGTCGCTTGGCCGTGCGACGCATCTTCGCGTCGACTTCGACCTCATACCATTGGTTGAGCGCGCCGCACGCGCCGGCGGCGAGCGCGATGCACAGGATCGCAGTGAAGCCGAGCACTAGCGGGAGCTGCACCGGAGCGACGAGGAGGCCGCAGAGGCCCGAAAAGACCACGAGGCTCATGACGCGCGGCTTGGTGAGCGCGAGGAAGTCGCGCCAGTCGGCCGGAAGCGCGGCTGGTTTCGTCATCTCCAGGGTGGGCATAAGCGGCGCCTATAAGGACTTGCCCACAAGAGGAAAAGCCTATGTGGCGATGTTCATCAAGGCTTTGCTATGCGGCCCCGCATGAAGCACCGATTCCTTGTCGCCGCTCTTCTCGTGTTCGCTGCTCCGGCGTTCGCCCAGGCTTCATCGCCGCCTGCCGTTGAAACACCCGCGCCGAGAGAAGACCTAGTTCCAGTGGCCATCGACACCAGCCTTGGCCGCATCGTGATCGCGCTCGACCGCGGCCGTGCGCCGATCACCACCGCGAACTTCCTCCACTATGTCGACAGCCACCGTTTCGATGGCGAGACGTTCTATCGCGCCAATCACACGGGTGGGGGCGGCTTAATTCAGGCAGGCGTGCGCAGCGATGCGCGCAAATTGTTCGCTCCGATCGCCCATGAGCCGACCAACCAAACCGGGCTTCACAATGTCGCGGGCGCTATTTCGATGGCGAATTCGGGCCCGGGCACCGCCCGCGGCGACTTCTTCATCCTCCTCTCCGACATGCCGGGTCTGGACGCAAACGGGCCGGGCGGCGACGCCAATGGCTTTGCTGCATTCGGTCACGTCGTCGAGGGCATGGACGTGGTGAAAAAGATCTCGGAGGCGCCGGTCTCGCCGACCAAGGGCGAGGGGGCAATGAAAGGCGAGATGCTCGATCCGCCGGTAAAAATCGTCAAAGCTGCGCGGCTAAACAGCGGCAAGTGAGCGCCGGCGCCGGAACGCAAGGCCAATCGCGCCGAAGCCGAGAAGCATCATTGCCCAGGTTGCTGGTTCTGGGACTGCGACAAGGAAGCCTCTGATCTCACCGCCCGGAAATGCGGTCGTATGGATGTTGAGATAGGCCCTTCCGGACCCAATCGCCGACAAAAGGGCAGACTCAGCGCCGGCAACCGTGCCGCCATTCGCCGTGACGAACGACGGATTGTAGGTTGTCGCGGTCAGCAGATCGAACAGGTTCGAGTAGGTGCCTGAAGTCACTCCTAGCGGGAAGCCCGAGAAGGTCGGCAACTGGGTCGCCACCCCGGCGGTGCCGGTAAATCCCAAAGCGGTCGTCGCATGGATGTGCGACGCTGTTGTGGTGCCCGTGAGGCCCGAGAAGTTGACCTCCACCAACATCGTATTGGCAACGTCGTCGATCGTAACTGTGGACGTTCCAGTCCCCGCCGAAGCATTTGGGGGCGATTCAGCGGGACCGCTCAGCGTGGCTGTGTAGACTGTTGTTGTCGCCTGTGCGGCGCTTGCGCAGGCCAGCGCGGCCGCAATGCCAACGGCGCGGACGCTCTTTTGCATCATGTAGGTCGTCACGGCACTGCTCCCCTATTGGAAAGGACCATGCGGTAAACGCGCGGTAAATGAGGCGCGCGGACCATTTGTTCCCCGACGCCGACAGGAGGTTCAATGCAGCCGCCGATTCAGCTGGTGGGGACGCGCTCGCCTATTCCAAGCCGCTCTTTTGCGGTCGACAGCATCTTTTGGAATCGCGGATCATCGCGCAGCGAATCCAGGTCGGTGTCAGTGTCGGCTATCCGCACTACATATTCGGTGGCGATAGCGAACGTCGACTGCAGCATTCTTAGCGCTGCCTCCTTGTCGTCCAGATAGCCGGCTAGAACGCACGCGAAATTGTAGCGCATGTTGAGATTGTCGGGATCGACGAGGAGCGCCCGGTCGATCCATTCGCGCGTCTTTTCTCTCTCGCCCAGAAGTGCATAGCCGCCGGCGAGAATACCGAGCGCCGCCCCGTTGCTCGGGTCCTGCTGGACCGCCAGCTGGGCTTCCGACACCATGCGCTTCGCCGCTGCACGGACCTTCGCGCTGTCGCCGCTTGCGTGGTAGCAGGTCGCGAGCATCGCCCAAGCGTGGAAGTCTGTCTCCATCAACTCCGCCGCTCTTTCATAAAATCGGGTCGCTGCGGGGATTTCTCGCTTCGAAAGAAAGAAGCGACCAGCTTCCTTGTTCACATCCCACGAGTCCGGTCCGAGCCGGATCGCCTCTTCCATCTGTTTGGCAGCAGCGTCGAAGAGTTCCCGCTGATGAAGGCGCTTGACCATCGGCAGGTGGGCTTCGGCAATGGTCGGATCGATCGCCAAGGCCGAATGGGCGGCGGCAAAGCCATCGTCGACTTCGCGCCCGAAGTTGTAGCACAGGCTGGACTGGGCCATGGCGAGCAGCGCCCAAGCCTGCGCATAATGAGGGTCGATCTCCACGGCCTTGCTGCAGATGCGCATCACCCGCTCCTCACGTCGGGCATCGCCATGGTTGCCGGTCGCCCAATATTGCCGGGCAAGTAGGTACAGATTGTAGGCCTCCGGGCTGTTGGTGCCGCGCTGCTCGATCGCCTTCTTCTCTTCAGGCAGCAGCTTGAGCTTCAGCGCGCGGACAATGGCTTTCGAGATTTCGTCTTGGATGGTGAAGATGTCGGTGAGGTCGCGGTCAAAGCGGTCAGCCCAGACATGGCCGCCGGAGCGCCCATCGATCAGCTGCGCAGTGATCCGCACCTGGTTGCCGACCTTACGGACACTGCCTTCCAGCACGTGCGTGACCCCGAGCTTTCTCGCCACTTCGCAAACGTTCACCGAGCGACCCTTGAAGGTGAAGGCGGTGTTGCGGGCGATCACTTCGAGCGCCGAGACCTTCGAGAGGTCGGTCGTGATGTCCTCGCTGATCCCGTCGCTGAAATATTCTTGCTCAGAATCGCCGCTCATATTCTGGAAGGGCAGCACGCAAACCGACACTTCCCGCGTCGCCGCGCGCGGGCTTTCTTCAGCAGCTGATCCGCCGGCGAGCTCAGAAACGCTGGCAATGAGCTTGCGCCAACCCTGCGATGTGCGCTGCCCGTCCCACCCTTTGAGGTCGGCGCATTGGATCTGGTTGAACGGCATGGGCGGAAGCGTGCCGTCTAAACTCGCTTGAACGAGCGTGAGAGCGGATCGGGCGCTGTCGGCTTCTGCGCGAACCCAGTGTGATTTCGCCGCTTCAGCCGACCATAAAACCACGACCGCTCCGGCGCCGTTGAGCCGCTCCTCAATCACCTCCGCATAAGCGCGATGGGCGGGAAGCTCATCGTCGCGCCATACTTCGAAACCGTCCTCGCGCAGCCCGTCCGCGATCATGCTCGCGAGCGGCTCGTCCGGCCGCGCATATGAGATGAAGACGTGCGCCACTACGAAGCTGCCCCTGGCCTCGCCCTATTCGGCCGTCGTCGGGTCAATCATCGTTCGGACCTGCGAAATCTTGTTGGCAGGGAAGCCGCCGCGTTGGGCGTGCTCGCGGATCATTTCCTCGTTGGGCGCGCGATAGATGCAGTAGATCTTGTTGTCGGTCACATAGGAATGAACCCACTGGATCTGCGGCCCGAGGTCGCGCAGCACCGAGCACGACGTCTGCGAGGCATTCTTCAGGTCTTCGGGGCCGAGGCTACCAGCGCCCGGCATTTCCCGTTCAATCACATACTGGGGCATGGTGCACCCTCCGCTCGTTCACCTGTTGGGGACCGGAGTCCTCATAACACCGGTTGAACAGAATGTCCGCCCGTCACCCGCGTAAACAAAAAGGCTCCGGTTTCCCGGAGCCTTTCTCGTGCCGATCCGATGCCGAAAGACTAATCGATCTTCGGCAAGGTCGAATATTGGTGGAAGGGCGGCGGACTCGACAGGGTCCACTCAAGCGTCGTCGCTCCTTCGCCCCACGGGTTGGCCGGCGCCTTCTTGCCGGCCGCAAGCGACCAGAAGAGGTTGACAAAGAAGACAGCGACACCGGCGATCGTGATCATGTAGCCGATGGTTGCGACCTGGTTCCACTCCCTGAAGGCCGGAGTGTAGTCGGGGATGCGCCGGGGCATCCCGTCGAGGCCGAGGAAATGCATTGGGAAGAAGATCACGTTCACCCCGATGAACATCAGGAAGAAGTGAATCTTGCCGAGCAGCTCATTGTACATTTTGCCGCTCATCTTCGGGAACCAGTAGTAGAAGCCGCCGAAGATCGCGAAGACCGCGCCGAGGCTGAGCACGTAGTGGAAGTGCGCAACGACGTAGTAGGTATCGTGCATGTAATTATCGACGCCGCCGTTCGCGAGCACGACGCCGGTCACGCCGCCGACGGTGAACAGGAAGATAAAGCCAATAGCCCACAGCATTGGCGTTTCGAAGGTGATCGAGCCGCCCCACATGGTCGCGATCCAGCTGAAGATCTTCACGCCGGTCGGAACCGCGATGATCATCGTCGCCGCGGTGAAGTACATCTTCTCGTCAACGCTCATGCCGGTCGTGAACATATGATGCGCCCAGACGACGAAGCCGATCACGCCGATCGACACCATCGCGTAAGCCATGCCCAAATAGCCGAACACCGGCTTGCGGCTGAAGGTCGCGACGATCTGGCTGACCATGCCGAAGCCGGGCAGGATCATGATGTAGACCTCAGGGTGACCGAAGAACCAGAAGAGGTGCTGGTAGAGCACGACGTTGCCGCCGCCCGACGCGTCGAAGAAGGCGGTGCCAAAGTTGCGGTCCGTCAAGAGCATGGTGATCGCCCCGGCGAGGACCGGCAATGCGAGCAGCAACAGGAACACCGTGACAAGGATCGACCACACGAACAGCGGCATCTTGTGCAGGGTCATGCCCGGCGCGCGCATGTTAAAGATGGTGGTGATGAAATTGATCGCGCCGAGGATCGAGCTGGCACCCGCCAGGTGGAGCGAGAAGATCGCCATGTCGACCGCAGGCCCAGCCGATCCGCTGGTCGAGAGCGGCGCATAGACAGTCCAACCGGTGCCGGCGCCAAGACCCGTGCCGCCCGAAACGAAGCTCGAGCCCAGGAGCAGTAAGAACGCCGGAATGAGCAGCCAGAAGCTGATGTTGTTCATCCGCGGGAAGGCCATATCCGGGGCGCCGATCATCAGCGGCACGAACCAGTTGCCAAAGCCGCCGATCATCGCCGGCATGACCATGAAGAAGACCATGATCAGTCCGTGCGCGGTGATCAGCACGTTCCAATGGTGCGTCCACTCGTCGAAATTGGCAGTGCCTGCGCCAATCGGCCAGGCGCGGTTGAGCACCTGGATACCGGGCTCCATCAGCTCCCAGCGCATGATCCCGGAGATGCCGCCGCCGATGACACCCGCGACAATCGCGAAGATCAGATAGAGTGTGCCAATGTCCTTGTGGTTGGTAGACATGAACCAGCGGGTGAAGAAGCCCGGCTTGTGGTCCGCGTCGTGATGCGCGTCATGCGCCTCGTGCGGCTTCAAGTTGAGGGCGTCGGCGGTGGTGCTCATGAGGCTACTGATCCGATCGAGTTAGTTGGCAGTCGCGGCCTGGTTGGTCGCAGGTTGTTGGACGGCGGGCTGGGCCTCAGCCGGAGTGCCGGTCACAGGAGCTGCGGCCGGTGCAGCGGCCGGTTTCGCGCCGGGCATATGGCCGCCCTTTGAACCTACCCACTGGGCGAACTTGTCCGGCGAGGTGACTTCAACCGCAATCGGCATGAAGCCGTGGCGGGCGCCGCACAGCTCCGAGCATTGGCCGAAATAGACACCGGGCCGGTCGACTTTGGCCCAGGTCTCGTGGAGCTGACCGGGGTTGGCGTCCTGCTTGATCCAGAAGGCAGGTACGGCGAAACTGTGGATCACGTCGTCGGCGGTGATGATGAACTTCACGACCTTGCCCTGCGGGATGACGATCCGCTCATCGACCGCGAGAAGCGGCGGGCCGTCATTGTCGGTGCGCGCGCGTTGGTTGGCCTGGCGGGTGGGGTCGCTGGCTTCCTTCAGCATATAGCTGTCGAAGGTGACGCCATAGTCCGGATATTCGTAGCTCCAATACCATTGGTGTCCGGTGACCTTGATCGTCACGTCCGCGGGCGGAGGCGTGTACTGGTGCCGCAGAAGGCGGATCGATGGGACTGCGATTGCGACCAAGATGAGCACCGGTACGAGGGTCCAGACGACCTCGATCACAGTGTTGTGCGAGTTGCGCGAGGGAGTCGGGTTCACACCGCGGCGATAACGAATCATCGTCCACACCAGCAGCCCAAGCACGACGATGCTGATCAAGGCGCACAGCGGCAGCAGCCAGTTGTTGTGGAACGCCGCGGCTTCCTCGCCGATCGGGGTAACCTGATCCTGGACGCCTTTGCGCCCGTCGGGCTCGCCGATGCCGGCTATCGGAATTGCGTGACCAACGCTGCCATAGACGATCGCCGGCTGCGCGCTGTCGGGCTTGCCCGCAGTCTGCGCGGTGCCAGCGGGCGGCGTCGCAGTCGCAGTTGCGGCACTATTCTGGGTGGGCGCTGCACTCTGAGCGGAAGCCGCTGCAGGTGTGAGCCCGGCCGCGGCCAAGGCGATCGCCCATCCAATCAGTCTCATCTGTACCCCTGACAGTTCTGGAACTGGAGGCACGGATGCACCCCCGGATTTGGGAGGCTCTATAGGCGCGGGTTTTCAGAGCCTCAAGCCGGTGTTCCACGATGTAATCCGGGCGACTGTTGAAGGGTCTGGTCGGGCAGCCTAAACGCCGTTGCCAATTATGATGACCGACAGCCAAATCCTCGACGAGTTCCGCGCCGCCGAGGCCCTTCTCGAAGGCCATTTCATCCTCTCGTCGGGCCTCCGCAGTCCGAAATATCTGCAGTGCGCGCGCGTGCTGATGGATCCGGCGCGCGCCGAGCGGTTGGCGCAGGCCCTCGCGGCGAAGATCCCGCCCGAGCTCCGCGAGCGGATTGAAGCGGTGGTTTCGCCCGCGATGGGAGGCGTGATCATCGGCCATGAAATGGGCCGCGCGCTGGGCACGCCGGCGATGTTCCTCGAGCGGCCGCAAGGCATCTTCGAGCTGCGCCGTGGGTTCCGTATCGATCCGGGCGCGAAGGTGTTGATGGTTGAGGATGTCGTGACGACCGGCCTCTCGTCGCGCGAAGCGATCGAGGCGGTGCGCCAGGCCGGCGGAGATGTCGTGGCCGAGGCGGCGCTGGTCGATCGCTCGTCGGGCAAGGCTGATCTTGGTGTTCCCTTCGTCCCGCTGATCCGCATCGACGTACCGACTTATAAAGCCGATGCGCTCCCACCCGAGATCGCTTCCATCCCTGCGATCAAACCCGGGAGCCGAGCTGAGGCGTGACGGCCAAGCTCCGCCTCGGCGTCAACATCGATCACGTCGCGACCATCAGGAACGCGCGTGGCGGTGACCATCCAGACCCAGTGCGGGCTGCACATATCGCCGCAGACGCGGGCGCGGACGGGATCACTGCGCACCTGCGCGAGGACCGCCGTCACATCACCGACGGCGACATCGACCGGCTGATGGCCGAGATCCACCTTCCGCTGAATCTCGAAATGGCCGCGACACAGGAGATGCTCGACATCGCATTGCGCCATAAGCCCAACGCCGCCTGCATCGTCCCCGAGCGGCGCGAGGAACGCACTACCGAGGGCGGGCTCGATGCCGCGGGACAGCACAACCATCTGGCTTATTATGTCGACAAGCTCGGCGCGGCCGGGATCCGGGTCAGCCTGTTCATCGAACCGACGGAAGAGCAGGTTGCAGCGGCGGTCCGCCTAGGCGCGCCAGTCGTCGAGTTCCACACCGGCCGCTACGCCCACGTCGAAGGCGAAGAGCGTACGACCGAGCTGAAAAGGATCAGCGACTGCGCGGCGCTCGCGGTGAAGAACGGCATCGAGCCCCACGCCGGCCACGGCCTCACCTTCGACAACGTCATTCCAGTCGCTGCGATCCCGCAGATCGCCGAGCTCAACATCGGCCATTTCCTGATTGGCGAGGCGATCTTCACGGGGCTCGACGCGAGCGTCAGGCGGATGCTCGAGCTGATGGACGAGGCGCGGTGAAAGCTCCTCTCCTATGATCGTCGGCATCGGCTCGGACCTGTGCAACATCGAGCGGATCCAGAATTCGCTCGATCGCTTCGGCGACAAGTTCTTAAAGCGCGTCTTCACCGAGACCGAGCGCAAGAAAGCGGCCTCGCGCCCGCACACCACCGCAGGTACGCTTGCCAAGAGGTTCGCCGCCAAGGAAGCCTTCTCCAAGGCAGTCGGCACCGGCTTCAAGCGCGGCGTCTTCATGAAGGACATCGGCGTCGTTAATCTGCCGTCGGGGGCGCCTACGTTACAGCTCACCGGAGGCGCGAGGGCGCGACTTGACGCTCTTGCGCCGGAAGGCCACGCAATCGACATTCACCTGACGATGACCGATGATCACCCCTGGGCGCAGGCCTTCGTCATCCTGACCGCCCGCAAGCTGGAGCTCTGATTGTTGACCGAGACCACGCCCGAGGCGAGCGCCGACCAACCCGCCGCTCCGCCCGCTGACCAGCCCGAAAGCAAGGGCTCGGCCCTGTGGCGCGAGATCAAGGGCCTGCTTTGGGTCCTGCTTGCAGTGCTGGCGTTCCACAGCTTCGTCGCCAAGCCCTTCTATATCCCTTCCGAATCGATGATGCCGGGGCTCCTCACCGGCGACCGGCTGGTAGTGAGCAAATATCCCTACGGTTGGTCGTGGGTGTCGCCCAGCTTCCACATCTTCCCTGAGATGAAGGGGCGGCTCTTTGGTCGCCTCCCGAAGCGCGGCGACATCGTGATCGTCACCCCGCCGGGCACCCGCACCGATTATATCAAGCGCGTGATCGGCCTTCCGGGAGACACTGTGCGGATGGTCGACGGGCAGCTGTACATCAACGGCCAGGCCGTGAAGCGCGTGCCGGAAACGCCGGACATGATCCCGATCGATATCAACTCGCCGTGCGGATCGAGCACCGACCCGGCGCTCTATGATTTCAAGGTCAAGGGAAACGACGGTAATATGTACTGCCGAGTGCCGATCGTCCGCGAGACTTTGCCCGGCGGCAGAACCTATGAAACGGTCGAGCTTGGCCGCTCCAGCGAGGACAATTTCGGCCCGGTCACGGTGCCCGCAGGCCACCTCTGGCTGATGGGCGACAACCGCGACGATTCGGCCGACAGCCGCGTGCCCGAGTGGCAGGGCGGCCTTGGCGGACCAGTGCCGTGGGAGAATATCGGCGGCCGTGCCGAGTTCATCACTTTCTCGCTCGACGGCTCGACCGTCTGGTGGAACCCGCTGACCTGGTTCGAGGCGCTCCGCCACGGCCGCGCCGGACGTTCGCTCAGGAATAGCTGATGGCTACGCGGAGCCGCCCGCCGACAACCGAACCGCACGTCGAGCGGCCAGGTCCGGCGGAGTTCCGCGATCCCTTCGTCCGCAAGGAAATGGCCAAGGCCGCCGTCTGGCTCGGAATGGCGCTTGCTATCGTTGGAGTCATCGTCCTCGCCCAGCCGCTTCTGCTGATTATTGGCGGAGCGATCTTCGCCGTGTTCCTCGACGGCGGTGTACGCCTGCTCGGACGCTATTTGCCGATCCGGCGCGGCTGGCGGCTCCTACTCGTTCTGCTGCTCGGCTTCGGCTTCATCGGCTGGGTCTCATGGTTCGCTGGAACTACCATTGCCGCTCAGTTCGAGGCGCTGCGTGAGGTTGTGACTGCTCAGTTCAATCGGCTGATGGCCTTCGCTGCCTCGCTCGGGCTCGTGCCGGGAGGAAGGCCGACAAATCTCGGCACCGAACTGCTCGGCTCGGTCGGTCGACTGACCAGCGCCGTCGGGAGCGCGATCGGCGCAGTCACAAGCGTCATCGCGATGATCGTCATCGGCATCTTCCTCGCCGCCGAACCGCGCATTTACGACCGTGGAGTCGCTTGGATGCTTCCCTTGCGCCACCGTGCGGGCTTCTATCGAATTGCCGAGCACGTCGGCTTCACGCTGCGGCGCCTGCTGTCGGGCCGCTTGGTTGGAATGCTCTTCGAAGGCGTGTTCACCTGGGCGATGCTGACCCTTGGCGGAGTCCCCATGGCGGGGCTGCTCGGCCTGGTGACCGGAGTCTTAGCCTTCATCCCCAACATCGGCGCAATCACCAGTGGAGTGCTGATGGTCGCGGTCGGTTTTTCCGCAGGCGCGCACCAGGGTGTCTATGCGATCTTCGTCTATTTCTTCGTGCAGAACATCGACGGCTACCTAGTGGTGCCGTACATCGCGCGCCGCACGGTCGACCTGCCGCCGGCGCTGGTGCTCGCGATGCAGCTGCTGATGGGCGCGTTGTTCGGAATTCTCGGGGTGCTGTTCGCCGATCCGATTCTCGCGACCTTGAAGGTGGTGCTGGTGGATCTCAGTCGTCGCCAGGCTGAACGTGACGGGGAGCGGCCGGAGATTGTGGCCGGCGACGGCGTTACTGCTGCGGCGCCTGCTGCTGTTGCATCTGCTGCTGCGCCTGCATCTGCTGCATCACGGCAGCGCCGCCGCGGGCGATCTTCCGGACCCGAACCTCGAACGTAAGCGAGCTGTTCTTCGGGAAATTGGGCGGCGGCGGACTCGCTCCGAAGGCGAGCCTCGGCGGTATTGTGAAGCGGTACTCGCCGCCTTCCTTCATCTTGGCCATGGCCTCCGCGAATCCGGGGAAGACCTGCTCCATCGCGAAGGGCTGCGCGCCGCCGTGGCTCTCGCTGCTGTCGAGCACGGTACCGTCGTCGGCAGTCAGGATATAATCGAGGAGTGCGGCGTCGGACCGGGTGATCGGCTCACCCTTGCCGGCCTTGAGCGTGCGGAACTGGAGACCACTCGACGTCATTTCGGGACGGAGCGATCCGGCGCCGATCCACGCCAAGCCAATACCGGCAGCGATGATCAGCAGAAATGCGAGCCACAAAGCGACCGCCCGGCCGCTCTTGGCGGGGCGATGGGCGGCTTCGGCGACGGACACGGGTTGTTTGGTGTCGGCTAGGCTTAGCGCGAGCCTTCGCGCTCGGCGCGCTTGCGCTCGAGCTTGCGGGCGCGGCGGATCGCTGCGGCGCGTTCGCGGGCGCGCTTTTCCGA
>Ga0207674_10003896_pt1 | contig 18154 bp, 17 predicted proteins | sample KBSCornC72_FD_184303 | JGI IMG/M metagenome (GOLD analysis project Ga0207674, IMG submission 184303) | Corn rhizosphere microbial communities from Kellogg Biological Station, Michigan, USA - KBS Corn C7-2 (SPAdes) (version 2) | ecosystem: Host-associated > Plants > Roots > Rhizosphere > Soil ... | reverse complement strand
CTGCAGGCCACGCCGGGCGATCCCCATCGTCAAACTCGAATCAAGCACAAGGCTCGTACGCAAAGGCGCACGGACCGGTCCATGACCAAATTTACGAAAAGCCTGGCTGGGGCGGCAGGATTCGAACCTGCGCATGGCGGCATCAAAAGCCGCTGCCTTACCGCTTGGCGACGCCCCATCGGCCAGGGCGCTCCATATAGCGTGGATAGCGCGGTTGAAAAGCGGTAAGGAGCCGATGCCGACGATTTGCGCGCCATACACCGAGCATAGGCCCCGATGAAAGACATCCTACCCTCCGCATCCCCGCTGTTCCTGCGCGAAGAGGAGGTCAGGCGCGGCATCGAATTGCTCCACTTCGGGCATGTCGCAATGATGGACTCGATCGAAGGAGTGCTTGCCGACCTCGGCCTGGGCCAGGCGCACCACCGCGCGCTCTATTTCATCGGGCGGCAGGACGACCAGACGGTGGGGGCGATTCTCTTGCTGCTCGGTATCACCAAACAATCGCTGGGCCGCGTATTGCAGGATTTAATCGACCGTGCGCTCATCGAAACGCGGCCAGGCATCCGCGACCGGCGGCAGAAGCTGCTTCGCCTCACCGAAGCCGGCAGGGCGATCGAGGCGGACCTGTTCGCACGCCTGCGCGAACGCATGGCAGCGGCCTATGCGCAGGCAGGCCAGGGGCCGGTCACCAGTTTCTGGCGGGTATTGGAAGGGTTACTCGATCCGGACCAGCTGCGCCGGCTGATGGCGTTGCAGATCCGCCGGTAGCGATCAGGTCGCCGCCGCCAGTTCCGCGCCCCGGTCCCGCGCCGCGCGCAGCGTGTCGGTGAGAAGATCGATCAGGCGCTCGTCCGCATCCAATATATCGAGGCCGACCCGCGTCATGCCTCCAGGACTCGCCACTGCATCGGCCATCGCGGCGGGCGCGGTTGCCGACCGCGCCGCCGCCGAGGCCGCGCCCGCAACGGTTTGCCGCGCCAGGCGACCAGCCTGATCCTGGGGCAAACCCAGCCGTGCGCCAGCCACCGCCAGCGCATCAATGAAGCGATAGACATAAGCGGGGCCGCAGCCGCTCAGCGCCGTACCCAGATCGAAATCGCTCTCCGCGCTCAACGGCTCGATCAAGCCCAGCGGGGAAAGCAGCATATCGAGGGTGGGATCGGTCGCTTCGGCATAGGTCAGCACGACTCCCTGTCCGCTCCGCACGGGCAGATTGGGCATCATCCGGACGACATGCTCCGCCGCTGGGAAGGCTCCCCGCAGCAGGCTGAGCGGCAGTCCCGCCAGCATCGAGAGGACCGTGCACCCCTCGCCCAGCCGCGCGTTCAGGTCCGGCGCGACCGCTCCCAGCGATTGCGGCTTGATACCCAGCAGAACCAGCGTGCCGGGCGCAATGCTCTCCGGCAGCACGCTGTCCACCGTCACGCCGGATGCGGGCGAAGGCTGCGCGGGGTCGACCACATGGACGAGATGCGGACGCAATCCGCTGTCCAGCCAGCGCGCCAGAATCGCGCCCGCCATATTGCCGCAGCCGATCAGCAGCAGGGGCCGATTCCAGCCCGCGAGACCATCCGTGCCGGCCATGTCAGGCTTCGCCGTGCGTTTCGATCAGGCTGGCGGCCAGCGCCTCGGTGGGCGATTTGCCCCCCCACAGCACGAACTGGAACACCGGATAGAAACGCTCGCACTCGTCGATCGCGCTTTCGATCAGCAGTTGCGCCTGATCGAGCGTCAGCGACCCCTGCGCGCCGAGCAGCGCGCCATGGCGGAACAGCAGGGTGCCGTTGCTCGACCATGTCTCGAAATGGCCCAGCCACAATTGCTCGTTGATGAGGGCGATGGATTCATAAATCGCGGATCGTTTGTCCTCGACCACGCGAATGTCGGGCATGACGAGAATCTGCAGAACCTGATCGTCCTCGCGCCAGATCGCGCGGATCTCATATTCGGTCCAGCTGCCGCGATATTTCGCGCTGATCTCGTCCTCGGCGACATGCTCGAAGGGCCAGTCATACGCCTCGAAATAGGCGGCCAGCATGTCGATCGGCTCAGCCTCCTGATCGCCATGCGCAAATTCGTCTCGGTCCATCATCGGTGCGTGTATCCGGTCCTTCTGAACCGCAAAGTTCCATTAGCCTTCGGGGTCGTACCATGTTTTGCCCCGCCCGCACAGCACCGCTGACCGGTACGCCGTTGGGCCGGGGACGATATGGTGGAAAAGCTGTGGAAAACTTGTGGGATAAGGCGGGATCAATCGCTCCCGGCGCCCTTCGCTTCGAGGAGATCGAGCCGCGCCTTCAGCGCCTCTGCTTCCTCGCGCGCCGCGGCGGCCATCGCCTTGACCGCGTCGAATTCCTCGCGGCTGACGAAATCGAAGCCGCCAATCCACTCCTTGGCTTTCTCTCGCGCGTTGCTCTCAAACTCGCGACCAACGCCCGCGAGCGTGCCCGCCGCGCCGTTCAGCAGCTTGGAAAAATCATCGAAGAAGCGGTTCTCGCTCTGCATGGCTCATGTCCGTCGGAAAAGAATTGATGCGCTATATCTGGGTGCTGACGCTGGGCATGACAACCCTGCCGCCATCGGGGTTCAGCCGATCGATCTCGAACGCCAGATAGCTGGCGAAGGCGAGCCACAGGACATAGGGCACCATCAGCAGGGCCGCCACTCTCCTGATCCGGGCGAACAACAGCGTCGTGACCAGCGCCAGCAGCAGGATGGCCAGCAGCAGGTAGAAGGCCGAAGTGGTCTCATGCAGCGCGAAGAACAGCGGCGACCAGGCGAAGTTGAGCAGCATCTGGACGCAGAACAGCGTGATCGCCCATCCCCTGCCCGGCGCACCCCGCGCCCCGACGATCATCGCGATCGCAAGGCCGAGCAGGACATAGAGGCTCGTCCAAACGATGCCAAAGACAGCGCCGGGCGGCATCTCGGCCGGCTTTATCAGCCCGGCGAACCAGCTATTCTGATAGCCGCTGTTGGAAATGACGCCGGAACCGATGCCGAGGAGCAGGATCAGCGAAACGCAAAATAGCGCCCAGCGGAGGAAAGACATGCGCAGCTGGGACTTGGATGCCAGTTCCCTCATTCACTGCACCCTGTTGGCTTGACCGCCCAAAACGCCGGCTTGACCACGCGAATCCCCCGACTGTGTTGCGGAGGCCACATTTGATGGCAATTCAGGCGCGGAGCAAGCGGCTTGTTGTACGCGCGTACAGCATCGGGACTTGGATCGATACGCGCGAATATTGCTACGGCTTTACGCGGTGCGCCGCGATCAGGAACTCGACATTGCCTTCGGGTCCGGTGATCGGGCTGGGCACTATTCCTTCGACCAGCCACCCCTTGCCCGTTACCCATCGCTCCACCTCCGCGCAAACTCGCGCGTGAATGGCCGGGTCGCGCACCACGCCCCCCCTGCCGACCTCCGCCGGACCAGCCTCGAACTGGGGCTTGATGAGCGCGGCCAGCGTCGCGGACGGAGCGGCAAAGCCCAGCGGCCGGTCCAGCACCTTGGCAAGGCCGATGAAGCTGGCGTCGCACACGATGATATCGATCGGTTCGGGGATATGGGCGGGAGTCAGGATGCGGGCGCTCGTCTGCTCATGCACGATCACGCGCGGGTCGCTGCGCAGTTTCCAGGCGAGTTGGTTGGTGCCGCTATCGACGGCATAGACGCGCGCCGCTCCATTGGTCAGCAGCACGTCGGTAAAGCCGCCCGTCGAACTGCCCACGTCCATGGCGACCTTGCCGGCGACGGAAATCGAAAAATGGTCCAGCGCATGGGCGAGCTTTATGCCGCCGCGCGATACCCAGGGATGGTCGCGGCCCTTCAGTTCCAGCGGCGCGTCGGGGGGCAGCGCCTGCCCCGCCTTCTCGACCTTGCGATCGCCCGAATAGACGTGGCCGGCCATGATGAGCGCCTGCGCGCGCGTGCGGCTCTCGGCAAGCCCGCGCTCGACGAGCAACTGATCGGCGCGCACCTTGCCCATCGTTCAGCCCTTCACGAGCCCGGTGAGCGTAGCGGGGGTGAGAATCTGCGGCAGTTCGACCGGTTTCGCGGCCCCCGGCGCGTAGAAGAGATAGAGCGGCACGCCGGAGCGCCCCTGAGCCTCCAGGAAGCGGGTGATGTCCGGCGCACCACGCGTCCAGTCCCCCGCCATCACCGCGACATTGCGGCGGGCGAAGGCATCGCGCACGGCATCGGTGCCGATCGCGCCGGCCTCGTTCACCTTGCACGTCACACACCAGTCCGCGGTGAAATAGAGGAAGATCGGGCGCTTTTCGGCGCGCAGTTCCGCCAGCCGGTCGGCGCTGAACGCCACGGCGCCCGCCACGCCCTGCTGATGTCGAACCGGCGGCAGCAGCGAAGCGGCCGCCGATCCGCCGACGACCAGCACGAACGCCCCGGTCAGCACCGGCGCCAGCACCGGCCAGCCCTGCCGCTGCGCACGTCCGATCAATGCCGTGAAGGCCAGCGTCATTCCGCCCAGCACCGCCGCCAGCATGATCCCCGGCCCCCCGCCCTGCCGCCACAACAGCCAGCCGAGCGCCAGCGCGGTCAGCGCCATCGGCACCGCCATGATGCGCCGCAGCCACTCCATCCACGGACCCGGCCGGGGCAGGCGTCTGCGCAGCGCCGGAATGAAGGCCAGCGCCAGAAAGGGCGAGGCCAGCCCCAGCCCCAGCCCGGCGAAGATCGCCAGCGCCAGCGGCCAGGGCATCAGGATCGCCGCGCCCATCGCCGCCGCCATGAACGGCCCGGTGCAGGGCGTCGCGACGAATGCCGCCAGCACCCCGGTCAGGAAGGCGCCGCCTGCCCCCCTCCCCGCGCGCCCACCGTCCAGTTGCGGCAGCGCGAACAGCCCGGCGAGATTGGCCGTGATCGCCACCACCAGCACGAGCAGCAGCGCGATCACGCGATTGTCCTGCAACTGGAACGCCCAGCCCGCGCTCGCTCCCGCCGCGCGGAGGGCGAGGATCGCGCCGCCCAGCGCCATGCAACTCAGCAGCGCGCCCGCCGTATAGGCCAGCGCTTCTCCCCGCGCCTCGCGCTCGTCGCCGCCCGCGCGCGCCAGGCTGATCGCCTTGAGGCTCAGGATCGGGAAAACGCAAGGCATGACATTGAGGATCAACCCGCCCAGCAAAGCGCCGCCAAGCGCAAGGAGGAAGGCCAGGGCACCGACACGTCCCGGTGCCTGCCCGATCATCGTTCCTCCCACCGGCACGCTGCCCGGCCGCGCGGCGAGCGACAAGGCCACGCCCGACGCAACCGTCACCACCCCCTCGATCTTGCCCGTCGGCGTTGCGGCGCGCGTCTCGATCACCAGCAGGTCGCCCACCCGGCGCGCGGCCTGCGGTTCCGCATAGCCCACCGCATCCTTCGTCGCGGCATAAAACCAGGGCGTCTCCACCGGTGCGGCGGCCGGATAGGGTATCGCGATGCTCAGCCGGTCGCCCTGCACCGCATAGCGCGCTTCGCTGCCCAGCGGCCGGGGGAGCGCGGCGCGATAGTCATCGAACCGGGCGCGCTTGTCCGGGCCGATGTGGCCCTGTCCAACGACCAGATCGAGCCTGAGCTTCGCCTGTTCCGGCACGCAAACCTTGTCGGTGCAGGCCAGCCAATGCGCGTCCAACGCGACCGGCAAAGCCTGTCCGGCCTTCATGCTCGCCGGCACCTTGAAGTCGGCGAGCAAGGCATAGGGACCGATGAAGACATGGTTCATCAGGCCGGAAACCAGCAGCCGCTCGGGCGCGGGATAGCGCAACGCGCCGACGCTGGCTCCGGTGGGCACCGTCCACCGCGCATCGACGCCCAGCCCCGCATCGCCCGGATTCACCCAATAGCCGTGCCAGCCCGCCTCCGGCCGCATCACCAGGGCGAGCGTTACCGTACCGCCGGGCGCGGGGTCGCCGCTTTCCGCCACCAGCTGGGGGGCGATATGCGGAGGCCCCAGCGCAAAGGGCGCCTGCGCCGACACACCCGTACCGGCCAGAACGGCGACAATCAGCGCCAGTGTCACAAAAAGGAAATTGGGAAAGCGCATCGGCACCTGTCCGAGAGGTGGGGATGCGCTATTGCAGTCTCCTCGACAGGGCAAGCGCAGGATGGAGATTGACATGGTGAAATGGGGTTTGCGGGCATGTATCGCGACGGTTCTGCTCGGGACCACTGCCGTCGCACAGCCCCCGGTGGCGACGCCGGTCCCCGCTACGCCCCCCACGGCCACCGCGCCGACCGCCAAGCCCGGCCTGATCGTCGCCATCGCGGTCGATCAATTCTCCGCCGACCTGTTCGCGCAATATCGCGCCACCTTCACCGGCGGATTCGCCCGTCTGGCGAGCGGCGTGGTCTTTCCCAGCGGCTATCAATCGCACGCGGCGACGGAGACCTGCCCCGGCCACTCGACCATCCTCACCGGCTATCGTCCGGGCCATACCGGTATCATCGCCAACACTTTCGTCGATCAGTCCGTCGCCCGCGCCGACAAATTCGTCTATTGCCTTGAGGATGCCACGGCGCCCGGCACGACGCATGACAAATATGTGCAATCCTTGTGGCGCCTGCGCGTTCCCACGCTCGGCGATCGTCTGAAGGCGGTCGATCCGGACGCCCGCGTCGTCGCGGTGTCGGGCAAGGATCGCGGCGCGATGCTGCTCGCCGGCAGGAAGGCCGACGGCACATGGTGGTGGGACGGCAAGGGCTTTGCGAGCTATCCGGGCATCCAGACCACGCCGGTCGTCGCGGCCACCAATGCCGCAGTCGCGAAAGCCTTCGCGGACGGCCACCCCGCCTACGCCATTCCGGCGCAATGCCGCGCGGTCAGCCACCCGGTCCAGATCGCGCCCGACCGGTCGATCGGCGCGGGCACGTTCGAGCGCAAGCCCGGCGACGCAAAGGCCTTCCGCGCCTCGCCGGAGATGGACGCGGCGACGCTGGCGCTCGCGGGCGCGCTGGTCGACGACGGCAAGCTAGGCCAGCATCCCGGCCATACCGACATCCTCGGCATCAGTGTGTCCGGTACGGACGTCATCGGCCACGCCTATGGCCCCGGTGGGGGAGAAATGTGCATCCAGCTCGCCGAACTCGATGCGCGGCTGGGCGATCTCTTTGCCAAGCTCGACACGGCTGGCATCGACTATATCGTCGTGCTGACCGCCGACCATGGCGGCCACGATCTGGTCGAGCGAAACCGGGAAAACGCCGCCCCCGACGCCGCGCGCGTCGACAAGGCACTGACGATCGCCGCGGTGAACGCGACATTGCGCGGCAGCACCGGCCTCACCGGCGATCTCATCCTGGGCGATGGCGCGTTCGGCGATATGTATATGCGAAGCGACCTCGGCAAGTCGGCCAAGGCAAAACTGCTGAAAGCCGCCCTTACCCTCTACCGCGCGCATCCCCAGGTGCAGGTCGTCTTTACCCATGATGAAATCGCCGCCGCGCCGGAACCCTCCGGTCCGCCCGAGACATGGTCGCTGCTCGATGAGGCGAAGGCGAGTTTCGACCCGGAGCGGTCCGGCGATTTCCTGGTTCTCCTGAAACCCCGCGTCACCCCCATAGCCTCGGCGAGCGGCAGTGGCGCGACAGCCACGCACGGCAGCCCGTGGGGATATGACCGGCGTGTGCCTATCCTGTTCTGGCGCAAGGGCCTGACCCCCTTCGAACAGCCGCTGGGCGTCGAGACGGTGGACATCATGCCGACGCTGGCGGCGGAAATCGGCCTGCCGGTCGCGAAAGGACCGGACGGTCATTGCCTCGACCTGCGCGCCGGGCCGACAACCGTCTGTCCCGTGCCCTGAAAGACCATGGCGGCACGAGAAAGCTCGGCCTCCATCGCTTGCATCTTGACCCGCACCGGCACAGATGCAAGCGACGAATCAGTTCGCATGGAGAATGCTAAATGGGCCATATCGTCGTAACCGGTGCAGCGGGTATTCTCGGCTCCGCCGTCGCCAAGTTGCTCGCCGACAAGGGTCACACGGTCACCGGTCTCGACCTCGCAGCCGACGCGCCGGGGTTTCCGGGCAGCTTCATCGGCGGGACCGACCTGACCTCGGCGGCTGGCGCCGATGCCGCTGCCGCACGGATAACCGCCAGCGGCGCGGTGGACGGCCTCGTCAACGTCGCCGGCGGCTTTCGCTGGGAGACGATTGCGGACGGCACACCCGAAAGCTGGGAGTTTCTGCACAAGATCAACGTCATGACAGCGCTTCACACGTCCCGCGCGCTGCTTTCCGCTCTCATCGAATCGAAGGGTGCGATCGTCAACGTCGGCGCCGCCGCCACGCTCAAGGCCGGCCTCGGCATGGGCGCCTATACCGCCAGCAAGTCCGGCGTGGCGCGCCTCACCGAAAGCCTCGCGGAGGAACTGAAGGACAAGGGCGTGCGCGTGAACGCGGTTCTGCCCTCGATCATCGACACGCCCGCCAACCGGGCGGACATGGGCGAAGGCGACGCGCCCAAATGGGTGAAGCCCGGCGAACTGGCGGAAGTCATCGCCTTTCTCCTGTCTCCCGGCGCGTCCGCCGTAACCGGCGCGACCATTCCGGTGACCGGACGGGTCTGACGCCGACCGTTCCCCTTCGCTGCCCCTACCCTGCCAATCCAATCGACAGGAACGCCCATGTTCGACCCTGCCACCTTCCGCAAAGTCCTCGGCAACTATCCCACGGGGGTCAGCGCGATAACGGCGCTCGGCGATGACGGAGTCCATGCGGCGATGGTGGTCGGGACGTTCACCTCCGTATCGCTCGACCCGCCGCTCGTCGGCTTCTTCCCCGACAAGAAGTCCACGAGTTGGCCGATGATCGAGCGGGCACGCGGTTTCTGCGTCAATATATTGGGCGCCGACCAGCAGGCGTTATGCCGCCAGCTCGCCGCCTCCGGCACGAATAAATATGCCGACGTCGGGTTCCACCTGTCGGCGGGCGGCCACCCGATATTGGACAGCGCGATTGCGTGGATCGACTGCTCGCTTGAGCAGGTGGTCGAGGCAGGCGACCATTATCTCGTCCTCGGCCGCGTGATCGCGATGGCGGTGGTGCGCGACGCCGACGATCCCATGCTGTTCTTTCGCGGCAAATATGGCGGTTTTGCCGACCTGGAAGCAGCGAATCCCTGACGCCGGATCGCTGCCCGGTCTCGGACTTGCACATTAGAGCGCGTTGACATCTGGCTGATCCGTTCGTGTCGAGCGAAGTCGAGACACACCGCGCAACGGCTTCTCGACTTCGCTCGAAGCGAACGGAGGGGGCATGACTCCCCCTGATGTCATCTCACTCTAAGAGTCGCTATTCCGCAGCAACCGTCTCGAAATCGGCCTCGGCGAGAAATTTCTCCGCGTCGAGCGCCGCCATGCAGCCCATGCCGGCGGCGGTGACGGCCTGACGGTAGATTTTGTCCGTCACGTCGCCGGCGGCAAATACGCCCGGAATGGCGGTGCGGCTCGTGCCCTTCTCGACCACCAGATAGCCCTCGTCCAGTTGGAGCTTGCCCTCGAACAACTCGGTCGCGGGCTTATGGCCGATCGCCACGAACGCGCCGTCAGTGGCGATATGGCTCTTCTCGCCGGTGACGGTGTCGATCAGATCGACACCGACCAGTCCTTCAGGGTCGCCGCCGCCGACGAAGCGATCGATCCCCTTGTTCCATAGCACCTTGATCTTGGGATGGGCGAACAGGCGTTCCTGCAAAATCTTCTCCGCGCGCAGCGAATCGCGGCGATGGATCAGGGTCACGTCATGGCTGTGGTTGGTGAGGTACAGGGCCTCTTCGACCGCAGTGTTGCCACCGCCGATCACGACCACCCGCTTGCCGCGATAGAAGAAGCCGTCGCAGGTCGCGCAGGCCGAGACGCCCTTGCCCTGCAACAGATGCTCGCTCTCCAGGCCCAGCCACTTGGCCTGCGCGCCCGTGGCGATGACGATCGTGTCGGCCACATAAAGCGTGCCGCTGTCGCCCCAGAGCCGGAAGGGGCGCTCGGACAGGTCCACATCGACGATCATGTCATACATGAATTGCGTGCCGACATGCTCGGCCTGCGCCTGCATCTCCTCCATCAGCCACGGCCCCTGGATGACATCGCGAAAGCCGGGATAATTTTCCACATCGGTGGTGATGGTCAACTGGCCGCCCGGCTGCATGCCCTGAACGACGATCGGCGCCATCCCCGCGCGGGCGGCATAGATGGCGGCGCTGAGCCCCGCCGGGCCGGACCCGAGAATGAGCATGCGGGTAGAATGGCTTGCGGACATGATGACCCCTCGTCTGGCGTGCAGAGGGTTACATAATCGCACCGGGCGGCGACGCAATGCGAATGCTTTTTGGGGGCAGGAAAGCTGGGCTTTGTAGGGGTGACCCGAACGGACCGCGCCCTTAGTCGAGCACCGTCGGCAGCGATTCGAATCCCCGCCGCAGCGTCTCACCCCATTGGAGCGAGATACGGCCGAACTCCTCGTCATCCGGGTAGATGCGGCGACGCATGCGAAAGCCGTAATCGTCCTTCGCGATTACCGTGAGGTCCAGAGGCATCCCGACCGACAGGTTCGAGCGCAGCGTCGAATCCATCGAAACGCATACCGCCTTGGCCGCGTCTTCGAGGGACGTGTCGGGTTTGATGATGCGGTCGAGGATCGGCTTGCCATATTTATGCTCGCCGATCTGGAAGAAGGGCGTGTCGGCCGATCCCTCGATGAAATTACCGTCGCTGTAGATGAGGTAGAGGCGCAGCTTGCCGCCCTTGCGCTGTCCGCACATCAGCATGTTGGCGGCCAGGCTGCTGCTGCTCATGCCCAGTTTCTGCTGCATGCGCCCCTGTACCGCCTTCATCGAGTCGCCGATGATCTGCGCGGCCCGGTGCATGTCCCGGCAGTTCAGGATCGTCTCGCAATCGACCCCCTCCAGATTATCCTTGATCGCGCGGGATATGCTGGTCTTGATCTCCTGCGTGACGGACAGGTTGCCGGAACACATGATGGCGATCGCGCGGTCGCCCGGCTTCTCATAGGTGAAGGTTTTGCGAAAACGGCCAATGTTATCGACGCCCGCATTGGTACGGGTATCGGACAACATGACGAGGCCCGCATTGACCCGCACGGCGACACAATAAGTCACGTTGTTCTTCCCTGCCCCCCGCGTCCCGACTCAGGGACCATGGCACTATAAGATCGGTTTTGCCATCACGTCACTGTTGCTGTGACTGGGATTGGGACAACAAGGGTGTCGTCGACACCTGAACGTCCACATTCATGCCAATCGCGCCGCTGAGCGCGGCGACTCCCCGCAGCGGCGCGGCGTCGAACGCATCGACACCCCAGGACAGGCGAACATAATCATCCGTCACGCAGATCTTGCGGGTCGGATCGAAACCAATCCAGCCAAGCCCTTCGACGAAACTTTCCGTCCAGCCGTGGCTCTGACCAAGGTCGATCGCTTCCTCGTCCTCGTCCCCCTCGTCATAGACATATCCGGCAACATAGCGTGTCGGCGCCCCCATCTGGCGGGCGCAGGCGATGAAAATATGCGCATAATCCTGGCAAACGCCACTCCCCAGCTCCAGCGCCTGCGCGGCGGTGGTCGCGGCGTCGGTCACATCCTTGCGATAGATCAGCCGTTCATGAACCAGGCGCGACAGATTGTGGAGGCTGGCGAGCATGCCGTCCGGCGACCGTGCCTCCCCGGCGATCGCCGCGATGGCGTCGTTCGTCCTGGTGAAATCGCTCTGGCGCAGAAAGATGCGAGGGCTTGCCGCCTCATCGCAAAAACCGATGATGCCTGCGCGGTCGATGGTTTCGACCGTGCCTTCCGCCAGGACCACCGCCTCGTTGATCTTCTGTCCCGTCCGCCACAGCGCCTCCGGCACGCCATAGCTGTTGACCGCGAAACTCTCGATCGGGTCGCCATTGACCGTGACCCGCCAGTCCCGCACAGCCTGAACCGCACTGTCGGTCGGTTTCAGGCGAAGGCGCATCGTCGCCCCTTGCGCGTTTCCTTCGTAGAGATAGCGGGTTTCGTGGCGGATCGAGAGGCGCATTATGCTTTTACCCGAAATGATAGGCTTCGGCGATTTCGACGCCGATCCGGTTACAGTCGTTCAACGTCCGCTGGACGGTTTCGTGCAGCCCCTGGCGAAAGATGTCGCCGCTGGTTTTAGCGGCGAGTTCATCGACCATCAACTCGATGCTGTCATGGCAGGGCCGCCGCTGCCCGTGCCACTGCGCCAGCCGGCCGAGACGGTAGGACATCTGATCGAAGCAATAGAGTACGCTGCGCGGAAAGCGCCGGTTAAGCATCAGGAAATCGGTGATCCGCCAAGGCGAATAGACCCCGCTGTACACATGATGATAGGCGCGGTTGCCCGACAGCGCATAGAGTACCGACGTCCATTGATAATGGTCGCGGTTGCCGCCCACCACATCCGTTTCGGGCAGCAGCACATAATATTTGACATCCAGCAGCCGCAGCACCGACTGCGCCCGTTCCAGCGCGGCGCCGACCCGGATGAAGTCATATTTTTCATCGCGCAGGTGCCCGCTCTCGGTCGCGCCGCGAAAGGTCATCGCCCGCGCCTTCACCCAGTCAAGGATGGTGGCGAGCTGCGCGCGCGCCTCCCCCACGTCATAGCTTTCGAGAGTGCGCCAGCCTTCGTTGAGCGCCTCCCACATGTCCTGCGTGAGCGCGGTGCGCACCGACTTGCCATTGGCGCGCGCCTTGATGAGGCAGGAGCGGATGGAAACGGGATTTTCAGTGTTGAGGACCAGATGCTCGACCACGTCGCGCTCGCGGATCACGGCATCCTTCTCGAACAGATGCTGCGACCCGGTGACACGGATGATCGATTTCCATTCCTCGCGGTGGTGCGCGCCGGGCAGGATCGCCATACGCTGGCCCATGGTGATGAGCCGCGCGGTCGCCTCGGCCCGTTCCAGATAGCGCGCCAGCCAGAAGAGATTTTCGGCGGTCCGGCTCAGCATGGGCGCACGCTCTCCAACGACGACGGACCGATCATATCTGCAGCACCCATGTATCCTTGACGCCGCCCCCCTGGCTCGAATTCACCACCAGCGACCCCTCGGTCAACGCCACGCGCGTCAGGCCGCCCGGCACCAGCCGGATCTGCGTGCCGACGAGGCAATAGGGACGAAAGTCCACATGCCGCTCGACGATCCCGGCCTCGCCCAGCGTGGGCACGGTGGACAGCGCCAGCGTGGGCTGGGCGATGAACTCGGCCGGATTGGCCCTGATCCGGTCGGCATAGGCCGCGATCTCGGCTTTGGTCGCCTTGGGACCGATGATCATGCCGTAGCCGCCGGAGCCATGCACTTCCTTCGCGACCAGATCGTGGAGATTCTCCAGCACATAGGTGCATTCGTCGGGCTTGGCGCAATTCCAGGTCGGGATATTCTCCAGGATCGCGCTTTCGCCGAGGTAGAAGCGGATCATGTCCGGCACGAAGGTATAGATCGCCTTGTCGTCCGCCACGCCGGCGCCCGGCGCACTCGCCAATGTGACGCCGCCGCGGCGGTAGGCGTCGAACAGGCCCGGCACGCCCAGCATGCTGTCCGGCCGGAAGACGAGCGGGTCGAGATAATCATCGTCGATGCGGCGATAGATGACATCGACCCGGCGTGGGCCATAGGTCGTCTTCATGTAGACGAGACCGTCGTCGGCGTAGAGATCCGCCGGTTCGACCAGTTCCACGCCCATCAGGTCGGCAAGGAAACTATGCTCATAATAGGCGCTGTTGAGCGAGCCGGGGGTCAGCACGACCACGACCGGATCGTCCTTGCACGCCGGCGGCGCGACTTCTTTCAGGCTTTTGAGCAGTTCGTCGGGATAATGGTCGACCGGCGCAACCACGCCCTGCGCGAACAGGTCGGGGAACATGCGGGTCATGATCTCCCGGTTCTCCAGCATGTAGGACACGCCGGATGGGGTGCGGCAATTATCCTCCAGCACCTGGAAACTTTCTGGCCCGGTGCGCACGATGTCGACGCCGACGATATGGCTGTAGACCCGGCCCGGCGGCGTGAAGCCCGCCATTTCCGGCTTGTAGGCCGCGTTCCCGTAGATGAGGTCGGCAGGCATGATGCCGGCGCGGACGATCTCGCCGCGATGATAGACGTCGTAGAGGAACGCGTTGAGCGCCCTCGCCCGTTGGCGAATGCCCGCCTCCAGCGTCCGCCATTCCAGCGCGGTAAAGATACGGGGCAAAAGATCGAAGGGGATCAGCCGTTCGGGATCGCCCCCCTCGCCATAGACGGCGAAGGTGATGCCGATCCGTCGGAAAATGGCCTCCGCTTCCTCAAGCCGGCGGTTCAGCCCACCTATCCCAGTCTGTTCGACCCAATGCTGAACCGGTGCATAACATTCACGCACCGCCCCATTTCGGTCCAGCATCTCGTAAAACGCCATTCAGACCGCCCATGCCCCCAAATGTTTGTGCATTGCAGCATAGTGCGCGGGATTCGCGGAAATGCAAGGGGAAAAAAGGCTCCGTCGGCGGCGTTTTTTGGCCGCCGAAAATATGGCTGGACCCGAAAGCATGGGTCGTGCAAAATAGCGCTGCAATGATTGGCAAGGTTCTCCTTCTACGGACATCGCGACTTACACGCCCTTAGGCGTGCGATGCCGGCCGCGCTCCTCCCTCCGTGAGAAGATTGCGCCATCCGCCTAAGGGACCAGTTCACCGCCTTTATGTCAGTCGCTATGGGACGATGCCATAATCCGTCCCGTGCTTTGCAGAAGATCCAGTCCAATGATGCTCATCGATCCCAGCCGCAAATATCGGCCCTTCCCGCAGGTCGACCTGCCCGACCGCCAGTGGCCCGGCCGTACCATCACCCAGCCACCGCGCTGGCTCTCCACCGACATGCGCGACGGCAACCAGGCGTTGATCGACCCGATGGACACGGAGAAGAAGACGCGCTTCTTCGAGATGCTGACCCGCGTCGGCCTCAAGGAGATCGAGGTCGGCTTCCCCGCCGCGGGCGCGACCGAGTTCGACTTCATCTCCGGGCTGGTCCAGTCGGGCCGCATCCCCGACGACGTCATCATCCAGGTGCTGACGCAGGCGCGGCGCGACCTCATCGAAAGGAGCTTCGAGAGCCTGAAGGGCGCGAAGCAGGCGATCGTGCATGTCTATAACGCCGTGTCGCCCGCATGGCGGCGGATCGTGTTCCAGATGGACCGGCCGCAGATCAAGCAGATCGCGATCGATGCGGCCAGGATCATCCGCGACGAAGCGGCGAAGCAGCCCGATACCGACTGGCATTTCGAATATTCGCCGGAGACCTTCTCCACCGCCGAGCTGGATTTCAGCCTCGAGTGCTGCGAGGCGGTGATGGATATCCTCCAGCCGACCGCCGAACGCCCGCTGATCCTGAACCTGCCCGCGACCGTCGAGGCGGCAACGCCGAACATCTACGCCGACCAGATCGAATGGTTCGGCCGCCACATCCGCAATCGCGACACGGTGCTGCTGTCGCTCCATCCGCATAACGATCGCGGCACCGGCGTGGCGGCGGCGGAACTGGGCCTGATGGCGGGCGCGGATCGCGTGGAAGGCTGCCTGTTCGGTAATGGCGAGCGCACCGGCAATTGCGACCTCGTGACCGTCGCGCTGAACATGTACACGCAGGGGATCGCGCCCGGCCTCGATTTCTCCAACATGGAGGAGATCGTGCAGACGGTGACCTACTGCAATCAACTGCCAGTGCACCCGCGCCATCCCTATGCGGGCGAACTCGTCTTCACGGCCTTTTCCGGCAGCCATCAGGACGCGATCAAAAAGGGCTTCGCGGCGCAGGAAGCGCGCAATGACGAGTTGTGGGACGTGCCCTATCTGCCCATCGATCCGGCCGACATCGGCTGCTCCTACGAGGCGGTAATCCGCGTCAATTCGCAGTCGGGCAAGGGCGGCGTTGCTTGGATATTGCAGCAGGATCAGGGGCTGAAACTGCCCAAGCGGATGCAGGCGGATTTCAGCCGCGTCGTCCAGGACATGGCCGACACGACGAGCCGCGAACTCCAGGCCGCCGATATCTGGGGGGCGTTCCAGGCCTATTATCATCTGGGCGCGGACCAGCCCTACAAACTGCTCGACTATCAGGAGAGCGGCCCGACCGGCAATCGCGTCTTCGTGGGCAAGGTCACGCTCGATGGCGAGGAGCGGACGGTTTCGGGCAAGGGCAACGGCCTGCTCTCCAGCGTGCTCAATGCACTGCGCGAGGGCATGGGCGTGGACCTCAGCGTCACCGACTATAGCGAGCATGCCATCGGCGTCGGGTCGGACGTTAACGCCGCCGCCTATGTCGAATGCCGGACGGCGGACGGACGGACCGTGTTCGGTGTCGGTCTCGACAGCGATGTTGCAACGGCATCGGTGCAGGCCATATTGTCGGCCGCGAACGGCCTGGCGGCGAGGGGGTAACATCTCCTCGCCCACGGCAGGAGCACGAGGAAAGGGGAACAAAGCCATGCGGTTCCACAGGGCGTGGTTCGTCCTCGCCATAACCTTCCTCGCGCTGCTGGTATCGGCTGGACTGCGCTCGGCGCCCAGCGTCATGATCCGGCCGCTGGAACTCAGCCTGGGGTGGGACCGCGCGACGATTTCGCTCAGCGTCGCCATCGGCATTCTCTTCTACGGCTTGACCGGGCCGTTTAGCGGGGCGTTGACGCAGCGTATCGGCCTGCGCACCACGGTCATCGGCGGTTTGGCGCTCATGTCGGCGGCGACCTTCGCCAGCCGCTGGATGACCGAGCCGTGGCAGTTCCTTCTCAGTTGGGGCATCGTGGCGGGCGTGGGATCGGGCGCGGTGGCGCCGGTGCTTGCGGCCAATGTCGTGAATCGCTGGTTCGCGGCCCATCGCGGCCTCGCCATGGGCATATTGAGCGCGAGTACAGCGACAGGCGCTCTCGTCTTTTTACCGCTGTTCGCGTGGCTCGCTGGAGACCTGCACTGGCAGGCGGTGGCCTCTGCGGCGAGCATCGCGACGCTTTGCGTCATCCCGCTGGTCTGGCTGCTCTTTCCCGAAAGCCCCGCTTCGATCAACCTGTCGCGCCTCGGCGAGACGGACGCGACCATGCCCGCTCCCACAAATACTCGCCTCGGCGCGCTGGCCGCGCTGAAGCGTGCGGCAGGGGCGCCGATCTTCTGGCTGCTCGCCGGGACGTTCTTCGTGTGCGGGCTCACCACGAACGGGCTGATCGGCACGCATTTCGTCGCCTATTGCAGCGACCTGGGCATGGCGTCGGTCACGGCGGCCGGGATGCTCTCGATGATGGGCATGCTCGACATCGTGGGCACGACCGCGTCAGGCTGGCTCACCGATCGCTATGATCCCCGCAAGCTGCTGTTCGTTTATTATGCACTCCGGGGCCTGTCGCTCATCGCCCTGCCCTTTGCCGGCGACGACGCCCGCTCGTTGACGCTGTTCGCGCTGTTCTACGGCCTCGACTGGATCGCGACCGTGCCGCCGACGCTGGCACTGGCCAATCGTGCTTTCGGCGAGCGGATCGCTCCCATCGTCTTCGGCTGGATCATGGTATCGCATCAATTGGGCGCGGCGGTCGCAGCGTTCGGGGCCGGGCTGATCCGCAGCGAGACGGGCAGCTATGTCTATGCATTCATGCTGGCGGGGGCTTTCGGGGTGCTGGCGGCCTTTGCGATCATCATGATGGCACGCGACCGCCAGCCGGCGGAAGCCATAGCCTAAATCTCGACCTGCGATCCCAGTTCCACGACGCGATTGGTGGGCAGGCGGAAGAATTCCATCGCACTTTCCGCATTGCGCAGCATCCAGGCGAAGACCTTTTCCCGCCAGATCGCCATGCCGGGCCGCGCCGAGGGCAGCAGCGTCTGGCGGGCGAGGAAGAAGCTGGTTTCCATCATCTTGAACGAATGGCCGCAGCCCTGCACCTTGCCCAGCGCCTCCGGCACATTCGCTTCCTCCATGAAGCCATAGGTGAGGATCAGGCGGAAGAAGCCGTGGCCGAGTTCGTCGATCTTGCAGCGTTTATATTCGGGCACCATCGGCACGTCGGCGATGTTGACGGTCAGCAGTACCACCCGGTCATGCAGCACCTTGTTGTGCTTGAGATTGTGCAGCAGCGCGTGGGGCACGCCATCGGTCGCGGAGGTCATGAAAATCG
>Ga0207674_10003895_pt1 | contig 18155 bp, 14 predicted proteins | sample KBSCornC72_FD_184303 | JGI IMG/M metagenome (GOLD analysis project Ga0207674, IMG submission 184303) | Corn rhizosphere microbial communities from Kellogg Biological Station, Michigan, USA - KBS Corn C7-2 (SPAdes) (version 2) | ecosystem: Host-associated > Plants > Roots > Rhizosphere > Soil ... | reverse complement strand
TTACCAATAACCACGAAGATACCCGGCGCGACCGCGACGACCCATCCTACGCAGCGATCCGCTCCGTCGGATAAGCTGCCGTCTCTCCAGCATCATCCCCATGGCTGAGATTTGACCGCGACGACTGGGTGCTTACTGGAGAATCGTCGGTATCCAATCGGCGAGAACGCAAATGCGAAGGGACCGCTCGTGCCGCGTAAGCGCGGCATGACCGTGGTATGTCTATTCAAACGTTGAGGGAGATCAGGGATGTCAAACAATACTGGAGACCTGTTGCAACAACTCGCCGATCGCGAGGCGATCCGCGAGCGACTTTATCGATATTGCCGCTCGATGGACCGAGTCGACGCGCCGCTAGGACAGTCGATTTTTCATGAAGACGCCACGGCCGACTACGGCCCGATCTTTAAGGGGCGGGGGCGCGATATGATCGAGCACATTTGCGCGGTGCACACCCGGAAATTCCTGCACCATTCGCACCAGCTGTCCAACATTCTCATTGATCTCGATGGCGACAAGGCGGGCAGCGAGGCCTATGTCACCGCCACGCTTCGGATGATGGATGATGGGAGGTTGCAGCAACGTACCATCTGGGCTCGATACATCGACCAGTGGTCGCGCCGTGGAAACAATTGGGGAATCGACAACCGGCGGGTGCTGTTTGATTTCGATGAACTCCGCGACGTCGTCGGCCAGAACAGCCACGAAGATAGCCGCCGCGACCGCGGCGACCCTTCGTATGCGGCGATCCGCTCCGTCGCATAAGGTACCGCCTCGCCAGCGTCCGGCGCCGTGATACCGGCGCACAACAGCCCAATGCCCGCAGCCATTGGCTTGCCGTCACATTCCGCCGGGCCGCCGACAATGCAACAAGCATCCTGCTCAAAAGCGAGCGCTTGGAAACCTCAAGTTAGATTATTGAGCGCCTTGGGCGTGTAGGGCAGGATCTCGTGCTCCAATCCCGCCTTCACCTTGATGGGCCAGTCGGGATCCACGATGAGGGCGCGCCCTACAGCGACCAGATCGAAGTCGCCACGCTCCAGCAGCGCCAGCAGCCGAGAAAGATTTTGTTCCGTTTCACTTGCGGCACCCTGCAGGCTGGCGATCAGGTCCTGCTTCAGCGTCACCGAACCCACCGTGATGGTAGGCTTGCCGGTGAGCTTTTTGACCCATCCGGCAAGGTTCATATCGCTGCCAAACTCGCCTTCCCAGAAACGCCGTTGCGAGCAGTGGAATATGTCGACGCCGGCATCAACAAGCGGCGCCAGGAGCGTTTCGAGCTCCTGGGGCGTGTTGGCAATCTTGGCCCCATAGTCCTGCTGCTTCCATTGCGACATGCGCAGCACGATCGGGAAGTCGGGGCCGGTGCGGGCACGGATACCGCGTACGGTGTCTACAGCCAACCGGGTACGCCTGGCGAGGTCGCCACCGTAAACGTCATGGCGCAGGTTCGTCTCCTGCCAGAGGAATTGATCAAACAGGTAACCATGGGCCCCATGGAGTTCGACGCCGTCAAAACCCAGGCGTTGGGCGGATTCCGCGGCGGTCACGAAGGATTGGGCCACCTCCTCGAGCTGCTTCGCCGTAGAGGGCTGCTCTTGCGCGGTAGGAAGCACGCCCATGCCACCGATCATGCCCGATGGCCCGACCCGCTTGCCTTTGTTCGGCGGGTTGGGGTGCGCGCCGTTGATCTGTCCCACATGCCACAGCTGGGGCATGATCTTGCCTCCGGCAGCGTGCACCTCCTTAGCAACGCGGCTCCAACCGGCGAGCGCATCTTCTCCATAGAATCGCGGTGCATCGGGCAGGCTGGAGGCGCCAGGGTGCGGAACCCACGTGCCTTCCGTCATGATCAGCCCAACGCCGCCCTCGGCGCGGCGACGATAGTAAGCAGCAACGTCGGGACCGGGCACGCCTCCGGGAGAGAGGGCGCGCGTCATCGGCGCCATGACGATCCGATTCGCAAGTGACAGACCGGGAATTTTGAACGGCCTGAACAGCGCCTCTGCCTTGTTGGGTTGCGTCGTCATCTGTTTCAATTCTCCCCTTGAACCCGCGCCAGTTATCCGGGCTTTGCTTTTCGTTGAAGTTCGCTTCGGTCAGGCCGTCGTGACCACCTATCGGTATTTCTGAACAGGCAAAAATTGAAAGCGAGGACATCGACGTGATTAGATCTTGCCTTTCATAGTCCCCCAAACGCGCTCCAGCCAGCCACTCCCGTCAGCTCCATCATGCAGAAACCGCATTGATCAATCACCTTGCGCGCTTCGGTCCCGGCGATTGGCTTTCCGGAAGCATAGGACAAAATTTTCGCTGATTGAATTGAGGCCTGCAAACAGCTTTTCGGGATTTCCATCGGTCGTGGCCGGACACGAGGCGTGCAGTTCACGATGCAGATCGGCCTCTCTCCTCGGCCTCTTTATTTCGCTTGTGCCGGGACGCAAAGCAAGCTTCAATTCATAAAAACTGGACAGAGAGGAAACATGCGTTTCGCCGGAAAAGTTGCCCTGATTGCGGGAGCCTCCGAGGGAATCGGGCGCGCGACGGCGGTGTTGCTGGCTTCCGAGGGCGCCGACGTCGTCGTGGTCGCCCGCAATGGCGAACGTCTGGCGAACCTTGCCGAAGAGCTGAAGGCTTACGGACACGGTGTCCTGACGGTGGTTGCCGATTGCGTCAAGGAGGAGGACGTTCAATCGACCGTGCGCAAGGCGGTCGACAAGTTCGGGCGGATCGACATCCTCGTGAATTGCATTGGCGGCTCGACCATCATCAAGAACTCACGGACCGCTGTCGAGGACATGTCACTTGCGGAATTTGAAGCCCTCGTGCAGTTCAACCTCGTTCCGACATTCCTGATGTGCAAGCATGTCAGCCCGCTGATGAAGGCGCAGGGCTCCGGCAAGATCGTCAACATTTCTTCCCTCGCCTCGCGCGGCCTGACCGGTTCATCGGGCGCTTATAGTGCGGCCAAAGCCGGCATCATTGCACTGACCCGCAAATTATCCATCGAGCTTGGCCCGTCAGGCGTCCACTGCAATGGAATCGCACCTGGTCTGGTGCTGACGGAGCGCATCAATCGCCATTACGTTCCCAACATGTCCCCCGAAAACGCGGCCGCCCTCTTAAACTCCATCCCGCTGCGTCGGCATTCCATGCCCGAGGATCAGGCGCGGGTCGTGGCGTTTCTCGCCTCGCGCGACTCGGACATGGTCACCGGCGTCACCATCGACGTCGCCGGCGGATTGTAATCCACTGTAAACTCGGGATCAGGACAATGAATGCCGAACAACTACAGGTCTATGTGGACAGGTTCAGCCGGGAACGAGTCGGCAGGGAGTCGAAGCCGGAAACGGTGGTGATCGAGGCCGGGGCGATCGCCAAATTCGCCCGCTCGCTCGGCGAAACCAATCCGCTCTATTTCGATGCGGCTTATGCCAAAACCACCCGGTTCGGCGGCATCATCGCGCCACCGACCTTTCCATCGTTCCTGATCTACACCGTGATGCACGGCCTGCCGGGCGTCGTGGAGGAGTTGTCGCGCGTCCTGCATACCGACGACATTGTTGATCATCCCTTGCCGATCAAGGCCGGCGACCAGATCACCTCCACCGCCCGCTACGCTGAGGTTTTCCAGCGTCAAGGCCGGCATGGGCCAATGCTGTTTCAGGCCGTCGATGTGACCGAGGTCAATCAGCATGGCCAGCTGGTGGCGGTCGTTCGAATGATTACGGTAAGGTATTGAGGGCTCCATGAACCGCGCGCAAACCGTCTCATCCATCACAGACCTTTCCCCTGGTGCTCAGGTGCCGGTGCTCTCCCGAATCATCACGACCCTCGACCTCGTCAAATATTGCGGCGCCTCCGACGATTATGCCGAGCAGCACTGGGATCACCTTTATATGGTCGAACATGGGTTTTCCGGCGTCATCGTGCATGGCTGGTTCACCTTCGGGGTGATGTGCCAGGCGGTGACCGACTGGATCCCGCGCGAGATCGCCGACGTCTCTCACTATGCCGTGCGCTACCACCGCATGACGCTGCCCGGCGCTGTCTCCTGCGGTGGGGAAATATCCGAGATCAGCCGGCAGGGCGGCAAGGACCGGGCCGAGTTGAAGCTTTGGGCGCGCGACGGCGAAGGGGCGATCACCACTACCGCCTCCATGACCCTGACGTTTGCCTGAAAACGTCCGCCACCTTGCCTCGGCGGCGCGAGGCCGTGACCTCACAAGTCCGACCGGCAAGTAACTGGTTGCGGCATTGCGCCGCCCCGAATCCGCAAATCGATGGCAGGCTTGTTCAGCAGGACCCACTCGCGTTCCCCGATGGGTTGGCGCGACAGCCCGGACGAAGGCTCGGCACAGCACGCTCATGCCGAGCAAGTTTTCGATAAAAACAACGAAAAGTTTTAAATTCTCGCCATTTGTTAACCCGCTACCGGGATACTCCCGCCGACCTCAAAAGGGAAAGAAAAGGCGAGGAAACCATGGCCGTGCGGCTTTCGATCGGAAATTTCGGCAAATTCTTCAGATTCTCTCGGCCCCGTTGGGGCATTCGGGGCAGTCTTTTTGCCGCCTTCGCCGTGATCGCAGGTATGGCCATCCTGATCAGCGCGGGCGCCGGCTTTGTGCTTGGCCAGCTTGGCGGAATGATGGGTCAGTTGAGCGGGAAGGACATTCCGCGGCTGTCTGCCAGCCTGCAGTTGCAGTCTCAGGTCAATAACCTTGAGAGCCTGGCACCCTCCGTCCTCGCCTCCGACGGCGAAGCAACGCTGCAGGAACGCTCGGCGAAAATAAAGGAAACCCAGCGGGCCGTTCTCGAGAAACTCGCGGAGATCACCGAGCTGGGGGCTGACAAGCAGATCGTCTCGGATCTCAACGAGACCGTCAAGAACATCGAGGACATGATCAAGAGCCTGGGCACCGCCGCCAAGGACAGGCTGACCATTGCCGCGCAGCACGAGAAGCAATACGGGGTTCTGCGCAACACGCAGGCCTCTTTTGTGGCAGCAGCCGAGCCGGCGATGGCAAAAGCGGAACGCCGAATCAACGCGGTTTTTGACCTGAACGATCCGAGCCTCGCGGCCGAGGCCGTGCAGACCGTCGAAGGAATCGGCAATATCATTGCCGCCGGCAATCAGATGGGCGCGGATCTTACGGCCGCCCTGGCGGTCGGCTCGACCGATGATCTGAGCCCGATCGAGAACGCGATGAAAGGTGTCCGCGAACGTATCAAGGCAAGTGTGGAGCTGCTGCCGGCGGACGATTCGACGGCGGCCTTGCGTGACGCGAGCCTCAAAATGATCTCCTTGAGCGAAGGCAAGAACAGCGTATTCAAGATTCGAGAGAAGGAACTCGATACCAACGAATACGGACGGTTGATCCTTGAGGAAACACGTAAGCTGAATTCGGGGCTAAGTGTCAGCGTCAAGCAACTCGTCGATGGCGTGCGGAACACAACCGACGCGGCGACATCGCGCGCGCGAACCGAAATCTGGTTTTCGACGATAGCGATGTTGGCACTCGGCGGCCTTACTCTGATCGGATCGGCCATCTTCGTGTGGAGGTATGTCGGCGGCAACATCCTGCGACGTATCGGTAGCCTGCATCGTTCGATGCAGCTGCTGTCCGCTGGCGACCTCGAATCCGAGATTTATCATAGCAGCCAAAGCGACGAGATTGCCGTGATGTCGGAAGCGCTACAGGTGTTCCGCCAGAGCATGATCGAAGCGCGCACATTGAACGCCGAGCAGGACAGGGATCGCGCGGCAAAGGCCGAGCGCACGGAGCGTATCGAACGCCACATCGGCGAATTCGAGGCCAAGGTCAGCGCGGCGCTTGAGACGCTGCAGCAGTCGGCCAACACCATGCAGGGCACCGCACAGGTGATGGCCGCCAGCGCCGACCAGTCGAGCGGGCTTGCCAGCGCGGTCGCCTCCGCTGCCGAAGAGACGTCGGTGAATGTGCAGACGGTGTCGGCCGGCACCGAGGAACTGTCCTCCTCGATCGCCGAAATCGGACGTCAGGTGGTCGTGTCCGCGCAGATCGCACGCAAGGCGGTCGAAGAAGCCGGCGCGACCGATTCGACCATGCAGGGACTTGCCGAGAACGCCAGCCGCATCAGCGTGGTGGTCGACCTCATCCAGGTGATTGCTTCACAGACCAATCTCCTGGCGCTCAACGCCACCATTGAAGCGGCGCGTGCCGGCGAAGCCGGCCGGGGCTTTGCCGTGGTGGCCTCCGAGGTCAAGAGTCTGGCCGACCAGACCGCCAAGGCGACGGACGAGATTCGCGCCCAGATTTCCAACATGCAGCAGGTGACTTCGTCGGCGGTCGGCGCCATCCGCAACATCGGATCGACGATCGGCGAGATCAACGAGGTGACCACCGCGATTGCCGCCGCCGTGGAGGAGCAGGGCGCAGCTACCCGCGAAATCGCCCGCAACATCCAACATGCGGCCGGTGGGACCAGCGAGGTTTCCAGCAATATTATCGGCGTCAGCACGGCTTCCGCTGAAGCCGGGACCACCGCGGCCGAAGTTCTCAATGCCTCCAGCGCGCTGCGCCACGAAGCCGAAGTGCTCCAGTCCGAGATAAATACCTTCCTCGCCAGCATCCGCGCCGCCTGATCCGAACGTGACCCCGAACCCCTTGTGCGCGGGCGACACCCGAGCGCAAGGGGTAAACAATCCTTGATCAAAGAACCTCTCTCTTCCCTGCGGCTCCGATCCCCCTGGGAGCGAAGCGGATTTGCTGCTTGGCCGGCACCTTAGAAGCGGCTCGGAAAGCCAACTGGCGTCCGCGCAAACCACCGCAGGGCCCCGAGGCCGTCCGCAATGTTCGACGGTGTCCGGTTGCTTAACTGGGCGTCCGGCCCTACTGTCGGGTTCAGAAAATCGCATCAAGACCGGCGGCGATCGCCGAGCGAATTTCTGATCTGAGCGACACTGGAACATGATTTTGCCAGCGTCCTTTTGAACCGAAGCTCCCTCGGGAGGTGCGGCGACAGCCGATACACTTCGGACTTGGGACCCTGGCCTCAGCAACCGGCGATGCCAAGCAATGCATTCACGAACCTACCCGGTCTACTCCTCGGTCGATTCCTTGCGGTACCCCTGGGAAAACCATCCGGGCCCTGACCAGGTCGTCGAAATCCAGCCCGGCCTGCTCTGGGTCCGGCTCAATCTGCCGTTCCGATTGAATCATGTGAACATCTACTTGCTGGCCGATGGCGATGGCTGGACCATGGTCGATGCGGGGTTCGGCAATGATGAGAGCATCGCTGCATGGACGGCATTGTTTGACGGCCCGCTCGCCGGCTTCAACATCAAGCGGCTGATCGTTACTCATTGCCATCCTGACCATGTCGGGCTTGCAGGATGGATTGTTGAGCGGTTCCAATGCCCGCTTTATATGTCGCAGGTGGAATATCTGCAGGCGATCCATAATCTGGTGCGGGGTACTGAGGAACGGATCGGGACCCAGCGCCTGTTCTTCCTCCGTCATGGCATGGACGACGAACTCGTAGACAAGCTGCTTGGTCGGGGACAGGAATACCTGAAGCGGGTCTCGACGTTGCCGCCGTCCTATCATCGAATTTCAAACGGCAACGAGATTTCGATCGGCTCGCGTCGCTTCAAGGTGATCACCGGCGGCGGACATTCCCACGATCAGGTGATGCTCTATTGCGCGAGCGACAAGCTATTCCTGTCAGCCGATCAGGTGCTGAGCAAAATCTCCCCCAATGTCAGCGTGTGGGCCACGGAGCCGGACCAGAATTCGCTCGGCGAGTATCTCGCCTCACTGGCGAGCCTGACGACGACCCTGCCTTATGACCTGCTAGTCCTGCCCGGCCATGGCGTGCCTTTCTATGGCCTGAAGACCCGGATCAGGCAGCTTGCCGAGCACCACGAGGAGCGGTGCCGGCTGATCGCCGAGGCTTGCCAGACCACATCCAAGACATCGCGGGAGCTGGTCCCCGTGGTGTTTCACAAATATGCGCTCGATCCGCATCAGATGGGATTTGCCACCGGCGAACTCATTGCCCATGTCAACTACATGTTGGTCGAGGGACGGCTGAGCGCCGAGGAAACCGGCGGTGTTCTGCGGTTCCGGACGACCTGAGTTCATTTTAGGCCCGTCCGGGCCTGTCCCGAAGGCGCGATTGATCCGGATCAAGAACCAGACTGCGATCGGCCCTTAGTGTCGGACTGATCAATTTGGAGCGTTTCCGGCTCGACACAGGACTTGGAAAAGCTCTAAAAAGAGCCAGCCGCGCTTGGCCTTGGGTCCGCTTCAGGGACCGATATCTAGGGTTCGCTTTCAGGTTTCGTGATGGATTACAGCCAGTTTTTCAGCAATGCCCTGCACCGCCTGCATGATGAGCGGCGCTATCGGATTTTCGCCGACCTCGAGCGCATCGCTGGCCGCTTCCCCCATGCAATCTGGCATTCCCCCCAAGGGCCCCGCAATGTCGTGATCTGGTGCTCCAACGACTATCTGGGCATGGGCCAGCATCCCAAGGTGGTTGGAGCAATGGTGGAAACGGCGACCCGGGTCGGAACCGGCGCAGGCGGCACCCGCAATATCGCCGGCACGCATCATCCGCTGGTGCAGCTCGAGCAGGAACTGGCGGATCTACACGGCAAGCAATCGGCGCTGTTGTTCACTTCGGGCTACGTCTCCAATCAGACCGGCATTTCGACAATCGGGAAATTGATCCCCAACTGCCTGATCCTGTCGGATGCACTCAACCATAATTCGATGATCGAGGGCATTCGCCAGTCCGGATGCGAATACAAGGTGTTCCGGCACAGCGACACGGCGCATCTTGAGAAATTGCTGCGCGAAGCCGGACCCGATCGGCCGAAGCTGATCGCCTGCGAAAGCCTGTATTCCATGGACGGCGACGTCGCGCCGCTCGCCCAGATCTGCGATCTCGCCGAGCGCTACGGTGCCATGACTTATGTCGACGAAGTTCATGCGGTCGGCATGTACGGACCGCGCGGCGGCGGCATCGCCGCACGTGATGGGGTCATGCACCGCATCGATATCATCGAGGGCACGCTCGCCAAGGCATTTGGCTGTCTCGGCGGCTATATCGCTGCGAGCGCCGAGATCGTCGATGCCGTTCGGTCCTACGCGCCGGGCTTTATCTTCACCACCGCGCTACCGCCCCCGATCTGCTCGGCCGCCATTGCCGCCATCCGGCATCTGAAGACTTCGAACTGGGAACGGGAGCGTCACCAGGATCGCGCCGCCCGCCTGAAGGCCATTCTGCAAGCCGAGGGTCTTCCGGTGATGTCGAGCCAGACCCATATCGTCCCATTGTTTGTGGGCGATCCCGAACTCTGCAAACAGGCAAGCGACCTGCTGCTGCAGGAGCACAATATCTACATTCAGCCGATCAACTATCCGACCGTCGCCAAGGGCACCGAGCGCCTGCGGATCACGCCTTCGCCCTATCACGACGACGGACTGATCGATCAATTGGCGGAGGCCTTGCTGCAGGTGTGGGAGCGCCTGGGTCTGCCGCTTGGCGAGAAATCCCTGGCCGCCGAGTAGGCGGCCTCCCCTGGAGGTCCGACCCCTTAACGGCAATTTCTTGTTGGCCGAAACCGGCTATAATTCCCTTTGCTGACAACCGCCGGAAACAGGCTCGGCCGGCCGAAAGGGAGCAGACGCGGTGTTGCACGACTGGAGCGTGATCGCGGTCGCTCTCGGCTATATCAGCCTGTTGTTTCTGGTCGCGAGCTATGGCGACCGCATGTCCCCGGCGCAGCGCGGCAGGGCCGGCATCCTGATCTATCCGCTCTCGCTGGCGATCTATTGCACGTCCTGGACATTTTTCGGATCGGTCGGATTTGCCACCCGCACCAACGTGGATTTTCTGGCGATCTATGTCGGCCCGGTCGCGATGGTGGCGTGCTGCACGCCGCTGCTTCGCCGGGTGATCAGGCTGGCAAAATCGCAAAACATCACGTCCGTCGCCGACTTCATCGCCGCGCGCTACGGCAAGAGCCAAGCGGTCGCGGCCACCGTGGCCGTGATCGCGATCATCGGGTCGGTCCCCTATATCGCCCTTCAACTCAAGGCGGTCGCGGCCTCGCTTGGGACGATCCTTGGCGAGGACCAGGCCTCCTCAAGCATTCCGATCGTCAATGACCTCGCCCTGATCGTCACGCTGGCGATGGCGCTGTTCGCCGTATTGTTCGGCACCAGGCACGCTGACGCCACCGAACATCAGCATGGCCTGATGCTCGCCATCGCCGCTGAATCGATCATCAAGTTGATTGCCTTTATTGCCGCCGGCGCCTTTGTCACGTTCTGGATGATTGGGCCCTCTGACCTGATCGAACGGATCGGCAAGAGCACGGCAGCCCAAGAGATGATTAACTATGTACCGTCGGTCGGCAATTTCCTGGCCATGACGCTGTTGTCGTTCTGCGCCATGCTTCTATTGCCGCGCCAATTCCATGTCAGCGTCGTTGAGAACTCGAGTGAGACCGAGATCGGCAGGGCGCGCTGGCTGTTTCCGCTTTATCTGCTTGCCATCAACCTGTTCGTGCTGCCGGTCGCGCTTGCCGGACTTGTCACGTTCCCGCCCGGCACCGTCGACGGAGACATGTACGTTCTGGCGCTGCCGCTGTCGGCCAATGCCAATCTGCTCAGTCTCGGAGTGTTTGTCGGCGGCCTGTCGGCGGCCACCGCCATGGTCATCGTCGAATGCGTCGCGCTGTCGATCATGGTGTCCAACGACATCATCGTACCGCTGGTGCTACCGCGCCGGCCGGAACTCCATGCCGGCCAGAAGGCGTTCGGCGACCATCTGCTACGGATTCGCCGGTTCGCGATCTTCGCCATTATGGTCATGGCGTATCTCTATTATCGTGCGCTCGGCAACGCCCAGCTGGCTTCAATCGGGCTATTGTCGTTTGCCGCTATCGCGCAATTGGCGCCGGCCTTTTTCGGCGGCCTGTTCTGGCGTCGCGCCACCTCTGTCGGCGCGATCGGCGGCATGCTGATTGGCGTGACGGTCTGGATCTACACGCTGCTGCTTCCAAGTTTCCTTGCCGGCGGCTCGTTGGGACTGCTGGAGCATGGGCCGTTCGGCATCGAAGCGCTGCGACCCCAGGCGCTGTTTGGCGCCGACTTGCCGCCGCTTCTGCACGGCGTACTCTGGAGCCTGTCGCTGAACGTCCTCACCTATTTCGGACTATCGCTGGCGCGCCAGCCGTCGTCGATCGAAAGGCTGCAGGCCGATCTTTTCGTGCCCAACGCCCTGGCGCCGGAAGTTCCGAGCTTCCGGCGATGGCGAACCAGCGTCAGCGCGCAGGAAATACAGAACACGGTGGCCCAATATCTTGGCCCCGAGCGGACGCGGGCCTCATTCGAGGCTTTCGCCACGTTACGCGGAGTGAACATTGAGCCATCCGCGCCTGCCGACCTTGAATTTATGCGATATGCCGAACATCTGATCGCATCCTCGATCGGCGCGGCGTCTTCGCGACTGGTGATGTCGCTGCTGTTACGCAAGCGCGCCGTCTCGGCCAAGGCCGCGCTCAAGCTGCTCGACGATTCCCATGCGGCGCTTCACTTCAATCGGGAAATCCTGCAAACCGCGCTCAACCATGTTCGCCAGGGCATCGCGGTGTTCGATGTCGATCTGCAACTGATCTGCTGGAATCGGCAGTTCGGCGAGATCATCGGGCTGCCGCCGCATTTGATGCAGGTTGGCATGCCGCTCACCGAAATCCTGGAATTTATCGGAGCGATCACGCCGCCCGGATTCGGCGACAGCGATTCAATGATGAAGATCCGGTTGGCGGCCTACACCACCGAGGGCGCCCCCTATCTCGAACGCCTTCCAGACCGGCATATGGTGATCGAGGTGCGCGCCAACCGGATGCCGGGCGGTGGCCTGGTCATCACCTTTTCCGACGTGACGCCGAGCTTCGAGGCGGCGGAGGCGCTCGAGCGATCCAATGCGACCCTGGAAAAGCGGGTGCGCGAGCGAACCGAGGAGCTTACTCGGCTTAATTCAGAATTGGCGCGGGCCAAGAGCGTGGCGGAAGACGCCAGCATTTCCAAGACCCGTTTCCTGGCAGCGGCCAGCCACGACATCCTGCAGCCGCTCAATGCGGCCCGGCTCTATGTCACGAGCCTGGTGGAGCGCCAGAGTGGCGGCGAGAACGCAAGGCTCGTGGAAAACATCGATGAATCACTGGAGGCGATCGAGGAGATTCTGAGCGCCCTGTTGGACATTTCGCGGCTGGATGCCGGCGCGATGACGCCCTCGATCACGCATTTCCGGATTGGCGACCTCATGCGGTCACTGGAAATCGAATTCGCGCCGGTGGCCCAGGCCAAGTCGCTCGAACTGACCTTCGTTCCCTGCTCGCTTCCTGTGGAATCCGACAGGCCGATGTTGCGCCGGCTGCTGCAGAACCTGATCTCGAACGCGATTAAATATACCCCGAGGGGACGCGTCCTGGTTGGCTGCCGCCGCCATGGTCAGTCCCTGCAGATTTTGGTCTACGATACCGGGGTCGGCATTCCCGTGCTGAAGCGCGGAGAGATCTTCAAGGAATTTCATCGTCTCGAACAGGGCGCGCGCATTGCGCGCGGCCTCGGGCTCGGACTGTCGATCGTCGAACGCCTGGCGCGCGTTCTTAATCACGGCATCGCCATCAACTCCACGGCGCGCGGAGGTTCGGTGTTTTCCGTCACGGTACCAATCGCTGCAGCCGTCACCCATACGGCCGCCGTGACCAGCGCTACCTCGCTCTCCAAGACTTCCATGGCGGGCTCGCTGATCGTCTGCATCGAGAACGATCTGGCCATTCTCGACGGCATGCAAACGCTGCTCACCGCATGGGACGCCGACGTGATCGCAGTGACCGATCCTGAAGCCGCGATCGAGGCAATCGAGGCAGCAAAGCAGCCGGTCACCGGCCTTCTTGTCGACTATCATCTGGACCGTGGGCACGGCATCGCTGCCATTCGCGACATCCGTCGCCGCTTCGGCGCCGGCCTGCCCGCGATCCTGATTACCGCCGACCGTAGCCCGCATGTGCGGGATGCCGCTCGCGAAGAAGACGTCGCCGTGCTCAACAAACCGCTCAAGCCCGCCTCGCTACGCGCCCTGCTCGGGCAATGGCGCACTCAGCAGATCGCGGCGGCCGAGTAACCTCGTCCTAAGGTGTCCTCTCGGAGTTGTGGACGGCGACCCGCCAAAGCCCGAGAAGGCAAGGCTCTGGAAGGCGCGCCAGCCCGCTCCCAGCGGGTAAGCGACCGCGTTTGTCTATTTGAGTTGCGAACTTTCCTGGCGCCATTGGTCGCCGGCGATCTTGGCGGCGGCAATCACCGCCTGGGTACGGCTTTCGACGCCGAGTTTTTGCAGGATGGCCGACACATGGGCCTTGATGGTCGCCTCGGAGACGCTGAGCTCATAGGCGATCTGTTTGTTGAGCAGACCTTCAGACAGCATCATCAGGACCCGCACCTGCTGCGGGGTCAGCGTCATCAGCCGGTCGCGCAATTTGGCGGTTTCGGGATCCGCGGGCGCGGACATGTCAATGTCCGGCGGGACCCACACATCCCCCTCCATCACCTTGAGAATGGCATCGCGCAGGGTCTCGACGCCGAACCGCTTGGGGATGAATCCGGAGGCGCCGAATTCGAGCGATCGCCTGATCGTGGCGACATCATCACTGGCCGAAACAATGACCACCGGGATGGCCGGATATTGCGTGCGGAGATAGATCAGGCCCGAAAAGCCGCTGATGCCGGGCATGCTCAGGTCAAGCAGGACGAGATCCACCTCGGAATCCCGCTCAAGCATCGCGGTGAGATCGTTGAACGATCCCGCTTCATCGATTTTCGCCGAGCGCAATACGACGGTCACGGCCTGCCGCAATGCGTCGCGGAACAAGGGGTGGTCATCGGCGATGATGAGACGGGTGGTGGCGGCGGCGGTCATCTGTTTCTGGCACTTGCGGCAAACCCGTAACCGCTGGGAATCCGACCGGTTACCACGAGTTTCACAAGGGATTGTCCCCCGGTCGGCGGCTGGTTGCAAGCACGCAATGGCGGCACCGCAAAAGGCAGTTAATCGCGACATGGTGCGACGCAAAACGACAAGTTTCCCGCCCCGCCGATACGGCTCTGACCAGGTGCGATGCGAATTCCGCCTCACGAAAAACGTCGAAAGTCTTAGCGCCAAAGTCGTATTGGGCCGCGTTTCACGGCGATGTTACCGTTCGGCGGAGACTCATGACGGCGGGCTCGACGAGCACGGCGCGATGAGAAAGCATCAACGGTTTCGGGAGCGATTTCAATGACCATAGTCACGGCCACAGGGGTTGCGCCGGCAAGAGGCATGACGAACGACGAACGCTTCGTCATTCTCGCATCGTCGCTAGGCACGGTTTTCGAATGGTATGATTTCTATCTGTACGGCTCGCTGGCTTCCATCATCGGCGCCCAGTTCTTCAGTGCCTATCCGGCCGCGACGCGCGACATCTTCGCACTGCTCGCCTTTGCCGCAGGCTTCCTGGTACGACCGTTCGGCGCCATCGTGTTCGGGCGGGTTGGCGACATCGTGGGGCGCAAATACACCTTCCTCGTTACCATCCTGATTATGGGTCTTTCGACTTTCATTGTCGGTCTTTTGCCCAATGCCGCCACCATCGGCTTTGCCGCGCCCGTCATCCTCATCGCATTGCGGCTGTTGCAAGGTCTTGCGCTCGGCGGCGAATATGGCGGTGCCGCCACTTACGTCGCCGAACATGCGCCGCAGGGCAGGCGCGGTTACTACACCTCCTTCATTCAGACTACGGCCACACTCGGCCTGTTTCTGTCGTTGCTGGTGATCCTGTTCACGCGCACCGCCATCGGTGAAGCCGATTTCGCCGCATGGGGTTGGCGCATACCCTTCCTGGTATCTGTGCTCTTGCTCGCGGTATCGGTCTGGATCCGGCTGCGCCTCAATGAATCGCCGGTCTTCCAGCGGATGAAGGATGAAGGCAAGGGCTCGAAAGCGCCTTTGACCGATGCATTTGCGAACTGGGCTAATGCCAAGATCGTCCTGCTCGCCCTGATCGGCGGCACGATGGGGCAGGGCGTAGTCTGGTACACTGGGCAGTTCTACGCACTGTTCTTCCTGCAATCGATCCTCAAGGTTGATGGCTACACATCAAATCTGCTGATTGCGTGGTCGCTGCTGCTGGGTACCGGCTTCTTCATCGTATTCGGTGCGCTGTCAGACAGGATCGGCCGTAAGCCGATCATCCTTGCGGGTTGCCTGATCGCTGCTCTGACTTTCTTCCCGATCTTCAAGATGATCACGAGCAACGCCAACCCGGCGCTGGAAAAGGCGATCGAGGTAACGAAGGTCGAAGTCGTGGCCGATCCCGCCGGTTGCGGCGATCTATTCAATCCGGTCGGCACGCGGGTATTTTCATCACCGTGCGACACGGCGCGTGATTTCCTTGCCAAGTCATCCGTAAAGTACTCGACGACGCCAGCCCCAGCGGGTTCGGGCGTCAAGGTTATGTTCAACGGCAAGGAAGTGCCCTATACGGACGCCAAGACTTCTAACCCGGCCCTGACGTCTGCTATTGCTGCGGCCGGCTATCCCAAGGCGGGTGATGCCGGCATCGTGAAAATGTCGAATCCCTTCGACATCTTCCGTCCGCAGGTCGCCGCCATCATCGGTCTTCTGTTCATCCTGGTGATCTTTGTCACCATGGTGTACGGGCCGATCGCCGCGATGCTGGTCGAACTATTCCCCACCCGGATCCGCTACACTTCGATGTCATTGCCCTATCACATCGGGAACGGGTGGTTCGGTGGATTGCTGCCCGCGACCGCATTCGCGATCGTGGCATCGACTGGGGATATATATGCCGGCCTTTGGTATCCGATCGTGTTCGCCGTGATCACTGCAGTGGTCGGCTTCTTCTTCCTTCCGGAAACCAAGGACGTCGACATCGCCCGGGAATGATCCTCCGAAACATTCACGCCAAACGAACCGGCCGCGCATAGCGCGGCCGGTTTATTTTGTAGGCCAAGCCCCGCGCCTTCACTCGGACATCGCTGCACCAAGGAATTGCAGGACGATCTCACGCCGGTGTGGCCGTCGCCGATGCTCGATCAAATAAATCGCCTGCCAAACCCCAAGCGCCAGCCTGCCGCCGAGAACAGGCACTTGAAGCGAAGTGGCCGTCAGCATCGATTTGATGTGGGCCGGCATGTCGTCCGGCCCCTCGGTGTCATGCGTCCAGCCCCCATCTTCCGGGGCCAGACGCCTCAAAACCGTGGTCAGATCGGTGAGCACCGAAGGATCAGCATTCTCCTGGATGGTGAGTGATGCCGAAGTGTGCCGCACGAATAACGTCAGCACGCCCTCGCCGGCCCCGCACTCACGAAGAAACGCACTCATTTCACTTGTTAGATCGACGAAGCCCACGCCTTTCGTCTCGACGGAGAGCAGCGACGAGGCGATGAGATCGGGCCGAAGGATGGAGGACGCCGCGCGCGTGATCGAGCCTGATGCTGGCATCAGATTTTCCCCGCCGAATCCCGCTGCATGCGATTGGCCATCTCGACCAGGCGCTGCCATGCGCGCGCCAGCAGGGAGAGCACGCGATCCATATCGGCGTCGCTCGGCAACGGGATTTCGATCTTGCGGGTGTCATTCCCCGCGCCCGAACCCGGCTTTGTCGGTTCGGGCGCTGCGGTCTCTGGTTTTGGGGTTTCCGGTTTTTTCGACAAATCGGCCTTGGGAAGCGCCTCCTCAGCCTTCTTCGCCGCGCTGTTGTCGGTCGTGCTGCCGGACTTCGTCTCCCGCGCGGCAAGATCTGAGCGAAGCTTGTCGTTCTCGGCTTGCAGCCGTCCGATCTCAGTATCCAGCGCATCCTGTTCGTCAGGCATGATGCGGCAAGCCCAACCGGATTCCGTCTTGCTGCAATGGGAGACTTCGCCGGTGCGGGTATCCAGACGAACCACACCGTCGGCAACCGGCAACATGGAATAACGGCCGGGTTCGCCTTCCGGCAGCAACTCCGCGGCACCGACACTTGCCGCGTAGACCAACAGCGAGAGCGCGACGGCTCCTCCAACCTTCCTGTTCAAATTCGTCACTGCCATGGAGAGCTCCGTCCCGCATCCATGAACATCGTAGACCTAAAATCAGCTTGGCGACCCGGTCCGATCTGGCGCGCGACCAAACGTCCTTGACCTTAAGGCCGACTTGACCTTAAGGCCGATACGGAGACCGGCCGGATTTCAACGCATCGGCAAGTAAATCGATCCGGTCCTGTCCCCAGAACACCTCTCCATCCAGCACATAGGCCGGCGAACCAAACACGTCGGCGGCCATCGCGTCGCGCTGGTTCTGTTCATAAGCACGGCGGGTGGCCTCGCTACGCGCCTGCTCCATTAGCGTCCGGCCCGGCAAACCGACCTGATCGGCTAGGCCAGCGATCACGTTGGGATCGGCCAGATCGAGTTCCTGCTCCCAGATGCCGGCGAACGCCAAGCGCAAATATTCCGTTGGATCATGGCCCGCCTCCTGTGCCGCGATCGCCAGGCCATCGGCCAGCCCTGCATTGAACGGCCAGTGAGCGGGCTGCAAATGAAACTTTAGGCCGCGCTTCTCGCGCCATCGCTGCAACTCCACCATCCGGTAGCGCTGCCGGACCGGGTGCCGCTTGGCGAGCGGCAATCCTCCCGTCCCGGAAAACAGGTCGATAAGCGGCACCGGCTTGTAATTGACCGTGACGGCAAAGCGTTGGGCCACTTCTGTAAATGGGCCGTGGCCGATATAGGCCCATGGCGATTGGCACGAGAAGTAATAGTCGATTTGCCGTGACATTTCCGAGATCTCCGCCAGACACCCTATCCATACCCGGCCAAGGATGTCCTCACCAATTCGACCGACCAGCCCAGGGCGGTACTGATATCTGTCTTATTTTCGATGAGGGGGCGACAACGTCGCTGCACCACGGCAATCCACTGCCAGGCGGGGCCCCTGCACGTTGAAATTAGCAAGCAATTTGATGCGGTTAACAGGTTAAGGCAAAATCTTGACTTGGCTGGATGTGGTCAGTATGGTCCGCGCGGCTTTTGAGGGTGACGGGCGGAATTTCCAGTAAC
>Ga0207674_10003894_pt1 | contig 18157 bp, 24 predicted proteins | sample KBSCornC72_FD_184303 | JGI IMG/M metagenome (GOLD analysis project Ga0207674, IMG submission 184303) | Corn rhizosphere microbial communities from Kellogg Biological Station, Michigan, USA - KBS Corn C7-2 (SPAdes) (version 2) | ecosystem: Host-associated > Plants > Roots > Rhizosphere > Soil ... | reverse complement strand
GACTAGGTGGCGGAGAGGGTGGGATTCGAACCCACGGTACGGTTGCCCGTACGCCGCATTTCGAGTGCGGTGCTTTCGACCACTCAGCCACCTCTCCGCATTGTGATGGGGTGCTGACCGCCTGGGCAGTTCCGGCCGGGAGGGCGCGCTCTAGCAGCGGCTCCAGTTGTTGCCTAGATAGGAAGCCATGCCCCCTTTTGAACCTTTCGAACGTTCCCCGCACATGGCCCGGCAGATCGACATTCCGCTGGCGCGCTTCGCGATCGGGGACGTGGTACGACACCGCCTCCTCGATTTCCGCGGAGTGGTGTTCGACGTCGACCCTGAATTCGCCAACAGCGAGGAATGGTATGAGTCCATTCCGGAGGCCATCCGGCCGCGCAAGGACCAGCCATTTTATCATCTGCTCGCGGAGAATTCGGAAACGACCTACGTCGCTTACGTCAGCCAGCAGAACCTGCTTCCGGATGAAAGCGATGAGCCGGTCAGTCATCCGGAGATCGCTTCGATGTTCGACCGGCTGGAGGGCGGCCGCTATCACTTGAGGCCTGAGCACAGGCACTGAGGTTGACAGGTCCGCACCCCTGCCATAGGCGGCGCGCTTTCCCGCGCTTGGCTGCCGATCGTTAGACGCGCCCGCGCGCGGGACCGAGATTTCGAGGAAAGAGAAAGCCAATGTTCGCAGTCGTGCGCACGGGCGGGAAGCAATATCGCGTCGCCCCGGGAGACAAGATCGTCGTCGAGAAGCTCGACGGAAACGCCGGTGACAAGGTCACCCTGGGCGACGTCCTGCTGGCCGGCGAGGGCGGCGACCTCAAGTCGACCAGCGGCCTCACGGTCGCGGCCGAGATCGTCGCCCAGGCCAAGGGCGAGAAGGTTACCGTCTTCAAAAAGCGCCGGCGGCACAATTATCGCCGCAAGAAGGGCCATCGCCAGCAGCATACGATCCTGAGGATCGTCGCGATCGGCGATCACAAGGCCGAAAAGAAGGCCGCTCCCAAAACGGAAACCGCCGCAAAGCCTGCTGCACATGCGAAGGCGAAGGCCGAGACCGAGAAGGCCCAGCAGAAGTCGGGTGCCGTCGCCGGTACTCCGACTGAAAGCCCCGCGCCGGAAAATGACAAGAAGGCCAATCCGCCTGTGAAGGGCGATGTCGAGCAGGCTCCCGAAAAAGCCGCTGGAGGCAAAAAGGCCACGGCTGGCGGTAAATCGGCGAAGGCTGCCTCGACACAAAATGCTGCACCTGCTAAGGCCGCGGCCAAGAAGTCACCCAAAGCGAAGAAGTAGTTCTAGCAATGGCACATAAGAAAGCAGGCGGCTCGTCCCGCAACGGCCGCGACAGTGAAAGCAAGCGCCTCGGCGTGAAGAAGTTCGGCGGACAGTCTGTCCTCGCCGGCAATATCATCGTGCGCCAACGCGGAACGAAGTGGCACCCGGGCGACAACGTCGGCCTGGGCAAGGATCATACCCTCTTTGCACTTACCGACGGCTGCGTCGCGTTCCGCGACGGCAAGCTCGGCCGCAAATACGTGCACGTCATGCCGATTAGCGGAACGAGTTCATAGGAGCGGTCATAAAGGGACCGCTCCCTCGAAGGGGCGGCCCGGACGAGATCCAAGAGGATCGAGACCAAAAAGGGAGAAAGGGGAGCCCCGGAAGGGGTCTCCCCTTTTTCTTTTCCTTCTCCCGAAACTGTCACGGGCACCCTCTAGGCGCCCGCGTTGAGGAGAATGGTGATGTTCGCGAGAACGCCAAGATTGCTGCTGAGGCCGGGTTTCCCGGAGGATGCGCCGGCGCTTGCCACTGCGATTGCCGACGAGGCGATCGCTCGCAATCTGGTGGTCGTCCCGTGGCCCTACAGCCTGCGCGATGCCGAGGCGTTTCTTGCATCCCCGCGTGATCCTGTCCTGCCGTCGTTCTTGATCTACGAGCGGACCGACGGACCGCCGCAGCTGGTCGGTTCATGCGGCCTTGGCCGGCGGCCCTCGGGCGCGGTCGAGATGGGGTACTGGATCTCCCGTCCCTATTGGGGTCGCGGAATCGCCACCGAGGCCTGCCGCGCGCTCATCGAAATCGCCCGGACGCTCGGCCTGGCCCAGCTCGAGGGATCGCACTTCGTCGATAATCCTGCTTCGGGGCGCGTCCTCGAGAAGCTCGGCTTCGAGCCGGTCGGCATCATCGCGCCGAGGATGAGCTGCGCGCGCGGCATGGAAGTGCCCGCGCGGCTGATGCGGCTGCGGCTGGCTGCGGGCGCACTGGTCGAGGATGCGGAGGCGCTGGCGGCTTAGGCTGCCCGCCTCACCTTCTTCTTCGGCTGCGGCGCGTCGGTGACGCTCGCCTCATAGGCGTGCAGCAGGTGCCGGTCGTCCTCGTTCCACGGATGGAATCCGGGCAGGAAATATTTGAACCAGGCCCCTGCGATCTTGCGGAACATTCCCGGGCGGATCCACAAATACCATAGCAACTTCGCCCACGCGCGAAGGCCGGTGACCCCGTCCTGGCGCATCAGCTCGAGCGAGCCCGCCGTCCGGTCGACGATGAAGTTGCGGGTGACGTAAAGCATCACCTTCGCCTTCACCTTCCACCTTTTCCATCGGCCCCAATCCCGCGTTGCGTAGAGCCAGGTGTCGTAAGCCACGCCCTTGTGCTCGATCTCCTCGCAGGCATGCCAGCGCCAAAGATCGGCCGTTTCCTTCTCCGCGCCTTCGAGATGCGACGGGTTGGCGAGCAACTGATGCGCCAGGATCGCCGTGAAATGCTCAAGTGCGGCGGTCGCCACGACATTGACCACCGGCGGCCGTGCGCGCGTGATTGCGAGCCGCTCCTCGACGCGCCGCTCGAGTTTGCTCAAATCGTAACCTGCATCCGACGCCCGTCGGTTGAAGGCGTCATGCTCCCGGCTGTGGATCGCCTCCTGGGTCGTGAAGCCTTTGATCTCTTCGGCGAGTTTTGGGGGAGCTTCATGACGAAACGCGCGGACACTCTCGACGAAATAGGCCTCGCCCTTGGGAAAGGTGGTAGAGAGCGCATTATAGATGGCGGTCGCCTCGACGCGTCCGCCGTGCCATAGACGCGGCGTCCGCGCCTCGCGCCCAAAGCGACGATCGCGCGGGATGATGCTGAGGTCCTCAGGCGTTGGCAGGGTGACGGTGCTCATGGTCCCAATTTACAGCTACTTACATTAATGTCAATAAAGCGCAGACGACTCAACCCTGAGGAAAGCCGGTCCGTCGCCCTCGACGCGGCGCGCACCCTGCTCGTCACCCGCGGTCCGCAGGCGGTGACATTGAAGGCCGTCGCCGCGGAGGTCGGGCGGACTCACGCCAATCTGCTCCACCATTTCGGAACGGCCGCCGGCCTTCAGTCCGAGCTCGCGCGGACGATCGCCGAGCGCGTGACCGGAAGCATCGCCGAGGCCGTTGAGCGCGCCCGCGCCGGCGAAGCCGACGCCCGCGATATCGTCGACATGACCTTCGATGCCTTCGGGCGCGAAGGCGCCGGCGCTCTCGCCGCCTGGATGATCCTCTCGGGCGATCGAGAGGCGCTCAATCCGATCCTCGATTCGCTGCGCAAGCTCGTCGCGCAATTGAGCGTCGGGCACGAGGAGCATCACGTCGCTGAAACGACGCTTTTCCTCGTCCTCGGAGCGCTGGGCGATTCGCTGCTCGGCCCGTCAATTGCCGACGCCCTCGGCCTTCCGCGCGACACTGCGCGCGAACTTGCCGCCGACCGGCTCCGCGCGCGGCTCGAGGCGCACCATCCCCCGGCTTCCTCGCCGCCTTCCAGGGTTTGATTGACCGATGCCGCTTCACACGCCGCCGGAGTGGCAGCATCTGGCGATCTACGCCATCGGCGTCGCCCTGATCGTCATGATCCTGGTTCGCGTGCCCATCCTCGGAAGGGTCATACGATTCGCCTTTACGCTCGCCCTGCTCGCCTTCTTCTTTTTCGTGCTGATGGAGCAGGCGCCCTACCAGCCGGCTCTGTCGCGCTTCACGGATAGCCTGGGCCTCGATCAGCAGGAAGTCGTCGGGAAGGAGCTTCGCGTTCCCATGGCAGCCGACGGCCATTTCTGGGTGCGCGCCAGCGTCAACGGCGTCGAGCGGCGCATGCTGATCGACAGTGGAGCGACCGTCACCGCCATCTCGCAGCGGACCGCGCATGCGGCGCATGTCGACACGGGCGTCGGTCTTGCGCCCGTCGTGCTCCAGACCGCGAACGGAGCTGCGCCCGCCGAGACAGGCACGATCGACGAGCTCAAGGTCGGCAACATCGTCGCTCGCAACCTGAAAGTCGTGAGCTCGCCCGGTCTCGGCGACCTCGACGTCGTCGGAATGAACTTCCTGTCGAAGCTCGAAGGGTGGAGGGTCGAGGGCCGGACCCTGATCCTCGTCCCGCATCATCCGCAGAGCGGCTAGAGGTTCCCCTCCCCGCCGGCATCGCCTAACTCGCGCGCATGCATTTCCTCGACCAGGCGAAAATCTTCATCCGTTCCGGAGCCGGCGGCCCGGGCGCAGTGAGCTTTCGTCGCGAAAAGTTCATCGAGTTCGGAGGTCCGGACGGTGGTGATGGGGGCAAGGGCGGCGACATCGTGTTCGAGGCTGTGCCGGGCCTCAATACATTGATCGACTTCCGCTACACCCAGCATTTCCGTGCCCCTCGCGGCAAGGGCGGTTCCGGCTCCAACCGGACCGGCGCGGGCGGCGAAGACCTGGTCATCAAGGTACCCATCGGAACTCAGATCCTGTCTGACGACGAGGAGCGCAGCCTGCTCGCGGACCTGACCAGGGCCGGCGAACGCGTGATCTTTCTCCGCGGCGGAATGGGTGGCCGCGGAAACGCCAGCTATAAAAGCTCGACCAACCGCGCCCCCCGCCAGCACCAGACCGGCGAAGCGGGCGAAGAAATGTGGGTGTGGCTAAGGCTGAAACTCCTCGCCGACGTGGGCCTGGTTGGCCTGCCCAACGCGGGAAAATCGACGTTGCTCAACTCGGTAACGAATGCCGGCGCGAAGATCGGCGATTACCCTTTCACCACGCTTCGGCCGCAGCTCGGTGTCGTGCGGCACAAGGGGCGCGAATTTGTGATCGCCGACATCCCCGGCCTGATCGAAGGCGCGGCGGAAGGGGCGGGCATCGGCGACCGATTCCTTGGCCATGTCGAACGCACGCGCTTGCTGCTCCACCTCGTCGACGCGTCGGGCGAAAATCCGGCCGAGGCCTATCGTATCGTCCGCGAAGAACTCGATTCCTATGGCGCGGGACTGGACGAGAAGGCCGAGATCGTCGCCTTGACCAAGGCCGACATGCTCGACGGCAAATCGTTGAACAAGATCGCAAAGGCGGTCGAAAAGGTCAGCGGGTCCAGGCCTTTTCCTGTCTCTGCGCCCCTTGAGGAAGGCATCGGGCCGCTGCTGGATGCCGTGATCCAGCAACTCGGAAGCGCAGCGCGGGACGCCCGTGAGGAGGCCGAGGGCGATCGTCCCTGGTCGCCACTGTGAAGCTCGCGATCACGGGCGGCACAGGTTTTGTCGGCTCGCATCTGATCGACGCGGCGCTCGAAGCGGGACATTCGGTCCTCGCCCTCACCCGACGTCCGCAGCCGGAACGGACCAATCTCAGCTGGATCGAAGGCTCGCTTTCCGATGGCGCGTCCCTTCACCGCCTGATCGACGCGACCGACGCCGTCATTCACGTCGCCGGTGTGGTCAAGGCGCGCGACGCGACGGGCTTCGAGGAGGGCAATGTCGGCGGTACGCTGGCGATGCTCGCGGCCGCGACCGCCGGCGGGACGAAACGCTTCGTGGACGTCTCCTCGCTTGCCGCGCGTGAGCCGCAGCTTTCGCTCTACGGTGCGTCGAAAGCGAAGGCCGAGGCATTGGTCGAACGCTCCGGCCTCGACTGGGTGATCGTCCGACCGCCTGCTGTCTACGGGCCGGGTCACAAGGAAACGATCGACCTCTTCAGGATGGCACGCGGCGGCCAGGTCTACATGCCGCCCAAGGGACGCCTGTCGCTGATCCACGTCGATGACCTTGCCCGACTGCTGCTCGCGCTCGCTGCACCAGGCACACCGACCAAGGTCGTCCTTGAGCCGGACGACGGAAGGCCGAATGGCTGGACCCATCGCGAGTTCGGCGATGCGCTCGGCCGCGCAGTCGGCGTTCCGGCCAGAACCATTTCAACACCCCGGTTCCTCCTCGCGATCGGATCGCGCCTCGATACGTTGCTCAGGCGCGACAAAGCCAAGCTGACTCCAGACAGGGTCGCCTATTTCTGCCATCCCGACTGGGTGGTCAGCTCCGAACGAAAGCCGCCGGCGAACCTCTGGCGGCCTCGGATCGAAACCGGGCAAGGCCTCGCCGAGACCGCAGCCTGGTATCGCGACAAGGGCTGGCTCTAAGCGCCATTCGATCCGGCCCCAATCCCGCCCCATTGCGTTGCGAAGGCGGGAGCGCAGCAGTAACGGGGCCAACATGTCCGATCGCCAGGAAACTTACAAAACCGTGGTGGAGATCATCCAGCCACTCAACAAGAAGAAGGTGCCGATCACCGAGGCGACCCGGTTCGCTGGGGACCTCGAGTGGGACAGTCTCACCGTGCTCGATTTCGTCGCCGACATCGAGGACGCGTTCGACGTCATCATCTCCATGAACATGCAGGCCGAGATCGAGACCGTCGGCCAACTGGTGGACGCGCTGGAGCGACTGAAGTCTTGACGTTACCAAGGTACCGTGGTAACTCACCCGGATGCGAACGATCGAACGCGTCCAGACCGGTGTCCGGATCGAAAAGCAGCTGATCAAGGTGATGAAGGCGCTTGCCGAGCGCCTCGACATGCCTTTGGGCGAACTCATCGAAGGCGTGATGCTTCACGCTTTCGAAGGGCGTCAGCCTTTCAAGGCGGCCACTCTGCGCGAGATCGAGCTTCTGCGCGAAGTCTACGGCCTTGAGCTCACTGCGGACGATTCCCACCAGCTGGCCGAAAAGGACGGCCAATGACCGCCCCTTTCCCCCTCTCGGACTTCACCGCCGGGCGGATGCCGGCAGAGGGCTTCGATCACTGGGCGCACCTTCAGGCCGGTTTCGAGCTGCTGAAACGCCATGATTTCGCCGAGACTGCCCAGGCTTATGCGCGGTCGATCATGGCCATGGCGAGGGCCGCCGGCCATCCTGAGAAGTTTCACATGACGATCACGCTCGCGATGCTTTCGGCGATCGCCGAACGCATGCCCGACGAGCGCTCTGATTTCGACACATTTGCTGAGCAACACCCCGAATTGTTCGATCGGAGCTTCCTGCTCAATCATTATACCAAGGAACGACTGGAATGCCCGCTGGCACGACGAACCTTCCTTCTTCCCGATTGCCGATGATCCCGCTTCGAATCTCGACGGCGGCGCTGCGCTGGATTTTCGTCTGGGTGATCCTGCTGTCGAGCGTCACGAGCCTCATCCAGGCAAGCGGCGTGGCGGGAGGTTCTACCAGGGTCGACGTCGTCGCTCTCGCTTCGGTCGAGATCGCGGCGATCATCGCCTTCGCCACAGAGCGCTTTCGGGGCTGGGCAGCGGTCGCGCTGCTCATCGTCTTCGCGGTGGCGTTCGTCGGGAGCGCGGTCGAAGGTGAGTTTGGCGCGCGATTCATCTATTTCGCTGCCAGCACAATCTATCTCCAGGGCTCCGAAAGGCGCTTTTCCCAAGGACAATTGCTCGGATGACCGACCTCTTCTCCAAATTCGACCCGTTGATCGAGCAGCGTGAGAACCTGCTCAAGACCGGGCTTACGGACCCGTTCAATCTGGTGATGGAAAAGGTCGAAAGTCCGACTGTCGCCATCTGCAACGGCAGGCGAACGATCCTGCTGGGCACCTATAATTATATGGGCATGACGTTCGATCCGGACGTCGTTGCGGCAGGCAAGAAGGCGCTCGACGAGTTCGGCTCGGGCACTACGGGAAGCCGGGTCCTCAACGGGACCTACTCCGGTCACAAGGCGGTCGAGCAGGCGCTCAAGGACTTTTACGCCATGGATCATGCCATGGTCTTTTCGACCGGCTACCAGGCGAACCTCGGCATCATTTCCACGATCGCGGGCAAGGACGATTACATCGTCCTCGACATCGACAGCCACGCATCGATCTACGACGGCTGCAAGATGGGCGACGCGCAAATCGTCCCCTTCCGCCACAATGACACAGAGGCGCTGGAAAAACGCCTCAAGCGGATTCCCGAAGGCGCCGGCAAGCTCGTCGTGCTCGAAGGTGTCTATTCGATGCTCGGCGACATCGCTCCATTGAAGGAGATGGTCGCCGTCTCGAAGGCCAATGGCGCGATGGTCCTGGTCGATGAGGCGCATTCGATGGGATTCATCGGCGAGCATGGCCGGGGAGTCGTCGAAACGCAGGGCGTGATCGACGACGTCGACTTCATCATCGGCACCTTCTCCAAATCCGTCGGCACCGTCGGCGGCTTTTGCGTCTCGAACCACCCAAAGTTCGAGATTCTTCGGCTGGTCTGTCGTCCCTACGTCTTCACCGCCTCGCTCCCGCCCTCGGTCGTCGCGACCGCGGCAACCTCGATCCGCAAGCTGATGGACAGCTCCGACAAACGCGCGCACCTCTGGGAGAATTCCAAGCGGCTTCACGCCGGCCTTCGCCAGCTCGGCTTCCAGCTCGGCACCGACGAGCCGCAATCGGCGATCATCGCAGTCATCATGCCCGACCTCGAGAAAGGCGCGGCCATGTGGGAGGCGCTCCTCAACGAAGGCCTTTACGTTAACCTCGCCCGGCCGCCGGCGACCCCGGCAGGCATGACTTTGCTGCGCTGCTCGCTCTGCGCGCTCCATACGGAAGAGCAGGTCGGTGAGATCCTTGGCATGTTTGCGGCCGCCGGCCGCGCCACGGGGTGCATCAGCTAAGTTGAATCGCGGGAACCTTTGGCTTTCGCCAAAAGGTTAACGGGGCTAGATTGCCAATATGACGCCTGACGGGGAGGAGCTGCGGTTCGACTGGCGCCGCGGTGGAGCTGCGGCCGCGGGGCTGGTCGCGGCCCTGGTTCTGCTCGCGATGGTCGTCCTCGTCGCGGTTTCCAACGAAGCTCGCGAACGGGCCCTTGCGGCGGAGCGCCATGCCTATGACGTCGCGCTCGTTGTTCGGAACGTGAGCTCGAGCGTTTCGCGCTCCGAAGCTGCTCTCGCCCGCTTCGTGCTCGATGAAGATCCGAAGGGCAGCGGCAATATCTACGCCAGCAACTGGCAGCTCGCCGGCTATCAGATCAGCCAGCTCGAAAAGCTGGTTCGGGGCAGTCCCGATCAGGAGCGGCGCGTCGCCGCGGTCCAGCAGCTCTATGCGACGCGCGGTCAGGAGCTCGCGCTGGCGGCTCGCGCCGCCTTGTCCGGCGAAGGTCAAAGCGGGATCAGCTATTATTATGCAGCCGCCAAGACCGGCACCGGCACCGCGCTCGATGACAAGCTCGAACAGATTACCAAGGCTGAGCGGCAATCGCTTCGGTCCCGAATCCAGCAGAGCCAGATCTTCTCGGCCCAGGCCGACCAGTTCACCGATTATCTGAGCTGGCTCGGAATTCTTGTCGGGCTTGGCGCAATCTTCCTTGGAGTCGTTGCGATCCAGGCAATCCGCCAGTTCGCTTATGCCCGAAGGGTCGCCGAAACGGAGACTGAACGCGCCGAGCAGCTCGAGCTGGCGGTTCGTGAACGCACGCAGGAATTGTGGGAAGCGAACCAGGCTTTGAAGGGCGAGATGGCCGATCGGCAGGCGGCCGAGGCCCAGCTCCGGCAGGTCCAGAAGATGGAAGCGGTCGGCCAGCTGACAGGCGGCATTGCCCACGACTTCAACAATATGCTCGCCGTCGTCGTCGGGGGCATCGACCTCGCGCAGCGGCGCCTCAACGGACCGCGCCGCGAAGTCCTCAATCACCTGCAGAATGCGATGGAGGGCGCGACCCGCGCCGCGGCACTCACCCGCCGTTTGCTCTCGTTCGCGCGGTCCGAACCCTTGTTGCCCGAGCGCGTGGACAGCCGTGATCTTCTGCAGGGCATGACCGACCTCCTCGACCGCACCCTCGGCGAGCGTATCCGGGTCGAGGTCGACCTCCCGGCTAATACATGGCCGATCTACGTCGACCCGCATCAACTCGAGAATGCGATGGTCAACCTCGCCGTCAACGCCCGCGATGCGATGGAAGGCCAGGGTGCGATGCGCATCGCGACCGAGAATGTGACGCTTTCGGCCAACTCCGTCGGCGATATCCAGGCCGGCGATTATGTGAGGATCAGCGTCACCGATACCGGCTGCGGGATGACGGCCGAGGTTCTTGATCGCGCCTTCGAGCCCTTCTTCACCACCAAGCCCGTCGGCAAGGGCACGGGTCTCGGCCTCAGCCAGATCTTCGGCTTCGCCCACCAGTCGGGCGGCGAAGTCGGGATCGAAAGCGAAGTCGGCCGAGGAACGACGGTATCGATCTACCTGCCTCGCACCGCCGCCGCCGCCACGCCCGTCCGGATTCATCCATCCGTTCAACGCAGCGAGGCCGAGGCGCACGTGCCCGGCGCCCGCATCCTCGTCGTCGAGGATGATCCACGGGTGCGCGCCGCCACCGTCGGAGCGCTTGAGGATCTCGATTACGAACCGTTGGCCTGCGCAAGCGGAGCCGAGGCGATCGAACTCTTCACAAGTCAGGATTTCGACCTGGTGATCAGCGACGTGATCATGCCGGAAATGACGGGGCCCGAGCTGATCCGGCACCTGAAGGCCACGCTTCCAAAGGACTTCGCCGTCCTCTTCGTCACCGGCTATGTCGGCGAAGGCGAGAGCGACGATCTTCGCGGTTACGAACTGCTTCGCAAGCCCTTCACCGTAGGGGCGCTCGCAAGCTCGGTCGCCGCCGCTCTCGCGCGGACTAGCGAACCGCCCCGGAGCTCAAGAGCCGCGGCAAAAGGGTAACCGCCGCGAGCAAGGGATGCCTTCGCTGCCAGGGCTTGAGCTTTATGGCGGTCCCTGCATGGCGATTGATCTTCCATGCGATGTAATCGGCGCCGCCGGCGAAGGTGAAACTCGCCTTGGCGAGGCGCGGGATCGAATAGAGCTTTCCCTTGAGCTGTTTGCGGCGCCACCACCTGCGCGCATCCAATTCGTTCGCCGGACGCTTCGCCGACATGACGCTTAGGGCCAGTTCGCCGAATATTTGATACCGATCGGGGTCGGCATCCACGATCGCGGCGGAGCGTTCCGGCCGTTCGGCCCGGAGTTCCGCAGCGAAGGTGTGGGCGAAGGCCTCTCGCCACAAATTCAGGATCGAACTCACTTTCGAGGCGATGATCGTCCAGCCCAGAAGGGCCGGGGCAGCCTGTGCCACCGTTTCGATCGCGGTCGTGCGCGCCTTCTCGTCCACCGCCCAGGCAAGCCTCGATGGCTGCGCGAAGCGCGCCGCCGTCGAGACATTCCATGCATCGGGCCCGCATTCGTGCGCGAAATCAGCCTCGCTCAGAACCGCATATTTGGCGGCAAGGCCCTCATGCTCGAAATAGAAGACGTTCGGCGGAATGAGCCGGTTCGCGACCGCCAGCCATTTCTTCTGGTAGGCCGACCGATAGTCCGACACGATCAGGTAGAAATCGAGCATCAGCCCCTCGAGCTGCTTCTCCCGGAGGCATGACCCGTAGAAGAGCACCGCCCGGCTCGCTGTGCCATGCTTGGCCGCGATCGCCTCCGCCATCGCCCCCACCCGCGGGTCGACGGGCAAATTCAGCTCCGCTGCGACAAGATCGCGCAATTCGGTCATTGCTCGACGAGTTACGGTTTCTCGGCGCCGCTGTCATGCGCGGACGGCTAAGCCGCCAGCTTGACGAAGGAGAGAGGCTGGGCGGGACGCAGGTTGATCGGATTGCCGCTCTCCGCCCGGAATGTTTCGCCGTCGAGGATCACGTTGGAGCTTTCGCCCTCGATCGTGATCTCGTCCGCTTCCTCGAAATGCACTCCACGGAAGTTCGTCCGTCCGAGCTTGCCGGCAAGGCTGGCGGCGAACGCCCGGATCAAGGACACTGGCCGCTCCTCGACCGCCAGCAGCTTAAGCGAGCCGGGGCGTTTGCCACTCAACTCGCTCGAGAGGAGCAGTTTCTCGAGAGTCGTCACCGCGAGCAGCGAGAAGCGTCCGCTCAACGTACTGTCCGCGTCCCGCAGCGAGACGTTGAGCGGCGTGGGATCGGGCGGAAGGAAGCTCGCCTTCATCTTCAGGAACAGCTTTGCAAGCAACGCGATCGCGGTGATCCCGTGGGCAATCCCGTTGGGCAATCCCAGGGGATAAATCTTGTCCCTGCAATAAAGCATCGTGTCGGCAAGTCCCGCGCCGCCAAGGAACATGCCGATCACCGGCCGATCGTGATCCGGACCGTGCCGCAGCGCGATGAGCTCGCGCGCGACGACGTAGGGCGTCAAATCCCCCTGCGCGATCTCGATCAATCGCTCGAGCGCGGCGATCGGGTCGCCCCGCGCGCCCAGGTCGAGTGCGATGAGATTGGTCTTGCCGCTCGGAAGCACTGCGACGGGAGGGGCATCGCCCTCAAAATGCCGCTCGTTGTGGATTTCCGTCAGCGCCGCCTGGACGGTTCCGTCACCACCGTTGATCGCCAGCACCTTGGGCTTGACGCGCGCAATCGACTTCAACGCCTCGCCCACCTGGTGCGCGTGCTCGACTTCGTAGTGGAAGATGTCGGGGTGGTCGGCGCAAAAAGCGCGGATGCGCGGCAGCTGCGCGAGGTTTCCCGTAGACTTGGGGTTCGACAGGAGCGCGATCCTCGGCCGGTTCATCATGGCCGCACCGCCTTCGCATGCACGTCCGCCCCAGCTCCGTTGGGAGCAGCGGCGCAAAACATGACACGCGTTTTCAACATGATTTCCCGGACCGGTCCGCTATAGGTTTCGCGGGCGGGCGCACCTCGGGTGCCCAGGATGCATCCGTCCGTGGTGCAATGTCCGCCGCCTTTGCGGCCAAATGATGGTGTCAGGACGACCAATTTGCGCGAGCTGCCGCTGATCGATCGCTATCTCGCGCGCTCCATCGCGATCCCGCTTTTGGGCTCGCTGGTGCTCGCGGCGATGCTGCTCGTCCTCGACAAGATGCTCCGCCTTTTCCAATATGTCGTTGATGCCGGCGGCCCCGTCAGCGTCGTCTGGCGGATGCTCGCCAACCTTTTGCCGGAATATCTCTCGCTCGGAATTCCGATCGGCCTGATGCTCGGGATTCTCCTGGCCTTCCGCAAGCTCGCTTTGTCGTCCGAGCTCGACGCGCTACGCGGAATCGGCGTCGGCTACGGTCGCCTGCTGCGAATCCCTTATGCTTATGCGCTGCCGCTCATGGCGCTCAACCTGTTCATCGTCGGCTATCTCGAGCCCTGGTCGCACTATCGCTACGAAGGTCTTCGGTTCGACCTCAAGTCGGGGGCGCTCGGCGCTGCGATCAAGGTTGGTGAGTTCAACGACCTCGGGCACCGGCTGACACTGCGCATCGATCGAAGCGAGCATAAGGGCACGCAATTGCACGGCATCTTCGTGCGCATGGATGATAAATCCGGGATGACCGTCGCGGCGACCGCCGATCAGGGACGGTTCCTCTCGACCGACGATCCCGACACAATCCTCTTCCGCCTGGTGAAGGGTCGGCTGGTACAGGATTCGCCCAAGTTCGCGACGCCGCGGACGTTGTCGTTCGACACCTACGACCTGCCGATCAGCCTGCCGGCGATCGACCAGTTCCGTCGCCGCGGCGGGACGGAGTCCGATGAGCTTTACCTGCACGAGCTCTTCCGCCTCGGCTATCAAGGCGGCGCGCGCGACACGCACCAGAAGCTCGAAAACCAGTCGGAGCTTAACTTCCGGCTGGTCGAGGTCGTGATGATGCTGATGCTGCCGCTGCTGGCCGTCGCGCTTGCCGTTCCTCCAAAGCGAAGCTCGTCATCCCTCGGCATTTTCCTCAGCATTGTTTTCGTGGTCGCCTACCACAAGGTCAATCAATACGCTGAGCAGGCGGGCGCCCAAGGGCGGCTGAATCCCCTGCTTGCCCTATGGGTACCGTTGATCCTGTTTTCAGGCCTGATCTTCTGGATGTACCACGTGCTCGCACACCGGCCGGGTGGTCAGCCCATCGGCGCGCTCGAGCGCGCGGCATCCAAGACGTGGCAGTTCATCCGCGGATTGATCCCGCGCAGGCGCGAAGCGAACGCATCGTGATCAACCTCAATCTGTTTCCCTCGAAGCGGCTCGCCTTGTACCTGGTGCGGCTGTTCCTGACGCGCAGCTTCGCGGTGCTTTTCGCCCTTGTTCTCGTCTTGATGACGCTCGACCTTTTGGGTGAATCGGGGAAGATTCTCGCTGTGCCAGGCAATGGCGACAAGGATCTTTGGCACTACGTCATTCTTCGAATTCCGCTTCTGGTATCGCGTTTCCTGCCTTTCGCGGTGTTGCTTGGAACGTTGATCGCCTTCGTCGAGATGAACCAGCACAGCGAGGTTGTCGCGATGAAGGCGGCAGGCCTTTCCGCGCACCAGCTGCTCGCGCCCTTGATCCTGGCGAGCTTCGGAATCGCCGCGGCCCTCTTCGCTTTCAACGAGACGGTTGTCGTAAAGTCCGCGCGTGTCGTGACGGCTTGGTCAGACAATGATTACAAGCCGATCCCGCCCGAAAGCGGCATCCTTTCCAACGTCTGGATCCTGAACGGTGAGGACCTTATCCGTGCCGGCCGGGTCGGGAGCCGCGGCCTTCATGCCGAGAATGTGGAGATCTATGATCGCGGCAGCGGAATCCTCCAGCGGGTGATACAGATCCAGCATGCCGTTCCGCAGCCGGGCAGAGGCGACTGGCTGCTCGACAATGTGCGCATCTACGACGCGGGCATGAACCTCATCCGCCGCTATCCACGGATGATCGGAATGGACGGCGTCACTCCCACTCAGCTCACGCTCGCCAAGGTCGATCCGACCGAGCTCGATTATTGGACGCTTCAGCAGCGCATCGCCGAGCTGGACGCGGCGGGCCGGCCGACGGACGAGGCCCGCGCTGGACTCGCGCACAAGATATCCGGCCCCTTGTCGACCGTGCTGATGCCGTTGCTCGCCGCGGTCGCTGCGTTCGGCCTCGCACGTTCCGGCCAGGTTCTGCTTCGGGCAACCGTCGGAATGGCGCTTGGCTTCGCCTATTTCGTCGCCGACAATTTCAGCCTCGCAATGGGCAATGTCGGCGCCTACCCGCCGCTCATCGCGGCCTGGGCGCCTTTTCTCCTATTCCTTCTGATCGGTGAAACCGTTCTCGTCCGCACCGAGGAATGAAAAGCTAGCGCCCCCTTTTTGGTTTCGAATGTTCCTGTGGCGCGTAAGCGACGAAGTCGGCTTCGGTAAGCGCGCCATCGACGAGGATGGCGTCCACGCCGACCGCGGTCCAGGCCGGATAGGGCGGCTGCATGAACTCGTCCTTCACGGCGGAAAAGGCTTGGAATTGGGCGCGTTTGTTTTCCGGTCCGTCATTTCCGTTCCTGAAGGCATGGAAGCTGTGGATCATGACGATGTCTTTGTAGTCGGCGCCCACCGCGTGAAGCTCATCACCCAGAAACCGAAACAAGCGCCGCACGCTGCTCTTGTAGGTCTCAATGTCGTAGGGAGACCCGGCCCGGATGCCCGCAACTCGTCCTGAAAAGTAGATGAAATCGCCTGCGCGCCTGACGAACGAAAAATGGAATTGGTCGTAGGCCTGCTTGTCCTGATCGAGTGCGAAAACAACCTCGCCGCCCGGCGCCGGGACTCGCTCGGGGGGATCGAGCAGCTTGGGCTCCGGCGGCGGCACGGGCGCCGCGCTCGCGGCGGGCGCGGATGATTGCGCACTGACCGGCATCGACGCCCCGAGAAGAAGCGCGATTGCGACGATGCGGCGTTTTGCGAGCGCGTGAAGCATATGGGTTTCCCAGCATTGATGGAGTGACGCCCGATACTGGGGCGCTCTCGCACGCGCGTAACCGCTCTTGGGACGAGGGATGGATCGGCGGGACAAGCGGATGAGAATTCAGGCGGCAATCGTTCTCTTCATGGCGGGCTTCTCTTTGTGAGGCGCCTTGAACATGCAAAATCTGTTCGACGACCCGATGATCCGCGAAATCTATCGCCGCGGCGTTCGCGACACCTATGATCTGATGTGCGCCCACCTTTCGTCTGAGCGATGCCGCGCGATGGAGGATTGGATGACCGACCTCGATCTCTGGAACGGCGGAAATCCTCCGCGCCCCCACGCTGAGGTCTCGCGCTAGCTCGCCTCGACCTTCGTGGCTCGGCGCGCCGCGAGGATTTGCATCAGCGGATTTGGCTTTGGCTCGGCCACCCGAATGAGCCGGTTACGGTCACGATGGTCGAAAGGCTTTCCGTGAACGATCAGGGTCGTCTGCTGGTCGTAGCTCCAGGTTCCGTCCTCGTGGAAAATGACTTCGATCCGGTAGCGGTCGGTGCGGAATGCATGTTCGAGGAAAGCGGTCGAGCAAATCCCATATTCGGTCGAACCGCGTTCTGCGGTCAGTACGATCCGGTCGTCGCCCGGTACAGCGCGGCCCGCTGCAATCGCGACCTGCCCGCGCGGGATCGAGAGGCTCTGCAACACGAGGCCCGTCTCCGGCTCCCACAGCCAGTGACCGACCTGGTCATGAAAGGTGATGTCCTCTTCCGGCGTATTGATGTGGATGTGATAGCGCAGGCCGTAGAACAGTTGCGGCCCATTGGCCTGCGGGTCGATCGGTTCGAACAGGGCATGCTCTATATAGGTGCGGCGCTCCGGCCCGTCGGCTTTTGGATTCACGTCCAGGCCCGTTGCAGACCGCCATTCTCCGGCAAGCCGCCGCAGCGGCCCAAGATTGGCCAGCGTGTCGGGATCGACGTCCGCCGGCTCGGTGAAAATGTCGTCCGGAAAATCGGCCATGGCATTTCGCTTAGCGCAATTTCGCGATTCTGAGACCGTCTTCCTTCGCGCGCTGCTTCACCGATTCCTCGCTGCGGGTGAGGGCTTTGGCGATCGCCTTCAGCGCCATCCCTTTCCCCGCCAAGGTCTTGAGCTTGTGCAGTTCGTCGGCGCGCCATGGCTGCCGGTGCCGCTCGAATCTGTCTCTCATGATCCGTCCCCCAGGCGGCACATAGCACAGAAGCCCGAAGCTTCTGCATGGCTCCGATCGCCCGCTCGTTCGTTGCAGCCATTGTCGATTGTTCGTTGCGTGCGCGTAAAAGTCCACGAACTGGAAGGGCAGTCGAAATGACCATCCACTTCATGAATAGGAGCGCGGCCGTTCTGGCGGGTAGCGCTGCGGCGCTCGTTTTCGCGATCCCGCCTGCTTCAGCGCAGGAAAGCCCGATCGTCGTTCAGGGCGTTCCGGTCCCCAACATGCGCATTGAGCGCGTATCCTTCTACGATCTGAACCTGGCCAGCCGGGCCGGAGAGCAGGCGTTGATGCGCCGGGTCAGCCAGGCGATCGAGCGCGTTTGCCTCTACGACAACGGCCGCTGGTACGGGATGAGCGAGCCCTCGTACAATCAGTGCAGCTGGGGAGCCTGGGCCCGCGCCCGGCCGCAGATGATCGGCGCGATCTCCCGCGCGAGGGCCGCGGCTTATTACGCGGCGTACAGGCGTTACTGACCGGCCAACCGGCGGAAGCGATAGCGCCCGCGAACCGGAGCGGCTTGATAGCTGTGTCCCGACGTGCAGGTCACCTTGAAGGTGCCTGGCGCGCCGCCTTCGACCGCGGTCGCTGAAGCCACCTGGCCGCAGGCATAGCCGATTCGCCCGATCGTTCGCGCGATGACGCTCTTGGGAAGCGGTAAGCTTGCCTGGACGATATTGGCCGAGGGCGCTTCCGCGACCGTGGACCCCGCCGACGCATAATATGGCTGGGCGGGTTGGGGCGAACTTGGCCCGGTTTCATCGGCCGCCAACGCATTTGTCGGCCGGCGCACCATATGCCGCGAGGAGGCGACGCGAGCCGGACGGCCGGACCATGCCTTCGCCCTGGCGACCGGGACCGCGCCCGGGGCTGTATTGATCGGAAACGGCTCGGCCGGCGCGAGCGCGACCTTGACCACGCGCTTCGACGGCTGCGGCTCCGGGTAATTGCCCGCAAGCGATC
>Ga0207674_10003888_pt1 | contig 18186 bp, 11 predicted proteins | sample KBSCornC72_FD_184303 | JGI IMG/M metagenome (GOLD analysis project Ga0207674, IMG submission 184303) | Corn rhizosphere microbial communities from Kellogg Biological Station, Michigan, USA - KBS Corn C7-2 (SPAdes) (version 2) | ecosystem: Host-associated > Plants > Roots > Rhizosphere > Soil ... | reverse complement strand
CTGGTCGCCGCTGTCCTGGACATAATAAATGTCGTTGCCCTGGCCGCCCGCCATATTGTCGTTGCCGGCCCCGCCCAGCAGGAAGTCGTTGCCGCCGAGGCCGACCAGATAATCGTTGCCGCCGCCGCCATTGAGGCTGTTGACGCCCTGGCTGCCGTACAGGCTCTGGCCGAACTCGTTGCCGGTGAGGTCGACGGCAGCGGTCGAGTTCTGATTCACCGCGACCAAGGTCTCGATCTCATTGCCTTCGCGCAGCGTGTAGCTCGAAGCGACGAAAATCCAGTCATCGCCTGCGGCGACGTCCTCGGCGATATAGTCGGAGACATCGACATAATATTTGTCGTTGCCGGCCCCGCCGACCATATAGTCCGAGCCGCCGCCGCCCGTGAGGATGTTGTTGCCGCCATTGCCGTAGAGGCTCTGTGCGAACTCGTTGCCGGTCAGATTGATGTTGCCGGCATTGGGGTCGGCTGACACGGTCTCGACCTCGGCCCCGTCATTCAAGGTGAAGCTCGCGGTCGCGACCGCGATGTCGCTGCCCTCTCCCGCAGTCTCGAAGATCCGGTCGCCGGCCTGATCGACGTAATAGACGTCGTTGCCGGTCCCTCCGGCCATGTCGTCGGCGCCCGTGCCACCTAGAAGATTGTCGTTGCCGGCGAGGCCGACGAGATAATCACTGCCCTGGCCGCCGTTCAGATAATTGTCGCCAAGATTGCCGTAGAGGCTCTGGCCGAACTCGTTGCCGGTCAGCACCAGCGGGTCGGTCGAGCCCTGATTGAGCGCCACCAAGGTCTCGATGCTGACGCCTAGCGGCAAGGTGTAGGTGCCGAGCACGAAAGCCCAGTCGTTGCCCTGGCCGGGCGCCTCGACGATCGAATCCCCCGCACCGTCGATATAATAACGGTCGTTGCCGAAGCCGCCGGTCATGGTGTCCGCGCCGGCGCCGCCGTCCAATATGTCGTCGCCGAGGCCACCGGTGAGCGTATCCGCCGCCGCTCCGCCGTGGAGCTCGACCGAGGCGAAGACGAAGTCCGACATCGAGATTGCCGCCGGGATGATGTTCTGGATCAGCACCCGGATCATCATCGGGCCGCCCGCGGTTTCGATCGCGACTTCCTCATAATCGTCGAATTGGGTGTGGACTCGGGTCCAGCTCAGCGACTGGACGGCGATGGCCGAGAGATCGATCTTGTCGATGCCATATTCGAATCCGGAAATCCGGTCCGGCGCGGCGGACGTCGACTCCGCCGTGGAGGTATAGATGAAGCGGTCGACGCCGAAGCCGCCGGCGAGCGTGTCGGCGCCGAGCCCGCCGATCAGGATGTCATCGCCGCCCCTGCCGAACAGGTAGTCGTCGCCCGAGCTTCCCTCCATGCGATTGTCAAGATCATTACCGTCCGACTGCGCCGCGACCATCAGCCTGATGTTCTCGATCTCGTCGGTGAGGTTGAAATTGGCGTAGGCGAGAACTTGGTCGACGCCGCCATCCGCCCGCTCGATCACGCGATCCGAGAAATTGTCGACGACATAGACGTCATCGCCCGCGCCGCCATTCATCAGGTCCGCTCCGGCCCCGCCGTCGAGCAGGTCGCCGCCGGCCGATCCGAGCAGCAGATCGTCACCGCCCTGGCCGTGAATCTCGGCCGCCTGCCCCCCTGTGGCGAGCGCCTCGGCCGCGTCGGTGCCGGTGACCGCCGCGGAGGCGGTCGTCAGGATGTCTGCGAGGACGACGCTGCCCGCAACATGGATTGTCAGCGGCCCGCCGGACGTCTGGGCGGTGACAGTCGTGATTCCGCCCGCATTGCTCAGCGACACGTTGGTCGGAGCAAGCGCCCCGAGGTCGATCTTGTCGATCCCGCTTTCGAACCCCTCGATCGTGTCGGCCGCCGCGGCCGTGGATTCGCCCGCGGCGAAATAGGCAAACCGATCCGCCCCGGCGCCGCCGTTGAGGGTGTCCGCCCCGCCGCCGCCGATCAGCACGTCATTATCGGCGCCGCCTGCGAGGTTGTCGGCCTGCGCCCCCCCGATCAGTGCGTCGACTCCCGCTCCCCCGTCGACCTCGGCTGCGGCGGTCGCGGCGATGCCGAGATAGACATCGTTGCCGTCGCCGAGCGAAATTCGCCCGACGATCGAGCCGGCATTCTCGACCAGGTCCGCCCCCGCGCCGAGCTGGACCGCGCCCTGGATCTGGCCGGTGTTGATGATATCTTCGAGGCCGCCCTCGGAGCGGATGGCGACCGGCCCGGAGACGCTGCCGTGGTTGATGAACTGGTTGACCGACCACGTCGGGTTGTTGTTCCACAGCGACACCGCAACCGCGTCCGTTGCGCCCGAAGCAGCGGTGTTTTGCGCGACGATCGTTCCCTCGTTGAGGAACGGTCCGTTCTGGCGAATGGCAAGCGCCATGGTCCCGGCTCCGCCGACCGCCTCGATCAGTCCGTCATTGATCGCGAACACGCCGGCCTGGAACGTGAAACCGACGCCGATCGAGGCCCCAAGCGCGGTGCCGGTCACCGAATGCGCCGAAATGGTCCCGTGATTTTCGAGCAGGTAGGCGCCGCCGCCGACCGACGGCGTGATCTCGACCGCCGCCGCCCGGCCGGATTGGGTGACGGCCTCGACTGTCCCCCAATTTTCGAGGTTGGCGCGGGCGTAGATCGCGTCGACGTACGACCCGCCGTTGCCGGTGGCGCGGATCGTGCCGGTGTTGACGATGTAGCCGAAATCATTCCGCACCGTCTGCCATGCGTAGCCGGTCGAGGCGTTGGTCATCTCGATCACGCCGTGGTTGATCAGCGGGGCCGACAGCGTTTCGCCGTAGATGACGACCGTGTCGTTCGCGTACCAGGTTTCGCCCTCGTCGACGACGATGGGCTGCTTGAGGTGGAGATATTCGACTAGCTGGACCGGATTGCTGAGCTCGCCGCCAGGCACGGAGCCCGCGACCGGGGCCGTCCCGCCGTCCGCGACAGCCGCGAGGCCGCCAAAGCCGGCTGGCAGCGCGCCGACGATTTGTACGACAACGCCGGTCTCGACGGTGACCGTCTCGCCCCCGAGCGTGAAGCTGCGCAAGGTGAGGCCGTCGCTGACGATTGGCGCACCCTCGATCCAAGCGCCGACCAGCGCGACATTGCTGGCGCCGCCGCCGCCGATCTCGAGCGACCCTCCGGCGAGAGCCGCGGCATCGCCCGCGCTGACGGCGAGCTGCTGGCCGGCCTGGAGCTCGATCGACTCGATTCCCGACAGCCGCCCGCTCGCGATCGCAGCGTGCAGGTCGAGCTTGATCGCCCCGACGTCGAGCCGGAGCGTGTCGCTGCCCGCGCCGCCCGAAATCGACGCGAAGCTGAGGTCGCCGGCCTCGATCAGGTCATCGCCGTCGCCGGCGTAAGCCGCGTCACCGGCCTCGGTAAAGACGTGATCGTCGCCGAGCTCGCCATAAAGACCATCGTTGCCGGCCCCGCCGGTGATCGTGTCGGCCCCGATCCCGCCGAGCAGCAGATCATTGCCGCCGTTGCCGGTCAGCTGATCGCTTCCGCGGTTACCCTTTACGATATCGCTCCCGGCCGAGCCGAGGAACACGTCGTCATGCCAACCAAGGTCGGCGGCACCGATGAACGTCCCGTCGGTCGTGTCGAACAGATCGTTTTCATCGCCAAGGTCGACATTACCGGTGATCGTCCCGTGGTTGACTAGGCTATCGGTTTCGAAGCCGGTCTCAATCCGGCCGACGATGCTCCCGCCGGGATTGTTGATCAGCAGGTCGACGGTGTGCGTGCCGTAGGCCGGATGCGGATCGTAACTCGACCAGGCGATGTCGGCCTTCAGCAGGCCGCTGTTGAACAGCTTGTGGACTTCGCCGGCGACGCCGCCCGCAATGATGCCGTAGGCGATCTCCCCGGCGACCGTGCTTTTGGCCTCGATCCGGCCGTCATTGTGGATCGACGAAGCACCGAGGATCGATCCGCGCCCCATGAGGACTGCCGCCGGGCGGACCAGGCCCTCGGCAAGGATGCTGCCACCCGCGCCGTTGACCAGCGTGCCGCCGTTGAACATCGCGATTCCGAGCGGGCTGCCGACGCCGCCGCCGCCGCCGCTGCTCGCGCTCGGCGCGTAGGCCGCGATGAGACCGGTGTTCTGGACGAAAACGCTCGGATCCCAATGCGAGATGACCGTCGCGTTGCCGTTGGCGATTGCCCACATTTCTCCGGAGTTGGTCACGGTCTGGCCGCCGCTGCCCACGCTCACCGTCCAGGCATTGCCGTTGGGCGCGTCGGCGATCATCGTCCCGGTGTTCCAGATTTGCGGGACGTAAAAGCCGCCGACGATGCTCGCACCGCCCGAGTTGATCGTCCACAGCGTTCCGTGATTGGTGAAGTGCGGGTAATTATAGCCGCCGTCGAACATGTTTGGCAGCGCCGCATAATATTTCGTGCCCGCAGCAACGGTGTAATCCGCTCCGTAAGGCAGGACCTGGGTCGTCAGGAAGTTGTTCGGTCCGACGCGCGGCCCCGGCAAGGTGAAGAGACTAGGCATAGGAACGAACGCCGGACATCAATCGCAACTCCCACTCGGCGGATCGTCGCACGCCGCATCCGTCAACGTTTTCGGCCGAGCGAAAATCGTCAGCTCGACCTCAGGCTAGCCGCGGAATCGGCCTTGGCAAGCGATATCGACCGCGAGCCTAGCCGCGCTCCGTCCGCGGCGCCGTGCCGCCGGCCAGCGCCGCGGTGCGCTCGCGGATCCGGCGTTCGAGGATCGACAAGGGCATCGCGCCTTCCTTGAGCACCTCGTGGAACTGCTTGAGGTCGAACCGCTCGCCCAGCGTCCGCCGGGATTCGTCCCGCGCGCGGACCCAGGCCGTGTGGCCGACCTTGTAGCTGCACGCCTGGCCGATCTGGGTGCAGTAGCGCTCGACCTCGCGCTGCGAGCGGGCGCGGGCGAAGCCGGTGGTCGCGACCATGTAATCGGTCGCCTGCTCGCGGCTCCAGCGCTTGGTGTGGAGCCCGGTGTCGACCACCAGCCGGGCGGCGCGGAACAGGAACGACTGCAGGAAGCCGGCGTGGCCGAGCGGATCGTCGCGATAGACCCCGAGCTCGTCCGAGAGTTGCTCGGCGTAGAGCGCCCAGCCCTCGGAATAAGCCGAGAAGAAGCCGAGCTTCCTTAGCGTCGGAATGTCCTTCGATTCCTGCGCGATGCTGATCTGCAAATGATGGCCCGGGACGCCTTCGTGATAGCTGAGCGTCGGCAGCGAATATTTGGGCCAGTCGCCGACGTCCTTGAGGTTGATGAAGTAGATCGCGGGCCGGGAGCCGTCGAGCGAGGCCCGGCGATAGTAGCCGTTGGACGCGCCGTCCTGGATTTCCGGCGGCACCCGGCGGATCTCGAGCGGTGCGCTCGGCACCGTGGCGAAGGCCTGCGGGAGCCGGCCGTACATGTCCTTGACCCCCGCGTTGAGGCCCGCGAGCAGCTCGGCGCGGCCGGCGTCGCTGTCGGCGTAGAGCTGCTTCGGGTCCTTGTTGAGCGCGGCCAGGCGCTCGCCGACGGTCCCTTGGGGATAACCTTGGCTCTTGAGGATCGCGTCGATCTGGCTCGAGATGTCGGCGACCTGGGTGAGGCCCATCTGGTGGACTTCGGCGGGGGTGAAGTTGGTGGTCGTCGCCTGGCGCAGCGCCTCGGCGTAGATGGCGTCGCCGTTGGGGATGCGCCACGCGCCGTCGCCCGGCTTGCTGGTCGGCCGAAGCGTCTCCATCGCGGCGATCTGGCGGTCGAGCGCCGGGTAGACCGCCTTGGCGACGATGTCCGCCGCGCGCGCCCCCCAGTTGCCCGCGATGGCCTTCGCGCCGGTGCGCTTGACGATCGATTCGACCAGCGTGCTGTCGCCCGGCGCCGCGTTGCGCAGCTTCTTCATCTGGCCGAGGGTCAGGTCGATCGACCAGCCCGGCGCAAGATAGCCGCGCGCGGCCTGGGCGCGTTGCTCGGCGGTGTCGTTGTCGAGCGTGGTTGCGAACTGGCTCAAGCGCGACAGATAGGCCTCGGCGTCGCTCGCCGTGTCGATCGTGTGCGCGGTGTTGAGGAAGTCGGGAGTGTCGAAATAAGCGCCGCCCTGCTGGAAGATCGGATAGGGCCGGATGGCGCTGTCGATGGCCCAGCGCGCCGGGGCATTGGTCGCGGTCTGCAGCGAGTAGAGCACGACCTCGCGGTTGAGCTTGGCGGCGTCGGACAGGGTGGCGGGACCGATCGCATTGAGCCTGGCGATGGCACGGCGGTTGCGGGCCAGGTCCTCGCGCCGTTGCACCTGCGCGGGGCGCGTTTCGAGCTTCGACTTGAGGTCGGCGTTGGGGCCCTTGTCGAGGCCGAGCGAGGTGGCGAGCTCGGGAGAAGTGCGGACCCGCTCCTGGAAGATGTCCTCGAACAGCTGATTGAGCTTGGCGTCGTTGCTGCCCGCGGCGGCGGCGAGGACCGGTGTTTCGGCGAGCGGAAGCAGCGCGACGGTGGCGCCGGTGGCGAGGAACGAGCGTCGGTCCATGGTGGCATTCCCGATGATGAGCGGAGGGTGCCGGACCTTAGCGCGCGCGCTCCCGCCCGCAAATGCGTTCGTCGAAGGGAGAGGTGGGTCGGTGGATTCAGTTCCTCCCTGCCGGCGAAACCGGTGGGGAGGGGAACCATTCCGCGCAGAGTGAATGGTGGAGGGGTAGAAGGCGCCGGCGCCAGTTACCCGTCCACCATGCTACGCATGGTTCCCCTCCCCAGCCTTCGGCCGGGGAGGAACGTCCTAACTCAGGCGCTAAGTCGATACTGCTTGAGCAAGTCGTACAGCGTCGGGCGGCTGATGCCGAGCAGCTTGGCGGCGCCGGAAATATTGTTGTCGGTGCGGACCATCGCCTGGCGGATCGCCTTGCGGTCGGCGACCTCGCGCGCGGCGCGGAGGTTGATCGCCACCGGGTCGGCGGCCGCCGCTCCGGGCAGGTCGAGGTCGGCGGCGCCGACGCTGCGCCCCTCGGCCATGATCACCGCGCGCTTGATCCGGTTCTCGAGCTCGCGAACGTTACCCGGCCAGCCGTAAGCGTCGATCGCGGCGAGCGCGTCGGCCGACAGCGACTGGACCTTGGGATTGAGCTCGCGCGCGAAACGGTTGACGAAGTGGCGGGCGAGCAGCCCGGCGTCGCCCGCGCGCTCGGCCAGCGACGGGATCTTCACCACGATCTCGGCGAGGCGGTAATAGAGGTCCTCGCGGAACCGCCCGTCGGCGATCATCGCCTCCAGATCCTGGTGGGTGGCGCAGACGATCCTGGTGTCGACCGCGATTCCGCTGCGCCCGCCGATCCGCTCGATCACCCGTTCCTGGAGGAAGCGCAGCAGCTTGACCTGGAGCGGCAGCGGGATGTCGCCGACCTCGTCGAGGAACAAAGTTCCACCCTCGGCCAGCTCGATCTTGCCGACGTTCGACTTGACCGCGCCGGTGAAGGCGCCGCGCTCGTAGCCGAACAGCTCGGCCTCGAGCAGATTCTCGGGGATCGCGGCGCAATTGATGGCGACGAACTGGCCCTTGCGCGCGCTCTTCTCGTGGACGGCGCGGGCGAGCAGCTCCTTGCCGGTGCCGCTCGCGCCGAGCAGCATGACCGAGACGTCGGCGTTGGCGACGCGCTCGATCGTCTTCGCCACCTTGAGCATCTCGGGCGCGCCGCTGAGGATCGATCCGAGCACCGCGCCGCCGCCGTCGCCCTCGAGCCGGCGGTTCTCGGCCTCGATCTCGTGGAGGTGGAAGGCGCGGGCGACGATCAGCCCGAGGTCGTCGATGTCGACCGGCTTCTTGTAGAAATCGTAGGCGCCGAGCGCGATGGCCTTGAGCGCGCTCTCCCGCGCCCCGTGGCCGGTGGCGACGATCACCTTGGTGTCGGGCTTGAGGCGCAGGATTTCGCTGAGCGTCGCGAAGCCCTCCTCGACCCCGTCGGGATCGGGCGGCAGGCCGAGGTCGAGGGTGACGACCGCCGGCTCGTGCGCGCGCAGCGCCTCGATCGCCGAGCCGCGGTCGCCGGCGGCGACCACGCGATAGCCGTCATAGGCCCATTTCAGCTGCCGCTGCAGGCCCTCGTCGTCCTCGACGATCAGCAGCACGGGAAGGTCAGCTTGCTCGGTCATGCGCGTTTCCTGATCGGTTCCGCGGCCGGTTCGGCGGCGGGAAGGAGGATGGTGAAGGTGGTGCCCTGGCCGGGGTGGCTGTCGACGCCGAGCCGCCCGCCCATGGCCGCGATCAGCGAGCGCGCCTCGAACGCGCCGATGCCGAAGCCGCCGGGCTTGGTCGACGAGAAGGGCTGGAACAGGCGATTGCGGAGGAAGTCCGAATCCATCCCGATGCCCTGGTCGCTGATGGCGATCGCGACGCTGACGTCGTGGGCCGACACCCGGACGGTTAGCGGCAGGGTCGGCGAGCAGGCCTCGACCGCGTTCTGGAGGAGGTGGCCGACGGCCTGCTCGAGGGCGGGCCCGTCGAACTCGGCCCACAGGCCGGCGTCGCCGATCAGCTTCACCTCATGATCGCCGCGCTTGGCGGCGATGGCCGCGTTCAGCACCGGGCGCAACGGCTGTGCCTCGACCCGCTGGACGCGGGCCGACGAGCGCGGCGAAAGCCGCGCGAGCAGGTCGTTCATCTTGCCGACCGAGCTCTTCAAAGTGGCCACCATGTCGGCCCGGAACTCGGGATTGTCGGCATGCCGCTCGGCGTTGCGCGCGACCAGCGAAAGCTGGCTGACGAGGTTCTTCACATCGTGGAGGATGAAGGCGAAGCGGCGGTTGAATTCCTCGAACCGCTGGGCGTTGGACAGCGCCTCCTGGCCGTGCGCCTCGGCCAGCGAGCTGGCCGCCTGGCGCCCGGCGGTGCGCAGCAGGTCGAAATCCTCCCAGTCGAGCGGGCGGCGGTATTCAGGCGCGGCGAGCAGCACCAGCCCGACCAGCCGGTCGTGGTGGATCAGCGGGATTCCCGCCCACACGACGGCCTCGTTGAGCATCCACTGCGGGACCGGGATCGCACGGTCTTCGGGCGGGCCATAGCCGTGGCGCAGCGCGTCGAACTCGACGATCCGGCCGCGGCTTTCGATCCGGTTCCAGAAGTCGGAGTCGCGCTCGACGTCGCCGCCCGGCGGATTGCCCGCCAGCCAGTTCCACGCCGCCGCGGTGGCGATCGCCCCGCCCGAATCGGTCACCAGCAGCAGCCCGCCCGGCGCGTCGGCGATGTCGGCGAACGCCTTGACAATGCGGTCGCCGAGCGGCGGCGCGTCCTCGCCCGAGCGGCCGAGGGTGTCGGTGAAGCGCAGCCATTCGGTGCGATAGTCGTAGCGGTGCTCGAACAGATGCTTGGCGAGCTTGACCTTGAGCCAGCCGCGGACCCGCTGCGACATGGCGAGGAGCGTCGCCGACACCGACACCGCACCGAGCAGGAGAGCGGTGCTGAGCGTCGCCCATTCGGCCTCGCTGCGCCGGAAGGCGGTGGCGAGGATGGCCATCACCGACAGGTAAATGCAGATGCCGAGCAGCGACAGCGACTGGAAGGTCGCGGCGCGCGACAGCTTGATCCGGAGCGACCGCTCGAGGCCGCCGGTCAGCGCGAACAGCGGCGCGATGACGGTCATGAACGCGCCGCGCAGCTGGAACAATTCCTCGACGCTCGGCGCGAGCACGCCCTGCAGATAAGCGAGCGTCGAGAGGTTGAGCTCATAGCCCCACATCAGGGTCAGGCCGAGCATCGGCCCGCGAATCCGGAGGCGACTCTCGGGCGCGGCCTGGCCGTAGACGTTGTGGACCAGGACCAGGGCCCCGGCCGAGGTTGTGATCCTGAGCAGGCTGCCGGTCATGAGGACGTCGTTGAACTGGGCCGCGGTGAGCGGGGCGAGGAAGGCGACGGCGCTGAGCGCGAGGTGCAGCCCGATCGACAGCGTCACCGCCGCGAACACCAGCCGCAACCCGCTCGGCGCCGCCACCCGGGAGCCGCCGGACATGTCGTAGAGCAGGATGACCCAGATCAGGTTGCGCAGCGTCCCGGCGGTCATCGTCATCGGGTCGGTGCGGCCGTAAACCGCGGCGACCGCCGCCCAGATCGCGGTCACCGAGCAGGCCGCGAGCAGCAGCGCGTCGGAGCGGTCGCCGCGCTGGCGCGCCCGCCACAGGACGACCGACGCAAAGGCGCAGGCCGCGAGCGCATAGCTCCAGAAGGCCATCAGCCCCGGCATCGGTCCTGCACTGTCAAATCGTCCGACATGAGACGGGGTGTCGCTAAATTTTACAAACAAGTGATGAACGGCGCGTCGAACCGGTCATCCTGAACTTGTTTCAGGATCCATCCTGGTGAAGGGCTGCGCGGGTCTCGATAATGGATGCTGAAACAAGTTCAGCATGACGGTTGAGGAGATCTCCAATGAAACTTCGTCCGATCGGCGACAGCGGGATCGAAGTGGCGCCGCTGGCGCTCGGCGGAAACGTGTTCGACTGGACCGCAGACGAGGCCGCGAGCTTCTCTGTGCTCGACGCCTTCGTCGCTGCCGGCGGGACCATGATCGACACCGCCGACGTCTATTCGGCCTGGGCGCCGGGCCACAAAGGCGGCGAGAGCGAGGCGCTGATCGGCCGCTGGCTGAAGCGCGACCCGGCCAAGCGCGCCAAGGTCGTGATCGCGACCAAGGTCGGCTTTCTCGACGGCGCAATGGTCGACGGCGAATATGTCGCAGCGCTCGACCCGGAGGTCATCACCCGCGCCTGCGACGCCTCGCTCGACCGGCTCGGGATCGAGACCATCGACCTTTATTACCAGCACCGCGACAGCGAGACTGTGCCGCTGGCCGACAGTCTCGGCGCGTTCGAGCTGCTGCGCGAGCAGGGCAAGATCCGCGCGACCGGCCTGTCCAATTTCGCCGCCGACCGGGTCGACGAGGCGGTCGCGGTCGCGCGGACCTGCGGCTACCTCCCGCCGGTCGCGCTCCAGCCGATGTACAGCCTGGTCGAGCGCGCGGGGTTCGAGGGCGAGCTGCGCGATGCAGCGATCCGCACCGGCCTCGGCGTCTTCCCCTACTTCAGCCTCGCCAACGGCTTCCTGACCGGCAAATACCGCTCCAGGGACGACGTCTCGAAAAGCGTCCGCGGCGGCCGCACGATGAAATATCTCGACGGCAACGGCCCGCGTGTCCTGGCTGCGCTCGATGAGGTCGCGGCCGCGACCGGCGCGGCGCTCGCGACCATCGCGCTTGCCTGGCTGATGGCCCAGCCCGCCATCACCGCGCCGATCGCCAGCGCGACGAGTGTCGATCAGCTCAAGGACCTAACCGCGGCCATGCACCTGACGCTGACCCTCGACCAGCTCGCCCGCCTCGACGCCGCGAGCGCGGAAGCGGTGCCGGCGAACGCCTGAATTCGCGACGTCAGGCCTCGATTTGATCGTGTCTGCGGACCTTTCGCGCAGCAGCAACAGCCCAGCCAGTCAGCGCGCCGATCGCGAACGAACCAGCACAGGCGGCGACGATGAAATTCACCGGGCTATCGGGCGCAGCCGCGATGACAAGAAAGACCGCCGACAGGATTATTCCAATCGCAATTGCGGGGAGTCGGTCCTTGCTAGGTAGCATCGCCCCCGAGACCACGGCGAGCAGCATTCCAAAAAGAGCAAGGTAGTCGTTACCGAAAACGAGCAGCATTACCGCGATCATGACGCTGGCCGGCAGGCCGAACCACCATCCACGCCCGAGCGCGAGCAACACGGCGGCTCCAACGATGAGAATGGCGTAGATCAGCCAGCCGTCCATCAGGTCTTCTTGAGCACGTCCAACGCGGCGACGGTCATCGCCTCCGTGGCGGTGGAAATGACCTTCTCGGCGTCGGGCGCCCAGAACGGGCTGTGCAGGGCCGGGAGCTTCAGCGTGTCGCCCTTGACCGCGTCCCACTTGTCCTGCGGGACTCCGCCGACCCAGAAAATCACGCTCTGCTTGCTCTTGTCGGCGAGCCAGAAGCGGCTGAAGTCCTCGGCGGCCATGACCGGCGCGGGCTGGGTCACGCGGTCGGCCCCGAAGTGCGCCGTGAACAGCTGGGTCAAATGATCCGACAGCGGCTGGGTGTTGAAGGTCGCATCGGCCGAGGGTTGCTCGATCTCGACCGTCGGCATCTTGTCCTCGGGCATCCCCGCGGCGATGGCTTCGCCGCGCACGATCCGCGCGATGCCGTCGAGCAGCAGCTTGCGCGTTTCCGGCTTGTAGCTGCGCACGGTCAGCGCAAGCCTGGCTTCGTCGGGGATGATGTTGCTCTTGGTGCCGGCGTGGAAGCTGCCGACCGTGACCACCGCGGGATCGAGCGGGTTGTTCTCGCGGCTGACCAGCGTCTGCAGCGCGGTAACGATCCGCGACGCAAGCACGATCGGGTCCTTGGTGTTCTGAGGGTAAGCGCCGTGGCCGCCGAGCCCTTTCACGTCGATGTTCACCGTGTCGACGTTGGCCAGCACATAGCCGGGGACGACGCCGATGACTCCGGCGGGAAGCGTAGCGCTGTCGTGGAAGGCAAGCAGCACGTCGGGCTTGGGGAAGCGGGTGTAGAGGCCGTCGTCGAGCATCGCCTTGGCGCCCATCACCCGCTCTTCGCCCGGCTGCAGGATCATCACCAGCGTGCCCGACCACTGATCCTTCATGGCCGCGAGGCGCTTGGCCGCCCCGAGCCAGGTCGTGACGTGCGTGTCGTGGCCGCAGGCGTGCATCACCGGCGTGTCGGTGCCGTCGGGCAGCTTGCCCATCGCCGTGGACGCGAACGGAAGGCCGGTCTGTTCCTTGACCGGAAGAGCGTCCATGTCGGCGCGGATCAGAAGCACCGGCCCGGACCCGTTCTTCATCACCGCGACGATGCCGGTCTGGCCGACTTTCTCGGTGACCTGAAACCCGAGCTTCTTCATTTCAGGTGCGAGCAGGCCGGGAGTCCGGACCTCCTGCATGCTGAGCTCGGGGTGCTGGTGGAGGTCGCGATAGAGCGCCATCAGCTGGGGCATGTCGGCGCGGATCGCGTCGGACAGGGCAGCGGCGGACGCGGGGCTCGGCAGCGTCATCGCCGCGGCAAGTAGCAGAAACCTCTTCATCAGCGCACTCCCCCGGTGCTTGGTATCAGCTCGATCACGTCGAGCTGGGATTCGAAGGCCGGCGCGGGAAGCACCAGCCGCCAGCGGTTGGGCCCGATCCGCTCGACGTAGCCGGCGACGTCTCGGGTCTCGTCCTGGCCGTATTGCCGCGCCTCTCGCTCGTCGCCCAGCACCAGCGTGCCGAGGAACACCTGGCGGATCACGTCCCCGGGAAAAATCAGCCCGACCGGGCGCTGCGAACCGGTCAGCTTGGCGAAGCCCTGGATGTCGCGCTCCTGGTCGACCCGGCACACGAACGGCGGGTAGCCGACATAGTCGAGCAGCTCCGCCGACTTGGCCCCGAGCTTGATCACCCGGCACGCATATTGGCCGCTCGGGATCGGGCCGCCGCCGAGCGCGGCATCGGGATCGAGCAATGCGCCCTCGCGCGCGATCTCGGCGGCATGGCCGGACTTCCGGGCCGCGGCGAGCGCGTCGGTGAACGCCTTGCGCCAGTCGCGCAGCCGGGTGCGGTCGGCTTCGGTCGCGACCTGGCGCCAGTCGCGGGTCCATTCGGGCACCATGCCCGCCGACGACCGTACCACGCCGCAGCCGGTCAGGCCGAGCAGGGCAAGCAGCAGGAGGGCCGGGCGCATCCCGGACAGCCTAGGCGGCAGTCCAGCCCCCGTCCATGCTGAGGTTGGCGCCGGTGATCGAAGCGGCTTCGGCGCGGCACAGGAACAAGGCGAGGGCCGCGACCTCCTCCGGGGTGACGAACCGCTTGGTCGGCTGGGCGGCGAGGAGGACGTCGTTCATCACCTGCTCGCGGGTCAGCCCGCGCGCCTTCATCGTGTCCGGAATCTGGTTTTCGACCAGCGTCGTCCAGACATAGCCGGGCGAGATGCAATTGACGGTGACTCCGTCGCGCGCGGCCTCGAGCGCGACCGTCTTGGTGAAGCCGGCGACGCCGTGCTTGGCGGCGACATAGGCGCTCTTGTTGGGCGAGGCGACGAGGCTGTGCGCGCTCGCCGTGTTGATGATCCGGCCCCAGCCCTTGGCCTTCATTCCGGGCAGCGCCAGCCGCGTCGTGTGGAACGCGGCGGTCAGGTTGATGGCGATCACCGCGTCCCATTTCTCGGGCGGGAAACTGTCGACCGGGGCGACGTGCTGGATCCCGGCATTGTTGACCAGGATGTCGGGCCCGCCGAGCTCGGCGGCGCAGCGCCGCATCATCTGCTCAATCGCGGCGGGGTCGGCGAGGTCGGCGCCGTCGTGGATCGCGCCCAGCTCCTCGCACTCGCGGGCGATGGCGGCCGGATCGCCGAAACCGTTAATCATCAGCTTCGCGCCCTCGGCCGCGAGCGCCGTGGCGATGGCCAAGCCGATGCCCGAGGTGGATCCGGTCACCAGTGCCACTTTGCCGTCGAGAATCATGCACTCACTCCGTCATTGCGAGCGGAGCGAAGCAATCCAGCTGGATTGCCGCGGCTCCTTCGGAGCCTCGCAATGACGGCTGTGCGTTGAAATGCAACCGCTGCTAAGGCCCGCGCATTGACGCCGCGGACAGGAGACCGGCATGCGGTTCGGCGACGAGCGCGAAAGCAGCAATTTCGAGGACGCCACCGGGCGCAGCGGCATGGGCTTCGGCGGCGGCGGGTTCGGCGGCGGCGGGCTCGGCTGCCTGCTGCCGCTGGTGATGAGCCGGTTCGGGATCGGCGGGGTCGTCGTGCTGGTGCTCGCCTATTTCCTGTTGAGCTCGCTCGGCGTGCTCGGCGGCGGCGGCGGCGGGTTGATGCCAAGCTCGCAGCGCAGCGCGCCGGCCGGCCAGAGCACGCTCGACCCGACGACCCGGCGCTTCATGCTTCAAGTGCTGGCCTCGACCGAAGACACCTGGGGCAAGCTGCTCGGCGGGCGCTACGAGCCGACCACCCTGGTCGCTTATTCCCAGGCCTATCGCTCGGGCTGCGGCGCAGCGCAGTCGGCGATGGGCCCGTTCTACTGCCCGACCGACAAGAAAATCTATCTCGACACCGAATTCTTCAATGAGCTGTCGCGGCGCTTCCAGGCGCCGGGCGACTTCGCCCAGGCCTATGTCATCGCGCACGAGGTCGGCCACCACGTCCAGGACCTGACGGGCCGGCTCGAGCAGGCGAACCAGCTGCAGGCGCGCGCCAGCGAGACCGAGGGCAATGCGGTCCAGGTCCAGGTCGAGCTGCAGGCCGATTGCTACGCCGGCGTATGGGCGGCCAACGCCAAGGACCCGCAAGGGCGGCCGGTGATGGAGCCAGGCGACTTCGAGGAAGGCATGCGCGCCGCCGAGGCGATCGGCGACGATACGCTGCAGAAGCAGATGCAGGGCCGGGTGGTGCCCGACAGCTTCACCCACGGCTCGTCGGCGCAGCGCATGGCCGCGCTCCAGCGCGGCTTCAAAAGCGGCGACCCGAAGGCCTGCGCTTACTGACTTTGCGTTCCTCCCCATCGCGAGGCGATGGGGAGGGGAACCATGCGGAGCATGGTGGAGGGGTAACTGGCGTCGGCGCCTTCTACCCCTCCACCATCGAATCTACGTTCGATGGTTCCCCTCCCCACCCCCGCGTGCGCGGGGGCAGGGAGGAACGACCTACAGCCGCACCAGCATCTTCCCCGTATTGGCCCCTTCGAACAGGCCGAGGAAGGCGTCGAGCGTCTTGTCCAGCCCCTCCACCACGGTCTCGCGCGACTGGACCGTGCCGTTCGCCAGCCACGGCCCCATGTCGCCGTAGAATTCGGCCATGCGCGGGAAATAATCAAACACGATGAAGCCCTTGAGGCGGATGCGCATCGCGACCACCCGCATGATGAAGCGGAAGCTCATCGGGGTCGCGTCATTATAGCCTTCGATCATCCCGCAGATCGCGAAGCGCGCATTCTGCCGCGCGAGCGCGAAAGCGGCATCGAGATGGTCGCCGCCGACATTGTCGAAATAGACGTCGATCCCGTCGGGCGCTGCCGCGGCGAGGCCCTTGAGGATCGGACCGGCCTTGTAGTCGACCACCTGGTCGGCGCCGAGCGAGCGGACATAGTCGCACTTGTCCGCTCCGCCGGCCGAGCCGATCACCGTCATGCCCTTGGCCTTGGCGACCTGGACCACGACCGAGCCGACCGCGCCTGCGGCGGCGGATACGAACACCACGTCGCCTTCCTTGGCCGACGCGGCGTCGAGCAGCCCGAAATAAGCGGTCAGGCCGGTGACTCCGAGCACTCCGAGGAATTGCTCGGGCGGAGCGCCGAGCTCGGGCAGCTTGTTCGCGGTCCGCGCGTCGACCACCGCTTCGTCGCGCCACCCGGCCATGTGCTGGACGCGGTCGCCGGGCGCGAAGCCTTCGGCCTTGCTCTCGACCACCTCGCCGACCGCGCCACCGTCCATCGGCGCGCCGAGCTGGAACGGCGGGACGTAGCTCTTCACGTCGTTCATCCGGCCGCGCATGTAAGGGTCGACCGACAGCCACAGGTTGCGCACGCGCAGCTGGCCGTCGCCGAGCGGCGGCGGGTCGAACTCCTTGAGCGCGAAATTGTCGGGGGTCGGGAGCCCTTGCGGGCGGCTCATCAAATGCCAGGCGCGGGGCATTCACTACTCCTTCCCCTCCCTGCAGGGAGGGGGCTGGGGGTGGGTGCTCCTGAAGCGGCTCGATGCCGCTGAAGGAGCTGCTCACGGGCATTGAGCCCGCTCGCTGCTGCCCACCCCTTACCCCTCCCTTGCAGGGAGGGGAATGCGCACAGAAAAAGGTCCGGCGGCGAGGGGGGTGCGCCGCCGGGCCTGGGCAGCCTCCCTTGCGGAGGCCCAGCTTGCTACCGCGTCAGCGGTAGGTGCCCGAGAAACTGCGATCGAGCGCCCGGTCGCCCATCTCGCCCTGGTCCTCGCGCTCGAACAGCGCGCGGCTGCGGCTTTCGTCGCGCCAGCGCTGCTTGGCCTGCTCGGCCGAGCAATCGAGGACCAGGCGGTCGCCGTCGATGCGGTCGATGTCGGCGCAGCTCAGCGAATGATGCGCGCCGCCGCTTTCCGCATCCGCTTTGGTTAGGATGATCCGGTCGCCGGCGACGCGGTCGACGGTCCCGACATGCGCGTCGTCATTGCCGACCACCTCCATATGCTCGCGGATCTGGCTCAGCAGGCCACGCTTCTGCATGCGGCGCTCGCGCCAGCTGCCGAACTCGCTTTCGAACCGGGCCTGATTTTCACGGCGATAGTCGTCGTAATCGCGGTCGAGCTCGTCGAGCTGCCGCTGGCGCCACGAATGATAGTGCGGATCCCTCGACCCGGCGAGATCGTCGCGGGCGCGGCCGTCTTCATCCCAGCCGCGGCGGCCGAACCGGCCGCGCGGATAATCCTCGGCTTCCGACAGGCTCTCGGCCGCCGTGTAGCCGCCGACCATCGGCCGGTAGCTGCTTTCGAAGTTCGGGGAGCCGCCGAGTTCGCGCCTCGAGCGATAGCCCTCGCCTCCGCTGAACCCGCGATAGGAGTCTCGGCCAAATCTGCGATCCTCGTCGCGATCGAAGCGCCCGCGGTAAAAGTCGCGCTCGCGCCCGGAGAGGCGTCCGCGCTCTTCCTCGCGGCGCCAGTCGCGGTCGCGGCCGAAGCCGCGGTCCGGGCCTTCCATGCGCTGGTCGTCGTGCCGCCGTTCGGCATCGTCGTCGCCGAACCAGGAAGCGATCTCGTCGCCCGCGCGCTCGAAGAAGCCGCGATCCTCGCGCGAGCCGCGGTCGCGTCCCGCGAAGCGCTCGTCGCGCCAGCGTGGACGCTCGTCACGAGGGTCATACCGGTCATAAGCCATACTCGTCCTCCAACGGAAAAGGGCCAGCCGCGAGGCCGGCCGGGAACCGTTAAAAAAACGATCCGGCGCTTGGTGCCGTTCCTTTTGAAAGCGGGCACGCGATGCCCAAATCGGCCAGCCGACCTTCTCCCGGGACAGGTGATTGCAAGGGCGGAAGCAAGCGGCTAGGGGGGCCGCTCGCTGCTAGTCCGACCGAGGCCGGGCTTAACATAAGGCGGTGGCGCGGGGCTGTAGCTCAGATGGGAGAGCGCTGCAATCGCACTGCAGAGGTCAGGGGTTCGATTCCCCTCAGCTCCACCA
>Ga0207674_10003887_pt1 | contig 18186 bp, 17 predicted proteins | sample KBSCornC72_FD_184303 | JGI IMG/M metagenome (GOLD analysis project Ga0207674, IMG submission 184303) | Corn rhizosphere microbial communities from Kellogg Biological Station, Michigan, USA - KBS Corn C7-2 (SPAdes) (version 2) | ecosystem: Host-associated > Plants > Roots > Rhizosphere > Soil ... | reverse complement strand
CTGTCCGGTCTGGGTGCCACAGGTCGGCGTACTCGCAGACCTGTGCTCCGCCGCATGCCGGAAAACACAGGTCTCGGAGTACCGCGACCTGTGGCACCCACGAATACCAGGACTTCGAACCGGCCAAGACTTTTCTGACTCTCAATAAACGATCGCGATCCCTGTTACTTCGTTGGTTGCACGGTCGGCGCCGGACGCGTGGTCGGCGTGGTAGACGCCTTGGACTTCGGGTTCGCCGCGTCGCCCGCCGCCCCCTGCTGCATTTCGCCCGGCAGCACCGCGGCCGGGTAGTTGGCCGGGTTGCCGCGCTGGTAGTCTTCGATTCGCCCCATGATTCCAAGGAATTCGGTGCCCGAAAACGTCTGCTGCGGGCTGCTCGCCGGGTACAGGTCCATGTAAACCAGCTCACGGACGGCGTACCGCGGCGAATCGTGCGTCAGCCGCTGGAAGACGCCCCCCTTGATCCGCAGCGCCCGCACCAGCACTTGCGCCAGTGTCCCCCGCTCAATCGCCCGATCCGGCGGTTCGTTAAAGTTCGCATCCAGCAACCCCCGCGACTTCATGACCTTCACCCGCCCGGCGTAATCCGTCGCCGGATCGTCGTTCCCCAGGTACAGCAACACGCCGTGAAACGCCTCGTCGTTGCTGGTCAGGTTGCGCTCGGCCAGCGTGTGCCAGAACTCCATCTGCGCGTCCGGGTCGTTGCCGCCGAGTTTGGCCGTCAGCGGCTCGGCCACCTTGGCCGAATGACACCCCGCCGCCGCCAGCGGCAGCAGCGCGAACAAGCCGAGAAAGAAAGCGCGATGCGTTGTCATGGTCACCCGCCGTGCGAAATTCAGAATGCGAACGTGACGCCACCAAAGAAGAACTGCCGCGCGTCGTCCTGCGTCACGACGTCCCCGTTGGGGAAGAACACGCCGTACCGCAGCACCAGGGTCACGTCGGAGGTCATCTGCCAGTTCACGTAGACGTCCGGCTCGACGCCGAGGTACCGCCCGGTGTTGGTCGTCTCGTCGATGCCGCCGGCCTCGCGCATCTTGCCGAACACGAAGAAATCAGTCCCAACCTGCATCCGCCCGAAGTGCGAACTGTCCGGCAGCGGGAACGTCGACGCCCCGACGCGGAACGCCATCAGGTTGGACACGCTGGGCGAAAAGGCCAGTCCCGTGTTCAGCAGGCCGAAGGCGTTAAACGCGTGATCTTTCGTCCCCGCGCGATTGCCGGCGAACGTGTTCGACGCGTTGAGGCGGTCCGAATCGCCGCTGGCGAGGATCGCTTCAAAGCTCAGGCGCGTGTGCCGCGGGTCGTCCATCACGTAGTCGAGACGCGCGTCGCTCGCCCAGGCGGAAATGTCGTCCTTCTCCTGCGACTGCGGGAAGAAGGTGCTGGTGTCGAAGCTGTTCGACAGCGTGCTCCCACCCTCGTACACCGCCTCGACGCCGTAGATCAGGCGGTCCGTCAGGCTGCCGGTCGATCCGACGCCCAGGTAATAGCTGTAGTAATCGAACTTCGTCGAGATCACGCCCAGCGTGGACGTGTAATCGTGGTTGTAATCCTGCTGGAAGAGCGCGAAGGCGAACGGTTTGTGCTGGGCGACGCGGGCCGACAGCATCGCGCCGTAAAACCCGCGAAACGTGTTGTCGTCGAAGTGCGGGCGGGACGAGTCGAAATCCACCGTCCGCCGCGGGGTAATGCCAGCGACCATCTCCAACGTGAACGGCCCGTAATCCACGTCCACCAGCGCGCCGTCCAGGACTTGGCTGAGCGTCAGGCCGTTCGCCCAGTAGACCAGTTGCCGCCCGCCGGTGAACGTCACGTTGTAATCGATCGTCTCCCCCTTGTACGCCGCGAAGTAGCGTTGCAAATCGAACTTGTAATACGCCCGGTCGAGCTCGCCGCGCCAGCCCGACCCTTCGCTTTCGGCGAACGGGTCGCCCGGGTTGAAATCCCGGTACGAGCCGCGCACCGACCCGTAAAACTCGTGCACGCCGTCGAGGTTCAGGTGCGCGTAGCCGACCAGATCGTACTGCCGCAGGCCGTGGGTATTGCCGATCTGATCGTCGGTCGAAAGGTAGTTGAGCGAGAGGTACCCGCCGTAGTCGAAGAGCGTCCGCTGCTCCGCGGGCACGCGCTGGTCCACGCGCAGGCGCGTGTCCCGCTGGATCTGTTCCAGGCGGCGTTCGAACCGCTCGAGGTCCGCTTGGGCGCTGGCCCGCCGAGCGACCAGTGCGGACAGTCCGACGCCGCAACAGACGACGATCGCAAATTGCCTCATGAGCCTTCCCTGTCTCGCGTAACAGCAATACTCGCCGATCCGCCCGAGCGATCTCGTCAGCGCGGGTCCGCGAATATACCCCCCTATCGGCCAGATTCCAGCCGCAGCCGCAGCAGAAGATCGTTCAGCGCCGCCCGGGCCGTCGGCGCCTCCGGCAGCGTACTCGCCGCCTGCGCCGCCTCCAGTTGCGCCCGCAGTCGCGCGTACTGCGCCCGGTGAAACTCCAGATCCGCGTCCGTCAGGTGCGCGTGCTCGCCTCCGGTGAGCTTGCGGGCGATCAGGTCCGGTACGAACGGCAGCTTGTATTCCTCGTTCAGCGCCATCAGGTTCGCCTCCACCCGGCCGGTGCGCATCAGATGGATCCCCGTCAGCAGCACGCGGTAAACGTACAGCAGCGGCTTGGCCCGCCGCGGGTTCTCCTTCTCGAATAGCCGCCACTGCGTCTCCGAGAAACCAAGATAGTGATACGCGTGGTACCGCGTCACGCACGCCGGCACGATCGCCTTCAGCTCCTCGTGTGCCGGCAACGACCGAACCACCAGCGGCGACAGCACCTGTTCCAGCACGTACCCGTTCTTCCGCAGCATCATCAGGAACGACTTGTGCACGTCGTGGGTCACCAGGTCCAGCTCCAGGCCGTCCACGATCGTGTTCCGCTCGATCGTCTCGTCCTTCAAGTCCAGTCCCATGACGGCGCGCGGCGGCAGCACGTGCATGCCGCGCAGGTCGTAGTCCGAATCCGCCGACGGAAACCCGTACAAATGCGCACCGCTCACCGTCGCGAAGATCAGCGGATAAGGCTGGCCGGCCACAATCGAATCCAGTCGGGGGTCAAGCATGAGTTACACCATCGATCGTCGCGCTTTAATAAGAAACGCATTCACCCGCGCATAGTCCGGCCGCTCCGGCAGCGCCGTCCGCTCGAACGCCGCATCGAGCTCCTCGTGCAGCGCCAGCCGCCACGCGTCCACCTCATCCCACGGACGCTCGCCGTTGCGGATCGCGATCAGCCGCTCGCGGTGCGCGTCCACCCGCACCGGCACCACCCCGTCGCGTAGCGCCGCAATGCCGCCGAGCAGCAGCCGCACCAGGTGCATCACATGCTTCCACTTCACCGCCCCCTTGTTCCGCAGATCGCCCGACAGCTTCTTGAACTGCGACATCACGTACCCGTTGTACGTCTGGTAGACGAGCTTCGACAGGAAGGCCCCGCGCATCTCCAGCATCTCCCGCGCCAGCGGCGTCGCGAACTCCACCAGCGGCGTGTACAGACACTCCAGCACGTTCGGGTTCGCCTTCAGCGCCAGGATCAGGAACTTCTGCAATTCCCAGTACGTCTCCTGCGTCGCGTCCTCCTCCAGTTGCTCCGGCACGCCGAAGAGCGACCACGCCAACTCCGCCGGCGGCAGGTAGACGCCGCGGTAATCCGTGTCCGACGCCGCATGATCCAGCCCGTACGCCCGCGACCCGATCACGCATCGCAAGATCACGTGTCGCGAGTAGTCGTACTCCGGCACGGCCGCCTCGACCGCCTCGCCCCCCTCGCGTTGATAGTGTTTAAGAACGACCAGCTCGCCGCGCTTAAGCGACGTCTCGCCCCCGTCCATGAACCGCACTCGATAAGCGTGTTGCGGATCCACCGGCGCATCGACGATCACACCGACGGCGCCCGCCTTCTGCGTCACGCCGGTCCGCGCGTCGGACACCTCCAGCCGCGCCACCACCTTCGTGCCCACGGGCAGGATCGGCGGCAGGGATGGATCTTCGCTGGCCATAGTCTCCGGATCAGACGACGACGCTCGCCTTCCCCTGACATCTGCTGGTGGGGCAGACATTCTTGTCTGCCTTGGGCGGCTGAGTGGGGCCATTCTTGGCCCCGAAGCCGCCCAGCAATTCGAGGATCAGAAACTACGTCTATTCGTAATCAAACGTCCCCCGCGTCACGCCGAGCTGACTCAACACCCGCAGCCCCCGCACCGTCTCCCGCCCGTCCGCCCGCCCCGCGATCACGTCCGCGTACTTCGTCAACAGCGCGTGCGCCTCCCCCGCGTCCTGCCGCAGCAACTCCACCCGGAAATGCCGCACGCCCAGCTCGCGCAACTGCGGCACGAGCTCCAGCGCCGATTGCGCGCTCGCGTTGAACACCGTGTTGCGGCATCCCACGTCGGCGATCAGCGGGTGCGGCTGCCCGTCGCGCCCCTTGAGCTCGACCCGATGCCGATCGCAAGGCCGCCCGCAATCCCGGTAATCCTTCCCGCTCGACAGCGTGTGACAGAATACGCAATGCTCCATGTGGAACATCGGCATGTGCTGGTGAACCACCGCCTCGAAGAACCCCGCGTCCACCCGCGTCAGCATCGCCCGCAGTTGCCGCCAGTTCAGATCGTAGCTCGGCACCAGGCGCGTCAGCCCGGCGCGGAGAAAGAGTCCGGCCGTCAATTCGTTCGCCACGTTCAGCGAATAATCCCCCAACAGCGGCAACTCCGGCCGCTCGGCGCGAAAGAACGTCAGCCCCGCGAGGTTGCGCACCAGGATCGCGTCCGGGTTCGCCGCCGCCACCTGCCGCAGCAGCCCCTCCTCATTCGGCTTGATGATCCGCGTCGTCGCCAGCGCCACCGTCAACCCCGCGTCGCGCGCCATCGGCACCGCGTCGGCGTACTTCCGCACGTCCTCAAAATCGCAATACACGGTGGCCACGGGCAGCGTCCGCCGCCACGTCGTCACCGCCAGAAGCTGATCCAGCGTCCGCACCAGGACCGACATCGCCGCCGGCTTATCGCCCTGCTCGGCCCTCAACGCCCGCACGTCCGCCCGCAAATCGTCCAGCGCCCCCGGCTCTGCGAACTCCACCGCCGCCGCCCCGGCACGCTTCGCCAGCAGTTCGTCCACCGCCCGCCGCCGCAGATCATTCAGCACGCTCTTGGGCGCCATCACCGCCTCCAGCGGCTCCGCCGTAATCGACGCCAGCTCGAACGGCGTATCCCCCAGCCGCCCGATCTGCTCCCGCAATGCCTCCAGCGTCGTCGGCTGATTCCGCGCCGCCTCCAGCGGCTGCGCCGACGCCACCGTCACCTCCCGCCCCTCCCCGTCCGCCAGCGTCAGCGTGATCGGCCGCCCAATCGCCGCCGAAATCCGCGCCGTCACCGGCACCCGCCTCACGACTTCATCCCGCGCGTACGACTGATCCAGCCGCCGTCGCACCTCGGGATCGTCCGTTTTCCAGACGATCGTCCCCGCCGGGATCTCCTTCAACTTCAACGCCCCGGTCGCAAACGTCAGCTCCACCCGTCCCTTGCCGGCCGGGAACACTTCGTACACCCGCCCCCCCTGCTCCTCTTCCTGCGGCCGCCCGCGGTCGAACACCAGTCCGTCCCCCGGCTTGAGCGCCACCCGGGCGGCGTCAATCGTCATGCGCCCGTTGCCGCTCACCCGGTCCAGCCCCACCACCACACCGCGCTTCGTCGTGCCCGTCACCGCGCCGATGCGAATCCCGCGCGACTTGGGAAACCGCGCCGGCACCAGCTCGCTGTGATCCACCCCTGACAAAAACCCGTGCGTGAACCCCCGCGAAAAAACCTGCGCCAGATTCCGCTTCGCGTCATCACCGATCGCGAATTGTCCCTTGTCGATCGCCGCATCCAGCGCCGCCCGATACGTCTGCGTCGTCGCCGCCACGTACTGCGGGCTCTTCAGCCGCCCCTCGATCTTGAAACAGCTCACCCCCAGCTTCACCAGATCGTCCACCAGGTCATACGCCGCCAGATCCTGTGGACTGAGCAGATACGCCTTATCCCCCAGATCTTTTTTCACCCCATCCACGATCAACTCGTACGGTAACCGGCACGCCTGCGCACACTGCCCCCGGTTCGCGCTCCGCCCGCCCAGCGCCTCGCTCGTCAAACACTGCCCCGAATACGCCACGCACAGCGCCCCGTGGATAAACACTTCCAACGGCATCTCGGTGCCCATTGCCACCGCCCCCACGTCCGCCACCGACAGTTCCCGCGCCAGCACCACCCGCCGCACCCCCAGCTCCCGCCGCACGAACTCCACCCCCCGCGGCTCGGTGAGAGTCATCTGCGTCGACCCGTGCACGTGCAGCCCCGGCGCCAGCCGCCTGACCAACAGCGCCAGCCCCAAATCCTGCACGATCACCGCATCAACCTTCGCCGCCACGATCGCCCGCACGTATTCGACCGCCTGCTCCAGCTCGTCCGAAAAGATCAGCACGTTGAACGTGAGGTACCCCTTCATGTTGTGCCGGTGCAGGTACCCCATCACCTCCGGCAATGACTCCAACGAAAAGTTCGTCGCCCGATGCCGCGCGTTAAACTGATCCAAGCCAAAGTAAACCGCGTCCGCCCCGTTCGCCACCGCCGCGCGCAGCGCCTCGAAGTCGCCCGCGGGCGACATCAACTCCGGCCGATCTCTACCATTCCCAGAAATCACGCGAATCGACGAGTATAGCACGTCAACCGCGCAAAGAAACGCCCCACAGTTTTGGAACGTGCAGTTGGGTGCCACAGGTCGCGGTACCCCGAGACCTGTGTCTGATGTCCGCAAGAAGACACAGGTCTGCGGGTACGCCGACCTGTGGCACCCGTCAGTACCGCCGACCCGCCGCGCCCCCCCTCACCCCTCCAAATGCACCGTCAACAACATATGACTTTCCTCCTCGGCAAACAGGTCATGCTTCACCTCCGGCGCCAGCACCAGCAATTGCCCCGCCGCCATCGTGTGCCGCCGCTCGGCCGCGTTCACGGTCATCCGCCCCTCCAGCACGTGGATGCTGACCGTGCCGCGCGTCTGGTGCTCCCGCATCGACGCCCCCTTCGAAAAGTGGAACATCGCCACCGTCGTCCCGCCGAACCGGATCAGCGTCTTCTGCCGGTGCCGGTGCGGGCCCGCCTCCCCCTCGCGCGCCAGGTCGGCCGCCGCCGCCCGCAGGTCGATCAACTGCTGCGCCGTCGAAAACCGCTCCTCCGGATGAGGCCGCAACCGCTGCCCGTCGTCCATTCGCGTCGATTCCGTCATGTCCTGCACCTCGCGCAAGCCGCCCTGATAAGAATCCCCGCACACGCACACCGCCTCACTCAAAATGATCCAGCCGCAACCGCCCCCGCCCCTGCGGCGTCACCTGCGTCCCCTCCAGGTTCACCGAATGCAAAAACGGCAACTGGTTCAACATGTCGATCGAACGATCCGTCACGTGCTGCCCACCCAGGCAGATCCGCCGCGGGTTCAGTCGCTTCAGCGCCGGCAGCATCGCCGCCAGGTCGTCGTCGTCGATCACCTGCCGCTTCGTGCTGAAGTCGATCGCCGCGATCGGCGGACACTCCGCCAAATACCCGTCAAACGCCGGCGTCGAATACCCCCCATACCGCCCCACCGCCGCGATGTCCGAGTGGTTCGCACACCCGCCCACGCAAATCACTGCCAACAATAACCCAGTCGTCCGCAGCGCCGCCGCCGTCGTCGTCGTCACCATATCGCTCCCGTCGAATAAGTTATGCAACATTGTGCCCCCGCGCCCCCGCCGATGCCACTCAAAAAATCCCCACCACCCATATCACGCGCGCCTCCACCGCGCCAAACACAATTCGTGTCGCGCGCATCCAGCGGACACCTACCGAATCTCCCGTCGCGCCCACCGCCAATACGCCGTCCCCATTAGCCCCACCCCCGCCGCCAGAATCCAGCTCGCCAGTATCACCGCCCGAAGCACGTCCGTACGCGCCGGCCGATCCATGATTCCCGCCGCCACCGGAATCATCGAAAACGAAAGCACCCCGAACACCGCCCCATTGATCCAGTTCGGCCGAAACGAAACGTACCACGCCAGCAGCCCGAAAAAGTAAACCTGAAACACCACACCTACGCCAAGCATCAAGCCCATCGTCCCCGCAATCGCCTTCAGATCGCCCGGCGCAAAAACCGCAAACGTCCCCAACATTGCCACGTGCCACGCACACCAAAGCGTCAGCAAATTCGCCAGCGTCGCCAATCCCAGATCACGATAGATCCCCCCACGCCGCTGCGGAAGACGCGCCTCGAACGTCAATAACACCTCCCTTGACGCACACACCCGCGCCGCCACCGTAACCGGCGCAACAACGCTGACGATCAACGACAAAAGCGCCGGCGCAAATACCTCGTCCGCCGGATGAAACACGTGCCCGATCACAAGCGCCACAACCGCCAACACCACGCCCCCCACCAGCCCGCCAACACTGTCACGCAAGCCGCAAGCCACCGCGAACTGCCGCAACCGAAACCGCCGCCACCCCGACACGACACCAACATGCAACCGTGGGATCGACACCGCCATCGCCACAACGGGCCCCGCCCGTACCGGCTCCCTATCCCCCGCCGACAGCGCCAACCCGGGCCACATTCGCGTCCGACCCATCACGACCCAAAGCCCGACGAACAGCGCCACCGCCACCGAATAAATCGCCACGACCAACCCGCCATGCCCGCCCGCCAGCATCTCAAACAGCACCCGTCGCGGCCCGGAATAGATCGTCACCCCCCACGGCGCCACCGCGACCAGAAACGGCAACACCCCGAACCGCGCGAACCGCGGGTACAACTGCAACCAAGCCCCCTCCGCGGCCACCACCGCCGCCAGCGCCCCCGCGTGCACCGCAAACCGCCCGCCCGCCACCGCCATCAACGGCCGCGGCCACAGCGCGCACAACGCCGCCACCGCGCACGACGTCAGCACCGCCGCCACCCCGATCACCGGCCCCGCCAGCCGCGGCACCAGCGGCCCGCGCGGTAGCGCCAGCAGCCGCGCACTGTGCTCCGTCACCCCCGCCACCACGAACATGCACGTGAAGCACAGGAACATCGTCGAGATCATCACGTTGTCGTGGACCACCTCGTCCGGCGGCGCCGCCCCCTTCAGCAACATCCGCACCGCCGCCGCCGATCCCGCAAACGCCGCCCCCGCGATCACCAGGCACCACACCACCCACATCACCGGACGCCGCGGGTACGTCAGCAGCACGCTCGCCCACAACCGCCCCGCGCTCGGCATCCCAGTCGTCGCAGTCGTCTCACGCATCTTGCATCTCCAGGAAGATGTCTTCCAGGCTCAGATCCTCCACGCGCACGCTCGCCCCAAAATCTCGCCGCACCTCCTCGACCAACCCCGGCGAAATCCCCCGCACACTCACCAGCGCCTCCCGCCCCGCCACCCGCCGCCGCAGCCGCCCAGGCAAATCGAAGTCCGCCGCCAGCGGCGTGTCCGACGTCACGTGCAATCGCTTCACCCCCTCCTTCAACTCGTCCAGGCCCCCGTGAAACGTCACTCGCCCTTCGTTCAATAGGATCACCCGATCCGCCACCCGCTCCAGGTCCGACGTGATGTGCGTCGAGAAGAGGATCGTCCGCCGCGCGTCGGATGCCACGTCCAGCAGCGCCGCCAGGAACTGCCGCCGCGCCGCCGGGTCCAGCGCCGCCGCCGGCTCGTCCAGCACCAGCAGTTCCGGCTCGTGCGCCAGCGCCAGCACGATCGCCAGCTTCTGCAGCGTCCCCGGCGACAACCCCCGAATCCGCCGATCGGTCGGCACCTCCCACTCCCGCAGCAGGTCCGCCACCAGCGTCTCGTTCCACCGCGGGTAAAACGCCGCCGTGAACTCGAACAACTGCCCCACCCGCATCCACGAATACAGGTGAATGTCCTGCGGCACGTACCCGAGTCGCGCCTTGGCGTCGGCGTCGAGCGACCACGCCTCCTGCCCGAACACCGCCGCCCGCCCCGACGTCGGCCTGAGCAACCCCACCGCGCAGCGGATCAACGTCGATTTCCCCGCCGCGTTGCGACCGAGCAACCCGGTCACCGACCCCGACGCCAGATCCAGCGTCACGCCATCCAATGCCGCAACCCCTCCGAAGCGTTTCCCGAGTGATTCCAACCGTAGCGGACTCTCAGCGGTCATCGTCCACCTCTTTCAACAATGGTTTCAAAAGCGAAATCACCTCGTCCGGCGTCAGCGAAAGCTGCCGCGCCGTCGCCGCCACCTGTTCCAGCAGCGGCATCAGCACCTGCCGCCGCGCCTTACCGTTGGCCGACGCCGACGGCGCCAACACCCGCATCCCCTGCCCCCGCACCAGCTCCACGAGGCCGTCCCGCTCGAGCAGCGAGTACGCCTTCGAAATCGTCATCGGATTCACCGCCAGCCGCTGCGCCAGTTGCCGCACGGACGGCAAAAACTCCCCCGCCACCAGCCGCCCCCCCGCGATCTGCGACCGAACCTGATCCTGCAACTGCCGGTAAATCGGCACCCCCGACGCCGGCGACACCTGCAGGAACAATCCATCCGCCATGTGTATTACTGTACTAATACACAAGATGACTTGCAAGCAAATTCTGGAGCGTTCCTAACGCTGGCTACAACGCCGCCCGTCATGTTGAGCGCAGCGAAACATCTGGCCTCGAACTTCCGAGCCAGATCCTTCGCAAGCTCAGGATGACGGTTGGCGCGCGTGCATCGCTGAAAGCGCCTTGCCGTTCGGCGAGCGGAATCTCACTTCGCCGAATTCAACTCCCACGAATAATCCACGAACTCCACCTTGTACCCCGAGTAATCCTTCCCCGCGATCTTCCCCACGAACGCCGGCACCGCCTGCTTCCCGCCGAAATCGTCCGCGTACCAGTCGAAGATGTGCGACAACTTCAGCGTCTTGCTCCCGTCGTCGATCGGGTTGCGGAACTTGTCCGCCACGAAGTTCTTCATGTTCTGGTCCAGCGTCGCGTCCAGATTGTCGCCCCGATACGCCCGCGGCAAGATCGGCGGGCACGACCGCGCCCCGCACACCAGCGCCACGTGAACCCGCGGGTCCTTGAACGTCGGTCGAATGACGGTGTTCTCCAGATCGTTCAGCGAGATCGTCTTCCCGTTCAGCCGCACCAGCGGTTCCTTGAATACGCCGTAATCCTTCTCGCTCGGCGAATACCCGTCGTGCAGCCGATCCACGATCGTGCGGATCATCGTCGCGTTGTACAGGTTGATGTAAAACGCGAGTTGTTCGTTCTTCTCCAGCTTAGACGGATCGACCTTCGACATCGCGTCGAGGTACGCGCTCAGCGCCGGCAGCGAATTCTGCTTGATCGCCTTGTAATCGACGCGCTCGTCCCTGACGTTCGCCTTCAGGATCGCATCGAACGCCGAATGATCGACCGCTTCCGCACGCGCCAAGCCAACGGGCAGCACAAACCCCATCACGACGGCGACGAGAATGATCGATTTCATACCTTGATCTCCTTACCGTTATGCCTGAGTTCCACGAACCGCACCGGGAACGCCTGCAGCCGGCCGGTGTTGAGCACCTCCCCCGTCTTCCGATCCACCTGCCCGAACGACAGCACCCCCGTCGGACACGATTGCACGCACGCGCTGCACCGCACGCACTCCGGATCTTCCATCGGCAGCCCCTTGTTCGCGAAGTTCATGATGTCGATCCCCTGGTGGCAGACGCTCGTGCAGACGTTGCACGAGATGCATTTCTTCTTGTCCGCCAGGATCCGGAAGCGCGAGAACCGGGCGTAAATGTGCATCAGCGCCGCCAGCGGGCAACCGAACCGGCACCACACGCGCCCGGAGAACCAGAAATACAAGCCCACCCCCAGGATGCCCGCCCACACCAGATCGACGAACCACTTGTAATTCAGAATCGGAACCGTCTCGAGCAGCGCGTGATACCACCGATCCCCGAACGACGCCGGCCGCACCCACCCGACGATCCGCAGCCCCAGCAGCACGAACGCGAACGCTAAAAACACCTGCCCCACCATATTCAGCCGATTCCAGAACGGCCCGTGCGGCATCTTCTCGCGATGCCGGTCCCCCAGTGTCTCGGCCAGCGCGCCGCACGAACAGATCCACCCGCAATACGCCCCCTTCCCCCAGTAATAGACGATCAGCGGAATCAGCACGAACGTCTGCACCAGGCTGATCGCCAGCCACGTCCACATCGGCTGATCGGTGAACACGTTGTAGAAAAACAGCGGCCACGCCAGCACGAACCCGAACGACCGCCAGTACGCCCGGTCGTACCCCATCGCGTCATACCGCTCGAACAACTGGTCGGCGATCGGCGCCAGGTGCGACCCCTGCGCAAACCACCCGTTATGTCCCGCCCAGGGCAGCACGATGTACGGCAGCAAAAACAGCGGAATGCACTGCACCAGCATCAGTGTGATCGTCTGCCACTTGACGTACGCCGTGCGCTTGCGGCGAATCCGGTCGATGCCGAACCCGACCACGCAGGCGCAATACGCGAACGAATAATAAAACCCCGGCTGGCCCAGCGACGTTTTCAGAACGCCCAGTAGATTGGTCGGGCGATTCCACGCCTCGCCCAGCTTGCCGAGCGCCGCCGGCACGTTGTGGGGGAACCAGCGGCGCTGCTCCCACCAGGTGCCGACGTCCAGCACGCGGTCCACCGATTGCACGCCCGTGATGTGCACGCCGCTCTTCTTCCAGTGGTACATCCAGACGCTGAACGAGAAGAAGAGGACGAGCGTGATCCACCACTTGAAGGTCCGGTCGCCATGCACGCCGACGCCCGACCGCCTGAAGAAATCCAGTGGCGCCTCCCGGCCGAGCATGGTGAAGACCGCCTGGTTCGGTATGACCATCGACGTACTGCCGTCGGCGGGCACGAGCGTCACCGTATCGTCATCGATCCGCTGAACGGTCGTGGAAAGCAGTAACTGGATCGAGCCGGCCTTCTTGTATTTCTTGAGGAAGCCCCCCGCGGCGGTGGTGACGCGCTCCGAGCTCGGCCGCTCGATCTGTACGTCCGCCATCGGGTCCGCCATCAAACGATTCAGCCGCTCCACGTTGTCCGGCTTCGGCCGCGAGAACTCCGCCTTGCGGTACGAAAGGCTGACCCGCCCGCCGACCTCGGCGATCGCGATCGCCGTCTCCAGCGCGCTGTCTCCACCCCCGACGACCAGCACATCCTTGTCGGCGAACTCCTTGGGATCGTGCAGGCGGTTATAGACCTTGTCCTTCTCCTCGCCCGGCACGTTGAGCATGCGGAAATTACCCGAACGCCCGATCGCGACGATCACCGCACGCGCGGATATCCGGGACGGCGCTCGGGTCGCCGCGCTTCCGGCGCTCTGTCCCGGCGTGTTGGCCTCGGGCGCCAAGTGAACTTCGAGCAATCCGTCCGCACGCGTGATTCGTTCCGCCCGCGCGATCCGCGGCTCGATCCCCTTTGCCAGCGTCTGCGCGCGCAGCTCATCGACCAGCGCCTCCTTCACGTCGGCGCGGAACTGGAGGTCCCCGGCCGGTGTCATTTCCGTCGGGTACGTATAAATCGGCTTGCCCTTCGGGAAGTTGACGATGGTGGAGAAGGGCTCGGTGGCCTCGAGAATCTCGAACGTCAGGCCGTGCCCGCGCGCTTCGAGCGCGGCCGCCATCCCCGAAACACCCGCCCCGACAATGACGAGGTCGAACGCCGCGTTATCGGCGGACTTACGGAAGCCGGGGTCGGCGACGATCCGCCGGACGACCTTCGCACCCGTGTCGCTCGAAAACTTGAGCAGCGGAATGCCCGTCAGGTCGCCCACGACGTAAAGCCCGCGCACCGCGGTCGACCCGTCCGGCTTCACCTTGGGCAGCTTCTCCACAGTGCCCGCCGGCCACTGCGTATGCAGCCACCGGACGTAGCGCGCGATCGGATTCGCGGAACGCTCGCGCGCGGGCGGCCGCGCGGTTTGGTTCGGGGCGGTCATCGCGCCGGGAATTGCAGTGCTCATAGAGTGCTCGGGCTGCAACTGATCGCAGCCACCACCAGCGGCGGCCACGCCAGTACGAATCGGTCAAACATGGTAACTCTAATTGCCGGCGCGCGAATTGTATTCCAACTGACCGATTGCTCAATGCGAGTGCTAAGAGCCTATCCGAATAACCCCGCGCACCGGTAGGTGATGACCGCGCACGCCAGGTGCAGCATCGCCAGGTAGTTCTCGGCCTTCTTGTTCCAGCGGATCAGGACGCCGCGGAAGCGGTTCATCCAACTGTGCGTCCGCTCGACCACCCACCGCCGGGCCTTGTGCCCGGCCTTGCGTTTGACGGGGACGGCGTCGGGGTCCTTGACGGCGACGTGGGCCGTGAACCCGAACTCCTCGAGCAGTTCCCACACCTCGAGGTAGTCGTACCCCCGGTCCAGGCACATCCCCTGCGGTTTACGCTTCGTCGGCTCGGGCCGGTCGACGACCACGCCCTCGACCGTCCGCCGGGCCAGCCGCATGTCGTGGCGGTTGGCCCCGTCGACGGCCAGGGCGACCGGCACGCCGGCGGCCTCGGTCAGCAGCGAGCGTTTGACGCCGCGTTTGCCGCGGTCCACGGGACTGGGTCCCGATTTTTTCCCCGCCCAGCGGGGCCTTGGTCATCGCCCCGTCCATGCTCAGCCAGGCCCAGTCGATCCCCTTGAGCCGGTCGTATTCCAGTAGCCCCGCTTGCCAGAGCCTCAGGAACACGCCGGCCTTGACCCATTCCTGGAAGCGGTCGTGGGCGGTGGACGAGGGGCAGATGCCGGTGGCGGACAGGGCCTTCCACTGGCACCCGGTGCGCAGGACGAAGAAGATCGCGTCCATGCACGCGCGGTCGGAGGCGCGGGGCCGTCCGCCGCCGAACCGGTGGGTGTTCTTGCGCCGCGGCAGCAGCGGCTCGATCTTCCGCCAGAGTTCGTCGGGGATCAGGAACGATTGCGCCGCCCCCTCGTCCGTCAGGTCCGATCGGTGGTCATCCGTGACAACGCTCATACATGACGTACGCGGGTTATCCGGATAGGTTCTATGGTTCCGCCGATATTTTGGGGCTTGCTTAGGCATCGCGGGTCGCATCCGGTCGGACATCAAGCCGTGGGCAACCCGGCGACGAGGGAGAAACCCCACCGATCGACAGAGTCGACACGTCGCGCTCAGAACCACTGGCTGGACGCGCTGTACAACGCCTGCGCGGCGGGTCACCTGTGCGGCGTGCGATTGGTCGAGGAAGTGAAGCCGGCCCCGAAGTCCGGGCCCCGCGGCGTGTCGGAGGAGGACGCCGACTTCACCCGGCGGTGGCTCGACCGGTACCGCCTGCAGAGTTATCCGAAGTGGGGGCGGTGAACGAGCACCTGCAACAGGCGCGACCTTTCAGTTCTTGGCCGAGCTCCAGCCCACGAAAGAGCCGTACCAAGAGATCGAGCGACTCGTGACGTTGCGATGCTTCCGCCCGCCACCCCCACCCCTTTAGGGGAATTGTAGACGGCTGCGGAAGAGGTAGCCTCTTTCCTGATTCGCCGCAACGCTCGCCCTTGATTTGGCTGAAGTGTGCCGAATTAACACACTCGCGAAAGGAATTGGCCATGGCAAAGAAGACGGTCAACGGGAAAGCCCCGCAACGAAGTCTCGGCTGGATTCCGGACGTCCCGGACGCGCGCGACCGCGTGTATGCCGCGCCCCTCGCCGCATTAGCGGCTTTACCTCCCAAAGTGGACCTGAGGAAGAAACTACCGAAGGTCATCTTCGACCAGGGCCAGTTGGGAAGTTGTACCGCGAACGCGATCGCGACGGCCCACGAATTCTGTCAGAAAAAACAGCACGTTCCAGGCGTGTTTACGCCCTCGCGTCTTTTCATCTATTACAACGAGCGGGCGATGGAGAATACCGTGGGATCCGACAGCGGCGCGATGATCCGCGACGGGATCAAGAGCATCAATAAGCTCGGCGTCTGCCCGGAAAAGATGTGGTCGTACACGATCAGCCAATTCACCACCAAGCCGCCTATAGCTTGCTACACCGAGGCGGCCAAGCATAAGGCGATCAGCTACCACAGGATCGCCCGGTCGCTGGCGCAGATGAAGGGATGCCTGGCCGAGGGCTTCCCCTGGGTCTACGGCTTCTCCGTTTACGATAGTTTTGAAAGCCAGGCGGTCGCGAATACCGGCGTCGTGCCGATGCCCGACCTCGGCCGGGAATCGCTTCTCGGCGGGCACGCCGTGCTTGCGGTCGGATACGACGACGCACAACAACGCTTTATCACGCGCAACTCATGGGGGAAAGGGTGGGGCGACAAGGGCTATTTCACGATGCCGTACGCCTACCTGCTCGATACCAATCTGTCCGACGACTTCTGGACCGTGCGGATGATCCAATAGGCAGTCCGCTCGACGTCATGGCTCGTGATCAACTCGCCGTCACGGACACGCAATACGTGGCGGCGGGTTTGGACTTTTCCCACGCGCGGGCCAGCGCGAATTGCAGGTTCGTCTTGCCCGCTGACGTCACCCGAAACATGAAATGGTGAGCGCCTTCCGCCCCTGGCGCGCGGCTGGCGTGCACCCGATCTTCGCCGGTCGGTTGGAGACCTGGCGCCTGCGTCTCAGATGACCACACGAAGCCGTTGGACGGCGTTTCGGGCAAAACGACCTCGAGCGTGTCACCCACATGGGCCTCAATCGTTCCACCTTCGTCCGCCATTGTTACCCGTCGAGTCATCCCCTCAACCTAGCCATTCGGCAAGCGGCGGACAACCCGCAACATTGCAATTGGAACAGGTCGGTTGACCAGTTCAGGGGAATTGACCCGCGAGTACGTTCGGGCAATTCTGTAGGTCCGATGAAAGGCCGTCTACAAGATCGCGCGGAACCCTTGGTAGCGACGAGGGGCCATGCCTATTGGATGAAGCACCCGAAGCAGCCCGGCTGGTTTCCGATTCCCCGCTCGGTCTTTTGCAACCTGATAAATGGTGGGCTGATGAATCGTGAAAAAATCCTAGTTACTTACAAAAACGCGACATCGCGTGACGCTTCACGCTGACTTGCAATTCTGGAAGAGCTTGCCCCCGATTGTGCGAAATTGCTGAACGCTAATCGAATTCACTTTCCTACTCCCTGAGCACGCTTCTATATTGTCACTCGTGAATCGACGAAGCGTACAGAATCTACAGGGTGACGCCAGCTTTCACACGACTCAGTGGAGCCTTGTCATCGCGGCCGCGGCACCGACGACCGCCGTCGCGCAGGCCGCGTTGGAACAGTTGTGCGACACGTATTGGTATCCGTTGTACGCGTACATCCGCCGTCGCGGTTATCCCGTTGAGGAGGCAGAGGACTTGACGCAGGCATTCTTCGCCAAACTGATCGAAGAGAAGGCCACGTTCCAGCGGGCCAACCCCGGGCTCGGTAAGTTTCGCTCGTACTTACTCGGCGCACTGGGCCATTTCCTCTCCGACGAATTGGACAAGGCTCGCGCGGTCAAGCGCGGCGGCGGAAAGAAGGTCGTCAACCTCGACGTCGGCGTGGCCGAGGGGCGTCTCGAAGCCGAGGCCGGTCGGACGCGCTCGCCCGAGTGGCACTTCGAACGCGAGTGGGGTCTGACGGTGCTGCAACTGGGGCTCGACGCCCTGCGGGCGCGGTACGCCGACGACGGCAAGCGCGACCTGTTCGATCGGTTACAGCCGCACCTATCCCGGGACGATGCGTCACCCGTCCACCGAGATCTGGCGGCGGCGCTGGGAATGTCGGAAGCGGCCACGAAGGTCGCGCTTCATCGGCTCCGAAGGCGGTACGGCGAGTGCATCCGCAGGGAAATCGCGCGGACGCTGGGGTCGTCCGCCGAGGTCGAAGAAGAAGTTCGACACCTCTTCGACATTCTTCGATCCTAAGGGCAGGTCTTTCTCATGGCGTCTTCCGAACCCCGCTGCGAACGATGCGGCTCGACCCTCACCGGTTTGCTCGGACCTGGGTTGTGCCCCGCCTGCTCAATGGCGCTGGCCATGTCCGCGGACGCAGGTCTGCTGACGTCGGAGGCCGACGAGGAAGATTCGCCGCTCGACGAACGGAACGTCGACCGCGACGGGCCCGACGCCGCGGTTGCGGTCGACGGCGACTGCCCCGCCTCC
>Ga0207674_10003884_pt1 | contig 18195 bp, 12 predicted proteins | sample KBSCornC72_FD_184303 | JGI IMG/M metagenome (GOLD analysis project Ga0207674, IMG submission 184303) | Corn rhizosphere microbial communities from Kellogg Biological Station, Michigan, USA - KBS Corn C7-2 (SPAdes) (version 2) | ecosystem: Host-associated > Plants > Roots > Rhizosphere > Soil ... | reverse complement strand
GGCCAGATCGATCAGACCGGGCAACTCGGGCAAATTTTCTTTCATGGCGGTGAACCAGAGTGAGACTGCCGGTTTGCTGGCATTCTGAGCCTTCTGAAGCTGGATAAAGGCCTTGACGTTGCGCCAGATCTTCTCAAAGGCATCGACGCCGCGAATCTGCGCGTAGGTCTCGCGCTTCGAGCCGTCCATTGAAAGACGATACTCGTCCAGGCCCGCGTCGATCAGCGCCTGGCCGCGTTTGGGCGTGAGCGCGATGCCATTGGAGTTGAAAAGCACATAGGTTCCGCGCTCTTTGAGATAGCGGATCATCTGTGGCAACTCTTTGTTGAGCAGCGGCTCACCGAGACCATGCAGAACCACACGATCCAGCACCGGGAATTGATCCACGATGGAGCGGAAATTCTCAAAGCTCAGGTCTCGATCATCCTCGCGCGAGAGCAACGTGCGCGGGCATTGCTGACAGAACTCGTTGCAACGGCTGGTTGGCTCAAGGTAGATCGAGCGCGGCAGGGTAGCGACCTGTGGGGTCACAGACATAGGTGCTGTCGTGGTCATACAATTCACTCCTCAGGCTGGTAATCACTGCGGATGTGGCGGGCGCAAGCGCGTGATCGACGCGCAACAGCTCGGCCAGTCGCAACAGGTCAGCATATTCATCGACATCAAAAAGTGGATCGATCAGTTTGACGGTCAGGTCCAGTTCGCGTGCCCTGGCCATAGTCAGGGCGGTGACAACGCTGGTGCTCATAGGAATGCTGGTAAAAACGTCATACGGCTCGCGCATGGCGATGAGATAGTAGCCGCCATCGTCGGCAGGCCCCAGCACGACATCCGCCTCTTGCAAAGCTGCTTGCGCCTGGCAAACGAGAGCGCGTGTGATATGCGGCGAGTCGGAGCCAATCACGATAGCCGCGGCATAGCCCTGACGCTGTGTCCATTGGAAAGCGTGCAGGAGACGCGCGCCGAAGTCCGCGCCCTGTTGCGGAAAACTGTGGGTATAGCCCGCCAGGTCCGGGACCAGTTCGCGCACAAAGGCGGCGTAATCGACATCGGCGGGCGTATAGGCCCAGTGGAGCGCGAAATCTGGTCCGGCGAAATGGCCAGCCAGGTCGGTCAGAAACGCCTGATAGAGCCGGTGCGTCTCCGCGTCGCCGAGTGAGCGAGCCAGGCGCGTTTTGGTGGTACCTGGCTGAGGATAGCGGGCCATGACGACAAGCGCAACATCAGACATGCGTTCCTCCTTGTCCCCAGGCGTAACGAAACGTCGTACGAAGCATGAAATACGCGGCCTTCACGCTGCCCACGAGCGTACCAGCGACCTTGGAGCGTCCGTGGCTGCGGCAGCGATAGTGAATAGGCAACTCGATAATGCGAAAGCCAGCGCGCGCCATCTTGACCAGCATCTCGACCGGCCAACCAAAAGTCATCTCGCGCATATCTAACGCCTGGAGAACCGCACAGTTCACCACGCGGAATGAGCCGATATCATGGATCTGCGCGCCATAGAGCAGACGAAGCAGACGACTGACCAGCCAGTTGCCCAGACGCGCCTGGGGAGGGATTGCCCCGCGCTCGGCTCGTTGGCTGACGCGCGAGCCGATGGTCATCTCTGCTTGGCCTTCGAGAACCGGGGCCAGCATCAACGGTAAATCGGCGGGGTCGTCGCTGCCATCACCATCCATGAAGACCACAATCTCAGCGCCCAGTTCGCACGCGGTCAGGAAACCTTGCAGCCAGGCTCGCCCGTAGCCTCGCGCTGGCTCACTGGCCACCAGTGCGCCTCTAGACGCCGCGACAGCAGCCGTCGCGTCGGTGCTCCCATTATCCACCACGATCACCCAACCGAACTTGTCGGCGGGCAGCTCACCCAGCAGTTGACGAATGGCCTCCTCTTCATTCAACGCTGGAATGACAAGCGCTATTTTTTCAAGTCGTGCATGAATAGCTTCAGAAGCATCCACAACATCTAAACGAGCAAGAGAAATTTCATTGGTTATCAACACGCACTCCACCTTTCCTGAGCATACAAGCGACAATCAGCGGGACAAGTTCACTACTACTCACACGTCTTACCGCACCAGATATTTACAGACCAGGGATTTTTCGGTGATCTTTCCCCTCTGTCGCACAAATTCGCGTAGCCCATCCAGGATAAGAGCAACCAGAGGGCGTTGATGATACGTTAATAAAGTGAGGACTATTTCTTCCAACTTTCTCGCATGCGGGCGAGATTGCTCTGAAAAGATCCCTTGGCGAGAGAGGAGAAGTGAGCAGTGCAGCTTTTTCAATTTACTTGTGGCCCCTACACGATCAGCGCCGCTGATAGTTTGCCAGCCATGTACTATTCCTATTGCCAGCGCGCGCAACTGGTCGATACCTTTGAAGTGGAGGGATCGGCGAATGCGCTCTGCTATCTGGCGGTCACACGCGGGCATGGCTGGCCGTTTTTGATCGTGGCGCAACGTTATCATCCCGGCCCTCAGAGCGGCTTCTATCCCGGCGTGATCTTCGTGCCTGAAACCAATCTGCTGCTGCTTGGTGCGGGTGAACGCCTGCTGGCCTATCAATTGGACGAGCCACGTCGTTTGTGGAAAGGCGAGATGTCCGGAGGATTTGTGCAATGGGAACGCTCACAGGATAGCATTGTCATGTCCTCAGAGAATCGACTGGCGATCTGGGATCTTCATGGCCAGAAACGTTGGGATTACCGGGTCGAACCGCCCTGGCAGTACGCGATCCAGGGCGACACAATCCATGTGTATACCGGCGATAAGCAGACCGCGCTCCACTGCGAACGTGGCATCGTCATCGAAGGGACAGCGGTACAAAGTTAATGAGAGACAAAAAGAGGGGGCGGATGAGTTATCCGTCCTCTGCTTTTCTGCCAGCCGGGTACCGATCAGTTAGTCAGCGGAGCTGACCTGCTCGACAGCCCCTTCAGACTGCTGGCCAAGAATCTCCGAGATCTCTTCAGTCTTGTAGCCAGAATAGTAGCCCCAGTAGAAGATGATCAGCGCGTAGACGATCGCAACAAGTGTATCTATTGGGAACGGAATCGGAGCTTTTGCGCCGTTCGGCCCAAAGGATGTGAAGTACGAAATGAGGAGCAAGCCCTGAATGAGCGCGACCAGCCAGGCCGCACGCCAGATCTCATGGCGTTTCTCCTGAGCAGAGAAGAACCACACAATCGCCGAGTACACGATTACCGCGACCGTCTCCTCAACCCAGAAGAGGATGAACTGGCTAAATGTGGCAGGTGCGGATGTATAGCCCAACGCCGCCTGGTTGAAATAGCCAATCATCACCATCGCCACGGCCATCAGAACACCAACGACAATCGAGACGATGGCATTCAAGCCCATCTTGCGGATGCCATAGATCCAACCATAAATGGGCAAGCCGATGTAGACGCCCACCGACACGACAGCCACCTCACTTGTGCCAGACCAGAAGATGATGAGAGCAGCAGCGATAAAACCAACCGGAGCCCAGAAGCCCGCTCCACCGAGGCGGAACGGACGCTTCATCTCAGGTGCGACGCGACGGAGAACCAGCAGACCGACACCGCCCATGACATAGGTCAGCACGGTGGCGTTGGAAATGATACCAACCAGTTTATACCAGCTTGGGAACGGCAACAGAACCAGCCAGCCGATCACCACGGTCGCGACCAGCGACCAGAGAGGAATACCAAAGCGGTTCATTTTGCTGAACACGCCAGGAGCGTAACCGTCAACAGAGGTACCGTAGAGAGTACGTGTGCCAGTGCCGATATAAACCATGCCGGTCGCTCCAGGCGAAATCGCCGAATCGAGATACAACAAGGAGGCAAAAGCGACAAGCAGAGCCATGCCAGAATTCTGTAAGGTCAGAGCCAGAGGAGCGCTGGCCAGTTTTGTACCTGCCAGAGCAACCCAGTCGCCAGGATTTACCCCCGCTTTGCTCCAGTTGATCGCGCCGATGAAAGCAATTTGCAGCAGGGTATAGAGTGCGGTTGCAGTCAACACACAGATGATGGTCGCGCGTGGCACATCGCGTTGTGGATTCCTGCCTTCACCACTGTACTCGACTGCCTGACGGAAACCCAGGTAAGCGAAGACGATACCGGTTAGCGGAATAGCCTGAAAAACGAAGTTCCAACCGCGAGGAGCAAGGCCACCGCCAGCGGTGAAATTGCTCGCCTGGAACAATATAAAGAGGAAGATGAAGGTCAGGACGGGGATGATAAACTTCCAGATTGTGAGGATCAGATTGAGCCTGCCCAGGAACTTGATACCAAAGTAGTTGAGCAGGAAGAAAACGATGGTCAGGCCAATCACAAGCAGAGAGCCGGCCAGCGTCAAATTACCCTTCGAGCCAAACGCATTGAAGAGGGAGGAGAAGTAGGTGGCAACTGCTTCGGCTTCAATCACCGGCACCATAATGCCAGTCAAGAAGTACGTCCAGGCCATTAAGTAGCCGGTATAGCTACCATGAGTCAGGTGCGGATAGCGCACAATTGCTCCGGAGCGCGGCAACATGCCGGCGAGTTCAGCATAGTTGAGCGCGATGAAGAGAATGAGGATACCGCCGATGATCCAGGCAATGAAGACGGCAGGTCCAGCAAAGGAAGAGGCTGCCATTGTCGCAAACAGCCAGCCAGAACCGATGATGGCACTCATGCCTAAACAAAATAGCTCCCAGAAAGAGAGAGTTTTGCGAAGTTGCCGGTCAGACACTTCGCTTGACGCCAGGGCCTCAGTGGGCAGAACGTTTTCCGCCATGATGTATATTTACCCTCCTGATAAGAACAACAGTAATACGAACAACGAAAAATGCGTGGCCGCCGACAATCCTGCACTCCACGATTGTCATTGCGGACCAGCTCCGCCAGGGCAAGCCTGTCAGAGCTTTCTATTTGCTCACGAACATCAGGATATGCGGCTGGCAATCCTGGTTCGTGTGGAGCTGCGTTGCGCCTATTCCATAACTGTTTGCTTCTTGTTTAAATTAGAAGGATATGTGGGCTCAAATAATAAAAAAAATCTGCGAGAGCACAAGAGAGAGTAAAGTGTGGAGACTCATTGAAAGAGAAAAAGAGAACAAGTAAGTAACAACAATGGTACACTCTTTTCTCAATGAAAGACCAGCGAAAACCTCTATACAATAAGTATACCACATCACTATTCCAAATGGAATAGCTCAACGGGCCGGAGGAGTGAGCAGAGTCTCCTGCATTGAAAATAGCCTCAAACCGTCGACGATAGCTTGACAGACACGCTACAATTCGAGTAGCAGGGCGTGGACGCAGGCTCCTTTTTTTCCAATGATACACGTGAATAGCAGCATTCTCCCTGTCGCACCATCATTTGCGTAAGAGGTTTTAGTTGAGTATGTTGACGAAGAGGGACGCGATGCCGGAAGAACCGTTTGAACAGTCTTCAAGCGCCTATCTCGTGATGAAAGAGGGTCCACACATGGGCAAACGGGTGGAACTCTGGAAAAATGTGACCACGATCGGGCGCAGCCGCGAGTGTGATATCTTCCTGGAAGATCTGGCGGTTCACCGCAAACAGGCCAGTATTGTACGCACCACCGGCGGCTATATGCTGCGCGACGATCACGGTGGCAACGATAGCCTGGTTAACGAGCATCCTGTCGCCAGCCGCCTCCTGCAAGATGGCGATATCCTGCGCTTCGGCCATACGCGCCTGACCTTTTACGCGCACGAGGGCACGCGCCCGTTCCAACTAGCCTCGTCGCGCGGCAAAGAGCGAACCAAACTCAAAAAACTCGAACCAGACACCAGCGCAATCGCGAAACTGGACCTCACCAGCACGCGTGGCGCGATCGGCAGCTACGAACTGCGCGAGACGGAGACGACGATCGGACGCAGCCGCGAATGCGATATTTTCCTCGAAGACCTGGCGGTTAGCCGTCTGCACGCCACGATTCGCCTGCTCACCGACGGCAACTATGAGGTTGAAGACCGCCGCTCGGCCACTGGCACCTTCGTCAACGGTATGCGCATTACCCGCTATCGCCTGGTCGAAGGCGACATGGTGCAAATCGGTTCCAGCCAGTTGACATTTCGCCACACGCAATAGCTCATAAGCACACCTGGCACATGCCGATTTGGGCAATGGTGCGTTACAACGTCTATAGTTCTTGTACGATGAAAAATGCGAGGCGCTACCAGCACAAGCAGGGCCTCTCGTTTGATTGGGCAGGAATAGTATGTTATGACAAAAACATCATTGCGTATCCTCATTGTAGGCGGTGGTCCTGGCGGCCTCTGCCTTGCTCAAGGCTTGCGGCAAGCGGGAATAGATGTGGCGCTCTATGAGCGCGATGCAACAGCAGTGTTCAGAAAACAGGGCTACCGTCTCCATATTGACGAGCGTGGCGCTGGCCCGTTGCGTGCCTGTCTGCCAGCACATTTATTCGAGCTATTCACTGCAACCGCATCCGCGCGCAGTCACCAGGTCACGGTACTGAATAAACAACTCAAGACCTTGAAAGTGATTGGCTCGCCAAAGCTTGAGGCCACCACTCAGACAAGCTTTAGCGCGGGCGTTGATCGTCTGACCTTGCGCGATATTCTCCTGACCAGCCTTGAGGGCGTGGTCTTTTTCGGGAAAGAGTTCACCCATTACGAACAGTTATCAGATGGAAGCGTACAGGCGTATTTCGCCGATGGCACCACTGCCCGTGGAGATGTGCTGGTGGGCGCGGATGGCGTTAACTCGCGCATACGCCAACAATTTCTACCAGATGCGACCCCCGTCGATACAGGCTCGCGCTGCATTTATGGCAAGGTTCTTCTGACGGATGCCACACGGCCATTCATCCCTGATCCTCTTTATCACGGCTTCACCCAGGTTGTTAGCTCGCATGCCAGTTTAGCCCTGGGACTGATTGCATTTCCTCGCCCACCGATTGAGATTGCGGCCCAGCTTGCTCCTGAAGTTCAGCTTCACACCACAGGCAGTTATCTGATGTGGTCTCTGAATACGCGTAGCGCACCGTTCGTCAGTTCAGATGATGAGCTATTCAGGATGGGCGGCACAGCGCTGCTGCAAAAGGTCTTGCAGTATATCAAAAGTTGGCATCCCAACCTGCAAGCGCTGATGGCCGCCGGCGATCCCGCCGAAATCTTTCCAATTGCGGTGCGCGTCGCGGCTCCCTGTGAACCCTGGCAAAGCAACTCGATCACGCTCTTAGGTGACGCCATTCACGCGATGAGTCCTGCGGGCGGATCGGGCGCGAATATGGCTTTGCACGATGCGCATTTGTTGTGCGAGGCGTTGATCTCCGTTGCTCGCTTTGAACAACCTCTCACTCAGGCCATCCATGCATATGAAGCGCAAATGCTCAAAGATGGCTTCGAGGCTGTGCGCTTCTCCTCACAGGGCGGAGTCCTGCATAACGCCAGCACGCCCAGGAAAAGATCCTGGCTACCAGCCCTTCTCCCGTTCGCGCGCCGTACCTGATGATATGCACTCTTTCCAGTTAGCTTTGAGTGAGCAACTGTTGGAGCATGCGCGTTCGCTCCGCGTAGGGATCACCCACGGTTCCACCTTCCAGAATCGATGGCGGAGCATAAGGGCGTGTGCGCACAAGAAAGTCGCGCACCTCTTCTGGCACTTTGTCTGACGTGGGTTGTTGGCGAGCATGCGTTGAAGAGATATCTCGATAACGAGCTTCAAGAGGCAGTGGATGGATAAAACGGGCAAACTCGCGGTTCTCAGGCTGTTCCAGCAGGCTTTGTAGTTCAGCCGCGCCATCAGTGCCACGCGGCGCGACCAGTAAATGAGCCAGGGCAAAGAGTTGGCGCAATGCGGCCTCGCGATCACGATAGTAACGCGGATCGAGGATCTGCACAATTTTATCAAAGCCGAGCAAAAAGGAGAGGCGCTGCACCGATGGGAAAGAGGCGCGGATAGCTTGCGCCTGCTCAACATACAGGCCACGATTGAGCAACAAAATTCCCGCGCGGCTGCCCCGGCACTTCAGAACACGCTCCAACAGATAGACCCGATCCAGCAGCGTCATGCGCTCGACTGCCTCTTTATCCACTATCTGCCGACTGAGAGCCGCGTAAATCTGCCAGTCTCCAGCATCGCTATGCCTGGCAAAACACCGCGCCTGTCGCAACAGAGCCAGGTGCGCAAGCGTCGGCGGATTAAACGAGCCGGGAAACACGATGAGATTACCACGCGGCACCGCTGAGCCAGGCGAGGCGAGCGCGCAGGGACCGACCGCCGCGTCCAGGCGGGTCAGCACACGCTGGATGCGTTGGTAGTTGCGCAAAACGGGTGAAGCAAGAGAAATATTCATAACTACGTGAACACGTCAGACCGCCCGTCTTCATCCCGTTACGCGTAGCGACTACGCTATGGCCGCATCCAGAGTGGGATTGTCTGTACTGTCTACTGGTCGCGGCGGACATCCATTATCGTTCAGATCTTCCAAGCTAATTTCGCGCGAACTGCAATCCATACGGTGAGGGTTCCAGGCTCTCAAGGTCGCGGGCGCGCAAGCCTTTTTTCTCCAACCACTGCTGAATCTCAACATGGGCCTCTTCTTGCGAGGATGCGTAGAGCATTTTCAGGCGCAACGCACGCCGGGGATCGTCTTTCTCAATACCATCTCGATACCACGCCAGCCAGAGGTTCACAGTCCGTAACATATCACTCATCGTCGTCCCCTTTCCAACATCCATCAATCCGCATTTACCTGTAAAATTTTGTGCTCTCCAGTGCTTGCTATGGCTACATTATACCAGCACAACTGTACTTTGCAGCGTTTTACCGCATGCGTTCAACTTTTTCTAGGACCATCGGGCTAGACGCGCAAACTATCAAGTGTATTTGCTTTTGTACTGGCCTGCTCCGCCTCGTCAGCTCGCCCAAGCCAGCGCAAGACCGCGCCTTTGTTACGATAGAATGACGAGGTACGCGGGGCCAGGTTGATCGCCTGATCGTAGGCCTTGAGCGCCCGCTCCCAGTTCTGGCGACGATAATAGATATTGCCCATGCCGTTATAGGCATCGGCATTGTTTACATCGAGCTTGAGTGCATCTTTGTAGGCGGCCAATGCTTGAGTAGAATCGCCTGCGCGATAGAGGGCCAGGGCCTTGTTGTTATAATACGCGGCGTCCTGGCTATCCAGCTCGATCGCGCGCTGAAAAGCCTCCAGCGCCTCCTCTTTGCGATCCAGGTCCAGCAGCGCGTTCCCTTTGCCATTGTAGGCAGCAGCGCTCTCCGGCTCCAGCTCCTGAGCGCGTTCATAGGCTTTGATGGCATCAACGGCTCGATTCAGACGCCAGAGCGCATCGCCGTGTCCCAGGTGCGCGCCCGCGTGATTGGGATTCAGTTCCAGAGCCTGCTCGTACGCCTTCAACGCCTCTTTGTTGCGTTTCAGCTTCGAGAGCGCCTGCGCGCGCTTAAAATGGAAGATGCCCTGCGCTGGTTCGTAGCGCAACGCATTCTCATACGCTTCCAGCGCGCCATCGTACCACTCCAACTGGTAGAGCACATCACCCATGCCATTATAAACGGAAATCTCTTCTGCTCCCAGACGCAACGCCTGCTCATACACGGGCAGAACTTCTTCGTAACGCTTGAGGGCCAGCAGCGTGTGTCCCTTGCCTTTGTAGGCGAACGCGCTGGCTGCATCAAGCGTTAGAGCAGCCTCATAGGCTTCGAGCGCTTCTGTATAACGCGCAAGCTGGTAGAGTGTATCACCATGCCCCAGTTGCGCATCAAGCAGGTGTTCATCACAGCAAAGCGCCTGCTCATACGCGATCAAGGCATCTGCATAGCGTTCCAGACGAGCAAGCGCGTGTCCACGCCCCAGATAGGCCGTCGCGTTGACCGACGCAATCTGGATCGCACACTCAAACGCGACCAGGCTCTCATTATAACTCTGTAATTGCAAAAGCGCCTCGCCGGCTCCCAGATGAAAACTCACCTGATCGTACGAGAGATTGATGGCCTTTTTATGGGCCAGCAGACTCTCTTGATAGCGCTGCAAGAGGAACAGAGCCAGGCCATAATCATGCTGCAACCACGGATTCTGGCTATCTTCCTGCAACGCCAACTCATAAGCCTCCAACGCCTCCGCTGGCCTTCCCAGGCTGCGCAGCGCGTTGCCTCGCCCATGAGAGGCGGGCAAATACTCCGGTTGCAGTTGCAAGGCCAGTTCATAGGCATTCAGCGCCTCGTCATAGCGTTGCAACTTATAGAGAACATTGCCCGTTCCGTGATAGGCCGCCGCGTAATCCTCCTGTAAGTGCAGCGCGCTCTCATATGACTCAAGCGCCTCGTCATAGTCTTCAAGCTGGTAAAAGACATCGCCCATGCCGTTGTAGACGCTGGCCTCGTTATAATCAAGGTTGATAGCCTGCCTGTACGCTGCCAAAGCTTCATCGTAGCGTTGTAGAGCGAAAAGCGCCATGCCTTGCGCATAATAGACAAACGCGAACGAAGGATCAAGCTCCAGCGCTGCTTCATATGCCTGCAACGCCTTATCATAGCGTTTGAGCTTCCAGAGTGAACAGCCACGCCCCTTTTGCGCCTGCGCGTCCTGCGAATCGAGTTGAAGCGCGCGCTCGTATGCTCCCAACGCGTCTTCATAGCGTTTGAGTTGCCAGAGCGCGTCTCCCTTGTTGCGATGCGCTGGCCCGTAATCAGGGCGCAAATGTAGCGCGTGCTCACAGGCCACCAGGCAACGTTCATAATTTTGCAAACGATAGAAGGCCAGCGCGTAATTATTCTGAAAAATAGCTTCCTGACCGTCAAGGCTGATAGCGCGTTCATAGGCCACTAAGCTCTCCTCAAGACGCTCAAGTTCACGCAATGCGTTTCCGCGTCCATTATGCGCCAGCGCCAGGCTCGGTTTGAGGTGGATCGCCTGCTCGTAGGCTTCCAACGCCTCTTTGTAGCGCCCCAATTTCCAGAGTGCGTTGCCTTTGCGGTTATAATCGGCAGCGTTGTTCGGTTCCAGCCGCAACAGACGTTCATAGACCACCAGCGCGTCCTCATAGCGTTGCAGAGCATAAAGCACCTCGCCGCGATTGCGCCAGGCGTCGGGAAAATTGGGATCGTGCGCGATCGCCGACTCGTAAGAGAGCAAAGCTTCCTGTAGCTGTCCCAACTCTTCCAGCGCCAGCCCGCGAAAATTATAGGCGGAAGCTGAATCGGGATCGATTTCGAGCGCACATTCAAACGCCTCCAACGCCTGCGCGTACTGCCCGTGCTTGAATCGCGCCTTCCCTTCAGCAATCCACTGCCCTTTATCGCGCTGCGAGGCGTCCAGTTCGCGCGTGCGGCGCGGTTGCGTGGTTCCCACCGGCGCGGGACTGGTCGCAAACATGCTGATCTGCCCCAACGTGCGTGTCTCAGCTCCCTGGCGCAGCGCGTTGATGAATTCGTAAGTATCAATGTGACGTTCAAGGCGATTTTTCGCCATTGCCTTGAGAATCGCCTGCTCGACGTAGAGGGGCAGTTGCGGATTGAGTTGCGTGGGCGGTCTGGGAGTATCGCGCAAGTGATAGAGCCACATCACGAAGATATCTGAGGCATCGAAAGGGCGTTCGCCGGTAAACATCTCGTAGGCGATGCAGCCAAGCGCGTACTGGTCGCTCTCTTTGCTGATCATATTCTGAAACTGTTCCGGGGCCATATAGGGCGGCGTGCCACTGGCATCGACATGTTTGATACTGGCCGTTTCCAGCACCGTCGCGATGCCAAAATCGCCGAGCAGCGCCTCTCCATCGCCGTTAAAGAGAATATTTTCCGGCTTAAGGTCGCGGTGAACGATCCCCTGTTGATGGGCATGCTGGAGCGCCTCTCCGACTTGAGCCAGGATACGCACGCCTTCATCTAGAGCAACAGGACGGCGTGCCCGGCGCTTGAGTAGCGTGCGCAACGAGCCTTTCGCGGCGTATTCCGCTACCATATAGGGCGAATCGTCCTCGATGCCCACGTCGTAAACCGGCAAAATATGCGGGTGTTTGAGTTGTTCCAGCAGCTTCGCTTCTTTCAGGAAGCCATCACGTTCCCTCTGCGAATTGAGGTGCGTCACATGCATCATTTTTATGGCGGCGGTGCGCGGCAAAATAGTATGTTGTGCCCGATAGACTGTGCCGAAAGAGCCGCTCGCAATTTTGGCGGTTACGCGATAATTCCCAACCTGCTTGCCGATATAACCATTTGCTTTGACCATAATAAAAAGACCTCGCAACCAGATAAACGCGAAATAAGCACAAAATAATGCAATGGTGCGCCAGGCCGAAGGATTTTCCCAAAAAAGAAAGAGGCAGAAGAATGCGATCAGCGCCAGAATACTCTGGCAGATCAACAGCGCAGGCGGATTCCCGACAGCCTGCCAGAATTCTTCCCCACTGAGAGTATATATCAAAAAAGCGATTCGGGCAATTTGGTAGGAAGGTCAGCCTCCCTTTTACTTTTATTGTGCATGAAAAATGATGGATGCCCGAAAAAATCGATTTCATCGATTTTTTCGGGCATCCATCATTTTTCATGCACAATAAACCTAGTTCTGCATCAGCCTGCGTAGCACGGCCAGCAGGATGCCGCCATTTTTGTAGTAGGTGACATCGATCGGGCTGTCGAGGCGCGCGATGGTCTGGAATTCACAGGTCGAGCCATCTTCGCGGGTGACTTTCACCGTGACCTCCTGGCGCGGCTTGAGGTCGTTCTCAAGGCCAACGATATTGTAGGTCTCGCGACCCGTCAGGCCCAGCACCTCCTTGCTCTGGCCCAGCTTGAATTGCAGCGGCAGAACACCCATACCGACCAGGTTGCTGCGGTGGATACGCTCGAAGCTCTCCGCGATGACCGCGCGCACACCGAGCAGCAACGGTCCTTTGGCCGCCCAGTCGCGTGAACTGCCCGATCCATACTCTTTGCCCGCGATAATCAGCAGCGGTACGCCCTCTTGCTGATAACGTTCGGAAGCCTCGAAGATGGTCGTCTCCTGGCCATCGGGTAGGTGAACGGTATAGAAGCCCTCTTTGCCGCCGACCAGCTTGTTGCGCAAACGGATATTCCCAAAGGTGCCGCGTACCAGAACCTCGTGATTGCCGCGCCGCGACCCATACGTGTTGAAATCGCGCCGCTCGACGCCATGCTCGATCAGATATTTGCCCGCCGGACTGGTCGGGGCAAAACTGCCTGCTGGCGAGATGTGATCGGTCGTGATCGAATCGTCGAGCAGGGCCAGAACGCGCGCATTGTGAATATCCTTGATCGGCGCGGGCTGCTCGGCCATATCCTGGAAGAACGGTGGCTCCTGGATATACGTGGAATTAGTATCCCACTGGAAGAGTTGCCCGGTGGACGTGGAGAGCGCGCGCCAGTGCTCATCGCCCTCGAAAACGGAGGCATAGTTCTTGGTGAAAACCTCTGGCAAGACGGCGCTACTCACCGCGCTGCTCACCTCTTCTTGTGAGGGCCAGATATCGCGCAAGTAGACATCGCCGCCGTTAATATCGGCGCCAAGCGGCTCGCTGGCCAGGTCGATATCGACGGTTCCGGCCAGGGCATAGGCCACGACCAGCGGCGGTGAGGCGAGGAAGCTGGCGCGCACCTGCGGGTGAATACGCCCCTCAAAGTTGCGGTTGCCGCTTAAGACCGCCGCAACAACCAGGTCGCTATCCTGCACAGCCTGCGCGACGGGATCAAGCAGCAAACCGCTATTACCGATGCATGTTGTACACCCGTAGCCCACGAGGTGGAAGCGCAACGCCTCAAGATACGGGATCAGGTCGGCGTTGTTCAGATAATCGATAACCGCGCGGGAACCGGGGGCGAGGCTGGTCTTGACGGTTGGCTTGACCGAGAGGCCTCGTTCAACGGCGTGCTTGGCCAGCAGACCGGCGGCAATCATAACCGAAGGATTCGAGGTGTTGGTACAACTGGTAATCGCGGCAATGGCCACGGAGCCGTCAGTCATATGCACCTGGGTATCGCCCATCTGGACGGTGACATCGTTGACATGTCCGTTATGACGCCCACGTGCCTCTTTCTTAGCCAGTTCGTCCTGCTGCTCCACCGGGTCGGGATCGGGGTGACCACCACCCTCGCCAGCATAGCGAATCAGCGCGTCCTCGGTATGGGTATCAAGGGCGACAAAGCGATCGGGATAGGCCGCGCGGAAGACGCTGCCCAGACTCTGCATAGGCACGCGATCCTGGGGACGACGCGGACCGGCCAGGCTCGGCTCAATCGTGGAGAGATCAAGCTCCAGCAGATCGTCAAAGTGCGGCGTAGGCTGATCGTCGGTGCGGAAAAGCCCCTGTGCCTTCGCGTAGCGCTCCACCAGGGTTATCAACTCTTCAGGGCGCCCGGTCATGCGCATATAGCGCAACGTCTCCTCGTCAACCGGGAAGAGGGTCGCGGTCGCGCCAAATTCAGGTGACATATTAGAGATCGTCGCGCGATCGGCCAGCGCGAGATAGCTCAAGCCAGAGCCGGTGAATTCGACGAATTTGCCAACGACTCCGCGTTTGCGCAACATCTGGGTCACGGTCAACACAAGATCGGTCGCGGTCGCGCCTTCGGGCAACGCTCCACTCAGACGAACCCCGATCACTTCGGGCGTCAGCAAATAGAGCGGCTGGCCCAACAACACAGCTTCAGCCTCGATGCCGCCGACGCCCCAACCGAGGACGCCCAGGCCATTCACCATTGTTGTGTGCGAATCGGTGCCAACCAGGGTATCGGGGAAAGCGACGGTCGCGCCGTCTTCTTCTCTGGTCATGACCACGCTGGCCAGGAACTCCAGATTGACCTGGTGGCAGATGCCGGTTCCGGGCGGGACAACGCGGAAATTGCTGAACGCCTGCTGACCCCAGCGCAACAGGCCATAACGTTCGCTATTGCGCTCGTATTCGCGCTCAACATTGCGCTGGAAAGCCAGGGTCGAACCAAACTGATCGACCTGGACCGAGTGATCGATGACCAGATCAGCAGGCACCAGCGGATTAACCTTACTCGGATCACCGCCCATGCGCGCCATCGCCGAACGCATCGCCGCCAGGTCAGCCACCGATGGCACACCAGTGAAGTCCTGCAAAAGCACGCGGCCTGGCATGTACGCATACTCAGCCTCGGACCGCGCCGCGCTCCCTGGCGTCCAGTTTGCCAGCGCCATCACGTCCTTTTCGCTAACCAAGTCGCTGCCCGCGTGGCGCAGCGCGTTCTCCAAAATAACTTTAACGGTAAAGGGCAGGTGGTCGAGATCAGCGCCTCGCTCCCTCAACACGCCCAAACGGTAGTAGGTTATCGCGCCCGCCACGCCTTCCAGGCTGGTTCGCGCGCCAAACACGTCCTCGTGAGTAGACATCGTATACAATCCTCGGTGAAAAAGTTTTTGCGGCCAGGAGAGAGGTAAACCTTCTATCTCCAGCAGATTTTGCGGGCAACCTTCGGGTGTCCTCTCTATTATATCACGCGCTTACCTGCCCGTGTTTGCTTGCTCCTGCGCGATCATCTCCGCCAGAACCATTGCCTCAAGCGTTCAAAAGCGGCGCTTCCCTTGAAACGCGCTGGCGAACCCCATCATCCGTTCAGTTTTTTGCGGCTAGTATGGTAAAAGCAAGCGAAGAGAGATATTCCAGCAGCGTTGGTAGTAGCCCAACTACCGACGACAAAATATAAATAACGCCTGACTATTTTGTACACCTGTTCTTTCTGCACAGGTAAATGGGGTATCAATTGCTCTTCGCGACGTCCGCAGACAGAAAGAAGAGGAAATACCATGTTAAAACTTACCAGAATCCTTACAGCGACTGGTTTAGGTCTAACTATGGGCCTATCCTTGCTCACATCAGGCGCTTTTGCGCAAAGTGCGAACCAGAAGACAACTCGGAGTGCGACCTATACGACAGGGGTTCACTCGATCGCGGGGAATTGGCAACGCGGTATCACTCATGGCGCGATCCCCAATCCCCACGGGAAACTCCATTCACATCCCCATCACGGGAAAAACATTCATCTTATGCATAAGCACGGACACAATAACCATCATGGACGCCATAATCGCCATCCAAACACACCCAGAAATCCCGTCCATAAATAGGTAGGGCTCCTACCAACAGCCCCTAGACTGCACAGCTTTCCGCATATGAGCAAAGCCCTGGGCCTCAAACGAGATCCAGGGCTTTGCTCATATCCATCTCACCGCGCCTGCTACAACATTCGGAAGCATGCATAATGCGTGGACTCAGGCCGCGCTACGACGCCTGTTTCGGCGGTAATGTCAATGTCACCGTACAACCACGGCCTGGAAGCGTGTCGATCTGTAAATCGGCCCCAATCAACATGGCTCGCTCGCGCATTCCGGCTAGTCCCAGACCGCTCTGTGAATCGGCGCTGACTTCGCGTGCGCGCGTGGGAAGAAAGCCACGTCCATTATCCTGAATGCGCAGGAGCAGGCTCTCAGGCAGGTAGGTAACGCTCATCTCAACACGCGCGGCCTGCGCATGACGCCAGACGTTGGATAACGCTTCCTGAGCAATACGGAAAATGGCAATCTCGGTCTCTGGAGACATGGAACACACATCGCCAGTACAGGTAAAGCTTGAAGCGACTCCCCGGCTACTGGAGCTATCACAGAGCCATTCAAGGGCCGCCTGGAGACCAAGATCATCAAGAATTGAGGGACGCAGATCGCGGCAGGCACGCCGCACGCCATCCAGCGTATGATCGGCCAGTTCTTGCAAATTGGTCAACCAATCGCGATCGCTTTGCGGCAAATCCACCCTGTCTACGGCTCGCCCCAGACCATCAAGGCCGAGCGAAAGCGCGATCAGGGCTTGCGCGGTATCGTCATGTAGCTCACGCGCCAGGCGCTTGCGCTCCGCTTCTTGAATGCGCGTCACCAGCGAGGCATAGTCACGCAACTCATCCTGGCGCTGGCGCGCACTCCGCAAATCCGCCAGTGATTGCTGGAGTTCAGTCGTGCGCAAACTCAGGCGTGTACTGATCAAAGCCAGATAGAAGATGGCCAGCAGAGGGACGAGGAAAAAGATCCAGGCCAGCTCGGCTACAACATTGTCGAAGATGTCCACAACTGGCAAGAGCGGGGCAACGCTCATAACCAGCAACTGGAAACGAAAAACCGGAGAACGTCTATATTCATGCCACGCGGTGCGCAATCCCAGGCGACGCGACTGCATAATCACCAGTAACGCGATCGCAATAAACAACAACATCATGACCAGCGCGGCCAACAAGGTCCCTAGCAGTTCCCAAGATTCCAGATAACTTGTCCCTGGACGAAGTTTCGGAGAGGCAGGCAGAAAAACCACTTCGATGGATTGAAAAACAGTTACCGCTACCAGCATCACTAAGCCCGTCGCAGCCACACGATAGACGGCATCGGTCCAGGAAATCAAGCCACGCCAGCGTGTATAGCCCTGCACAATGGTCTGTGTGACCAGCGCGGCCAGAACGGCGGCGAATACCCCCAGCAGCACCCCGGCAGCCAGATAGATTGGCGCGGCAACATCCAGCAGCAAGAGTAATTGCCAGGTCAGCGCGTACGAGGTATGGTAATCGCTCCGACCGCCCAACTCCACTCTGAGAATACGTATGAGCAACACGCGCCCAAGCAGCGCCAGCACAACGGCCAGCAGTATAATGCTATAGATCGCGCGCCGTCCATAAAAAATCGGTTGCGTCGGCTCGATCCGATAGTTGAGCAAGGACCAGACAAACAGGCCAAGGATCAAGACGCACGAGAGCAGGAATAGTACGGGCCGAGAAAAACGCCGAGCCGGAAGCGGCTTAGTGGTCGTCATAGGTATCCTGCAACGAGATCATGCCCTGGCGCAAAGCGAACAAAACGGCCTCTGTGCGCGAACCAACGTGCATCTTGGCGAATATATTTGCCAGATGACTATGGACCGTGCGAATACTGAGATTCATGCGACGCGCAATCTCTTTGTTGGGCAAACCGCGTGCAGCCAGACGTAAGACATCAAACTCGCGCTCACTCAGCAAATCAGCCGGGCGCTGAGGCTGAACGGAGGGTCGGCTGGAGAAACGGCGCATGACGCCGCGGCGTCTGACGCTCGTCGCCGGCGATCGCTCGTGGGACGTCGCCGTGACCGGAGACGGGCGCATCGAGCTCGACGGGCACTCCATCGACGTCATTGATGGACCCGGCGGCACCTTCCGGGTC